>Ga0136624_1000482_pt1 | contig 15421 bp, 12 predicted proteins | sample AntDrymUQ4692206_2_FD_104802 | JGI IMG/M metagenome (GOLD analysis project Ga0136624, IMG submission 104802) | Polar desert sand microbial communities from Dry Valleys, Antarctica - metaG UQ469 (22.06) | ecosystem: Environmental > Terrestrial > Soil > Desert | place: Antarctica: Dry Valley... | reverse complement strand
CCGGCTGCAACCGGCACCGCAAACTGCATGCCCACCAAGTCATCTGGTGGTCGCTTGGCGGACCGACCGACCTGGCGAACCTGGTGCTGGTCTGCGGCCGGCATCACACCCTGCTGCACCACGCCGGCTTCCAGCTCACCCTGCACCCCCACCGCACACTCACCGTCCGCACCGCCGACGGCACCCCCGTACCGCACCGCCCCGCACTGCCCTGGGGCGACGCCGACCTGCTCGACCCCGACCGCACGATCCGGCCAGCCACGCTGCCCCCCGACAGCGCCGAACCCCGGCTCGACCTGCACTACGTCGTCAGCGTCATGAGCCAACAAGCCGCCTGACGCCCGGCCCGACCAAGACCGCCCTACGGCGGCGACAGCACGCCCCCGAACAGAAACGCGACGGCCGCCAGGAAGGCGAAGACGGCCAGCAGCCCGTACGCCCACTGGTAGTTGTCGCGCTCCCCCTCGTACGTCCCAGATTTGCCGAGCAGGTCGGGCAGGCTCTGGCCCTGGCCGGCAGCGGGAAAGCGGTCCGGGTCTTTCGACATGTCCAGCGGCGCAGGACGGTCGGTCGGCTCGACCTCCGGAGGGTCGTCGGGCGAGTCAGGCGGTTCGGCCTTCACGAGCGATCCATGTGCGGATAGCCGTGCTCGCGCGCCGGGAGGAAGGTCGTCTTCACCGTCCGTGGCGAGGTCCAGCGCAGCAGGTTCAGCACCGAGCCGGCCTTGTCGTTCGTCCCGCTCCGCCGCGCCCCGCCGAACGGCTGCTGCCCGACCACCGCCCCGGTCGGCTTGTCGTTGACGTAGAAGTTTCCCGCGGTGAATCGCAGCCGTGCGCTCGCCTGCGCCACCGCGTACGGATCGTCCGCCAGCACCGCACCGGTCAGCGCATAGGGAGCGGCGCCGTCGACGAGGTCGAGCGTGGCGTCCCATTCGGCGTCGTCATAGACATGAACGGCCAGCACCGGGCCGAAGTACTCGCGCGAGAACATCTCATGAGCAGGGTCTTTCGCAACGACCACCGTCGGCTCGACGAAGAACCCCACGCTGTCGTCGACGCGGCCACCCGCCAGCATCTCGAGTCCCGGATCGCCGGCCGCACCCCGCAAAACCCCGGCAAGCCGGTCGAACGCACGCCGGTCGATCACCGCCCCACCGAAGTGCGACAGGTCGGTCACGTCGCCGTAGGTCAGAGACCGCACCCGGTCGGCCAGCCCGTCCCGCAGCCCGCCCTCCCACAGCGAGCGCGGGACGTACGCCCGAGACGCCGCCGAGCACTTCTGTCCCTGGTATTCGAAAGCACCTCGCACCAGGGCGACTTCGGTGGCGACCGGGTCCGCGGACCGATGCGCCAGCACGAAGTCCTTGCCGCCCGTTTCGCCGACCAGGCGGGGATAGCTGCGGTAAGTCCCAATACTGCCCGCCACCGCCTGCCACAGGTGCTGAAAGGTCGCCGTGGATCCGGTGAAGTGGATGCCAGCGAGCGCAGGGTGCGGCACCGCGACCTCCGACACGGCGGCGCCGTTGCCGGTCACCAGGTTGACGACACCCGGCGGCAGGCCGGCCGCCTCCAGCAGCCGCATCGTGAAGTGCGCGGCGAACTGCTGCGTCGGAGACGGTTTCCACACGACGGTGTTGCCCATCAACGCGGGTGCCAGCGGCAGGTTCCCCGCGATGGCGGTGAAGTTGAACGGTGTGATGGCCAGCACGAAGCCTTCGAGCGGCCGGTGGTCCATCCGGTTCCAGACCCCGGTGCTCGACACCGGCTGCTCGGCGAGCACCCGCCGGCCGAAGGCAACGTTGAAGCGCAGGAAGTCGATCAGCTCGCAGGCCGCGTCGATCTCGGCCTGGAAGACCGTCTTGCTCTGCCCGAGCATGGTGGCCGCGTTGAGCGTGTCCCGCCACGGACCGGCGAGCAGGTCGGCGGCGCGCAGCAGGACGGCGGCGCGATCGTCGTACGACGTGTCCCGCCACGCCGGCGCGGCATCGAGCGCGGCCGCGACGGCCGCCGAGACGTCAGCCCCGGACGCCTCACGCGTCGTGCCGAGAACGACCGCGTGCCGATGCGGCTGGACGACGTCGATCGGCTGGCCGGTGCCGAGCCGGTGCTCGCCCGCGATCGCCATCGGCAGGTCGATCGGGGAGCCGGCGAGCTCGGTCAGCCGGGCGACGAGCGAGGTCCGTTCGGCGGTTCCGGGCGCGTAGGACAGCACCGGCTCGTTGACCGGCAGGGGCACGACGGTGACGGCGTCCACGTTGTCCTCCCTTCCGCCTGACCATGCTGTCACGCGTAGCGTTCCGGTCATGCGCACCGTCTCGGTCCTGGCATCCGGGCTGCAGCTCGTCGCCACGCTGTCCGGAAGCGCTGACGACCCAGCGCCGCGTCGGTATGACCGTGGCGCAGCTGCGGGAGGGCGCCGCCGAGCAGGCGCTGCAGGTGACCGCGGGCGACGTACCCGTCCCGCCGACCTTCCGCCTGACCGACCAGTCGTCGGGTTTCTTCGGCACCCTGACGGGGACCGGCCCGCAGGACACGGCGCAGTTCGTCGAGGCGGGGCAGTCCTGCGGGGAGTAGGCGGCCGGCGATGAGCCCTGCCCGCCGGCTGCTGCTGACCGCTGTCGTTCTCGTCGTCGCCATCGCGGGCGGTACGGCGGTCCTCGCCCGGCTGCTCGGGTCGTCCGATCCGCCGTTCCCGCCAGTCCCGCAGAGCGCGCCCGGCCCCGTGCTGCTCGTGCCCGGCTACGGCGGTGCGACCGGCTCGCTGCAGGTTCTCGCGGCATCCCTGCGCGCCGCCGGACGGCAAACCACGATCGTCGCCCTGCCCGGCGACGGGACCGGCGACCTGCGCGGCTCGGTCACCGCGGTGGAGGCCGCCGCGAATGCCACCGGCGCCCCGTCGGTCGACGTGGTCGGCTACAGTGCGGGCGGGGTCGTCGCCCGGCTGTGGGCGGTCGACAACCTGGACCGGGTTCGCCGCGTCGTCACCCTCGGCTCCCCGCACCACGGCACGAAGGTCGCCGGACTCGCCACCGCCCTCGTCCCAGGAGCCTGCCCGCTCGGCTGCCAGCAGCTGGCGCCCGGCAGCGACCTGCTGGACGACCTGAACGACGACGAGACACCCGACGGCCCGCAGTGGCTGGCCGTCTGGACCTCCCAGGACGAGACGGTCACGCCACCGGATTCGGCCCGGCTCGACGGCGCGGTCAACGTCGTCGTGCAGGACGTCTGCCCCGGCCTCCCTGCGACGCACGGCCAGCTGCCGACGCTTCCGCTCGTACGCGGGCTGGTGCTGCAGGCGCTGTCCACGCAGGACATCGCCGAGCCGTCGTCGGCGGACTGCGCCACGCTGTCCGCGCGGCTCAGCTCGTGATGTCCTTGGTCGTGAAGTTGGCCCATGCGGCGCTGAGGAAGACCAGGATGTAGACCGCCTGCAGCGCCGTGCCGCGCAGCAGGTCGCGGGTCAGCACCGGGTCACGGAACAGGTCGACGAACGCCAGCCAGTAGCGGGTCGGCAGATAGGGCTGCACCGGCGCCGCGGCCTCCAGTGCGACGAGCACCCCGGAGGTGATGAGCAGCGCGATCGCCCCGAGCGCCGCGGCGAGCGGCGAGTCGGTGAGCGTCGACAGGAACAGCGCCACGGCCGCGACGCCGAGCATCGACCAGCCGACGTACAGCACCGTGAGCACCGTGCGCAGGGTGGCCGAGGTGGTGGACAGCTCGGTGCCGGAGACGCTCGGCAGCGGCGCGCTGCCGAACAATTGCGTGCCCACGACGTACGCCACCGCCGCGACGAGCACGACGGCCAGCATCGTGTAGGCGCCCACCGCGATCATCTTCGCGACGATCAGCCGGGTGCGCCCGACCGGCCGGATCAGCAGGTAGCGCAGCGTCCCGTCCTGCGCGTCGCCCGCGACCGCATCCCCGGCGACGACCGCCACCGCGATCGGCAGGAACAGCGGCAGCACGATCGCGAGCGCCGCCGCCGGGAACAGCGCGCCGTTGTCGAGGACCGCGGACAGAAAAGCTGGGCCGGTCCCGGGCCGTGGCGCGATGTCCCGGATCGCGAGGAACATCGCGACGATGGTGGGCAGCAGGGCCAGCAGCCCGATGCTCATCCAGGTGCGAGGCCGGCGGACCAGCTTGCGCAGCTCGACCCCGATCAAGCTGCCGGCTCCGCGGGGACGGCGGCCACCCGGTCCGAGCCCGCCCCGGTCGCGGACAGGACGGCGGCTTCCAGCGTGCGGCGCTGCGCGTGCAGCGCCGTGACCGGGATCCCGGCGCGCACCAGCTCGGCGTTGAGCGCCGCCGGGTCGGAATGCCGTACGAGCAGGAGCCCGTCGGGGAGCAGGTCGTCCACGCGCTCGCCGAGCAGGGTGGCGGCCCGGTGCGCGAACGGGGTGCGGACCTCGACCAGACCGGTCAGCGCCTGGAAGGCCGACAGGTCGTCCTGGAGCACCAGCCGGCCGCGGTCCACCACCGCGATGCGGGTGCACAGCGCCTCGACCTCGGACAGCAGATGACTGGACAGGAACACGGTCGTGCCGTCCCGATTCAGCTGCAGGAGCAGGTCCCGCACCTCCCGGATGCCCTGCGGGTCAAGGCCGTTGGTCGGCTCATCCAGCACCAGCAGGCGCGGCCGGCGCAGCAGTGCCGACGCGAGGCCCAGCCGCTGCCGCATCCCGAGGCTGTAGGCCTTGACCGGCCGCCGGTCCACCCCGGCGAGCCCGACCTGCTCCAGCACGTCCTCCACTCGCCGGCGGCGGGTGGCCCGGGCGCCCCCGGGCCCGGCGGCGTCCGACAGCCGCAGGTTGTCGCGCCCGGACAGGTGGGCGCTGAAGGCCGGGCCCTCGACGAGCGCGCCGACCTCGATGAGGGCGTCCCGCCGGAAGCGCGCCCCGAACAGCTCGACCGACCCCGAGGTCGGCAGCACGAGCCCGAGCAGCATGCGTACCGTCGTCGTCTTGCCCGAGCCGTTCGGCCCGAGGAAGCCGAACCGGTCACCTTCGCGGACGTGCAGGTGCAGGTCGTCGACAGCGGTCACCCGGCCGTACCGCTTGGTGAGGGCGGTGGTGCGGATCACCGTCCGCCGCCGGGCGGCGGGTCGGCCCGCAGCTGCGCGAGCGCGGCTTCCAGCCGCGACGGCGGGACGGTGCCGGCCAGCAGGTAGGCACCGCCGTCCTCGTCGTGGGAGATCAGCGCGTTGACCAGCGGCGTCGAGATGTCCGCCTCTGTCCCGTCACCGTCCGGGGCGACCCGCAGGATGATGTCCCCGGCGAGGTCGTGCGGCAGCGGGACCAGCGCGACCGCGGTGAACCCGTCGCCGTAGGTGCCGACGCCGCCGCCGACCGACAGCGCGCTGCGCGCCCGACGGGGGAGGCCGGCCAGCTCGCCGGGCAGGAGGTACGGCGCGAAGCGGTCCGCGAGCGCGGCGAGATCCGGCGCGTCCACGGTCGTCACCGAGGCGCCGCGGGGCGGCCCGAAGGTGGTGCGCTCCGCGGCCGGCATGGCGAGCTCCAGGTCGAGCAGGCTGGTCTGCAGGACGCTGTCGGTCTCCCCGGCGGCCCGCACCTCGACGCGCAGCGGCAGCCCGGTCCGCGGCTCCACCCACATCTCGACCGAGCCGATGGTCGTCGCCTGCGGTCGCACCGGCGTCAGCCGCAGCCCGGCGGCGGAACGCCCGGCGATCCTGCGTTCGGGCAGCCGGCTGGCGGTGACGTCCGCGGTCCGGGACAGCCGCTGGCCTAGCGTCGGGGCCATCAGGTCGGCGGCGCGCGGCAGACGCACGTCCAGCTCACCGGACACGCGGGTCGCCCGCCGGTCCGCGGACTGCCAGGTCCAGCCCCCACGGGCGTCCCTCGTCGTGTCGGTCTCACCGACCAGCGACAGCGCGTCGACCCGCCAGTCCTGCGGACCACGCCACCAGGCGCGCGCCCGGGTGGTCCCGCCGACCAGCGAGGGCAGGTCGCCGAGTTCGCTGACGTCGGGCAGGACCAGCGAGCCGCGGCTCTCGCCGTAACCGGACCAGCCGACCGCGTCGGAGGTGCGGACCCGTTCGAGCAGCTCGTCGGCGCCGATCTCGATCGAGTCGGACGGGAGCGCGCCGGCCAGCGAGGGCAGCGCACCGAGCAGTCCGACCAGGAGGGCGACGACCGCCCATCTCCACGTCAGCCCCGCCACTCCCGCAACTCTAGGCGAGACGCGCTGAGCCGGCCCAGGATGAGACTTCTCTCATCGTCACGCCGGGACGGGCGAGATGAACAAACTCTCACGTGACTTCCCCGAGACGCCGGGCACAAGGTGAACGGCAGGTGACAACCCGCTGAATCGTGGACGCCACCCCGCTCAAGTGCGAAGCCGACATCCCGATGAATCGTCATCCCCTGAATTCGCAGCCCCTGAACCGGTCGGAGACAGCCATGCGCGCCATCCTCTACTCCCACGACGGCCTCGGCCTCGGCCATGTCCGGCGCAACCTCGCCATCGCCGACGCGCTGACCCGGCTCGAGAGCGACGCCTCCGTCCTGCTGGTCTGCAGCACCGACCAGATCGACAGCCTCGTCATCCCGCCGCGGGTCGACGTGCTGAAGCTCCCCGGCGTCCGCAAGATGGCGGACGCGACGTACGCGGCCAAGCGGCTGCCCATGACCGAGGCGCAGACCTGGTCGATGCGGTCCGGCCTGATCGCCTCGGCGACGAGGTCGTTCGCCCCGGACGTCCTGCTGTCCGACAAGCACCCGCACGGAGCGCACGGCGAGCTGCGCGAGGCGCTCGGCGCGCTGCACGCCTCCGGTGGCCGTGCGGTCCTGGGGCTGCGCGACATCCTCGACGACCCGGCCACCGTGCGGGCCGAATGGCAGCGCGGACGGGTGCTCGCCGCCATCGCGAGCGACTACGACCGGATCCTCGTCTACGGCAGCCCGGACGTGCTGCACCCCGGCCGGGAGTACGCCATGCCCGCGCCGGTAGCCGATCTGATCCGGTTCTGCGGCTACGTCGCCAACACCCCGCCCGCCGACGACCGCACCGCGCTGCGCTCCGACACCGACGGCCGGCCGACGGTCGTCGCGACGGCCGGCGGCGGAGCGGACGGTTCGGCGATGCTGGCCGACTTCATCCGTACGTCGCGCGAGGCCCCCTGGCACCCGGTCGTCGTCAGCGGTGCGGACGCCCCACCCGGCGAGCAGGAGGCGCAGCGCCGGCAGGTGCAGGCGATCGGCGGCACCTATCACCGCTTCGTACGCAACCTCCCGCTGCACTTCGACGACGTCGCGGCGCTGGTCTGCATGGGCGGCTACAACACGACGATCGAGGCGCTGAGCTCGGCCGTGCCGACCGTGCTCGTGCCGCGGGTCGCCCCCCGGCAGGAGCAGCTGATCCGGGCCCGGGCCTTCGCCGCCCTCGGCCTCGTGCGGGTCGTCGAACCCGACCGGCTCGGCGGACCCGCACTGCGCAACGAGATCTGCGACGCGCTGACGGACTCACGCAGCCGCATCCGGTGCGCCGTCACGCGTCACCTGGACCTCGACGGTGCCCGCCGCGCCGCGGTCCACCTGCTGGCGCTGGCGGACCGGCCGGTCGACGGCTCCCCCGGGGTGTCCGATGCTCCACCGCCGACGATCCCGTTGCGCGGCAAGGCCTTCACCGCGTTGGAGCCGATCAATGTTGCCGTCTGACCACCCGCCGGCCGCAAGGCCGGAGAAGATCGGTTACGTCCTGAAGATGTACCCCCGCTTCTCCGAGACGTTCATCGTCAACGAGGTGCTCGCGCTCGAAGCCGGCGGAGCGGCCCTGCGGATCGTGTCGCTGCGCACGCCGACAGACGGCCGCTTCCACGAGTCACTGGCCGAGGTCCAGGCTCCGGTCACCTACCTGCGGCACTCCGGCATCCGGGCGGCCGACGTGTGGCTGACCCTGTCCGCCGCGCAGGCCGAGCTGCCGGCCGTGGCCGGCTGCCTTGACGAGCTGCTCGCCGTACCCGTGGTGGACGCGGTTCAGGGGCTGGAGCTTGCCCGGTTGGTCCGGGCCGAGGGGCTCACCCACCTGCATGCGCACTTCGGCTCGGTGGCGACCACGGTGGCCCGCCTCGCCTCGCTGCTGACCGGCGTGCCGTACAGCTTCACCGCCCACGCGAAGGACATCTTCCACGAGTCGGTGGAGCCGGCGGACCTGGCGCGCAAACTCGCCGACGCCGCAGCGGTCGTGACCGTCAGCGACTACAACCTGGAGTTCATTCGGACGACGTACGGAACCGCCGCCGACTCGGTCACGCGGGTCTACAACGGGCTGGACCTGCCACGCTTCCCCTACAGCTCGCCGAAGCGGCGACCACCCGTCGTCGCCGCGGTCGGTCGCCTGGTGGAGAAGAAGGGCTTCGGCGACCTCATCGAGGCGGTGGCGCTGCTGGTGGAAGCGGGGGGCGAACTGCAGCTCGACCTGGTCGGGACCGGACCCCTCGAGGGCGAGCTCCGCGCGCACATCCAAGCCCAGGGTCTCGGTGACGTCGTCCGGATCCACGGCGCGCTGCCGCAGAGCCAGGTCCGGCGCGTCGTGTCGCAGGCGGCGGTCTTCGCGGCGCCCTGCGTCATCGGGCAGGACGGCAACCGGGACGGTCTGCCCACGGTGCTGCTGGAGGCGATGGCGCTCGGCACGCCGTGTGTCGCGACGCCCGTCACCGGCATCCCCGAGGTGGTGCAGGACGGGCGAACCGGCCTGCTGGTGCCGCCGGCCGACCCGGTCCGCCTGGCCGCCGCACTGGGCCGGCTGCTCGACGACGCGACGCTGCGCACCCGGCTGGCCGAGCAGGCCCGCACACTGGTGGAGGCCGAGTTCGACGTGCACCGGCAGGCTGGCGCGTTGCGCCAGATCTTCGCCGGGCAGACCACCGCCCGCGACCTCGTCGGGGCGTCGCGATGAGAGCGGTCTACATCTGCAGCGACCCCGGCATCCCCGTCTTCGGGCGCAAGGGCGCGTCGGTCCACGTGCAGTCGGTCCTGCGGGTCCTCGTGCAGCGGGGCGCCGAGGTGCACCTGGTCGCCGCACGGACGGGTGGGGCGGTGCCGCCCGGCCTCGAGTCGGTGCACCTGCACGAGCTGCCCGCCGTCCCCGCCGGTGCGGCGCCCGCCCGAGAGCGCGCGGCGCAGCGCAGTGATGCGGCAGTGGGTCCGGTGCTGGCTGGCCTCGCCGCCGCCGGGCCGTTTGACCTGGTCTACGAGCGCTACTCGCTCTGGGGGCGGACCGCGACCGCATGGGCGGCGGCTCACAACGTGCCCAGCGTGCTCGAGGTCAACGCCCCGCTGGTGGACGAACAGGCCAGCCACCGGGTGCTCGTCGACCGGGCGGGCGCGGAGGCGGTCGCAGGGGCCACCCTGTCCGCCGCTGACGTGGTTGTCTGCATCAGCGAGCCAGTCGCCGCCTGGGCCCGGTCGTGGTCCCGGCGCCCCGAGCGGGTTGCGGTCGTGGCGAACGGCGTCGACACCGACCGGGTGCGGCCGGCGGACCGTCCGGTCACACCGGCGTACGCCGTGCCGTTCACGGTGGGCTTCGTCGGCACGCTCAAGCCGTGGCACGGCGTGGAGACGCTCCTCGACGCGCTCGCGCTGCTGCACCGCGCCGAACCCGGTGCCTACGGGTTGCTGCTCGTGGGCGACGGGCCGCAGGCCGCCGCCCTGCAGGCACGAGCCGAGGCGGCCGGCATCGCAGCACTTGTCGAGCGCACCGGCTCGGTCGACCCCGTCGAGATCGCCCCGCTGCTGCACCGCATGGACGTGGCCGTGGCGCCCTATCCCGAGACCGCCGGCTACTTCTCGCCGCTCAAGGTCTACGAATACCTCGCCGCCGGAATTCCGGTCGTGGCCAGCGAGGTGGGCCAGCTCCCCGAGCTGCTGGACCACGGGCGGCTCGGGGTGCTGGTCGAACCGGGTCGGGCCGACGCGCTCGCAGGCGCCATCTCGGACCTGCGCGCCGACGAGGCGAGACGCCGCTTCCTTCGCCGCGCCACCCGTGAGGCGACGACGGACCGCCACGGGTGGGACCGGGTCGTCGACCGCATCCTGTCCCGGCTGCCGGCCGGTCCGCGGCGCACGGTGGCGGTCTGCCCGGTGGCGATCTGATGGCCCGGCCGTCGACGCTGCGCGACGCCGCTCCTGGCCTGCGCCGCACCCTGACCCGCTTCCGCCCGCACCTGCGCGAACAGCGCAAGCTGCTGATCCTGGGCTGCGTGGCGCTGTTCGCCGAGGTGGCGCTGCGGCTGCTCGAGCCGTGGCCGCTGAAGTACGTGCTCGATGCGGTCATCGCTGCGGCCGGCGCGGACCTGCGCACCCCACAGCCGGCGGAGGTCCGCACCGTGCTCATCGTGGCGACCGTCGCGCTGGTGGCCGTCGTGGTGCTGCGGGCGCTCGCGGCGTACCTCATGACGATCCTGTTCGCGCTCGCCGGGAACCGAGTGCTCACGAGAGTGCGGGCCGAGCTCTACGCGCACCTGCACACCCTGGCGATGGGCTACCACGACAAGGCGCGCACCGGTGACCTGGTCACCCGCGTGACCGGCGACGTCGGCCGGTTGCAGGAGGTGACCGTGACCGCCGCACTGCCGCTGGCCGGCAACGTCGTGACCCTCGCCGGGATGCTCGTGGTGGTCGCGGTCCTCGACTGGCAGCTGGCCCTGCTGGTCCTGCTCGTCTTCCCGGTGTTCCTGGTGACCAGCGTGCGACTGACCCGGCGGATCAGCACGGTGTCGCGCAGTCAGCGGCAGGCCGAGGGCGCGTTGGCCTCGCTCGCCACCGAGTCGCTCGGCTCCATGCAGGTGGTGCAGGCGTACTCCCTCGAGAACCAGATGCAGGACACCTTCGGCGGCAGCAACGCCAAGAGCCTGCGCGACGGGGTGAAGGCCAAGAAGCTGTCAGCCGGGCTCGAGCGCAAGACCGACGTCCTGGTCGGTCTGGCGACCGCGCTCGTGCTGTACGTCGGTGCACTCCGGGTCCTCGCGGGCGAGCTCACGCCGGGTGAACTCGTCGTCTTCCTGACCTACCTCAAGACGGCCTTCAAGCCGATGCGCGACCTCGCGAAGTACACCGGCCGCATCGCCAAGGCCGCCGCCTCCGGCGAGCGCATCGTCGATGTGCTCGACACCCGCCCCGACATCACCGACCGAAGCTGGGCCCGGCCGGCCGGCGGCTTTCGCGGCGACGTCCGCTTCGAGGGCGTGCAGTTGTCTTACGAGCCGGGGCATCCGGTCCTGCGGGGGCTGGACCTGTGGGTCCCGGCCGGCGAACGGATCGCCGTCGTCGGCGCGTCCGGCGCCGGGAAGTCGACGCTCGTGTCGCTGCTGACCCGCCTGCGCGACCCGGACGACGGGCGGGTGCTGGTCGACGGTCACGACCTGCGCGACCTCACCGTCGAGTCGGTGCGCCGCCAGGTCGCGATCGTTCTTCAGGATAGCGTGCTGTTCGCCGGCACGGTGCGCGACAACATCGCCTTCGGCCGGCCCGACGCGACCTCGGAGCAGATCGAGGCAGCGGCCCGGCTGGCCGAGGCGCACGAGTTCGTACTCGCCCTGCCCGACGGTTACGACACCGTGATCGGCGAGCGTGGATCGACCCTGTCCGGTGGTCAGCGGCAGCGCATCGCCATCGCCCGGGCGGCGATCCGTGACGCCGCGATCGTCGTGCTCGACGAGGCCCTGACCGGGCTGGACCAGGACACCGAACGGGAGGTCGTGCAGGCGCTCGCGAGGCTCACCGAGGGCCGGACGACGTTCGTCATCACGCACGACCTCGACGCGGCAGCCGGAGCGGACCGCATCGTGTTCCTGCAGGACGGCGTCGTCGTCGACGACATCCGACCGGCCGCTGACCGCAAGGCCTGGACACAGAAGGAGGCGTTCGGTGCTGTCCCCCGCTGAACACGCGCTGGTCTCCCGCGACTGCGCGCTGCCGGGTCTGTCCGTGCTGCTCGACGACGACGCGGTCTGCTCGCTCGTCGGCGCACCCGTGCGGCGGACCTACCTGCGGTACAAGCCCGGGACCAGTTGCGTGCTGGGCGCCACCGCGATGCTTCCTGACGGTCTCGCCGACATCTTCGTGACCGCGTACGACACCGCCGGAACCGTCAAGGCCGACAAGGTGCTCGCCGAAGCCCCGCTCGACTCGGTCCTCGCCTTCGACCGCACCGCCGGGGTGGTGGCCGCGCGGGCGGCTGCGGACCGGGACCTGCCACTGCTCGGGGTGCTCGACAACGAGCGGCGCCGCCGCCGGTTGCTGGAGCGGGTCCTGCCGGAGCGGGGTGGCCTGCGCGGTGCCCGGCTGTCGACGCTGAGCTACAAGCCGATGCGGCGCTGGGTGGGGCTGGTCGAACCCGAGCAGGGAACGCCGTTCGTCGTACGCGCTTATCGTCCGGCGGATGCGGCAGCCGCGGTTGCCGCGGTGCGCGCACTCGAGGGCAGAGGGCCGCGTACACCGCGGCTGCTCGGGACAGAGCTGTCCCTCGGTCTGCTCGCCGTGGAGTACCTCTCCGGACGTGTGCTGCGGGCCGCGCAGCCACGGGGCACCGACCTCCGAGCCGCCGGCCGGGTGCTTGCGCAACTGCACAGCCTGCCTCCCCCGGCCGGGCTGCCGGCCCGCACGAGCGTCGACGACGCGGACGCCGTCCGCGCGACCGCTAGGCAGGTCGCGCTGTTGCTGCCCGACGTGGCCGGCGAGGTGGACCGCCTGGCCGAGCAGCTGGCCGCGCTGGTCCTACCGGTACCGCAAACGCTCGCGACGCTGCACGGCGACTTCTCCGCCGACCAGGTGGTGGTGACGCCCACCGGAGAGGTCGCCCTGCTCGACCTGGACCGGGGGGCGGCGGGGGATCCGGCGCTCGACCTGGCGAGCTTCGCCGCCGCCCTGATGGCGGACGAGATCCTCGGCGGTGGCCTCGGTCCAGAGCCGGAGCGCCGAATGCGACAGGTGCACGCCGGCTACGCCGAGCTGCGCCCGCTGCCGGACGACCACGCCATCACCGTACGTACCGCCGCGCTGCTGTTGCGTCGCGCCGGCGAGCCCTTTCGGCTCTGCGTCCCGGACTGGCCGGACCGCACCCGGACCCTGCTCTGCCGGGCGGCCGACCTGCTCGACGCCCTCGATCCGTTTGCGCGAGCGCCCGACGACCTGCTCGCCCCGTTGGTCGGCCTGCCGCTGTCGCTGGAGACGCTGAAGGACAAGCCCGGCCGCCGGCGTACGTCCCGAGCAACCGGTCCGGGCGGCAGCGCCATCGTCAAGGTCTATGCCTCCGGGCGGGCACCGGTGGTGGCCGATCGCATCGACGCGCTGCGCGGCGGTCCGCCGGAGCCGGTGCTCCCCACCGTCCTGCTGTGTGACGAGGCCCGCCACCTGGTCGCTCTCACGGAGGTCCCCGGCCGGTCCTTCCGCGAGGCGCTGCTCGCCGGCGACCCCGATGCCGCCACCCGGGTCGGCTCGGCGCTGGGCCGGTGGCATGCCGCCCACCGTGACCAAGTGCCGGCGGCGCTGCGCCCGCACACCGTGGAGCGGGAGGTCCAGACGCTGCTCGACCGGTGCTCCACCGCGCCGCAGGCAATCGCCGAGGCGGTGCGTCGCGCCGTGCCTGCCCTGTCCGCCGGGTGGTCGGCGTCGACGGTCGTCCACCGCGATCTGTACGAGGAGCAGATCGTGCTCGGCGACAAGGTCGGACTGCTCGACCTCGACGACGCCGCCGCGGGTCCGGCCGAGCTCGATCTCGGCAACCTGCTGGCGCACCTGACGCTGCTCGCCCGACGCTCGCGGGTCGACGTCGGACCTGCCGTCACAGAGCTGCTGCGGGCCTACGCCGAGCAGGCACCGGTGGAGGCGGCGTTGCTCGAGAGGTGCCGGGCGCTCAGCCTGCTACGGCTTGCCTGCCTGCATGCCGAGCCGCTCCTGCTCGACGATCTCGCGTGGCCGGCGTCCGGAGATGAGAGAACCCTCATCGGAGCCTCATCTGCCGCTCATCCACGCGGGCAGAAGTGATCGCATGAAGCTGCGTCTGGTCCTGTTGTCGCTCGCCGGAGTGGTGTTCACCGGTGTCGCGCTCGACGCGATGAGCTCCTCACCGAGTGCTGGCATGTCGGACATCGTTCCGATCGACCTGCGACCTGCGACCAGCCCCCCGTCCCCGCCGCCGATCGAGGCCTCCTTGACACCCGTGGCGCCGGTGCCGGTGCCCCCGCCCCCACCCCCGCCCCCGCCCCCATCCCCACCGCCCCCACCGCCCGCCGTCACGTCCGGCGGGACGTCGGACAGCACCGGCGCTGGCGCTGGCCCGGCCCCGGTACGTCAGGCACCGGTGATCCCGCCCAAGCCGGCGCCTCGCCCCGTCCCTGCACCCGAGGAGCCTGACGACGACGAGCCAGACGACGACGAGAGCGATGATGATGGCGTCGAAGTCGACGACGACTGAGCCCGCCGCAGCGGCGAGCCGGTCCGCAGCGAAGGGACCGGTCACCGACGTGCCCCCACCACAGGTGCCTCAGGCGCAGGTGCCTCGGGCGGACGTCGAGGCACCGGGCCCCGCGCCGGGTCCGCTGCGACGACATCTTCAGGGCACCCGCGGCCGGCTGCTGCTCGCCTTCGTCGCGCTGCTGTCGATATCGCTGGGCACGAGCCTGGTTCTCATCCGCGAGGTGCTGGTCACTCAGGTCGAGGTTCGGGTCGAGGCGGAGCTGCGCCAGGAGGTCCAGGAGCTGCAGCGGCTGGTGGGTGGCAACGATCCGAGAACCGGCCAGCCCTTCGGCACCGACGTCGCGGCGATCTTCGACACGTTCTTCGGCCGCAACGTGCCGAACAACGACGAGGGGCAGTACGCCTTTGTCGAGGGAACGCCGTACCTCACCAATGCCGACCCGCCGGCCGAACTCACCACGGACGCAGCGCTGGTCACGAGCCTGCAGGGTTTGCTGGAGCCGCGCCGCGGCAGCGTGGACAGCATCGCAGGAAGGGCTGAGTACCTGGCGGTGCCCGTGCGGGCCGTCGACCCGGCCACCGGAGAGCCCGTGAACCGCGGCGTGTTCCTGGTCGCGGCGTTCCCCGCCGAGCAGCTGAAGCGGCTTGACGACACCATCGTCAGGATCACCCTTGGCCTGCTTGCGGTGCTTGCCTTCGCCTCGACGGCGGCGTACGCCGTGGCCAGCCGGGTGCTGGCGCCGTTGCGGCAGGCGATCGACACGGCGCGATCGATCCAGGAGACGAACCTGTCCAGCCGGATCGACGTCCGCGGCAGCGATGACGTGGCCGAGCTGGGCCGGACCTTCAACGCGATGCTGGACCGGCTGGAGCGCGCCGTTCAGTCGCAGCGCGACTTCGTCAGTGACGCCGGCCATGAGCTGCGCACGCCGATCACCATCGTGCGCGGCCACCTCGAGCTCATGACCGACGACCCGGACGACCGGCGGG
>Ga0136624_1000479_pt1 | contig 15449 bp, 16 predicted proteins | sample AntDrymUQ4692206_2_FD_104802 | JGI IMG/M metagenome (GOLD analysis project Ga0136624, IMG submission 104802) | Polar desert sand microbial communities from Dry Valleys, Antarctica - metaG UQ469 (22.06) | ecosystem: Environmental > Terrestrial > Soil > Desert | place: Antarctica: Dry Valley... | reverse complement strand
GGTGTTTCTCGCCCACCAGCTGCGTGCCACCGAACTGCTGGACTCCGGTCGGGTGACGTGACCCCGGTGCGGCCGGAGTACGGCGACCTTCCGGCGTACGGTGCGTGGATGCGGGAGGAGGGGCCGCCCGGCCAGTCGATGCTGCGCCAGCACGCGCTGGCCGTGGCGGTATTGCACGACGTCGACGTGCAACCGGCGGATGACGGGGTGGTGCTTGCGGGGAGACCCGACCTTCGCGTGACGTGGAGCGAATGCGCGGAGGCGGTGTACGGCGCGCCGGATGATCAGGAGGCTCGTCACCGGCTGCTCAGCTGGTTCCACTTGCGCCGCACCGTAAGTGACCTGGGCAGCGCGGACCTGGCCGGGAGAGCCCGCCCGGTCGGGCTGCCCGTCGGCCACGCCCTCCACCCCGGTCCCCCCTGGGTACGAGAGCGAGTGCTCGGTGATGCGCTCGACCTGGGCCTCGGGCTGCTCGGTGTCGGCGACGACCCGGACCGGGTCGAAGTCGTACCGACCGGTGTGCTGCGTGCGGCCGACGCCGACACGGTGTCCTGGTGGGCACCGACCCGCGGCTACCTGGAACGCATGGGTGCGATCGCCGCCGAGCGCTGGCTGGCCGATCCTGATCCGACGCTTCGACCGATCGGCGACTGCGACGTCGTGACGCTGCTCGGTTCAGCGGTACTGCGGACCGCATTGTGCGGCGGCAGCAGTGGCACGATGCGCACCGTCGCCGTACCAATGCGCCGCCGTGGGTGGCTAGATTTGCGGCGCATCGACCCCGCGTTCGCGCTAGCCGCCGCCGCGGCCACCGACCCGGCCGAGCGTGGGTTCTCCAGGCCGCTGCTGGTGACCGCTGACGAGGTGGCCATGGTCGGGCCCGGTGGCCGACCCGCCGCCGAAGCGTTGGGCGACCGAGGCGCGACCGGTCAGGCGTGGGACCGCCCGGTCCGCTACCACGCCCATCCCCCGACCTGCTGAGGCACGCCTAGTCGGAGGAAGGTTGGTGCTCCAGATCCTCCGCGAGTGAGGACACTGCCTCGACGACCGCCCGGGCGATGGCCTGCGGCGTCAGACCCGCCTCGACCAGCACCTCGGCGCGCTTGCCGTGGTCGAGGAACCGCGGCGGGATGCCGAACTCACGCAGCGGCGTCTCGACATCGGCGTCGCGCAGCGCCTGCGCCACCGCGGTCCCCACGCCGCCGACCCGTCCGTTGTCCTCGACGGTCACGACCATGCGGAAGCGGCGCGCCTCGTCGACGAGCGCCGCGTCGACCGGCTTCACCCACCGCGGGTCGACGATCGTGACGCCGACGCCCTGATCGGCCAGCCGGTCGGCGACCTCGAGGCAGATAGGAGCCATCGCTCCGACGGCAATTAGCAGCACGTCGTCCTCGCCGGTACGCCGCAGCACGTCGACCTCGCCGACCCGGTCGATCGCGGGAATGTCCGACCCCACCGTGCCCTTGGGGAAGCGCACAACGGTCGGCGCGTCGTCGACATCGAGCGCCTCCCGCAGCAGCTCGCGCAGCCGCGTACCGTCGCGCGGGGCGGCGATGCGCAAGCCCGGAACCACCTGCAGAATCGACATGTCCCACATGCCGTGGTGACTCGGGCCGTCCTCACCGGTGATACCCGCACGGTCGAGCACGAACGTCACGCCGCAGCGGTGCAGGGCGACGTCCATCAGCGTCTGGTCGAAGGCCCGGTTGAGGAATGTCGCGTAGACGGCAACGACCGGGTGCAGGCCGCCCATCGCCAAGCCGGCCGACGAGGTGACCGCGTGCTGCTCGGCGATGCCGACATCGAACACGCGCTCCGGATAGGCACGGGCAAAGGCGTCGAGTCCGACCGGGTGCAGCATCGCCGCCGTCACGCCGACCACGTCGGTCCGCTCCGCGCCGATGCGCAACATCTCTCCGGCGAACACCGACGTCCACGACGTACCTGTCGTGGTGAGCGGCTTCCCGGTCTCCGGGTCGAGTACCCCGATCCCGTGAAAGCAGTCGGCGACGTCGTCCTCCGCCGGCGCGTAACCCTGCCCCTTGCGGGTGATGCAGTGCACGATCACCGGGCCGCCGAACGCGCGCGCCTTGCGCAGCGCATCCTCGACGACCTCGACGTGGTGGCCGTCGTACGGGCCGAGGTACTTCAGGCCGAGATCCTCGAACAGCCCCTGCGGGGCGACGATGTCCTTCAGCCCCTTCTTCATCCCGTGCAGCGTCTCGTACAGCGGGGATCCGACGACCGGCGTACGGCCGAGCATCGTTCTGCCCCAGTCGAGGAACCGCTCGTAACCGCGGGTCGCGCGCAACGTCGCCAGGTGGTTGGCGAGTCCACCGATCGTCGGGGTGTAGGAGCGCGCGTTGTCGTTGACGACGATGACGACGGGTCGGTCTGCGCCGGCGATGTTGTTCAGCGCCTCCCAGGCCATGCCACCAGTCAGCGCACCGTCACCGACTACTGCCACGACTGTGCGGTCCGCACGCCCCTGCAGCTCGTAAGCCTTGGCGAGCCCGTCGGCGTAGGACAGCGCGGTGGAGGCGTGCGAGTTCTCGATGATGTCGTGCGCGGACTCGGCCTGGCTGGGGTAGCCGGACAGTCCCCCGCGCTGGCGCAGTCGGGCAAATCCGTCCTGTCGTCCGGTGAGCAGCTTGTGCACGTAGGCCTGGTGGCCGGTGTCCCACAGGATCCGGTCCCGCGGGGACTCGAAGACTCGGTGCAGGGCAAGGGTGAGTTCGACGGTGCCGAGGTTGGGCCCGAGGTGCCCGCCGGTCCGGCACACCGCATCGACCAGAAAGGCGCGGATCTCCACCGCCAACTGCGGGAGCCGGTCGGCCGGCAGCCGGCGCAGGTCGGCGGGATTCTGGACGGAGTCGAGCAGGGTCACGTAGACCTCTCTCGCCGGTACGTCGCGGATGCCCACCACAAAACCTCGGGCTCGGATCACCCAGTTTACGTCGGGTGCGGCGCACTCACAGGCGGGGCGCGAAGCGGCGGCCGCGCAACGCCTCCTCCACCAACCCGACCGCCCGCGCCGCAGCAGCCAACCGGGCGCCTTCCCGCTCGTACGCCGCCACCGCCGCTGTCACCGCCTCGGCCGGTACCAGGTCGCGCAGCTCCGCCCGCGCGGACGCCAGGCCGGCCCGAGCCGCGCGCACGCCGGCGTCGACGTGGTGGGCGGCGAAGCGAGCGAGCACCACCGGGTAGCGCCGCAACACCTCGTGCGCGCGGTAGTCCGGCGGGCACAGGTCGAGCAGCCAGGCCACCGCGGTTCGCTCCCAGTCCGGCGCACCGGGCGGGCGCACCTCCGCTGGCCACCCCGGCGGCGCGTGGGCCGCGGACATGCCCCTACGACTTCGAGCGAAGCTGGCGCAGGACGTACGGCATGATCCCGCCGTTGCGGTAGTAGGCCTGCTCCCCCGGCGTGTCGATGCGGACGACGGCGCGGAACTCGGTGTCGTCTGCGCGCACGGTGACCTCCCGCGGCACCGGGTCCGCCCCGGCGATGCCGGTGACCTCGAACGTCTCCTCACCGGTGAGGCCGAGGGACTCCGCGCTCTCCCCCTCCGCGTACTGCAGCGGCAGCACGCCCATCCCGATCAGGTTGGAGCGGTGGATGCGCTCGTAGGACTCGGCGATGACGGCGCGTACGCCGAGCAGTGCCGCGCCCTTGGCCGCCCAGTCCCGCGAGGAGCCCGAGCCGTACTCCTTGCCGGCCAGCACGACCAGCGGCACGTCCTCCTCGGCGTAGCGCATCGCCGCGTCGTAGATGCTCATCGCCTCCCCGTCCGGCAGGTGTCGGGTGACCCCGCCCTCCGTGCCCGGCGCCAACTGGTTGCGCAGCCGGATGTTGGCGAACGTGCCGCGGATCATCACCTCGTGGTTGCCGCGCCGGGAACCGTAGGAGTTGAAGTCGCGACGTTCCACGCCGTGTTCGGTGAGGTAGCGCCCCGCTGGGCTGTCCCCCTTGATGGCGCCGGCGGGTGAGATGTGGTCGGTGGTCACCGAGTCGCCGAGCTTGGCGAGCACCCGGGCTCCGCTGATGTCCCGCATCGGCTGCGGTTCAGCGGTCATGCCGTCGAAGTACGGCGGCTTGCGCACGTACGTCGACTCCGGGTCCCACGCGAAGCTGTCGCCCTCCGGGATGGACAGTGAGCGCCAGCGCTCGTCGCCGGTGAAGACGTCGGCGTAGTCCTTGGTGAACATCTCCGAGGCGACCGCCGCGTCGATGGTTTCCTGGATCTCCTGACCGGTCGGCCAGATGTCGCGCAGGAAGACCTCCTCGCCGTCGGGGGTGACGCCGAGCGGATCGCTGGTGAGGTCGAGGTCCATAGTGCCGGCCAGCGCGTACGCGACCACCAGCGGCGGCGACGCGAGGTAGTTCATCTTCACGTCGGGGTTGATGCGCCCCTCGAAGTTGCGGTTGCCGGACAGCACGGACACCACCGCCAGGTCGCCCTCGTCGACGGCGGCGGACACCTCGGCGGGCAGCGGCCCGGAGTTGCCGATGCACGTCGTGCAGCCGTAGCCGACGAGGTGGAATCCGAGCTTCTCGAGGTACGGCGTCAGCCCCGCCCGCTCGTAGTAGTCCATGACCACCTTGGACCCAGGCGCGAGCGTCGTCTTCACCCAGGGGCGACGCTCTAGCCCCTTGTCCACCGCCTTTTTCGCCAGCAGCGCGGCGCCGAGCATCACCGACGGGTTCGAGGTGTTGGTGCAGGAGGTGATCGCCGCGATGACCACGTGCCCATGGTCGATCTGGGTCTGCGTTCCGTCGTCCATGGTCAGCGCGGTGGGGCGGGTGGGGCGACCGGCCGCCGCCGGTGCATCGTACTCCGCGGGGGCGCCGCCGGCGTTGCCGTCGCTGGCCGCCGGGGGGTCGCTCGCTGGGAAGGACTCCGCCGACGACTCGTCGACCGGCGACTTCACCCCGTCTCCCACCGGGGATTCGCCGGGTCCTGCGTAGTCGGCGAGCGCCGCGCGGAAGCGGTCGCGCGCCTCCCGCAACGGCACCCGGTCCTGCGGGCGCTTCGGCCCGGCAAGAGACGGCTCCACGGTGGACAGGTCCAGCTCGAGGGTTTCCGAGTAGGCAGCCTCCTGCGCCGGGTCGTGCCACAGCCCCTGCTCCTTGCAGTAGGCCTCGACCAGTCGGATCTGCTCCTCCGGCCGCCCGGTGAAGCGCAGGTAGCGAACCGTTTCCTCGTCCACCGGGAAGATGGCGCAGGTGGAGCCGTACTCCGGGCTCATGTTGCCGATCGTCGCCCGGTTGGCCAGCGGCACCGCGCCGACGCCGGAGCCGTAGAACTCCACGAACTTCCCCACCACCCCGTGCCGGCGCAGCATCTCGGTGATGGTGAGCACCAGGTCGGTGGCGGTGGCACCCTCCGGCAGCTCGCCGGCCAGCTTGACGCCGACCACCCGCGGGATGAGCATCGACACCGGCTGGCCGAGCATGGCCGCCTCCGCCTCGATGCCGCCGACGCCCCAGCCGAGGACGCCGAGACCGTTGACCATCGTGGTGTGCGAATCCGTACCGACCAGCGTGTCGGGGTAGGCGATCCCGTCGCGCTCGAAGATCACCCGGGCGAGGTATTCGATGTTGACCTGGTGCACGATGCCGGTGCCCGGTGGTACGACCTTGAACTGGTCGAACGCGCTCTGCCCCCACCGCAGGAACTGGTAGCGCTCCCGGTTGCGCTCGTACTCGAGGTCGACGTTGCGTTCGAAGGCGTCCGGGGAGCCGAACACGTCGGCGACCACCGAGTGGTCGATGACCAGCTCCGCGGGCGCTAGCGGGTTGATCGCCGCTGGGTCACCGCCCAGGTCGCGCATCGCCTCCCGCATGGTCGCCAGGTCCACGACGGCCGGTACGCCGGTGAAGTCCTGCATGAGCACCCGCGCGGGGGTGAACTGGATCTCCGTGCTCGGCTCGGCCTGCGCATCCCACGCTGCCAACGCGCGTACGTCGTCGGCGGTGATGTTGGCACCGTCCTCGGCACGCAACAGGTTCTCCAGCAGCACCTTGAGGCTGAAGGGCAAGCGGTCGGCGCCGTCGACGGCGTCGAGCCGGTAGATGTCGTAGGCGCGGTCACCCACCGCCAGGGACTGGCGGGCGTCGAAGCTGTTCGTGGACATGAGCGTCTCCCGTCTGCTGCGCTGCCAGCATCCTGCCCCAGCGGGATGACACGACGCCTGAGAGGGTGCGCATATGCCGTACGAGGCGCCGGGCGCCCCCGCCGACACCTCGCGGACGAGAAGGACCGGCAACCCGTGGGTCGTGCTGGCGATCGTCGTGACGGCGACCTTCATGCAGCTCGTCGACGTGAGCATCGTCAACGTCGCGATCCCGTCGATCCGCCGCGAGCTGTCCGCGTCGTACGCCGAGGTCCAGTTGGTGCTCGTGCTCTACCAGCTCGCGTTCGCCTCGACGCTGATCACCGCGGGCCGGCTCGGCGACCTGTACGGACGGCGCCGGCTGTTCGTCATCGGCATGGCCGGCTTCGTGCTGTCTTCGGTCGTGTGCGGAGCCGCGCCGAGCGCGGTGGTGCTCATCGCGGCGCGCTTCGTGCAGGGGTTGTTCGCCGGGGCGATGTTCCCGCAGGTGCTGTCGATCATCCAGGTGACGTTCCCCCCCGAGCAACGCGGCCGCGCCTTTGGCGCGGTGGGTGCGGTCATCGGCGTGGCCACCGTCGTCGGTCCGCTGCTGGGCGGGGTGCTCATCGCGCTCGACCTCTTCGGGACGGATTGGCGGGCGATCTTCTACGTCAACGTGCCGGTCGGGCTGGCCGCGCTGGCCGGGGCGTGGTGGAAGCTAGGCGAGTCGAAGGTGCCCCGCGCCGAGCGCCTCGACGTACCCGGCGCGATCCTGATCACCCTCGGCGTCGGCCTACTCGTCTTCCCGCTCACCGTCGGGCGGGAGCTGGGGTGGCCGCTGTGGGTGGCGGCGCTGCTGCTGGCCGCCGTTGCAGTGCTGGCGTGGTTCACGACGTACGAACGCCGGCGCACCGAACGCGACGACTCGCCACTGCTGCGCATGACGCTGTTCGACGACCGCGCATTCACCGTCGGACTGGTCGTCACGCTCGTCTTCTTCCTCGGCGTACCGGCATTCTTCTTCTCCCTGTCCCTCTATCTCCAGGTCGGGCTGGGATTCAGTGCGCTGGCGTCCGGACTGACGACGTTCCCGTTTGCCGTTGGCTCCGGGGTCGCCTCGGCGGTGTCGGACCGGGTGACCCGCCGGCTGGGCACCGGGGTGCTGGCAGTTGGTGCGTCCATACTCGTCGGCGGCATGCTCGCACTGCTCGGCGTGGTCCACGTGGTCGGGCCGGACCTCCAGTCGTGGCAGGTGTGGCCGGTGCTGATCGTGGCCGGGACCGGCCTCGGGCTGTTCGTGGCGCCGCTGACCAACGTCGTCCTGGCAGGCATTCGCTCCGCCGGGGCAGGGTCGGCCAGCGGCGTGTTCGCCACCGCCCAGCGGGTCGGCGGCGCGTTGGGCGTTGCCGCTATAGGCATCGTGCTCGCCCTCCCGTCCGGCGGGGCGGACCAGTTGGGCCCGGACGGGTTCACTGCGGCGTACCAGCGAGCGTTGGCGTACGAGGCCGGGGTGTTCGCCGTCGCGCTCGTCCTGGTGCTGTGCGCGCTTCCCCGCTCCAACCCGAGCGCCGCGAACCGGTCGGGCGGCTGAGCCGCTCCCCTACAGTGACGGCGGCGGATGCGGCGGAGGGCACCGCGGAGGGAGGAACCGTGGCGGCCAAGCGGTCCAGCCTGATCTACCAGGCGAAGTACGCCGTACGAAACCCGGACAAGGTGGCGCCGCACCTCACCCGGCTGGCACGCGACACCTGGCTGCGCGTGCAGGCGCGCGGTGACCACGTGCGCTACTACCGGGGGGTCATGCGGTCGGACGCCGCGCGCAGCCCTGAAGCGGCCGTCGGCAGCAAGCGGCACGACCGATGGCTGGCGCTGGGAAAGATGCAATTCGACTACCTGAAGAAGCACGGCCTGCGGCCCGACCATCGAATGCTGGAGATCGGGTGCGGCAACCTGCGCGCTGGCCGGCTGTTCATCGACTACCTCGAACCCGGGCACTACTACGGGCTCGACATCTCTCCCGACATCCTCTTCGCTGCGCAGGACACGATGGTGCGCTACGGGCTGCAGGCCAAGCTGCCGCATCTCACGCCGGTCCGCGACTTGCGGCTCGATTTTCTCCCTGACGAGTTCGTCGACGTGGCCCACGCGCACAGCGTCTTCTCGCACTCACCGCTGTCGGTCATCGACGAGTGCCTGGCCCATGTCGGACGGGTGCTCGCGCCGGACGGCTGGTTCGACTTCACCTTCGACCGTACGGAAGGAGAAGAGCACCAGGTGCTGCGGGAAGACTTCTACTACCGCACCGAGACGCTGCTGGCGCTGGCCGACCGGCACGGGCTGGACGCCCGGTTCATGGACGACTGGGAGGAGCTCCCCCACCAGCAGTCCAAGATCCGCGTCACCCGCCGCCTACCGCCCTCCTGAAGCACGCGTGAGGCCACGTTCAGTTCCTCAGCGAAGGCACCGTGAAGACGCATCGGGGCGCGCGTTCGCGGCGGACGACGGTGGCGTTGGACCCCTCAGCCGTGCCGGTCGACCACCAGGTCATGCGGACAGACATCTACCAGGTACGGCCGTTCGGCCCGCCAGGTGTTTTCTCTCCACACGTGCGCCACCTCGACGTACGCGCCCTCCTCGAGGTCCCACGCTGTCAGGGCAGGTTCGAGCGGGTCGACGACCCAGTACGACGGGCAGCCGGCCGCCTCGTACCGCGACCGCTTGAGCGTCAGGTCGACCCGGCGGGTGCTGGGGGAGAGCACCTCGACCGCGAGGACCGGTGCGGCCGGGAGGTCCCGCTGGGTGAGCTCGCGCTGGCGGGCGACGAGCACGTCGGGCCGCAGGACAGTGTTGTCGGCGATGGCCACGTCGAACGGCGCCACGAGGACCTCGAGATCGACCGGGCAGGCCGAGTCGAGCAGTCGCCAGAGTCGGGTCACCACCCGCTGGTGCAGCCACGATGGCGCCGGGCTCACGACGAGCACGCCGTCGATGAGCTCGTATCGGTGCCCGTCATCGGGGATCGCGTCCAGGTCTGCTCGGGTGAGCGGCCGGCTGCGCGGCAGGGTCGTCACGGCGTCCATGGTGCCTCCTCGTCGCCACCCGGTCCACGATGGCCCATATCCGCCGCGACCGGCGCGCCCGCTGTCCACAGGTTCGCGCTGGTCGATCCGCGACTGGTGATGAACAGACGGTATGGAGGTGTGGCCGGGAACGACAACGGCTGACGCAGCCGGCCGGCTGGCGGGAAGTGCGCCTACCCCTCCGCCAGGGCGGACGCCAAATCGGTGTGGGTGAAGTCGTCACCCTTGAACAGCAGCGGCGCTCCGAGCCTCGATGCCAGAGCGTACGAGAAGCAGTCCCCGAGGTTGAGTCGAGCACGGTGGCCGCTGCCCCAGCCGAAGTCGCGGTACGCCTGCCTCGCGATCCGCACCTGTTCCTCGGTCAGCGGTTCGACGCGCAGCCGGGCGACCTCCACCAGCTCGTCGAGCCGTCTGCTCAGCACCGGGTCACGGACTGCATCCACGACAACCGCCGTCTCGACGAGAGTCGCTGCGGAGATCCGAGGCTCGTCAGCACCGGCCAGGGCATCGATGAACCGGTCTGCGTCGTTCTCCGAGCGGAGGATCGCAACGATGGCCGACGTGTCCACGATCACCGCGGCAGCCCCTGCTCGTCGTAGAGCAGGTCCGCATGGTCGCTGCTGCGCAGTGATTCGGTCCACCTCGGTCCCGCGTCAGCGCCGATGCGGCGCAGGCGTGCCACCGTGCGCTGGCGCCATAGGTCTGCCTCAGCGCTGACCCGGTCGAGACGTTCGGCTACTGCCACGGTGATGGCCTGGGTGACGTTCTCTCCGGTCGCATCCGCGAGTTCGCGCGCCAGGCGTTGGGTCTCCTCATTCTTGATATTGAAGGCCATGCGCCCAGGGTACCTTCGGATAGGTAGACGTCTACCTCGCGGTCCTTGACCACCGACTGGCGTCCCCGAGCCGAATGTCCCACCGCGAAGTGAGTCCCTCCGCCGCCTCGTAATCGGTCACCTCACACCGTCCGTCGGTCACCGCACATCGGATGATGACAACGGGCAGTGAGCCTTCATCGCTCGTGCGCTCGACGACGAAGAGCAGGTGATCCGCGTCCTCCCAGGTCGCCTGGGATGGCAGCCAGCTCAGCACAGGTCCGTCCAACCCCTCGCTCGTCAGGTTTACCACTGCGCCGTCCTCCCGCAGCGCCCACCGGCCGGACGGACTGAGCGAGGTGATCGCCCGTCCCTCGCTGTTGCAACCTTCGGCGACAACCTGGTCCGGCGCCGCGAGGGAAACCGCCCTGGTGCAGTTGCCCTTTACCCGGACAAGGACATGCTCGCCGCCGAGTTCCACGGCATGGCCCTCGACAGTCATCGGAGACGGCCGGTCAGCCCCCAGCCGCCACCAGGTCACACCGCTGCCGGGCTCAGAGATGACGACGCCGTTGCGGTACCAGCCGACCACTCGCGACCCCCGTGGCACCCGCGTCTCCGTGACCTTGTTCGGGTCCGCGAGGTGGACGATTTTCACCGTCGTCCGCGGTTCGCTCTTGTCCTTGGATAGCAGCTTCACCGATTCGAGCCCTACCGCGACGAGTTCACCGTCAGGGGACACGGACGCTCCCCGAGGGCCGCCCGTCGCCAGCAACCGATAACCGACGGGGCCGCCTACGAGAGCGTATTGCGCGTCATAGTCGTTAGCTCCAGCGAACCCGCTGCCGTGCTGCACAACCAGGATGCCGTACCGCGTCGCCGTCACCGGCGCAGCCACCGGGCCGAAGGACTCCAGGGGCTTTCCGTTGTCGTAGAGCACCGAATCAGCGACGAAGGGAACGCCAGGGGGTGGCCCTATCGGAAGTCGGGCAACGGCCTGGGCCGCGGTCGGGCTGAGGGCCGCCCCCGGTGCCTGCGCGGGGCGAAAGTCGCTGCGCCGGTCGCCGTCCCCTAGCAGCGAGGGGCCACCGATCAGCACCGCCAGCGCGCAGGCCAACGCTGTCCCGGCGTAGCCGCGACGCCGGTGGCGCACCCGCCGGCCACGTCGGACGACCTGCTCGGCGAGGTGCGGCAGGTCGCGGACCGCCCTGACCTCGGCGTCCAGCGCCGCCCTCAGGCGCGGCTCCATCGAATCCGTCATGAGCCTTCTCCTATCGATGCATCAGCCACTTGGTCCGCGGCGAGCCGAGCGCGCAGGGTGGTGAGCGCCCGGCTGGCCTGGCTCTTCACCGTGCCCGGGGAGCAGCCGAGGATGGAGGCGATCTCCGCCTCCGAAAGGTCGTCGTAGTAGCGCAGCACCACGACGGCCCGCTGGCGGATCGGCAGCGCCCGAATGTGCCGCCACACGACCGTCCGATCGTCGACGGCGCTCTGCGCCAGGTCGTCCGCGGGCACGTCCGGGAAGTCACCGGTGGGTCGCTCTCCACGCCAGCGGATCCGCCACCACGACGTCTGCGTCGTCACCATCGTCGCGCGAACGTAGGCCTCGACCGCTCCGCGCTCTCGGATCCGACCCCAGGCGAGGTAGGTCTTGGTCAGCGCCGTCTGGAGCAGGTCCTCGGCGAGGTGGTGGTCGCCGGTCAACAGGTACGCCGTACGGAGCAGCGCACGCGAACGGACGGCAACGAAGTCGCGGAACTCCGCATCGTCCGCTGCAGTCAACGTGCCACCCCTGCCTCTGCGACGTCGTGGCGGGCCCCGCTTCTATCTGGTACGACGCCGCGAGGACGCGATCCGGTTGTCAGCCCCGGCTGTGGATCCGCGACTGGTGAAGACCTGTTAGGCAGATGTCGTTACCGGTGACGACATCTGCCTAGCAAGTCCCCTGAGGCTAGGCAGTTGCAGCCGAGCCTGGTCGCCGCGTACGGCGCATCGTCGGCAGAGGCGGGGGGTACCGTTCCCGGGTCGAAGCGAGAGGACAGTGAAACCGGTGCACGTCGTGATCATGGGCTGCGGCCGGGTCGGATCGACGCTGGCCCACATGCTCGAGACACGTGACCATTCGGTTGCCGTGGTGGACCAGAATGCAGAAGCGTTCCGCCGGCTGAGCGCCGGCTTCGCCGGGCGCCGCGTCACCGGCGTCGGGTTCGACCGTGACACATTGGCCGAGGCGGGCATCGAGCAGGCCCACGCCTTCGCCGCGGTGAGCAGCGGCGACAACTCCAACATCCTGTCCGCCCGGGTCGCCCGGGAGACCTTCGGCGTGGAGAACGTGGTCGCCCGCATCTACGACCCTCGGCGCGCCGAGATCTATCAGCGGCTCGGCATTCCCACGGTCGCCACCGTGAGATGGACCGCCGACCAGATGCTGCGCCGTCTGCTGCCCCAGGGCTCTCAGCCGCAGTGGCGCGATCCCAGCGGGACGGTACGGCTGGCCGAGGTGCACGTCGGTGACCAGTGGGTGGGCGAGCGGGTCAGCCGGCTGGAGGAGTTCTCCGGTGCCCGGGTTGCCTTTGTGACGCGGTTCGGGGAGGGACTGCTGCCCTCGGCGGACTCAGTGGTCCAGGAAGGCGACCTCGTCCACGTGGTCATGCGGGAAGTCGACGCCGAGCGGGTCGAGAAGGCCTTCGCCGCCGGCCCGGAGGGCGGCTAGATGCATGTTGCCATCGCGGGCGCGGGCAACGTCGGCCGATCCATCGCCCGGGAGCTCCTCGGCAACGGACACGACGTGCTGCTCATCGACCGGGATCCGCGCGCCATCAAGGTGGACAGCGTGCCCGCCGCTGAGTGGCTACTTGCCGACGCCTGCGAGATCGCCTCGCTGGAGGAGGCGGCGTTACAACGATGTGCCGTCGTGGTCGCGGCCTCCGGCGACGACAAGGTCAACCTGGTGGTATCGCTGCTGGCGAAGACGGAATTTGGCGTACCTCGGGTGGTCGCCCGCGTCAACGACCCCACCAACGAGTGGCTGTTCAACGAGGCCTGGGGCGTCGACGTAGCGGTCTCCACCCCCCGGCTGCTGTCCGCGCTCGTGGAGGAGGCGGTCAGCGTCGGCGACCTCGTCCGGTTGCTCACCTTGCGGCAAGGCCAAGCGGAGCTGGTCGAGCTGACGTTGCCGGACCAGGGAGGTGTCGTCGGGCAGCGGGTCGGTGACGTGGCGTGGCCCATCGACACCGCCCTCGTCACGATCGTCCGCAGTGGCCGTGTTCTCGCCCCCAGCCCGGATCACTCCCTGGAGGCGGGCGACGAGCTCGTGTTCGTTGCCTCTCCCGACCGGGAGGACGAGCTCGCCGAATTGCTCCACAACGGCTGACAACCCCGCTAGGTGACGCGAGCGGACCGCCCCGGAGAGACCGGCCGCAGGAGCAGCCAGGAGATCCACACCGCGACGAGGAACAGTGGCCACCCCATCGCCAGCCGGGCCACGCCGAGCGGCACCAGCGCGCCCGCGAGATAGAGCGGCCACTGCACCGCGATCCGCAAGCAGAACATGGCGACCCACACCCAGCTGGCCAGCGTGTACGCGCGCAGCTGCGCCGGATCGCGCCGCCACGCGGTGCCCTGGCCGTTCATCGCACCGACGAAGACGCCGAGGAGCGGCCAGCGCGCAAGGATCGACACGAAGTAAGCCAGGGCGTAGCCAGCGTTGATGAACAATCCGGGAAGGAAGAAGTTCTCCGCGCGGCCGGTGCGTTGGGCGATGAACGCCGCGAACGCGACGCCGACGAAACCGGCGAGCGCGTGCTGCACGGTTTCCCGCCGCGCCAGTCGGACGACGGTGAGCAGCGCGCCGACGCCTACCGCCGCCCAGACCGCAGCGGTGAGTGATCTGGCGACTGTGTAGACAGTGACGAAGACGATGCCGGGAAGTCCGGCGTCCAGCAGTCCGCGGCCGCCGCCGATCGCATCGGCAATGGAGAACCGCTCCTGTACCACGGCCGCGATCGGGCGGGGCGCTTCGCTCACCGGCCCTCGATGGGACGCAGTGTGTAGAGCGGGTTGAAGATGGTGCGCTGCCGGTCGCAGGTGGTCAACAAGCCCCTGGCCTCGAGGATCCGGCCCGGCTCGATCCCGCCTATCCGACGCCGACCGAGCCAGCAGAGGCGGACTACGCCGGTGCCGTCGTACAGCTCGGCTTCGAGGGCCGGTACGCCGGCGCGTGGACGGAGGGTGACCGTGCGCAGCGTGCCGAGGACAGTGGCCGGGTGCCGGTCCACACAGTCGGCAACCGGGGTCGCCCCCGCGTCCTGGCATCCCGCCCGCAGCTCGGCTGCCTCGAACTCGTCGGCGGAGGCGGTGAACCGATCCATCGTCCGCCGCAACAGTCCCCCGCGGCGCTGCGGGTGACCTGCGGTAGCCATGAGGTGAAGGGTAGCCGCGTTCCGCCGGTGCGCTCAGCGCGTCTCGGTCATCTCCGGGCCGCGACGCAACGGACCGGTGGGCTCCTCGCCGCCGCGCGGGCCGCCACCGGTCTCGCCACTGGACTGGCCGCCGGGCTCCGGTGGGAGTGACGCGCCGGCATCGTCGGGCAGCCGCAGCTCCAACGGCTCCCGGGGGGGCATGGGTTGGTCGCCGCGCACCACGACGACGCCGCGGAAGACAGCCTCGAGCGGCGCCGCTCGCTCGGAGTCGACAGCCGCGCGGCCGGTGAAGACCCCGCGCAGGAACCACCGCGGCCCGTCGGCCCCGACGAAACGCGCCGCCTGCATCGTCGTGCGGCCGTCCGCGCCCGGCACCGGCACTCCGGCGCGCAGCTCCGTACCCAGCGCCCCCTCGCCCTCCACCGCCCGGCCACCCGACGAGGACAAGCCAGCGGCGATCTCCGCCCGCAGCTCCTCCCACAGGCCCCGCGATTTGGGTGCGGCGAAGGGCTGCAACTGGACGGCGGAGTCTCCGAGGACCACGGTCGCCGCCACCACCTTGTTCTCGGTGACGTCGACCCGGACCTCCATGTCGGGGGCTACCGGTACCTGCATCCCACCGAGATCGAGGCGGGGTACGTCGTCATCGGGGACCTCGCTCACGTCGTAGGGGCCACCCGCCCGGGCGGCCGTAGCGGTGCCAGCGCTGGTCGAGTCCACGTCCGCGGACGGGCCGTCGATGTCGTCATCAGCCGAGGCGTCGTCGGAGTAGTCGCCGCCGGCCAGCGGGCCGGCGCCCTCCTCGGGGTGCTGCAACTCGTCGCGGTCACGGCGTCTGCGGCGAAACACTGTCAGCCCTCTCCTGCCTCGGTGGGAACCGCTCCGAAGCCGCCGGTGGATCCGTGCCCGCCGTCCCCGCGTGCTGATCCCGGCAGCCGGGTCACCTCGTGGAAGACCGCCCGCTCGACCCGCTGCACGACCAGCTGCGCGATGCGATCACCGCGCCGGAAGTGCACGGGCTCACTGGCATCGGTGTTG
>Ga0136624_1000477_pt1 | contig 15452 bp, 14 predicted proteins | sample AntDrymUQ4692206_2_FD_104802 | JGI IMG/M metagenome (GOLD analysis project Ga0136624, IMG submission 104802) | Polar desert sand microbial communities from Dry Valleys, Antarctica - metaG UQ469 (22.06) | ecosystem: Environmental > Terrestrial > Soil > Desert | place: Antarctica: Dry Valley... | reverse complement strand
GTTATAAGACACTGCCAGCGACATTCTACGCCGAATGCGGGGCCCGCTGAAGAACAGCGTCCCGCAGGATCTCCTCTACCTGGTTGAACGACGGCATCCGGGGCGTGTTCGAGATCACGGGGTCCTTCAAGCAGTCCTGGACGATCCTGGCGAGCATCCCATCGGCCACCGTTACGCCCGGCAGGACGTTTCCGCCCATCACCCGGGCGATGAGGTTCTTCACCGCCTCCACGCCCGCCCTCGCGTTTTCCTCGCAAGACGGTGACCTCGCGACGCCGAGGGGGGAGGCGGCCTGCGAGATCTTCTCGGCGCTCACGGGCAAGTTGAAGTCCATCACACCCGGCAGCACGCCGGCGATGGCGACGCCGTGCGGCACGCCCAGCCTGGCGCCGAGCGGGTGCGCGATTGCGTGGCAGAGGCCCAGTCCCGTGCCGGTCGCGAAGGCCTGCCCCGCGAGGTTGGAGGCGAAGAGCATCTGGGATCTGGCTTCGAGATCTCCCCCCCGGGCGACGGCCGTGGGCAGCCAGCCGGAGATCATCCCGACGGCGTGCAGCGCGAGCCCGTCGGCCACGGGGTTGGCGTTGCGCGACATGAGCGCTTCGAGGGCGTGGGACAGGGCGTCTATCCCAGTCGCGGCCGTAATTCCAGGCGGCAGGCCCACGGTGAGGGCGGGGTCAAGGACGCACCTTCGCGGCTTTACGCTCTCGTGGCCTATGTAGAACTTGCGCTCTCCCACGACGTCCGTGATGACGCCGAAGCCGTTGGTCTCAGCCGCGGTGCCGGCGGTCGTGGGGACCGCCACGATGGGCAGGCCGGGGACGAGCTGGGACGCGGGATCTGCAAGGTCGCGCGCGGGGCCGCCGTTGGTTGCGTGCAGGGAGATCGCCTTGGCCGCGTCCATGGCGGAGCCACCGCCCACCGCGACGACCACGGTCTGCTCGATCCCGAAGTCCCTCAGCGCAGAGGCGCCGCTCTCGACGTCGTCCGTGGTCGGGTTGGGCGTGACGCCCTCGAACACGACGCTGTACATTTCCGGGGGGAACTTCTGCTGTACGAGATCCGTCACGCCGGCCCTGCTCACGCCGGGGTCCGTGACGATGAAGGCGCGCCTCCCGCCGCACCCGGCGACGAGCCCGCCGATCCCGTCCACGGACCCCACGCCGAAGCTCAGGCGACCGTGAAAGCCCAGGTCGAGGCTCCGCCTGCTAAGCGACATGCGAGAACCGTCCCCCACCGCTCGGCGAAGGCCTCCCGTCCGGCCCGATAAAGTCCGTACGCCGCACGCTCTCCCTCCATTCTCTCTCGACGCGAACTCCGCGCGCTTATCCCCGGTGGTCCGGCAGCTCGATCCAGGTGGTCTTTAGTTGCTCGTACTGCTCCAGGGCGTGGAGGGACTTGTCCCGGCCGTAGCCAGACTCCCCGAAGCCTCCGAAAGGCACCGTGGCATCGCTCGCGTCGAAGGAGTTCACCCACACGGTGCCGGCGCGCAGGGCCTTCGCCGCGCGGTGGGCGCGGGTTATGTCCGAGGTCCATACGGAGGCCGCGAGGCCGTACTTCGTGGCGTTGGCGAGCGGGATCGCCTCCCGTTCGTCGCTGAAGTCGAGCACGCTGAGGACGGGGCCGAAGATCTCCTCGTTGGCTATCCTCATCTCCCGACCGACGCCCTCGAAGATGGTCGGCTCGACGTAGAAACCGCCGCTCTCCCGCAGGACCCGGTCCCCCCCTACCGCCAGCGAGGCGCCCTCCCGCTTGCCGACCTCGACGTAGCCGAGGACGCGATCCAGTTGTTCCTCGTTCACCACGGCCCCCACCTTCGCGGTGACGTCCAGGGGGTCTTTGGGTTGCATCTCTCCTGCGACCTTCGAGATCTCGTGCAGGAGGTCGTCCTTGATGGCGCGGTCGACGATCAGGCGCGACCCGGCGTGGCAGGTCTGCCCCGCGTTGTAGAAGATGCCCCAGGCGATGCTGGACGCGGCCTCCTTCAGGTCCGGCACGTCCGCGAGGACCACCTGCGGGCTCTTGCCCCCGCACTCCAGGGAGACGGACTTCATGTTGGATTCCCCGGCGTAGCCAAGGAAGGCCTTGCCGACCTCGGTGGAGCCGGTGAAGGTCAGCTTGTCCACGCCGGGGTGGCGGCCGAGCGCCGCACCCGCCGTCGGCCCGTAGCCGGGCACGACGTTGAAGACGCCGTCCGGCACCCCGGCCTCGGCGGCCAGGCGGGCCAGGACCAGGGCCGAGAGCGGCGACTGCTCCGCCGGTTTGAGCACGACGGAGTTACCCGTGGCGAGCGCCGGCGCGGCCTTCCAGGCGGTAATGATGAGCGGGTAGTTCCACGGCACCACCGCGGCCACGACGCCGAACGGCTCGCGCGTGACCAGGGCCAGCGAATCCGCGCCGGTCGGGGCGACCTCGCCGTAGCGCTTGTCCACCGCTTCCGCGAACCACCTGAAGTAGCCCGCAGCACCAGGCACGTCCACCGAGAGCGCGTCGCCTATGGGCTTCCCCACGTCCAGCGACTCGACGAGCGCCAGCTCCTCCAGGTTGTCCTCGATCAGGCCGGCGAGCCTGAGCAGCACCTCCTTGCGCTCGGCGGGGGCCTTGTTCGCCCAACGACCGTCCTCGAAGGCCGCCCCGGCCGCCTCGACAGCGAGGTCCACGTCGGCCGCGTCGCACTCGGCCACTTCGGAGAGCACGCTCCCGTCCCTGGGGGAGATGTTCTGGAATCGCGTGCCGGACAAGGCCTCGCGGAATTCTCCGCCGATCCAGGCCCGGCCTTCGGGTTCGAGCGCCGCCGCCCTTCTCGTCCACTCTTGCCTGGAGAGATCCCGCACGCCGGTCGCCATACGCTCCCTACTCTCGTTTCGTCGCGATCATATTTACCAACGGGATCTTGTGTCCCGTCACTGCTCCACCTGCACCACTTCGGCCCCGTTTGCGTCGGGACCGGCCCCCGCGACGGCCTCCATAACCTTCTCGCCCAGCTCGATTCCGAGACCCGGCCGGTCCGGTATCTCGAGGTATCCATCGGCGTCGATGTCGAGCGGCTCCGCGAGGAGGAAGTCCCGCGCGTCCGGGGCCCAGCCCGGCGGGTCGTAGGGGAACTCCAGGTACGGCCCACCCCCGACGCCGGCGGTAACGTGCAGGTTGGCGAGGAGCCCGATGCCGCCGTCGGTCCAGGTGTGCGGGGTGAACCACCTGCCCGAGGCCAGCGCGAGCTCGGCGATCATGCGGCAGCGCATCATCCCGACGGAGACCACGACGTCCGGCTGGTAGACGTCGATGGCGTCCTCCCGCAGAAGATGCAGTAGCTCCTCCGGCGTCCGGACCATCTCCCCCCCGGCCACCCGCGGCGAGCCCGACCGCCGGAGGCTCTTGAGGCCGTCTACGTCTGACAGAGGCAGCGGCTCCTCGAGCCAGAGCACGTCGAGGTCCCGGAGCCGTCCGGAGATCCTGCGCGCGGCGGCCGGGTCTATGCTCCGCCTGGCGTCGCCCGCCATGCGCCAGGCCTGGTTGATGTCCACCATGACGTCCATGGAGTCGCCGACCGCGTCCCTGACGGCCTCGATCGCCTCGACGCCCTCCTCGAACCGCCACGGATCGACGCGCAGCTTTATCGCCCTGAAACCGCGGTCCCGGCAGGCCAGCGCCGAGCGGGCCCGATCGGAGGGGTCCATGAGGGCCCCGGTCGAGGCGTAGGCGGGCACCCGGTCCGCGGCCCCGCCGAACAGGTTCGAGACGGGCTGGGCGCAGATCTTCCCGACGAGGTCCCACAGCGCCGCCTCAAGCGGCCAGTACCGGCCCGCGTGGAACGAGAGCGTCTCCAGCACCCTCACGTGGCGGGACATCCGCATCGGGTCTTCGCCGACGAAGTAGTGCGCGTAGCGGGGGAAGTCCGACATCGTGTCCCCCGAACCGACGCCCGTGATCCCCTCGTCCGTGTCCACAAAGACGAGGGTCGCCTCCGCGACGCGCCGCGGGTTCGGGTCCCAGGCAGCCCTGAAAGGAGGGTCCAGGGCCCGGGCCACGCGCACGATCCTGACGCCCGTGATCTTCACCCAGGACCCCCGAAGAACGGGTTCGAAGGCGAGTCCGCCAGCGCGAGGACGTCCTCGACCGAAGGCGTGCCTTCGACGGCCGCCCGGATGGCCTCCTTTACCGAGCGCCGGTTGTTCTCGAACACGACCCTCTCGTCGTCCGCCTCCGGATTGACCCAGACGGCCGCGATGCAGAGGAGGCCGCGCACCTCCCCGGCGGGCACGATGCCGTCCGCGACGGCTCCCGCGACCCCGCTCGCGATGCCGGCCTGCGCCGCTCCAAACGTCAGGTTGACGTGGGAGTCTCCCCCCATCGCCGCCTTGTTCACGAAGAGCGTGAACGGCAAGACGGGCATGCCCGGCCGGACCACCGCGACGAACGGGGTGTGACCCATCCGGGGCGTCGCCAGGGCCGTCGTCCAGGCCGTCTCCACAGGCCCGCCCTTGCGGCCGATGACGACGTTCACGTGGGCGGCGTTGACGCCGTCCCCGACAAACGACTCCCCGATCAAACTCCGGGCGGCAAACTCCACGGTGAACCATCCTTTCGCCTGCTGACTACGAAGCGTACGCCGAACTCTTCTACGCGTGCCGGCTTCCGGCACCCTCCCCGCCTATCCTCCGGTCCCACGCCGACATGGTCTCCGAAGACGTCTGCGGGGTGATGAAGCTCACCACCACGAACACGATCAGGCTCGTCAGGAGGCCGACGTAGATCGGGCTGTTGGCGAGCAGGCCCTGGGAGATCATCAATCCCACCACGACCACGCCGCCGACGAGCATGGAAGCCAGCGCCGCGACGCCCGTCGCGCGTCTCCAGAACAACGCGCCGATGATGGGCACGAAGAGGGCTCCGACCAGCAAATTGTAGGCGACCGTGAGCGCGCCCACGACGTCACCCACCACCACCGAGATCGCGAGCACCACCACCCCGACGAGCAGCGTCGAGATCCTGCTCGCGTTGTACTCACCGGCCCCGGCGTGTCCCTCCGAGCCGCGGCGCGCGAACAACCCGGCGTAGACGTCGTTGGCGAGGATGGTGGAAGAGGCGAGCAGGCCGGCGCTCGCGGTGGACATCACGGCGGCCAGGGCCGCGGCCAGCACTAGGCCAAGGACGCCGGTCGGCAGGACTTCAGCCGCGACGCGGGCAAACGCGTTGTCCGAATTGGGGAGGTCCGGGATCAGGACGCGGGCCGCCGTCCCGATCAGGGCGCCCGCGAGGCCGTACAGCAGGCAATAGAAACCCGCCACGACGCCGCCCCACCGGGCGACCGCGGGGCTCCTGGCCGTAAAGACCCGCTGCCAGATGTCCTGCCCGATCATGAGCCCGAAAAAGAACAGCAGGAAGTACGTGAAGATCGTCTGCCCGCCGATGGAGAACGGGTCGAAGTACGAGCCAGGCAACTCCCCGGCCATCCCGGAGAAGCCGCCAACCCTCGCGATGCTCAGGGGCAGCAGGATCAGGAAGATGCCAACGGTCATCACGCAGAACTGCAGAAAGTCCGTCAGCGTGATCGACCACATGCCGCCCAAAGTCGAGTAGGCGACGACCACGCCGCCCGCTATGAGGATCGCCACCGTCGGCGGCAGGCCGAGGACGACGTCGAAGACCGAGCCGACGGCGATGGTGGACGTAACCGCGATCATGAGCGCGTAGGTCGCCACGATGATCGCGGAGATAAGCCGCGAAGAGGCCCCGTACCTGATGCCGAGCATCTCCGAAACGGTGTACACGCCGAGCCGGCTGAGGCGCGTAGAGAGCAGGATGCCGAGCGCGATGATCCCGAGCCCGATCATGAATACGAGCCACATCCCCGAAACCCCGAACTCGTACCCCAAGGAGACGCTCCCGATGGTGGACGCCCCCCCGAGCACCACCGCGCTCAGGGTCCCGACGTACAACGCCGGCCCGAGCCGCCTCCCGGCGACGAGGTAATCTTCCGTGCTGCCGGCCCGCTTCAGCCCCCAGTACCCCGCCCCGAGCATAACCACGAAGTAGAGCCCCAGGATCAGGTAATCTAGTGCGTTACCCATCCCGGTTCTTCTTCTGGAGGGCGATGAGCCCCAGAAAGTCGTGGGCCACGTTGGCCGCGACGAGCGCCGTGACCTGCCCGGGGCCGTCGTAGGCCGGGCAGACCTCGACCACGTCGCAGCCGACGATGTCGATGCCGGCGAGCCCCCGCACGAACTCCTGCGCCTCGCGACTGGTGTAGCCCCCGATCTCCGGCGTGCCGGTGCCCGGAGCATAGGCGGGGTCAACGAAGTCTATGTCGAACGAGACGTAGGCCTTCGCGTCCCCCACCCGCTCCTTGACCCTCTCGATGACGGCCGATATTCCCAACTCTCGCACCTCGTCCGTAGATACCAGATCGAAGCCCATGTCTTTCGCGTCGTCCCAGTCGCGCTCGTCGTAGATGGAGCCGCGCATCCCGACCTGGATGGAGCGCGAAGGGTCGAGTATTCCTTCTTCTACCGCCCGACGGAAGGGCGTTCCGTGGGTGTACTTCTGGCCGAAGTAGGCGTCCCAGGTGTCAGGGTGGGAGTCGAACTGGACGAGGGCGAGCGGTCCGTGGACGGCCGCGGCGGCGCGAAGTTCCGGCAGGGCTATGGAGTGGTCGCCGCCGAGGACTATCGGGACGACGCCGGCGCGGTGGATCGGTTCGAGCCCCTCGGAGATCTTCTCGTAGCTCTCCCGGATAAAGCCCGGCACGACCGGCACGTCGCCGTAGTCGATCACGGAGAGGTGATCGAAGATGGTGATACCGAGGCCGGAGTTGTGGCGCCGGAGCAGGTGGGAGACGCTCCTTATAGCCTCAGGCCCGAAGCGGGCGCCGACGCGGAAGGTCGCCCCGGTGTCGAAGGGGGCGCCGACGATGGCGGCGTCGGCATTCGGCAGGTCGCGCACGTTCGGGAGGCGCATGAAGGTCCGCACGTCCGAGAAGCGTGGGGTCTCGAACGAGTCGGCGGGTTCGTACCGGGTCAAGGGTCTCTCACCTCCCTGCGAGTATCACGATCCGGCCTCCGACTCCCTCCTGGTCTCGGACTCCCTGATCACCTCTGAAGGGTCCCTCTGCGGGGGTCCGAACGCCTTGCGCAACGCGTAGGCAATCAACATCACGCCGAGGCTTATGAGGCTCGCTATCAGGAGGGGGCGCAAGTCGGAAATGACGGCCATGCCGATAAGCACCGCCACGATGCAGACTATCGACAGGTAGGTCAGCCACGGATAGAACCACATCTTCAGCTGCAGCCTCTCGGGCGCCTCGCGCTCCAGGCGCCGACGCATCACGAGTTGCGAAACGGCGATCAAGAGGTAGACGAAGAGCGCAATTGCCCCAGACGCATTGATCAGCCACGTGAATATCTCTTCTGGGAAGAAGTAGAAGATCGCGACGGAGACGTAAGCGAAGATGGTCCCCGTGAGGATCGCCCAAATCGGCACGCCGCGCCTCGTCGTATGGGTCATGAACCGGGGCGCGTCGTTGTGGCGGGTAAGCGCGAAGAGCATGCGCGAGGTCGTGTAGAGGCTGGAGTTGAGGACGGAGAGGACGGCGGTCAGGACCACGAAGTTCATCAGCAAAGGCGCGAAGGGTATCCCCATCTTCTCGAACGCCAGGGTGAACGGGCTCTTGATGATGTCCTCGGTGAACCCGGTGTTCCACGGCACGATCGCCGCGACGAAAAAGACAGAGACCACGTAGAACAGCAGGACCCTGTAGATGACCGCGTTGGTTGCCCTGGCGACGTCCTGCCAGGCTCGTTGGATTCGGCGGCGGCGATGGTGACGATCTCCGCCCCGACGAAGGCGAAGATCACGGTCGCCACGCCGGAGAACATCGCCAGAGGACCGTTGGGGAAGAAGCCGCCGTCGGCGTAGAGGTTGGAGAGACCGGGCGAATTCCCGGGCCACAGCCCGATCACGAACAACAGCGCGAGGAGAATAAAGATGACGATAGCGACGACCTTTATGCCGGCGAACCAGAACTCGAACTCGCCGTAGGAGCCGACCGAGTAGAGGTTTGTCGCCGTGAGGAGCAGCACCAGGGCCAGGGCGATGAGCGGGGGCGCCACGCTCGGTATGTATTGCCCCAGGATGGACGCCGCCACCGTGGCCTCGAAGCCGACCACGATGGCCCAGAAGTACCAATACAACCACCCGATGGAGAAACCCGCCCAGTTGCCCAGGGCCATCCGGCCGTAGTCCGAGAAGGAGCCCACCGAAGGCTGGGCAACCGCCATCTCCCCGAGCATCCGCATTACCAGGATGAGGAGAGCCCCGGTCAGCAGGTAGGTCAGTATGGTCGCCGGACCGGCCTGGTTGAGGATCGGGCCGGTGCCGACGAAGAGACCAGCCCCGATGATCCCACCGAGCGAGATCATGGTCATGTGACGCCGCTTCAAGCCAGGTTGCAGTTTGCCTTCTTGTACACCCGTGGTACCTTGCCGCTCCGCACCCGCCTCGGCCATGCCTCCCCCTTCATCGACGCTGCATCCCCAGGGGCGCAGCTTACATGCTACGCCCGTTCCCGTACAACCCGGATAAAAGGGTGCGCCGCGGCCTACCTGGTCCCGCTGAGAAACTTCCCGGGATCCGTATACGGCAGGCCGTGTGCCTCGGCCACCGGCCCGTGCACGAGCTCCCCGCCGAGCGTCGAGAGGCCCTTCGCCAGGTTCGGGTCGGCTGAGGAAGCGCCTTCGACGCCCTCGTCCGCGATCCTGATTAGGTAAGGCAACGTCACGCTCGTGAGCGCGAGCGTCGAGGTCCTCGCCACGGCCCCAGGAATATTCGCCACGCAGTAGTGGACGACGCCCTCCTCGACGTAGGTCGGGTCCGAGTGGGTCGTCGGGCGGCTCGTCTCGAAGCAGCCGCCCTGGTCGATGGCGATGTCCGCAACCACCGAGCCGGGCCTCATGCTCGCGATCATCTCCCGGCTCACCAGCTTGGGCGCCTTGGCCCCCGCCACGAGCACCGCCCCTATGACCACGTCGGATTCGGCCACGTAGAAGGCCGTGCGGGCGCGGTTCGGTATCACGAGGTCGACCCGCCCCTCGAAGATGTCCGAGAGGTATGCGAGCCTCTTGGGGTTGATGTCCAGCACCCTCACTATCGCCCGCATCCCGATGGCTATCTTTGCCGCCTCGGTGCCGGAGATGCCCCCGCCGATGATCGTGACCTTGGCCGCCGGCGTCCCCGGCACGCCCCCGAGCAGGAGCCCCGCCCCGCCGTTGGGGCTCTCCAGGTGGTGCGCCGCCGCCTGCACGGCCATCCTGCCGGCCACCTCGCTCATCGGCGTGAGCAGCGGCAAACTCCCGTCCGGCAGCTCGACGGTCTCGTAGGCGATGGAGTCGATCTTCTTCTCCATCAGGAACTCCGTGAGCCCCTTGTCCGCCGCGAGGTGCAGGTAGGTGAAGAGCTGCTGCCCCTCCCGGAAACGGTCGTACTCCTCGGGAACAGGCTCCTTGACCTTCACGATCAAATCCGCCGCCTCGAACACCTCCTCCGGCCCGTCCACCAGACGCGCGCCCGCCGCCTCATACTCCTCGTCGGTGAAGCCCGCCCCGCCGCCAGCCCCGGCCTCGACCACGACCTCGTGGCCGTGGTGGACGAGTTCGAAGACCCCGTCCGGCTGCATGGAGACGCGGCCCTCCATGTCCTTGATCTCCTTGGGTACCCCCACGACCGTCGCCATGGCGAATCCTTTCATCCAGGGAACATACGACTTTCCTACCTTATAACAACGTTACTATAAACATGCAATGTTGCTGTTAGCACGACCGGTGGTGGATCTACGGCGGCTTGCTTTTCCGGTGGGACGATTACAATAATTATTCAACGATACCGGGACGGACCCGGGGTTTCGACGGGAGGCGGATTGGCGGCTAACGGTGGTTCGGTTGGGTTCTCCATAGGCGAGGTTTCGCAGGCGGTAGGGTTGGCGCCGCAAACCTTGCGATTGTGGGAGAGGGAGCGCCTGGTCAGGCCGCGGAGGACGGACCGGGGGTACCGGGTCTACACGGAGCCCGACGTGAGGCGGCTGCGGGAGATCAAGCACCTCAGGAAGGTCGAGGGATTGAACTTCGCCGCCATCCGCAAGCAGCTCGGCGACGCGCCGGAGAACGGTGAGGCTAACGGGGTTTCGTCGGGGGGATCGGCGGAGGCGCCGGGCGAGCGGCTGCGGCGGCTGCGGGTCAAGGCGCACAAGACGCTCAAGGAGGTCTCCGAGGCAACGGGCCTCTCCATAAGCTTCATCTCGGCGCTCGAACGCGGCGGGTCGGGGGCGTCGGTGGCTTCGCTGCGGAGTTTGGCCGGGGCCTACGGGGTGACCATGCGGAAGCTCTTCGGGGCGGACCTGGAGCAGGCGTCGCCGCTCGTCCGCGGCGGCGACCGGCCGACGATGCAGTGGGACAACGGCGTACGCTTCGAGGAGATGGCCTCGGGGGAGAAGGTCATGGACCCTTCGTACATCCGGGTCCCGCCCGGCGCGGGGAGCGAGGGCTTCTACTCGCACATGGGCGAGGAGTTCATTTACGTGATCTCCGGCCACCTGCTCGTCGAGCTCAAGGACCAGGGAGAGTTCCGGCTCGCCCCAGGCGACACCCTCTACTTCCCCTCCACCACCCCCCATCGCTGGTGGGCCGACAGGGAGCCCGTCGAGGCGGTCTACGTCAACACCCCGCCGACGTTCTAGATCGGAAGGTCGAGGGCGATCAGCAACGCCTGGTCCAACCTCGACGCGGCTTCCCGCGAGAGCGAGCCTCGCCTGCGGCCCAGACGTTTCCTGGAGATGGCCCGTACCTGCTCGCCCAGGGCTATGGAATCCGTCCTCAAACCACCCTCGGGTGTCCTCAAGAGTACCTGGCTCGGGTAGACACGGCGGCCCTCCCGGTGGGAGGTGCAGGGAACCGCGATCACCACGTTGCTCGCCGCGTTGATGGCATCCCGGCTCACGACGATGACCGGACGGGTCCCGGCCTGTTCGGAGTCCCTCGTGGGGTCCAGGACGGCATCGTAGACTTCGCCGCGCCTGACCGGCACGCCTAATCCTCCACGGACCGCAGCGCTTCCCAGGAGGCGACATCGAATTCTTCGGCAACCGTCTCAGCCTCATCCCGGTACGCCGGGTCCTCGGCCATGGGTCCAAAAGCCTCGTCGATCCGGGCACGCTCCATCGCGGAGATCTCTCGCCGAAGGGCAATGCTCAACAACTCGTTGCGACTGCGAGCCCTACCCTCGCGGACCGCCCGATCCATACCTTTCAGCAACTCCTCCGGTAATGCTACGGTCGTACGAACCTTTTTTTCCACCGTTCACTCCAGCACTGATGACGTTATTGATGTCACAAATGATAGCATGGGTGTCGTCTACGGAGTCTGATAGCTTTTTGGAGGATCATGGACGCCGACCGTTACCTCGATGCAGTGCTCTCGGTGCCGGTCCTGTCCGGGCCACAGGTCTCCCCGGACGGAAATTGGGTGGCGTGGAGTTGGTCGCGGGTCGGGCCGGCGGCGGACGCGTTCGCCGCCCCGACGGACGGGTCCTCGCCGCCGGTTCGTCTTACGCAGACGGCGGAGGGCGACACGGTGGTGGCATCCTGGGCGCCGGACGGGGAGGCGGTCCTGGTTACGCAGGACACGGACGGGGACGAGCGGGCGCGGCTCTACCGGGTGCGGCTGGACGAACCGGGCGTGATGGAGCCGTTGACAGGGCCGGACCCGAACTACTACCTGGGCGGCGGGCAGTTGCACCCGAACGGCCGCTGGCTCATCTACTCGGCGAACCTCGACGCGGAGAGCGGGGAGGAGACGCAGGTAGACAGGCTCTACCGGCACGATCTGGAGAGCGGCGAGCTCCTGGCGTTGGCCCGGCCCGAGAAGGGCAGCATCCCGTGGCCCGAGCTGAACCGTCCGGGGACCCACGTCCTGTACACGCGCAACGAACTGGACCCGGCGGGGCAACAGGTGTGGCTCGTGGATGTCGAGGGGCGGGAGGACCGTGAGATCCTGAACTTCGGGGACGCGGTAAAGGTCTCGGCCTCGTGGTTCCCGGACGGGCGCCGCGTCCTCTTTCTCGCGGAGGCCGGCCCGTACCGGCGGCTCGGTCTCTGGAGCCTGGACGACAAGGACGTGCGCTGGCTACTGGACGACCCCGGACGCCACGTCGAAGAGGCCTTTGTTCCGCCGAACGGGGGTCCCGTGGTCGTCGTCGAGGTCGAGGGGGCTGGGATCAAAGCCTCCCTGCTGGACGCGGCGTCGAGCACAGAGTCAGCGGCCCCCGACCTCCCTGGCAACCTGGTGCCGCTGGCCCCCGCAGGGGACACCTGGGTCTGCGAACGCTACGACGCCCGCCACCCCGTGGACCTCGTCCGGCTTGGGGAGGACGGGGAGCCTGCCAGCATCACCGGCCTCCCGGAGAGGACGGCCCTGGACCCATCACGGCTCGCGGCGGCCGAGGACTTCCGGTGGCGCTCGGTGGACGGGCTCGAGATACAGGGATGGCTGTACCGGGCCGCGGGTGGGGGCACCGGGACGGTCGTCCTCGTCCACGGCGGGCCGGCGAGCCACGCCGAGGACCGTTTCAACGCCCAGGTCCAGTACTTCGTCGCGCGGGGCTTTCACGTGCTCGCGCCCAACTACCGCGGGAGCACGGGGTTCGGGCTCCCGTTTCAGGAGTCCATAAAAGAGGACGGCTGGGGCGGACGGGAGCAGGAGGACATAAAGACCGGGATAGAAGCGCTGATCGAGGCCGGCGTCGCGACGTCTGGCCGCGTCGGCGTTACCGGGACCTCTTACGGCGGGTACTCGGCGTGGTGGGGGATCACGCACTACCCCCCCGAGCTCGTCGCAGCCTCCGCCCCCGTCTGCGGCATGACCGACCTCATCGTCGATTACCACGCCACCCGCCCGGACCTCCGCCCCTACAGCGAGGAGATGATGGGCGGAACTCCAGAAAGGGTCCCTGACCGCTACCACGAACGCTCCCCCATAAACTCCGTGGCGGACATCCGGGGCAAGCTCTTGATCGTCCAGGGCATGCAGGACCCGAACGTCACCCCGGAGAACGTGGACGTCGTCGTGAGGGCGCTCGGCCGCGAGGGCATCCCCTACGACCTACTCACCTTCGAGGACGAAGGCCACGGCATCTCCCGCCCCTGGAACCTGAAGGTTCTCTATCCCAGGCTGGCAGATTTTTTCGAGGCCGCGTTCGGTTGAGGCATCGGTTGAGGCATCAGGTTTCAGGCTTCAGGCTTCAGGAAAAGCAGGAAGAACCAACGGCACGGTCGTCTCTCCCTGGCTGGAACCCGGACGTTCTACGAACGCTAGCCATCCACATGCCTTGCAAGACGGACAACAAAGACCGAAACCCGATGCCTGAAACCTGTAGCCTGAAACCTACAAAAAACCGACGCCCCGAAGGACGCCGGCCTGGGGTGAAGGGGCTGGTCTACCGTTACCGGCGGTACACCTTCTCGCAGTCGTCGGCGACCTCATCGCCCTTGTCGGCTTCGACGGTGTCGCGGCCGGCGCCGCAGGAGATGATGTCCCGCGCCGAGCCGCCGCCCGCCGCCAGGATGGTGTCGTTGCCCGCGCCGCCGTAGATGCGGTCCACCGACGTGTCGGTCCCGTACTCGCCGGCGCCGTCGAAGAGGGTATCGTCCCCGTCTCCGCCCCGGATCTTGTCGGCACCCAGGCCGCCCAGGATGTAGTCGTCGCCCGCGCCGCCGGAGAGGGTGTCGCGGCCGGTGTCGCCGTTGTCGTGGCCGCGCTTGGGAGCCGAGCCGCGGATGTCGTCGTCGCCCGCGCCGCCGAGGATGGTGTCGTTCCCGAAGCCGCCGTTCAGCCAGGAGTCGTTGCCGCCGAGGCCCTGGATCGTGTCGTCCCCGGCCCCGCCCGTGAGCTTGTCCACGCCCCCGGTGCCGTCCAGCGTCGCCGCGAAGGCCACGCCCGTCGAGAAGACCACCATCGTAGCCACCGCCGCCATAACCCGAACCATCCGCCCCATGCCCGCTCCCTTCGTCCTTGCCCCCGGTCTCTCCGGTTGCTGTAATTTGAACTTTAAAGGCGCCGCGTAACGTCCCGGCGACATCTGGGTAACGCTTCGGTCACGCTTGGATAACACTTCGGTAACAACCGCAAGGCAACCGCAACGCCCGCGCTGGCCCCTCGTACAAAAACTTCCCCCGCAAATCCGGCCCGCGGTACGACGGCACATCTGCCCCGTCCCCCTATACTGCGCACCGTCTTGATCGGCTTACAGTAACTGTGTAGTATTCGTGAAGGACAAGAAACCGGCCGGTTCAGGCTGGAGGAGGTTATCGCATGGACGTGATGAGGGGTCTCGGGGAACACGGGGAGAGCACACCGCTTGCGGGTGTGGAGAACCTTATGTTGCACTTCACACCGTACTCCGAGGACTGGTCGAAGCTGCCGGTCATAGTTTCGGGCGAGGGGTGTTACGTAACCGACGATCGGGGCCGCAGATACATAGACGGGTTGGCGGGGCTCTTCACGACGCAGGTAGGGCACGGCAGGGCGGAGCTCGCCGAGGTCGCCGCGAAGCAGATGAAGGAGCTCGGGTTCTTCCCCAACTGGAGCTTCCAGCACCCGAGGAGTTTGGAGCTTGCGGCCAAGATCTCCGAGATAGCGCCCGGGGACCTCAACAGCACCTTCTTCGTCTCGTCCGGTTCGGAAGCGGTGGAGACCGTCATCAAGATCGCCCGTCAGTACCACAAGGTCAACGGGGAGCCGGGGCGGTACAAGATCATCTCCAGGGACGTCGCGTACCACGGGACCACGATGGGCGCGCTCTCCGTGACGGGCCTGCCCTCTTTCAAGGCCCCGTTCGAGCCGCTGCCCTCCGGCTTCTTCCACGTCAAGAACACCCAGCAGGACCCCGAGGGGGCCGCGGACGCGATAGAGCAGATGATCGAGGCCGAGGGCCCCGAGCTCGTCGCCGCCGTCATCCTGGAGCCCGTGCAGAACGCGGGCGGGTGCCTGGTCCCGCCGCCGGACTACTGGAGGCGGGTGCGTGAGATCTGCGACCGTCACGGCGTGCTGCTCGTCTCGGACGCCGTGATCTGCGCCTTCGGACGCCTCGGAGAGTGGTTCGGCATCGAGCGCTTCGACGTCGTCCCCGACATGACGAGCTTTGCCAAGGGCGTGACATCCGGCTACCTCCCCATGGGCGGCGTGGTCGTCAACGACAAGATAGCCCACACCCTCAAAGACGGGGCTTCGATGTTCATGCACGGCTCGACCTTCGGGGGGCACCCGGTCTCCTCGGCGGTGGCGCTGGAGAACATCGCGATCATGGAGCGCGAGAACCTGCTCCAGAACGTCCACGACCTCGAAGGGCACTTCGGGGACGAGCTCCGGCGCATGGCGGCGGACCACCCGGTCGTCAAGGAGGTCAGGGGGATG
>Ga0136624_1000476_pt1 | contig 15458 bp, 18 predicted proteins | sample AntDrymUQ4692206_2_FD_104802 | JGI IMG/M metagenome (GOLD analysis project Ga0136624, IMG submission 104802) | Polar desert sand microbial communities from Dry Valleys, Antarctica - metaG UQ469 (22.06) | ecosystem: Environmental > Terrestrial > Soil > Desert | place: Antarctica: Dry Valley... | reverse complement strand
TTCGAGCGGTTCATACACCGGACCGGCACGCCGGTCACGGTCTCAACCCCGCCGACCGGAGCCCCCAGCCCAGCCCAGCCGACCACGACACGACTCGTCGGGCTGGGGCGAAGCCCCATTAGATCTCGACGAGTGTCAGCGACGCATCCAGATGTCGCAGGCCGGGGGGATCGCTGGTGACCACAGCCTGTCCGGTCCGTCGGGCGCACAGGACCACGTGGGCGTCGATCACGTCCGCCGTGCCGCTCGAGGCGAGCAGGCGTCCGACGCTGGTGGCGTCGACGCGGTCGAGCACGACGACGTCCGTGGTCGGCTGTCGTACGAGACGGCCGAGCCGTGACGGTGACCTTGCGCGTGCCGGCCATACCGATCTCGACGCTCGCGGACACCGTCCTGCTGTGCGAACAGACCCACCACCACCTCCACACCGGCCACACCATCGGGCTCAAAGACGGCCGCTGGCTCGGACCAGACGGCTGGGTCCCCGGACCCAGTGGATAACCGGGGCTGCCCGGAGGCCGACCGGGCTCGCGCGACGCGAGCCCGGCCGGTGCCCGAGGATGACGCCGTGGAGGTGGCTGCGCAGTGAGCATCGTGTTCGTCGTCTGCGTGTGGGAGGACCACGAGTGGAGATTCGACCCGGGCGTCTTTTTCGCCCGCCTGCAGGAGAGCTTCGAGACGGTCCCGCCCGACCCGGTGCCGGACGGCCCAGGAGCGGAGTCCGGCGTGACCGTGCGTCTGCGTCGCCGGGACTTCACGGTCAGGCTGCATGACGACAAGGCGGTCAGCATCCGGGCCGACGATGTGGGCGCGGCCCAGATCGCGCTGTGGGTGCGCGCAGAGGTGCCCGCCGAGGTGCCGCTGGCGTTCTTCGACACGGCGGCCAGCTTCGATGAGATCCTGCTCGACGACAAGACTTCGGTGGCGGACCTGGTCACCGGCAGGTCGGACCGCCGGTGAGGGTCAACGTGGTCAGCGACGTGCACGGCAGCGTCGAGGCGCTGGCCCGGGCGGGCGACGGTGCCGACGTGCTGGTCTGCCTCGGCGACCTGGTGCTGTTCCTGGACTACGAGGACAGCAACAGCGGCATCTTCGCGGGGCTGTTCGGTGCCGAGAGCGCCGAGCGGCTGGTCGCGCTGCGGACCGCCCGGCGCTTCGACGAGGCGCGCACCTTCTCGCGCGGGCTGTGGGGCTCGCTGCCCGGCGATCCGCGGGAGGTTCTCGAGGGGGCGGTCCGGGCGCAGTACGCAGACCTGTTCGGCGCGATGCCGGAGCCGGCCTTCCTGACGTACGGCAATGTCGACCTGCCCGCGATGTGGCCGGAGTTCACCAAGCCCGGCCACACAGTCCTCGACGGTCAGGTCGCCCAGATCGGACGCCGGACATGGGGTTTCGTCGGCGGCGGGCTCCAGACACCGATGCGCACGCCGTACGAGATCGACGACGAGACCTACGCGGCCAAGGTCGCGGCCGTGGGCGCCGTCGACGTGCTGGCCTGTCACATCCCGCCCGACGTGCCTGGCCTGCTCTACGACGTGGAGGCGCGCCGGTTCGAGCGCGGTAGCGCCGCGGTGCTCGACGCGATCCGCGACACCGCACCAGGTTTGGTGCTGTTCGGGCACGTCCACCAGCCGCTGCACAGCCGGGTCCGGATCGGGCGGACCGAGTGCGTCAACGTCGGGCACTTCCGAGGCACCGGAGCACCATTCTCGCTGGAGTACTAGCCTGCCGATTCATGGCCGACGCCGCGAGTTCAACGATCATTATCGCCGCCCCGCCGGCCGAGGTGATGGCGGTGATCGCCGACATCGAGCGCTACCCCGAGTGGACCGGCCAGATCAAGAGCACCGAGGTTCTTGAAACCGACGACGAGGGCCGCCCCGCGAAGGCGCGGTTCCTCATGGACGCCGGCGTGCTCAAGGACGAGTACGTCCTCGCCTACGTGTGGACCCCCCTTCAGGTGAGCTGGACGCTGGTCGGCAAGAGCTTGGTGCAGCGGTCGCAGGTCGGCTCCTACCTCGTGGTGGAGATGGAGGACGAAACGCTCGTCACCTACTCGCTCGCTGTCGACATCGCGATGCCGATGCTCGGGATGTTCAAGCGCAAGGCCGAGAAGATCATCATGGACACGGCGCTGAAGGAGCTCAAGAAGCGCGTCGAGTCCCTCGCGGCCGAGTGAACCCGGCGACGGACCAGCAGGTGCGGGTCCTGCTGTTCACCGGCAAGGGGGGGGTCGGCAAGACGACCGCCGCCGCGGCGACCGCCGCCGCGGCCGCGGCGCGGGGCAGCAAGACGCTGGTGCTGTCGACCGACCCGGCGCACTCGCTGCACGACGCGCTCGGGGTGCCGCTCGGGGCCACGCCGACCGAGGTCGACACCGGGCTCTACGCCATGCAGGTCGACACGCAGGCGGCGTTCGAACGCACCTGGCGCGAGGTGCAGGGCTACCTGCTGGCGGTGCTCGAGCGGGCCGGCGTGGATGCACTGCAGGCCGAGGAGCTCACCGTGCTGCCGGGCGCCGAGGAGGTGCTCGCGCTGCTGGAGGTCAGCCGCCAGGTCACGACCGGGCCGTGGGACCTGATCGTCGTCGACTGCGCGCCGACCGGCGAGACGCTGCGCCTGCTCGCGCTGCCGGAGGCGCTCAGCTGGTACGTCGAGAAGGTCTTTCCCGCCCAGCGCCGGGCGCTGCGGGCGCTCCGGCCGCTGCTGTCGCGGGTCTCCGGCCCGGCGGTGCCGCACGAGGACGTCTTCGACGCGGTCGAGCGGCTGCACCGCGAGCTGCTGGCTGTCCGGGCGGTGCTGACCGCGCCGTCCACGTCCGTACGCCTGGTGCTGACCCCGGAGGCAGTGGTCGTGGCCGAGGCCCGGCGCACGCTGACCTCGCTTGCGTTGTACGGCTATCGCGTCGACGCGCTGCTCGCCAACCGGGTGTTCCCGCCGTCGGAGGATCCGTTCCTCGCCGGCTGGGCGGCCGCGCAGACGGTGCAGCTCGAAGCGGTGCGCGCCGACGCCGGGAGCCTGCCGGTGCTCGAGGTGCCCTACTGCGCGGCGGAGCCGGTGGGTCTGGCCGCGCTGACCGACCTCGGACAGGCGCTTTACGGCGCGAACGACCCGGCCGCGGCGTTGCCCGGCGACGGGTCGGAGCTGCTGACCGTGGCGCGCACCACCGACGGGTTCGAGCTGTCGCTGGCCCTGCCGCTCGCCCGCCGCTCCGAGCTCGGCCTGGTCCGGTCCGGCGACGAGCTGGTCGTCACCGTCGCCGGCCACCGACGGGTGCTCGCGCTGCCGAGCGCCCTGCGCCGGTGCACCGTCGCGGGAGCCGTGCTGACCGGCAGCCGGCTCGTCGTCCGCTTCGAGCCGGACCCGGCGCTGTGGAGGAAGTCGTGAGCAGCCCGCCGCCCGGCTCAGTTCCCTTGGGCTCGGCCGCCGAGGAGGCCGGGCGGCTGTTTGCCGCGGTCGAGGACTGGGCCCGAACCCGCACCGGCGGCCTGCTCGACGGCACGCTGTTCGACGGCGAGCACCTCGCGACAGGTGCCCCCGAGTGCTCGGTCTGCCCGCTGTGCCAGGCGGTCCACGCGCTGCGACAGGTGCAGCCCGAGACGGTCGAGCACCTGCTGGACGCCGCAGCGTCCGTGCTCGCTGCCCTCCGCAGCACGCTGCTCGGGCCGCCGGGCGGCGACGGCGCGGCGCCGGACGCCGGCTCGCGGGTCGAGCACATCGACGTACGAGAGGGCTGATGCTCACCATCGGGGTCGACGTCGGAGGCACCAAGGTCGCCGCCGGGCTGGTCGACGAGGCGGGCAAGATCCTCGCGCGCACCCGCCAGCCGACGCCGTCGGCGTCGCCCACCGTCGTCGAGGACGTCATCGCCTCCTGTGTCGCCGAGCTGCTGGCCGGTGACGACGTCGACCCTGCGTGGGTGGAGGCGGTCGGGGTCGGCGCGGCTGGGTTCATCTCCGCCGACCGCTCGACGGTGCTGGTGTCGCCGAACCTGTCCTGGCGCAACGAGCCCCTGCGCGCCGCCGTCAGCGCCCGGGTCGGCCTGCCGGTGGTGGTCGAGAACGACGCCAACGCCGCCGCCTGGGCGGAGTGCCGCTTCGGGGCCGGTCACGGCGAGACGCACCTGGTGGTCGTCACCGTCGGTACCGGCATCGGCGGGGGGATCGTGCTGGACGGCGAGCTCTACCGGGGCCGCTACGGCATCGGTGCGGAGTTCGGGCACATGCGGGTCAGCGACTCCGGGCGGCGCTGCGGCTGCGGGCAGCACGGCTGCTGGGAGCAGTACTGCTCCGGGCGGGCCCTGCTCCACGAGGCGCGCGAGATCGTCGATGTGCAGCGCGCGTACGGCAAGCGGCTGCTCGAGCTGGGCGGCGGTCGGGCCGAGGGGATCGAGGCGACGGAGGTCACCATCGCCGCCCGCGAGGGCGACCCGGCGGCGCTCGACTGCTTCGAGGAGATCGGCGCCTGGCTCGGACAGGGGCTCGCCGACCTCGCGGCCATCCTCGACCCGGGAGCGTTCGTCATCGGTGGGGGAGTGGCCGACGCCGGCGAGCTGCTGCTCGGCCCGGCCCGACGGGTGCTTGCCGCCCGGCTGAGCGGGACCACAGCCCGTCCGCACGCCGAGATCCGGCTCGCAGAGCTCGGCAACGACGCGGGCATGGTCGGCGCGGCGGACCTCGCGCGCTACCGCTGAGGCCCAGCGGACTATGCCCGATCTGGTCCGGGGATGGTCCGTTCGGGCCATGGCGCCGCGGCGTCTGCTGGGCCACGGTGGGTTGCATGACAACTCGGACGTTCACGACCCTGTGCTGCTACCGCGCGATGTCCGCCATCGAGCTGACCACCCGCGGTGTCACCCTGGTGCTGCACAGCTGCACGTCCTGCGGGCGGCACATCTGGGAGCGCGACGGCGTGCAGGCCGACCGGGTCGAGCTGCTGCAGGGCGTGAAGACCTTCCTCGAGCAGCCCCGCATCCCGACCCCACGGCGCCGCCGCACCCACTAGCCCGGGTCGTCAGCTGGAACCTACGCTCCCTGCGCGACGACTCCCGCGGTGTGGCAGCCACTCTCGCGGCGATCGCCCCGGACATCGCGCTGATCCAGGAGGCTCCGCGGCTGCTGCTGTGGCGCTGGTCGTGCTGGCTGCTCGCCCGCCGCTCCGGCCTGAAGCGGGTCGTCGGCGGTGCGCCGGCGGCCGGCAACCTGCTGCTGGTCTCCTCTCGCGTCACCGTCGTCGAGGCTTCGGCCGTACGCCTCGCGAAGCGACCGCGGCTGCATCGTCGCGGGGCGGTGCTCGCCGTGCTCGAGGTCGGCGGTCGGCGGCTGGGGGTGCTGGGCACCCACCTGGACCTCGATGCGGGGGCCCGGCTCGAGACCGCCGGCCGGCTGCGGGCGAGGGCGCCGGGCGGGGTCCCGCTCGTCGTGGGCGCGGACGTCAACGAGGAGCCGGGCGGCCCCGCCTGGACGGCGCTGTCGGCCGGGCTCGTGGACGCGGCGGCGGACTGCGGGCCGACCTTCCCGGCCCGGGCGCCGAGCCGTCGCATCGACGGTCTGTTCCTTGACCCTGCACTGGCGGTACTGGCCGTAGGCCGGCCCGATCCCGGCCCGGTCAGCGACCACCTGCCGCTGGTCGCCGACCTGGGCTGAGCGCCCGCAGACCCCGACCTAACCCGGACCTAACCCGCCACGAAACCGGGGACGAGCTCGCGGGCGAGGCCCTCGAGGAACAGCCCGATGTCGGTGACGATGCCGACCGCCTGGGAGGAGCCGCGGTCGGACAGCTTGGTCACCGTCGCCGGGTTGATGTCGACGCAGACCAGCGGGACCGAGGCGGGCAGCAGGTTGCCGGTGGCGATCGAGTGCAGCATCGTCGCGACCATGATGGCGAAGCCGACGCCGGGCAGCTCGGCGCGCATCGCGCGCTGGCCGACGATCACGTCGGTGTGCACGTCCGGCAGCGGTCCGTCGTCGCGGACCGAGCCGACGAGCACGAAGCGCCTGCTGTGCGTGACGAGCGCGTGCATCACGCCGGATCCAAGCACCCCTTGTGAGACGGCGTCCGCGATCGACCCCGCGCGCCGGATCGTGTTGATCGCCCGGATGTGGTGCTCGTGCCCGTGCTCGACCCCCTTGCCAGCCGCGAGATCGACCCCGAGCGAGGTGCCGTACAGCGCCGCCTCGATGTCGTGCGTAGCCAGCGCGTTGCCGGCGAACAGCACGTCGACATAGCCGTTCTCGACGAGCGCGACCATCGCCGGCGCCGCGCCGGTGTGCACCACCGCCGGCCCGGCCACCCACAGGATCTTCCCGCCGTCGCCCTTGACCTCGCGCATCTGGGCGGCGATCTGGCGCAGCAGCAGCGACTGCGGCTTCTCGCTCGACACGGCCGACGACATGAACTCGAAGCCGTTGTCGGTGGTGCTGTGCTCGATCAGCGGCAGCACCACCTTCACCCCCGAGGCGCCGCACACGACCCGGTCGCCCGCCTTCACGTCCGAGACCGGCACGGTGCGCGCCCGCCCGTCCGTGACGACCAGCCCACAGTCCATCTCCGGCTGCTCGACGGGGACCCAGGTGGCGCCGATGCGTACGACCGTCTCGAGGTTGGTCGTGGAGTAGAAGTCCTCCGGGAAGACGCCGTCCCGCCCGGCCACGCGCAGCACCGCTTCGCCCGGGTCGACCTGGTTCACCCCGTGCGCCTGCAGGCGCATCAGCAGCCGCGCGAGGGTCTCCTCGTCGGCGGCCGAAACCACGATCCGGGCGTACGACTCGTCCTCGTGCGCTCGGCCCACGTCGAGCCGGTCGATGCGGTAGTCCCCACCGTAGGACAGCACGTCGTCCAGCACGCGGGCCAGCACTCCGCTGTCCATGAGGTGCCCGCGCGTCTCGAGGACCTCGCTGGGGTTCAGACGACGGCTCCGTCGTCCGGGCCGCTGTCTGCCGGCGGGGCGTCGCGCATGAGGTAGATCATCGCGGCGGCGCCGCCCATCGTGAGCAGCACGCCGAAGATGGCGACACCGGACGTGCCCGGCTGGAGCAGCAGTCCCGGCGCGAACATCAGCACGAAGCCGACCACCAGCGTCAGGGCCGCGGCGATCTTCTTCGGTGCCAGCCGGGGAACCGGCGGCGGAGGTGGCGGGACGTAGTGCCCCTCGTCGTCGAGGGCCGCCGGCTCGACCCATCCCGGCAGGTCGCTGCGGCTGCCCGGTGCCGGTGTCGGTGCCGGCGGGGGGGCGGACGCGGCGGGGGGCTCGCCGGTGCGCTCCGGTCGGCTGGGCAGTTGCGGGCGGGTCGGCGGGTCGAGGTCCTCCGACACCGGCCACGGTGCCACCGGGCCGGCTGCCTCACGGTGATAGCCCTCGACGATCAGGCGCCACGCCTCGTCCGGGTCGTCCGGCTCGGGGCTGCCGGATGACGTGGGGGTCGCCGGCTTCCCGGTCGGCGGCTGCTTGGCCGGCGGATCGGGCAGCGTTGGCGGCGGCAGCACCCGGGCGGCCGCCGTGCGGGGGACGGCGTGCACGAAACCGTGTGCGGTGGCGCCGGGATCGGTCTCGGCGAGCAGGCTGGTCAGGTCGGCCACCTCGGCGGTGACCACCTGCCGGGCGGCGTCGGCACGACCTGGGTCCACCCAGAGCCGGTCGAGCGGACGGGGTGGGTGCTGCGCGGCGCGCGAGAAGGTGTCCTCGCCACGGGCCGGCTCGACGTAAGCAGCCACGCCGGCGGCGCCGAGGCTGGCGAGCAGCGCCTCGGACAGTCTGGGGTCGAGGTCGACCAGCGCCCCCCAGTCGGTCGCGGGCAGGCCGTTGCTGCGCCGGCCGCGGCCGGAGGGGCTCGGCGGGTCAGGCAGGGTCTCGGACATGTCGCTGCTCAGCCCGCAGCGGCGGGGGCGTGCGCCTGGACGAACTCCAGGCTGCCGGCGAAGATCGTCGGCGCGTCGTTGTCGAGCGTGGCGACGTGATAGCTGTCCTCGAGGATGCGCTCCTCGACGGTGCCCCCCGCGAGACCCTCGAGCAGCACCCGGCCACTCACTGGCTCGACGACGTGGTCGACCCGGCTGCGGAAGACGAGCACCGGGCAGGTGATGCGGTGCAGGTCGGCGCAGACGACTGGCCAGGCCCGCTGCAGGGAGGCCAGCGCCTTGAGCGGGGTGCGGGGGTAGGCCAGTTCGGTTCGGCCCGGCTTCTTGATGTCGCTGCCGATGGCCGGGACCGACGCCAGCACTCTCGACAGGGTCGGCGCGAGCTTGAGGTCCCGGCGCTCCGTGGCCAGCGAGGCGTTGACGACGACGAGCCCGGTGACCCGGTCGGCGCGCAGTTCGGCGAGCCGCAGGGCGAGGGTGCCGCCCATGGACAGGCCCATGACGAACACCGACTCGCAGCGCCCGAGCAGGTCGTCGAACGAGCGCTCCAGCTCGGCGTACCAGTCGGCGAATCCGGTGCCGTTCAGGTCCTGCCAACGGGTGCCGTGGCCGGGTAGCCGGGGGGCCTTCACGGTCAGCCCGGCCGCGGCCAGATGCTCGGCCCACGGCCGGATGCTCTGGTTCGTACCGGTGAAGCCATGGCACAGCAGGGCGCCGACCGGACCGCCGGGCAGGTCGATCGGCTCGGCGCCGGGAAGGACGGGTGTGACCACGGCGAGCTCCCTGGCGTGTCGGGTGGCGGGACGCGTCGACGACCGCCGGATCCATCGTCGCACGCAACTGTTGGTCAAGGCTTAACACGTCTGGCACCGTCGCCGTTGCCGCTGCCGTGCCCACGCACCTACGATCAGGGCGCGCACTGCAGGCGGAGGAGGGTCCATGGGCTACTGGCTGGTCAAGGCCGTCCTCGCTCCCATCCTCCGGGTGCTGTTCCGCCCGTACGTCACCGGCGTGGAGCACCTGCCGGCCGAGGGTGGGGCCATCCTCGCCGGCAACCACACGACGTTCCTCGACAACTTCATGATCCCGCTGGTGGTCCCCCGGCGGGTCACCTTCCTCGCCAAGAGCGACTACTTCACCCGCCGGGGTCTGAAGGGCAAGCTGCAGAAGTCGTTCTTCTCGGGCGTCGGCATGATCCCGCTGGACCGCTCCGGCGGCAAGGCCAGCGAGGCCGCCCTCGGCACCGGCCTGCAGGTGCTCGAGGACGGCGAGCTGATGGGTCTCTACCCGGAGGGGACCCGCTCGCCGGACGGCCGGCTCTACCGCGGCAAGACCGGCGTCGCCCGGATGGCCCTCGAGGCAGGTGTGCCGGTCATCCCGGTCGGCCTGATCGGCATGTTCGCCCTCCAGCCGGCCGGCCGCCGGCTGCCCAAGATCGGCCGGCCCGGTCGGGTCGAGATCCGGATCGGCAAGCCGCTGGACTTCCGGCGCTACGCCGGCCTGGAGGGCGACCGCTTCGTCCTGCGCTCGATCACCGACGAGATCATGTACGAGTTGATGGTGCTGTCCGGCCAGGAGTACGTCGACCAGTACGCCACTCAGGCCAAGGCCGACCTCGAGCGGGCGCGCACGGCTGCGCTCACCCCTGTCGTCAGCGACGCACCGGCGCCCGCCCGCCGAGCCAGCTGACCGGGGCGTCCGGCCAGGCGATGCGGCTCGACACCGCGCTGTGGCGGGCCCTTGCCGTCTACCGCCTCGCCACCTTGCTCTATGCCGCCGGGTCGATGGCCGTCTACACCGACCGCTACGCCCGGCCGGCCCTCGGCTGGGCGGTGCTGGCCGGCATGGCGGTGTGGACCGCCGCCGCCGTCTACCTCTACTCCGATCGGCGCCGGCGCCGCTGGCCGCTGCTCGTGCTGGACCTTGCGCTCACCGTCGCCGCCCTGCTCAGCTCGGTGGCGGTCATGACCAGTTTCCGCATCGAGGCGGGTGACCCCACCCTCACGGTGAGCTGGGCGGCTGCGCCGGTGGTGGCCTGGGCGATCTGGTCCGGCTGGGTGGGCGGTGCGGTCGCGGCGGCCGTCGTCGGCACCGGCGCGATCCTCGAGCGGGGCGGCGCCTCGCAGGCCACGGTCAACAGCCTGGTGCTGCTGATGCTGGTCGGCACGGTCGTGGGCTACGTCGTGCAGCTCGCCCGTCGCGCCGAGCGGGCCTACTCCGAGGCGGTGGCCCTGCAGGCTGCGACCGCCGAACGGGAGCGGCTGAGCCGGCAGGTGCACGACGGCGTGCTGCAGGCACTGGCGCTGGTCTCCCGGCGCGGCGACCCCGAACTCGCCGCGCTCGCGGCCGAGCAGGAGGTGGCGCTGCGCCGGCTGGTCAGCGCGGCGACCCGGCCGCTGCCGGTCGGCGAGGCGGACCTGCTCGCGCTGCTGCCGTCCGGAGTGGACCTGCAGGTTGCCGCACCGGCCTCCCCGGTGCTGCTGCCGTCCGGGGTTGCTGCCGAACTCGCCGCGGCGGTGGGGGCCGCCGTCGACAACGCCAGGCAGCACGGCGGCGGCGCGGCCTGGCTGCTCGTGGAGGACGACGTCGACGCGGTGACCGTGACGGTGCGCGACGACGGCCCGGGCATCCCCGCCGGCCGGCTCGCCCAGGCCGAGCGGGACGGCCGGCTCGGCGTGGCACAGTCGATCCGGGGCCGGATCCACGACCTGGGTGGCACGGTCTGCGTCGAGAGCACGCCCGGACAGGGGACGGAGGTGGAGTTGCGTGTCGCCCGCTGAGCTCCCGCCGGCGCAGTCCCTGCGCGTGGTCCTCGCCGACGACCATCCGATCTGGCGGGAGGCCGTCGAACGCGACCTGGTCGCGGCCGGACTGTCCGTCGTCGGGACCGCAGGCGATGGCGACAAGGCCGTCCGGGTCGTCACCGCGACGACCCCGGACGTGTTGGTCTGCGATCTGCAGATGCCCGGGCGGTCCGGCGTCGAGGTCACCCGGGCGGTGGCCGGGCTCACCAAGGTCCTGGTCCTGTCCGCCTCCGGCGAGCAGGAGGACGTCCTCGAGGCCGTGAAAGCCGGCGCCACCGGCTATCTCATGAAGTCCGCGAGCGCCGAAGACCTGGTCGCAGCCGTACGCCGCACCGCCGCCGGCGAAGCGGTCTTCACGCCGGGGCTGGCCGGCCTGGTGCTGGGGGAGTACCGGCGTACGGCGTCGGACGACGGCGCACCCAAGCTCACGGCGCGGGAGACCGAGGTGCTGCGCCTGGTGGCCAAGGGCCTGACGGCGCGGCAGGCGGCCGAGCGGCTGACCGTCTCGCACCGCACGGTCGAGAACCACGTGCAGAACACGCTGTCCAAGCTGCAGCTGCACAACCGGGCGCAGCTGGTGCGCTACGCCGTCGAGAAGGGCCTGGCCGACTGAGGACCCGCCGTGCTGCAGCGGTCCGGTGAACCCCCGCGGGTGACTACAGAACTGCACTCGTCGGCGAGGGCAGTTCTGTAGTCGGCAGGTCGGACCACTCCTGGGGCGCCTATGCAGACTGCCCCTGCCCCCAGGGGCAGTTTGCCTAGGCCGCCGGGTGGTGTCCCAGGCGCGGACGGTCAGGCATCGGTGGCCCAGCCCTTGGCGCGCTCGACGGCGCGCAGCCAGCGCTGGTACGAGCCGTCGTCGCGTACGCCCGGCTCGGGTTCGAAGCGGTGGTCGAGCTGCCAGGTGTCGACCAGCTCCTGCGGCGAGGACCACACACCGGTGCCCAGGCCCGCGAGGAAGGCCGCGCCGAGCGCCGTCGTCTCGAGCACCTGCGGCCGCTGGACGGGGATGCCGAGCTGGTCGGCCTGCAGTTGGCAGAGCAGGTCGTTGGCGCTGGCGCCGCCGTCGACCTGCAGGGTCGGCACCGACAGGCCGGCCTCGGCGGTGATGGCATCGACGACGTCGCGGACCTCGAAGGCGATCGCCTCGAGGGTCGCCCGGGCCAGGTGGGCGCGGGTGGTGCCGCGGGTGATGCCGAGGACGGTTCCGCGGGCATCGGGGTCCCAGTGCGGCGCCCCGAGCCCGGTGAGCGCGGGGACGAAGACCACGCCGTCGCTGCTCGGGACGGTGCGCGCGAGCGCCTCGATCTCCGCGGCGCTGCCAATCAGCTGGAGTCCGTCGCGCAGCCACTGGACCGCCGCGCCGGTGACGAAGACGGCCCCTTCGAGGGCGTAGACGAGCGAGCCGTCCGGCTCCATCCAGGCCACCGTCGTGAGCAGCCGGTCCGACAGCTGCGGCGTCGACCCGGTGTTGACGAGAATGAAAGAGCCGGTTCCATAAGTACATTTGCTGCGGCCGGGCTCGTAGCAGCCCTGCCCGAACAGCGCCGCCTGCTGGTCGCCGGCGATGCCCGCGACCGGGAGGTCCAACCCGAGGAAGGCGGCCGGGTCGGTGCGCCCTACCTCGCCGTAGGACGGCACCACCTCGGGCAGCGCGGCGATCGGCACGCCGAAAAGCTCGCACAGCTCCTCGCTCCATGCGCCGGTCCGCAGGTCGAACAGCAGCGTCCGGCTCGCGTTCGAGGCGTCGGTGACGTGCCGCCGGCCGCCGGTCAGTCGGGCGACGACGTAGGAGTCGACGGTCCCGAGAGCGGTGCGCCCGGCGGCCACCCCCTCCCAGGCGCGCGGGTCGTGCTCGGCCAGCCAGGTCAGCTTGGTCGCCGTGAAGTAGGGGTCGAGCCGCAGCCCGGTGAGCTCGGCGACGCGGGGCTCGTGACCGGCCTCGCGCAGCCGATCGCAGATCGACGCGGTCCGCCGGTCCTGCCAGACGATGGCGCGCCGCGGGGCGGCAAGGCTCGTCCGGTCCCACAGCACCGCCGTCTCACGCTGGTCGGTCACGCCGAGACAGCTCACCTGCTCGGACGGCGCTGCGGCCAGGCCGGCGCGGGAGGCGGCGATCACGGCCTGCCAGATCTCCTCCGGCTCGTGCTCGACCCAGCCCGGCTGCGGGAAGTGCTGACCGAACTCCTGGTAGCCCCGGCCGAGGACCGCACCGTCCGCCGAGACGACGAGCGCGGTGACACCGGTCGTACCGACGTCGAGGGCGAGCACGGCCATGACCGCGACGCTAGCGGCAAGGCTCAGTCGGTCGGGCGGCGCAGGTCCTCGAGCGGCGCCGGCTGGACGCTGCCGCTCGGGAAGTCCTCCAGGGTGCCGCGCTCGCTGGTGTCCCACTTCGGGAAGGTCAGGTCGCTCTGCAGGTAGACCGTCAGCAGCTCCGCGACGGCCTGGATGCCGCGGAAGTGGGTCCGCTCGTGACCGTGGCTCGAGTCGACGCCGAAGCCGATCAGCGCGGTGCGTATCTCCAGGCCTGCCTCGACGGCGCTCGCCGCATCGGACCGGTAGTGGCGGAAGGTGTCCCGGGTGCACGGGATGTCGTGATCGCCGCACAGGGACAGCAGGCGCCGACTGAAGTGGTAGTCGAACGGGCCGGTCGAGTCGAGCATGGCGATGTTGACGCGGTCCTCGCGCGACTGCTGGCCGGCTGCCACGACGGCGTTGTCGACCGCGACCATCTCCGCCACGTTGGTGTCGAGCCCGTGGGTGGCGCCGTGCCCGACCTCCTCGGCGATCGTCACGAGCAGGTGGGCGCTCACCGGCAGGGTTACGCCGGACTCGACGAGTGCCTTGAACGCACCCAGCGCTGCGGCGATCCCGGCCTTGTCATCGAGGTGCCGCGACTTCACGAAGCCGCCCGAGGCGAGTATGGGGTTCGCGTCGAAGGCGACGAAGTCCCCGACGTGCATGCCCAGCGCCACCAGGTCGGCGGCATCGCTCACCGGCTGGTCGATGCGCACCTCGACCAGCGGCCAGCCGATGCCCTGGGTGTCGACCTCCTCGCCGTACTGGTGTCCGCTGCTCTTGAGCGGCAGCACCGTTCCGGTGTAGCTGAGCTCGTGGCAGTCAGTGAAGACGGTCACGTGGGCGCCCTCGGCGAAGCGCGCGCTGTGCGTGCCGAGCGGCGTGATCTCCAGCCGGCCGTTGTCCTTGAGACGGGTGACCATCGCGCCGATCGTGTCGGCATGCACGACGACGGCCCGGTCCGGCCCGGGCCGGCCGCCCTGCAGGGTGGCGTTGAGCAGCCCGCGCCGGGTGACCGACACCTCCAGCCCGAGCTCGAGCAGGCGCTCGCCGATGTACTGCACGACCTGGTCGGTGCGGCCGGTGGGGCTGGGCGTGCGCAGCATGTGGAGCAGCGTGTCCCTGACGTAGCCCATGTCGATCTCGAGCCTGCGCGGCGCCGGTCCAGTGCCGCTTTCCGCTGGCGGTCGGGTCACGCCCGCAGGCTTGTCTCGGGGAACAGCAGGTCGACGAAGCGCTTGGCCGTCGGTTGCGGCTCGTGGTTGGCGAGACCCGGCCGCTCGTTGGCCTCGATCAGCACGTGGTCGGGCCCTTCGGGGTCCGGCACGAGGAAGTCCAGACCGGTCACGGGAATGTCCAGGGCGCGGCTCGCTCGAACCGCCGCGCTGGTCACGGCAGGGTGCAGGGATGCAGTCACGTCGTGGATCGTGCCACCTGTGTGCAGGTTGGCGGTGCGCCGGACCTCCAACTCCTGTCCTGCACCCAGCACGTCGTCCAGCTCGTAGCCGTGGGCGCGCACCGTCGCCGCGGTGGCCTCGTCGAGGGGGATCCGCGACTCGCCGCGCGTGGCGGCCTCCCGCCGGCGGCTCTGGGCCGCGATGAGTCTGCGCACCGGCGTGTGCCCGTCGCCGATCACCGAGGCCGGACGGCGGACGGCTGCCGCGACAACCTGGTGTCCGATGACGACGACGCGAAGGTCCTGCCCGGGCACCAGCTGCTCGAGCAGCACGTCCGGGCAGTACGAGCGGGCGAGCGCCACCGCCTCGTCCAGCGCCGGCTCGTCGCTCACCCCCACGGTGATGCCCCGGCCCTGCTCGCCGCGTGCGGGCTTGACCACGAGCTCTCCGAGCTCGTCGAGAAAGGCCCGGTCCGCCTCGTCGCCGGTGGCCGAACGTCCCTGTGGCACGAAAAGACCTGCGCGCTCGAAGATCCGGCGGGTGACCCGCTTGTCGTCACAGCGCGACATCGCCACGGCGGTCGTGAGCTCGGACAGCGACTCGCGGGTGACGATGCTGCGCCCGGCGTGGGACAGGCGCAGCTCGCCCCACTCCGCGTCCAGCACGTCGACGCCGATCCCGCGGCGGCGGGCCTCGTCGGCGATGATGCGGGCGTAGGGGTTGAGTCGCTGGTAGTCCTCCGGCGGCGCCGTCACGAACAACCGCTCGTTGATCGTGTTCTTGCGTTTGAGCGCCAGGACGGGCACCCGCGAGAAGCCGACCCGCTCGTACAGCGCGATCGCCTTGTCGTTGTCGTGCAGGACGGACAGGTCGACGTAGGACCGGCCGCGCTCGACGTAGTGCTCGGCCAGCGCCCGGGCGAGGTGCTCACCGATTCCCGCTAGTCGGCTCTGCGGGTCGACGGCGAGGCACCACAGGCTGGTGCCCTGCTCGGGGTCGCCGAAAGCCTCGGCGTGGTCGACGCCGGTGACGGTGCCGAGGATGCGGCCGCTGCCCGGCTCGGCGGCCACGAGGTAGGTGAAGACCTGGCTCTGCGCAT
>Ga0136624_1000475_pt1 | contig 15465 bp, 14 predicted proteins | sample AntDrymUQ4692206_2_FD_104802 | JGI IMG/M metagenome (GOLD analysis project Ga0136624, IMG submission 104802) | Polar desert sand microbial communities from Dry Valleys, Antarctica - metaG UQ469 (22.06) | ecosystem: Environmental > Terrestrial > Soil > Desert | place: Antarctica: Dry Valley... | reverse complement strand
GCGCGCCTCACCCGCGGCCCGTCGAGGCCCGTTCCATCGCCCGGGTTTTCAGGGATTCGACCATAAGCCCGGAGAATTATAGGGAGGGGGGTTTGCGGTGCGTTTGAGAACCTGTTTCGCTCCTGTAACGAGTTTCGGGTTCTGGCATATAATCTTCGCGCGGTTGGAGAGACGGGAGGGTGGCCATGATCCGGCCTGAAGACGTGGCGGCGGCGCGGCGGATGCTGCAAGGGGTGGCGGTAAAGACGCCCCTGATCCCCTGCCCCGGCGGCGACGGGATGCGGTCGCTCTTCTTCAAGCCCGAGAGCCTCCAGCAGACGGGCGCCTTCAAGCTGCGGGGCGCCTACAACAAGATCTCCTCCCTGGGCCCCGAAGAGCGCGCCCGGGGCGTGGTCGCCCACTCCAGCGGCAACCACGCCAGGGCCGTCGCCTACGCAGCCCGCGTCCTCGGCGTAAAGGCCACCATAGTAATGCCGCGTGAAGCCGCGAAGGGGAAGCTCGAAGCCACGGCGGCGCTTGACCCTGAGCTAGTCCTCGTCGGGCCGGACAGCGGGGAGCGGGCCCGCAAGGCCGAAGAGCTCGCGGCGGAGCACGGCTACGTCCCCGTTCCCCCGTACGACGACGAGGTCCTCATCGCCGGCCAGGGGACCGTGGGGGCTGAGATCCTGGAGGATTTGCCCGACGTAGAGACGGTACTGGTCCCGGTGAGCGGCGGCGGTCTCATAAGCGGCGTGGCGGCGGCGATCAAGCAAAACAGGCCGGACGTGAAGGTGATCGGGGTGGAGCCCGAACTCGCCGCCGACGCCCGCGAGAGCCTGCGGACCGGACGGCTCGTCGAGTTTCCCGCGGAGAGGGTCGGGCGGACGGTCGCCGACGGCCTCCGTGTCCGAAAGCTCGGCGACGCGCCCTTCGAGCACGTTTTGGCCTTCGTAGACGACATCATCGCCGTCACGGAAGAGGAGATCCTGGACGCCATGCGCCGCCTGGCCCTCCGGGTACGCCTCGTCGCCGAGCCGAGCGGCGCCGTGACGTTCGCCGCCCACCTCTTCCACCGCCACGAGCTCCCCGACACCCGCCTGAACGTCGCCGTCATAAGCGGCGGCAACGTGGAACCGGACCTTCTGGCGAGGGTCCTCGCCGGCGGCTCTAGCGTGGTGTGACCTCGACGGGGTCGCCGACGCGGACGGTGCCGAGGGAGGTGTGGATCAGGTTCCGCCCGAACCACACCTCGCCTTCGGCCTTGCGGTACGCGGCAAGGGTCTTCAACGGCTCCTTGCCGCGCTTCCCCGACTCCTGGTCCACCGTCGTGATCGCGCACCGCGGGCACGGCTCCGCGACCCGGAAGACCGCGCCCCCCGCCCTGATCTCCCCCCAACCGTCCTCGGCGTAAGGGCCGCAGCCCCGGACAACGAGGTTCGGCCTGAAGCGGTTCATGGGGACGGGGCTTTCCAGCCTTCTATTCAAATCTTCGAGGGAGGCCTCGGAGATCAGGAGCAGGGGGAAGCCGTCTGCGAAGCTCGTCTGGTCGCCGTCCCTCGCGTACGCGGAGTCAACGGGCCTCACGTCGTCGTCGGGCTTGCGGACGAGCCGGCACGGGAAGCCCAGGTACCGTCCGAACCAGCGGTCGGCCTCCCCGCCGACGGGCACGCCGCGCTGCGCGTCGCCCCAGACCTCGACGTCGATTCGTTCTCCGTGTTCCCCTTCGAACGGAACCTCCAGGTCCGGCATGCCGGGGGCGCGGACGACGAGGCGGTCCGGGGTGATGCGGGGCGAGATCAAGGCCATCCTCGGGTGCCGGCGCTGCGACATGAACCCGCCACTCTCGTCCACGAGCATCCAGCGCCGGTCGTCACGCAGCCCGGTAGCCCTGAGGTCCGCGCTCTGCAGGGAGATGCCGCCGCAGGACTTTATGGGGTAGACGTACACGCCGCTGAGGACCGGAACCCCGTTGCCCAAACCCGCCACTACGACCGCTCCATCCTGCAGCCGATGCGCGCGGCGAGGGCGTCCTTCTCCTCTTCCGGTACGTCTAGAGCGCCCGCAGTCTCTAACATGACGGCGGCGAACTGCTGCTTCTCGTAGGGCGTCCCGGGCGGAAGGGGTACGATGTGCCAGTGGACGTGGGCATTTCCCTGATTGGATCCCAACGAGAGGACGTAGATCCGTTCCGCCCCGACCTCTTCGCGCACCGCCTCCGTGACCCGGTAGATGACCCGCTGGAGGCCCAGGTACTCCTCGACCGTGAAGTCCCCCGTCGCCTGCTCTCTGTGTTCCTTCGGTGCGACGAGCGTGTAACCGTACTGCGTCGGCCACCTGTTGAAGAAGGCGATGGCGTCGTCATCCTCGTAGACGACGTGGTGGTCGGGAAAGTCAGGATCACGCGCCACGATCCCGCAGACGAAGCAAGGCCCGGTCCGCGCCCACTCGTGGTAGGCGTCCAGGTCCGGCAAGTAGCATTCGCGGCGGCTCACGCCCGCTATCATCCCAGAAACGTTACACGCTTCAAACCCACGTGGCAGGTCGGGTCTCCGGCCCGGCCTCACTAACCTTATCCGTCTTTATGCGTCGCAATACGCCCACTCCCCTCCTTGGGACGTGAATGCCACTCTAAAGATCCTCCGCACGTACCTGACGCCTGAAGCCTACGTGGCCATAAACGGTGTCGTGCCGTACTGGACGAGGCCGCCCGGACCGGCCGCTTCTTCGCCGAGCTCCATCCGCAGGCGATCCTCGCTCCCGACAAAGCCGAACTCGTCGAACAGGTCGTGGGACGGGCAACCGTCCGGGCCGGTGGCGATAGCGCGGACCGGGCCGTCGCCCGCCGCTTCGAGGGCGCAGAGGAGCAGGCGCCGGGCCGTCCCGGGGTCTCCGGCGGAGAAGGGGCCGATCCGGAGGGGGTCATCTGAGGCGTCCAGGATCAGGTACCCCTCTATCCTCCCGGCCGCACCCCTCGCCACGAACCCCCGCCCGGAGCGCAGCCCGAGGGCGGAGAAGATGAGGGGCGAACGGTCCGCCCCATGGCCCCAGAGGTCCACGCCGTAGAGCTCCGGCAGGTCCCCGAACCGCAACGTGTCGACCCGGCAGGCTCCTGCGCTTTCGGGCCCGGCTTCTCGCGCGGGTCCGTCGAGCCGGTAGACCGTGCGCCGCCCCATCTCCCTGAAACCCAGGGACCTGTAGATGCCCTCCGCGGGCCCCGTTGCGTAGAGCCGGATGGTCTTAGTCCCACGGCTCTTGAGGTACGCGACGGCCCAGGTCGAGAGCTCCCTGCCGAGGCCGAACCCGCGGTACTCGTGATGGACGGCCAGGTGGCACAGGATGCCGACGGTCCCCAGCGGCACCGCCCCGACCATCCCGGCCAGCCCGCCGTCCGGCGCCTCGGCCACGAACCACCGGGCGTCGCGGACGCCGCGCAGGAGGTCGAACGCCCGCGGGTCGGTCGCCCAGCGCACGACGCTTCTGAGCTCCAGGACGCGCTCGACGTCCGAGACCTCCATCCGCCGGACACGGAGGCCTGACCTTGTCTCCGAAACTTCTGTACGGTTAAACGCCAACATCGTTGTTTCCTTCGGTCTTCGATGCGTGGACAGAGACCCTTCCGCGGGTGGGTTCCGGAGAGACCGGAGAGACGCGGATGCCCCGGGCGCAATCCCTAGAGGATCGGCCGGGGCAGGGACGGTCGAGCGAGCCGTCCGTGGGGGCGGCCCTTACCGATAAGCCCTGTGTAGTCCCGTTCCACGCCCCTCATGCTACAACATCGCGCCCGGCGAGGGAAGCCGGGCCCGACGATACCTAGCCGCGCTGTATCACGCCGTCGAGGATCTCATCTATCCGATCCAGCGCGTCCGGCGGCAGCTCCGCCCCCGAAGCCGCCGCGTTGTCCTCGACCTGCTCGGGCCTCGATGCCCCGATGATGGCGCTGCTGACGTTCTCTTGCCGCAAGACCCACGCGAGCGCGAGCTGGGGCATGCTGAGGCCCGCGTCCGAGGCTACGGCGCGCAGCCCTTCCACCGCAGAGAGGACGTCCTGGTTCATGAGCTGCCGCATGAAGCGGTTGGACTCTGGGTCGGCGGCTCGGGTTCCCTGTTCCGGCTCCTCGCCCTGGCGGTACTTGCCGGTGAGGACGCCCTGGGCGAGCGGAGAGAAGACGACCTGGCCCACGCCCTCGCGTTCGGAGAGCGGGACGACCTCGGCTTCTATCTGGCGTTGGATCATGTTGTAGCGCGGCTGGTTGGAGACGATCCGGTCCAGGTTCATCTCCTTCGCGATACGCAACGCCTCGCCTATTTGCTCCGCCGTCCACTCGGAGACGCCGACGTACAGCACCTTGCCCTGCCGAACGAGGTCATCCAATGCCCGCATGGTCTCCTCGAGCGGCGTCCCCTCGTCGTAGCGGTGGCACTGGTAGAGGTCCACGTACTCGACCCCGAGCCGTCTCAACGACGCGTGGCACTGCTCCGTGACGTGCTTGCGCGAGAGGCCCCGGTCGTTCGGCCCCTCCCCCATCGGGAAGTAGACCTTCGTGGCGAGAAAGTAAGAGTCGCGCTCGAAGCCCTTGAGGGCGTTGCCGACGATCTCCTCGGCAGCCCCGCGCACGTACACGTTGGCGGTGTCGAAGAAGTTTATGCCGAGGTCGTAGGCCCTGTGGACGCAGGCCGTCGCCTGCTGCTCGGCGACGCTGCCGCCGTAAGTCAGCCAGCTTCCGAGGGAGATCTCGCTGACCTTCACCCCGCTCCCGCCCAACCGCCGGTACTCCATCGAACCCCTCCCTTCTTTCGAAACAGAAGCCTTATGGTACACGGGGCCCGGCTCTTACCGTCCTCTGTAAGACTCCATCCTGGAGAGGGCGGCCTCGAAGGCGTCGGGGCCAACCTGGACGAGGCCGTCGAAAGGGTAGTCGAGGGCCCAGACCGTGTAGAGAATGAGGGCCAGGACGGCAGTGTACGCGACGATCATGGACACGTGGAGCCACTCCGCCCCGACACCCAGCAGGTAGGTAAAGCACACCGTAGCGGCCCCACCGAGGATCAGCACGACCCACAGGATGGACGGGATGCCCTCGCGGACCTCCAGCAGCCGCAAAGCCCGGTTCTGGTCCAACTCCCCGACGAGCGTGAGGGCCTGCGAGTAGAGGGCTCCCTCTCCCTCCGTGCGGGGCTCGAAGGCCAGGACGCCACGCCGAAGCTCGTCAGAGATCGTCCCGGCCCGCGCGCTGATCCAGCCCTCGCGCATCATGGGCCACCCCTCCTCCACCACGGTTCGGGCGTAGGACTCGGACAAATTTTGCACCTCCTGCCGTTCCACCTCCGGAAAACCCTCCGCCAGCCGGTGCAGCTCCTCCACGCTGCCGGCCTCGGCCTCGACGGTCTTCTGCGCCGTGTCGTACTGGTAGGAGGCGAAGTACGCGGAGAAGCCGACTATGAGGCCGTATATCACGTACAACGCCGCGAACATCACGGCGGTGTTGCTGCTGTGCAACTCCCGAAGACCCAGCGGTACGAAGCGCCGCACCACAGCGAACCCCGCGACCGCCAGCGCGACCGAGAGGCCCACGACCAGAACACCCCACAAGACCGTCTCCACCCTGGACCCTGCCCATCCCGACGCCCTCCGACAAGGGAAAAGTACACGCCCCACGGCCGCCGGGCAAACGCGGAACGATTTGCCGGGGACTCCTGTAACCAGTCTTGCTTACTGAGTAGTTGTCGGTTAAGAGCACCTTTATTGCAAGAACGTCCTATTTTGTTACAATGCGGCCACGGTCATCTGAACCACGAATAAGAAGGAGCGGGAGAGTTGCGAACCACGCTACAGCCCGGCCTGACGAATAGGCTGACGAAATATCTCAGGACCACGCAGCAGCTCATAGAAGAGGGCCGCGACGCGGTCTCCAGCAAGGAATTGGGGGACTTTACCGGCATCAACCCGGTGCAGGTTCGGAGGGATCTGAACGCCATCGGTTTCTCCGGGACGCGGGGTGTAGGCTACCAGTCCCACGACCTGGTCGAGGCCGTGAGGGACATCCTGGGGCTCAGGCAGACGTACAACATCGCGCTCGTGGGCGCCGGCAATTTGGGGAGCGCCATCGCGGCGAGCACCATCCTGCCCAAGAGGGGCTTCGTCATCCACGACGTCTTCGACTCCGACACCGATAAGATCGGGCGCACCGTCGGCAACGTGGTCGTCAAGCACATAGACGAGCTCGCCAAGAGCGTGGCCGAAGCCGAGGAGATCATCGGCATCATCGCCACCCCGGCCTCCGCCGCCCAGCACGTCGCGAACCTCATGACCGACGCCAACATCCGCGTCATCCTCAACTACACCGACGTCCTCCTCCACGTCCCATCCCACGTGGACGTCCACCGCATAGACCCAACCGCCCAACTCATGCACACGCTTTATTACCTGACTCAGGCGGAGGGCCAGGAGGCCTCTTAGAGCGGTCAGCCATCAGCTTTCAGCCGTCAGCTTGCGGCTACCGGCAAAGATGTCGGTAGCCGCTTCCTATTGCCCAGAAGAGACGGGAATAACGCGATCCGGGTGACGACACGTGCTTTTGGCTGATTGCTGACCGCTGAAAGCTGATGGCTAAAAAGAGAAGAACCCGGAGCGCCTAGGGGTGATAGGTGGGGAAAGGGAAAGGAGGAGTGGCGCCCCGGGTTCTTTAATTGTGCCGGTTTAGTTTCGCACCAACCGACTGGCAGGATATTAACCGGCTCGCCACACTTTGTAAAGGGCTTGGAACGGTGAATTTAGAAACTTTCTGCAAATACCTGCGATTCGCACATAGCCGTTTACCAGGGATTTCCTTTATGCGTGCGCTCTTCCTGTAACCTCTGGTGGTCTTCTCGGCGTGGTTCGTCGAGCGAAATGTGCAGGATCAGGTGGCCGATTTTACGTCCGTTCTCGCGGGGACGGGGAGGATCGGGGGCGGTTCTGGGGGTCGGCCGTCCGCGTGGGCGGGAAGGTCCGTGCGTCCGCGGCTTACGATTCTTCTTCGAGCAGTTTCTCGTAATCTGCGGCTGAGAGGAGGTCGGCCTCGTCGGAGGTGCGGAGTTTCAGGATCCAGCCCTCGCCGTAGGGGTCTTCGTTGATCTTCTCCGGGCTATCCTCCAGGGCCCCGTTGACCTCGACGACCTCCCCCCCGACGGGAGCGTACAGGTCGGAGACGGCCTTGACGCTCTCGACGGCGCCGAAGGAGTCGCCGGCCGCAAGCGTCGCGCCCTGCTCGGGCATCTCGACGAAGACCACGTCTCCGAGCTCGTCCTGGGCGTGGTCTGTGATGCCGACGGTCGCCACGTCGCCCTCGACGCGGACCCACTCGTGGCTCTTTGTGTACTGGAGATCCCCCGGTACGGACATTCGGCTCCCCTCCCCTACTTCTTCTTGCGCTTGTAGAACGGCAGCGGCACGGCCCGCGCCTCCACGGGCCGGTCGCGTATAACGACGTCGAAGGAATCTTGTACCCCCGGCGAGACGAGCGCAAGCCCTATGGCCTCGCCGAGCGTCGGGGATTGCGTCCCGCTCGTGACGGTCCCGACGGTCTCGCCGCCCACCGCCACCGGGTGATCGTGGCGCGCGATGCCCCGCCCCTCCACCTTGAAGCCGACGAGCTTCTTGCGGAGGCCCTCCTCCTTCTCCCGGCGCAGCGCCTCCTGCCCCACGAACTCCTGCTCTTTGTCCAGGTGTACGGCGAAGCCGATGCCCGCTTCGAGCGGTGTGGTCTCCGCGTCGAGCTCGTTGCCGTAGAGGCACATGCCGGCCTCCAGGCGTAAAGTGTCGCGGGCGCCGAGGCCCGCCGGCGTGGCGCCAGCCTCCACGAGGCGGCGCCACAGGGGGGCGGCGCCGTCGGGGCGGACGTAGAGCTCGAAGCCGTCCTCGCCGGTGTAGCCGGTGCGTGAGATCACGGCGTAGAAGCCGTCAACCTCCCCGACCACGTACCGGTAGTACTTCAGCCCCGCGAGGTCGGCGTCGGTGAAATTACCCAGAATGCTAACGGCCTGAGGCCCCTGCAACGCCAGCAACGCCCAGTCGTCGGACTCGTCAACGACTTCTACGTCCAGATCCTCCGTGTGTTCCCGGAAGTGGGCGACGTCCTTCTCGCGGTTCGCCGCGTTGACGACGACGAGGAAGTCGTCGGGCGTCTTGTAGACGAGCACGTCGTCCACCGTGCCGCCGTTCTCGTAGCAGACGGCCGCGTAGCCGGCCTGCCCGGTCTCAAGGCGACCCACGTCGCGGGTGACGAGCCTCTGGACGGCCCTCTCGGCGTCCGGGCCACGGAAGACGACCTCGCCCATGTGGGAGACGTCGAAGAGGCCGGCGTGGTTGCGGACGGCCTCGTGCTCGGCCTTTACACCCTCGTACTGGACGGGCATCTCCCAGCCCGCGAAGGGGACCAGGCGGGCGCCCGCCTTCTCGTGTTCGTCGTATAGCGGCGTGCGTTTGAGGGTCTCTTCGGCCACCTTTACCACCGGGCCTTGAGCTGGCGGGCGGCGCGGGCCTCGTCGAGGCGGCGGGTGGGGGCGTGGGTCGGGGCCTCTTCGAGCTCTTCGGGCCGGCTCTCGGCGAGCTCCAAGAGGGCGCCGACGAAGTCGTCGAGAGTCTCCTTGGACTCCGTCTCCGTGGGTTCTATGAGCATGGCCTCTTTGACGACGAGGGGGAAGTAGATCGTGGGCGGGTGGTAGCCGTGGTCTATGAGCCCCTTGGCGATGTCGAGCGCCTTGATCCCCTTGGGCGGTTGCACGACGACCTCGTGCTTGCAGAGCTCGTCGTAGGGGACCTGGTAAGTCCCCCCGAGCCGGGCCCTGACGTAGTTGGCGTTCAAGACGGCCATGTCCGTCACGTCCCGAAGGTCCGGGCCGTGCATCTTGATGTAGTTCCACGCCCGGAGCATCTGCCCGAAGTTGCCGTGGAACCCCGCCACCCGACCGATGCTGTTGTCGGGTCGAACGAAAACGTAGTTTTCGCCATCTCTCTCTACGGCCGGGTCGGGGAGGAAGGGGGCGAGGGTCTCGGAGCAGGCGATGGCGCCGCAGCCGGGTCCGCCGCCGCCGTGGGGGGTCGAGAACGTCTTGTGGAGGTTGAAGTGCATCACGTCCACGCCGGCCTCGGCGGGGCGCATCCGGCCCAGGTTCGCGTTCATGTTGGCGCCGTCCATGTAGAGGAAGGCGCCGGCTTCGTGGAGGACCTCGGAGATCTCCTTCATGTTCCGTTCAAAGACGCCGCAGGTGTTGGGGTTCGTGATCATGAGCGCCGCGGTAGTCTCGTCCACCAATTCCCTGAGCTCATCGACGTCCACGCAGCCATGCTCGTCGAGTCCGATCTCCTTGGCACCAAAGTCCGCCATGGACGCGGTCGCCGGGTTCGTCCCGTGCGCCGTCGACGGGACCAGCACGGTCGTCCTCCCGTCGTCCCCGTTGTCTTCGAAGAACTTCTTGACCATCAGGATGCTCGTCAGCTCGCCCTGCGCCCCCGCCAGCGGCTGCAACGAAACCGCCGGAAGACCGGAGACTTCGGAGAGAAAGCCCTGCAGCTCGTGCATGACCCGGAGGGCGCCCTGGGCCTGTGCCTCCGGCTGGAGTGGGTGCAATCCGGCGAAGCCCGGCGTGTTCGCGGCGACCTCGTTGGCGCGGGGGTTGTGCTTCATCGTGCAGGAGCCGAGGGGGTAGAAGTTCGTGTCTATGCCCCAGTTCTGGCGCGAGAGGTTCGTGTAGTGGCGGACCACGGTCGGCTCGTCCACCTCAGCCAGGCGCGGCTTCTCCTTGCGGAGCGCCTCTTTCGGGAGGACTTTTTCGAGGCTCGTCTCCCCCACGTCGTTGTTGGGGAGGGTGTAGCCGCGGCGGCCCTCGCGGCCCTTGGTCCGGATCAGGTTATCCAGCATCCGCAACCACCCCCACGAAAGCGTCGAGCTCCTCTTTCGTCCTCTTCTCCGTAACCGCCACCAACATCCCCCCGTCTCCCAGATCCAACCCGCCGACCATGCCCGCATCGAGCAACGCTTGATTGGCTTTCTTTACATCCGGCAACTCCACCACGAACTCCCACAAGAACGGCGCCTCCGGATACCGAAGCCTGAAACCTGAAGCCTGAAGCCTCTCAGCCAGATAATGCGCCTTGGAGACGGACAACTCCGCCACCTCGCGCAAGCCTTCCGGCCCCATGAGAGCCGTGTAGACGGTCGCGGCCAGAGCCGTGAGCGCCTGGTTGGTGCAGATGTTGGAGTTCGCTTTCGCGCGGCGGATGTCCTGCTCGCGCCCGCGCAGGGTCAGTACGTAGGCGAGCTTGCCGTCCCTGTCCACCGTCTCGCCGCAGATACGCCCGGGGAGCTGGCGGACGGACTTCTGGTCCGTCGCCATGTAGCCCGCATAGGGGCCGCCGAAGAGGAGTGGCATCCCGAGCGGCTGGGCCTCGCCGACCGCCACATCCGCCCCGAGGTTGCCCGGGGCTTCGAGGACGGCCAGCGAGATAGGGTCGCAGACGGCGACGCACAGCGCCCCAACGCCGTGGGCCGCCTCAGAGGCCGCCCCTACGTCCTCCACGACGCCAAAGAAGTTCGGGCTCTGCACGAAGACGCCCGACACGTCATCCGGTGTCTCCGAGAAGTCCGTGGTCCCGTCCTCGAAAGGAAGCTCGACGACCTCGACCCGGTAGGTCTCTATGACCTCGCGGTAGCGGGGGTTGAGGCCCTTCGAGACGGCGACCTTCGGATCGCGCTTCGTCAGACGGGCGGTCATGAGGGCGGCTTCGGCGACGGCGTTGGCGCCGTCGTAGACCGAGGCGTTTGAGACTTCGAGGCCCGTGAGTTCGGAGATGATGGACTGGAACTCGAAGATGGACTGGAGGGTGCCCTGGCTGATCTCCGGCTGGTACGGCGTATAGGAGGTCAGGAACTCGCCGCGCGAGATGATCGCGCCGACCGTGGAGGGCACGATCCTGTCGTAGGCCCCGGCCCCCAGGAAGATCGGGAACCCCGAGACGTTCTCCTTCGCCAGCCGGTCCACGTCCCTGAGCGCCTCGTACTCCGAGAGCGCCGGCGGGAGGTCCAACTCTCCCTCGAACTTCGGCGAGACGTCTGCGAAAAGGTCGTCCAGGGTCTCCACCCCGATAACGTCCAGCATCTCGCGTACGTCTTCCTCGGTGTGCGGTGTAAACCTCGACACGCGGCAGTACCCCCTGTTCCGGGTGAGCGTCCTATAGACTCCGCCCTGTCCCAAACCTGAGAGTATTACCCCGTCGGCGTCGATGCGGATGAGCACACCGAACTCTCCAGGACGCCCTCGGATCCGCGGTCCTTCTGCCTGAGAGATTCGGGATGCTCTCGCACCCCTTTCACCTTCGGCGGTCGCTGCGGGGACTCCCCCATCCCCCGCGACTCTCTCCCGCGGCCCTCATTTACCGGGCCCGGTAAAGTTAGCACAAGTGTCGCATCGCGGCTTGCGAAGCCGCACACGCCTTACTCGCCCTTTAGCCTGTCCGACAGGTCCTCCGCCGGATAGTAGGAAAATCCCTTTCCCGCTTTCCGCTTTTCGAGCAGACCACGCTCTACCAAACCCGTCAGATCAGTGCGCGCGGTCTGAGATACTACGTTGTGGCTCGTGGAGTGGGATCTCACGGTATAAGGATGATCCGGGTGCCGAAGAGCGTGATTTAGCAGTGCGGTCTGCCTGTGATTTAGTGTCCCCAACTGCTTGATCAACTTCTCTGTCCTTTTGACTTCGGCCATCTTGCGCTGCAAATAGCCTTCGAGTTCGTTGAGCGCCCTCACGATCACCCGTAGCTGGTACATGATGAAGTAAGTCAGGTCGTTGTCGTCGGTCTCCGTGTACAGGAACGACTTTGCATATTGAACGGGAGCCCTGCTCAAGATGCTGGATATCGTCAGAAACTCCGCCAGCCAGTAGCCTTGCGACAACATAGACCAGTAGAAGAGCGCCCGGGCCGTTCGCCCGTTGCCATCATCGAACGGATGGTCGTACGCTAGCCAGAAATGCACGATGATCGCCCGTACAACCGGATGCATAAAGGTGTCCACCTTCTTCCCGTTGGCGAATTCGCACATCTCCTCTAGTCGTTCTGGCAACTGCTCTGAGGGAGGAGGTTCGTAGAGTACCTCTCCGGTAGTTCTGTCGAGGACCTTGATACGATCTTCTCCCGGAAGTTGCGCGCGTCCGGCCGTTTCCGGCCTCTCCAGCGTCCCGTCGGTGACCAACCCGTGTAGTTCGAACACGAAATCGGAGGTTAGCCGCTGGTCCCGATTTTCCCGGATAAAGTTCATCGCGTGATAATTGTTGAGGATCATCCGTTCACTTTTGTCCCTGGGAGGGCGCCCGGATTTGATCATGTCTTTGGCGACCTGCTTGCTCGTACTCGCGCCTTCGAGTTGGCTGGAGGTTATAGCTTCTTCTATCAGAGAGTTGACCAGGTAACGGTCCCTGGTAGAAGGGTTCGCAACTTGCTCGCCCAGCGTGATTTGACCACCGAGTCTCTGGTCCGCTTTATGGACCCACTCCCACGCCCTGTCCGGCATCATGTATATAAAGGGGGTGCCCGTCGCGTCTGTCAGAGGCAGGGAATGATACTCCCGCCTGCGGGCAAACTTTATGGCAAACCACCAGTCTTCACGCGACATCCCTTCGGGAGGCTCACGAAAACGGATCTCGTCCCAGTGTCTGTATTGACCATCTTGCGACGCTTTTACGTCGGAACTCAGTATCTTCTCGAGGGCTTCCAAGTCCTCCCGATCAAATAAAGCGTCTAAAGTCGGCGGTGTCTGCGGTATTTTCACGGTTCGTACCCCGAAACCTATGCCGTTGCTGTCTGCACCAGTTTAACAGCATCAGTCGCTTGCTGCTAATTTAGCAGTAATTAGCAGCAAATTAGCAACAGAGCAACGATTGACAGCTCTCGCCATTCGGAAAATCCGCTCTTGAACGTAAATGTCAGGAGGCTAGATAACTCAGGTGTAGTTCTCGGAGGTGAGCCTGTCCTCGTCTTTGGCCGCGAAGTGCTCGCTTATGTACTTCTCGCCCTCGTCGCAGAAGAGGGTCACGACGGTCCCCAGATCCGGGTAGGACTCACGAACCCTTCTGGCGGCGATGAGGTTGGCGCCGCTGCTCGGTCCGACGAAGAGGCCATGCTCGCGGGCGAGCCGGCGCATCTCCTCGACGGCCTCCTCTGAGTCCACGGTCAGGGCGGTGTCGACGAGCTGCTGGTGGCGCTCGAAGATGCCGGGGACGAAGCCGTCGGAGATGCCCTCGATGAGGTGGTCCCCGATCTCCCCGCACAATATCGTCGAGGACTCAGACGGCTCCATCGCGAAGAGCTTGACGTCCGGGTTGATTTCGCGGAAGGCTTGGCCGACCCCGATCAGGGTCCCACCAGTCCCCACCCCCATCACCAGGGCGTCGGGAACAAGGTCTCCGAGAAGCTGTCCCAGGATCTCCGGCCCGAGCCAGGTCCGATTCTCTTCCACGTTCCACTCAGACTCGAACTGCGAGGGGCAGAAGTAGCCCGGCTCGCCGCCGAGCTCCTTCGCCTTGGCGAGGGCCTCGTTGACGTGGAAGTGCCCGATCTCCATCACGTCGGCCCCGAAGGCGCGGCTGATGGCGACCCGCTCGCCGCTCATCCCCTCTGGCATGACGACGAGCATCCTGTAGCCCTTGACGGCGGCGACCATCGAGAGGGCGTTGCCGGTGTTGCCGCTCGTGGCCTCGACGATGGTGTCGCCGTGTTTCAGCAGGCCCTCGACCTCGGCGCGTTCGATCATGTACTTCGCTATCCGCGCCTTTACGGAGCCCGAAGGGTTCAGGTACTCCAGCTTGCAGTAGATGCCCTCGACCTCTATCAACGGCGTGCCACCGATGGCGTCGAGGATGCTGCCCGATAGACCGTCTTTCATACGGACCTCCTCCTTACTCGGGCGTAACGTATGCGCCGGAGAGGCCGCCGTCAACCAGGAAGGTCGAGGCGGTCATGTACGACGACTCGTCCGAGGCGAGAAAGAGGACCGCGTTGGCGATCTCGACGGCCTCGGCGAAACGTCCCATCGGCAGGTGGACGAGCCGCCTGGCCGCCCGCTCCGGGTCTTTGGCGAAAAGTTCCTGCAAGAGCGGCGTGTTCACGGGACCGGGGCAGAGCGCGTTGACGCGGACGCCCTGGCGGGCGAACTGGACGCCGAGTTCGCGGCTCATGGCGAGGACGCCGCCTTTTGACGCGGTGTAGGAGATCTGGGACGTCGCCGCCCCCATCACAGCCACGAACGAGGCCGTGTTTATGACGGACCCGCCGCCACGCTCTAGCAGGTGCGGTATCCCGTGCTTGCAGCAGAGGTAGACGGACTTCAGGTTGACGTTCTGGACGCGCTCCCAGGCGTCCATCTCCGTATCAAGGATCGAGTCGTCGTCCGGCGGGGAGATGCCGGCGTTGTTGAAGAGGATGTCGATGCCACCGAAACGCTCCGCGGCCTCCCGGTACATCCTCCGCACGTCGTCGGGATCGGTGACGTTGGCGTGGACGTAGAGGCCGTCCAGCTCCCCGGCTACCTCCTCGCCCGTCAGGTCGTTGAGGTCCACGACGCACACCTTCGCGCCCTCCCCGGCGAAGCGGCGGGCCGTCTCGCGGCCGATGCCGCTGGCGGCGCCGGTGATGACCGCGACCTTGCCTTCCAGGCGACCGGGCATGCTAGTTTCCCTCCGTCGAGAAGTAGACGTTCTTCAGTTCGGTGTAGTGGTCGAGGGCGTGGGGGCCGAGCTCGCGGCCGACGCCGGACTGCTTGAAGCCGCCGAACGGGGTGGCGACCCGGACGGAGGTGTTCGAGTTGATGGAGAGGACGCCGGCCTCGATGCGGCGGGCGACGCGCATGGCCTTCGCGCCGTTCTCCGTCCAGACGGAGCCGGAGAGGCCATAGGGCGTGTCGTTGGCCTGGCGGACGGCGTCGTCCTCGTCGTCGAACGGGATCACGGCGACCACGGGACCAAATATTTCTTCTTGCGCGGCTTTGTCCCCGTTGGAGACGGGCGCGAGCACGGTCGGCGGGAACCAGAAGCCCGAGCCTTCGGGGGATCGGCCCTGGATCGCCACGGGCGCATCTTCCGGCACGTACGAACCAACCCTCTCGCGGTGATCGGCGGAGATGAGTGGCCCCATCTCCGTGGCCTCGTCGAGGGGATCTCCCACGCGAAGCCCCTCCACGGTCGGCTTCATCCTGTCGAGGAACTCGTCGAAGACATCTTTCTGGACGAGGATGCGGGAGCGGGCGCAGCAGTCCTGGCCGGCGTTGCCGAAGACGGCCAGGGGCGCGGAGGCCGCGGCCCTTTCGAGGTCAGCATCAGCGAAGACGACGTTGGCGGACTTGCCGCCGAGCTCCAGGGTTACGCGCTTTATGGTGCCGGAGGCGCCGGCCATGATCCCACGCCCAACCCCCGTCGAACCCGTGAACGCCACCTTCGCCACGTCCTCGTGCTCGACGAG
>Ga0136624_1000474_pt1 | contig 15485 bp, 15 predicted proteins | sample AntDrymUQ4692206_2_FD_104802 | JGI IMG/M metagenome (GOLD analysis project Ga0136624, IMG submission 104802) | Polar desert sand microbial communities from Dry Valleys, Antarctica - metaG UQ469 (22.06) | ecosystem: Environmental > Terrestrial > Soil > Desert | place: Antarctica: Dry Valley... | reverse complement strand
GGGAAGGAAGCAGAAGAAGATCGCGCCCAGCGCCTGACCCCGGGAGACGAGCGGCAGGCTGTACACGATGTCCCACGGCACTTCGTCTACGAAGCTGTGGATGGGCGAATACAGGGGATGGGCGAGTAGAAATCGGCGGAGGTCGCGTACGAGTACGGGCCGGCGGCTGCTGAAAGCTTCGAGGCTGGGGGAAGGCACCCCGGCCCGGTAGGCCTCCTGGAGGCCTGAAGTGTAGCCTTCGGGGAGGCCGTGGGAGCCGAAGAGATCTACCGCGCCTTCTCTCTCGCCGATCAGGACGATCCCGCAGGCGACGGCCGTGCTGGCGTTGACCACACCCTTCGCAAGGGCGCCCAGTACGGTCTCCGTGGGCTGGTCGAGGGTCAGTTCGCCGGCGATGCCCGAGAGCGTCGCCACGCGCTCCTCGAGCAACCGCTGCGCCCGCGCCCTCTCGGTGACGTCGTGCGCCACGGCAACCAGCGTCTCCCTGCCGTCACGGATGATTACGCTTGCGCTGACCTCCACGTCCAGGAGAGAGCCGTCCTTGCGGACGTACTTTCGCTCCGTCACGGAGAGGTTCTCCTGCTCCAGGACGCGCCGGATGTTGGCGTCCACGCTCTCGCGGTCGGCGGCGATCACGTCGTAGAGCGTCATCCGGTGTAGCTCCTCCTCAGAGTAGCCTAACGCCTCGCGAAAGGCGCGGTTGGACTCCACGATGTGCTTGCTCTTCACATCTATGAGGAAGATGTTCTCCGTGGCCTGCTCTATCACGGTGCGGTAGAGTCGTTCGCTCTCTTTGAGTGCCTCCTCGTTCCTCTTGCGCTCGGTTATATTGCGCGTTATCGCGAGAAGACCGGAGATCTCGTCCCGGGCGTCGCGCAGAGGGACGGCGTGGGTTTCCAGCCAGCAACGCGTGCCCTTGAGCCCGACAAGCTCGAACTCCAGTGTCCCCGACCCGCCGTGCAGCACCCTCTTCGTAAGGGCCACGAAATCGGCCCGATGCTCGGGGGCGATGTACTCGTACACCGGCTTGCCGCGCACCTGTTCCAGCGAGTCCGCCTCGATCATGGAGAGTCCTGCGGGGTTCATCTCCAGCAGAGAGCCGTCCATGCCAAGCACCTTGACGCATTCCGGTTCCGTCTCGACGATCGTGCGCAGACGATGCTCGCTGTACGCCAGGGCTTCCTCGGCCTGTTTCCTCCGGGTGATGTCCTCGATCTGGGAGATGAAATAGAGGGGGTTGCCTTCGTGGTCCCTCATCAAGGAGACGCTGAGCATGATCCAAACTGTTCGTCCGTCCTTGTGGAGATACCGCTTCTCCATCTGGTAGGCGCGGATATCGCCTTCGAGCAATCGCCTTACTTGTTGCAGATCGCCTTCCAGGTCGTCGGGGTGGGTTATGTCCTGGAAGGTCAGGTTCAATAACTCTTGCTCCGAATAGCCGACGATGTCGCACAGGGGCCGGTTGACCCGGATCCAGCGGCCGTCGGGCCCCACCAGACCCATCCCGATCGCCGCGGACTCGAAGGCGCTCCTGAACCGCTCCTCGCTCTCGCGCAGCGCCTCTTCGTTCTTCTTGCGCTCGGTGACGTCGCGGACGACGGTGCAGATTACGTTCCGCCTGTCGAGTGAGATCACGCTGACGCCTACTTCGACGTCTATGAGCGAGCCGTCCTTGCGACGGTGCCTCCTGCCTCCGACGACCCGGCGTCTCAGGTTCAAGGTCCGCTCGATAACGGATTCCACGTTTTCGCGCGGGTGGGCTACGAAGTCGTAGACCTCCATTCCCCGAAGCTCGTCCGCCGTGTACCCGAGCATCTTCTGGAGTGAGGGATTGGTCTCCACGATGCGCCGGGTTTCGGCGTCGAGCAGGTAGATGCCGTCGGTGGCTTGTTCGATGACGGCCCGGTAACGTTCCTCGCTCTGCCTGAGACGGTCCTCCGTCCTCCTCCGCCTGATGGCCGCGCCTAAAGTTCCCGCCGCCGCCCCCAAAGCTCCCACCTCCGCCGACGACCAGTCGCGCTCCTCGAAGCAGTCGTCGAAGCCGATAAACCCCCACCAGCCACCTTCGACGAAGATCGGCACGAGGGCCATGGAGAGGATGTCTTCGGCCCGAAGCTCTGGCTGTTCGCTCTCCGGGAAGTCCCGCACTTGACCGTACACGAGGTCTCCCCGTCCCAGCGTCTCCACCCAGCGACCAAAGCCGGCCGCTTTGTAGGGGATGTCCTTTAGCACGGGATTGTCGATCCGCGCCGAGACGCCCGTCGCCGCCCACTCGTAACGCTGCGTCGCCCCCAGCTCGCCGTCCTCGCCAACGTGGTTCTCGAAAACGTAGACGCGGCTTGCTCCCGCGGCCTCCCCGAGCCGCCGTAGGACGGTGCGTACGCTCTCTTCCCAGCTCAGCGCCTCGCCGAGAAACTGGTCCGCCGCGAACCGCACGGCGTCGAGGATGGCTTCGCGCTGCCTGAGCTCTCGCCGGGCTTTGGCCTCCTCCAGCCCCCGTTCCACCGTTGCCCCCAGTCGGGCGAGGTTGTCCTTCATGACGTAGTCGTAGGCTCCGGCCCGCATCGCCTCGACGGCCATGTCCTCCCCGATCCTGCCGGACACGACTATGAAAGGCGCCTCCGAGCCGGCCCCCTGCGCCAGCTCCAGCGCCTCGGCCGCCGAAAAGCGCGGCATCCGGTAGTCCGAGAGGATCACATCCCACGAAGAAGAGGCGAGCGCCTCCCGCATGGCCTCGGGCGTCTGGACCCTCTCGCACATCGTCTCGTATCCGTGCCGCCCCAGCGCGCGCAGCAGGAGAAGCGCGTCGTTTTCGGAGTCCTCGACGAGCAGCACGCGCAGCGGCGCGCGGGAACTCCGGCGCTCCGGCGTCGCTACCACGGTTCCTCATTTAGCTCGTCCATACTTACGAGGCCGGTACGGACGGCGTGCAGGGCGGCCTGGGTGCGGCTGCTGACGCCGAGCTTCTTCAAGACGCCGGAGACGTGGGCCTTCACCGTCTTCTCCTCGACGAAGAGCTCGCGTGCGATCTGCTTGTTCGCCATGCCCCTGGCTACGAGCTTCAACACCTCCGTCTCCCGGGCGGTGAGCGCTTCGGGCCTCTCGGGGGCACGCATCTCGCGCATGAGCTTCGCCGCCGCCTCGGGGACGAGCTGCACCTGTCCGGCCGCCGCGCCCTTGATCGCGCCGGACAGTTCGCGCGGCTTCGTGTTCTTCAGGAGGTAGCCGATGGCCCCGGCCCGCACCGCCCCCGTGACCGCGCCGTCGTCCAGCACGCTCGTGAGCGCCACGACCTCCACCTCCGGTTGGTCGGCCTTGATCTTCTCGGTGGCGGCGATGCCGTCCATCACCGGCATGAGCAGGTCCATCAAGATCACATCGGGCTCGAGGTCTCGGGCCAGGCTCACGGCCTCCTCGCCGTTGGCGGCTTCGCCGACCACTTCGATCTCCGGGTCCAGCTTGAGGTACATCACCAGCCCCTGGCGCACCACATCGTGATCATCGACGATCAACACCCTGATGCTCATCGCTCTCCTCTGGACCTCCGGCTCATCGTTGGACTTTGGTCCTGGATTATCCCCGCTCCGAAGGTCCGTAGCAACAAGGGTTCTTTCGCCCGATGCCGCTCTCCGGGGCCGCCGCTTTACTTGGGGACACAAGGCAAGAGCACGAACAGAGGAGACAGGCAATGCACGAGCTAAACGATCCGGCCCTGTGGCGGCAGCACCGCGACGAGATCGCGCGGGAGGTCGGGCAAGAACACCTGGCCCGGCTGCCGAAAGCGAACCGGATAGGCAAGGTCCGGTTCTGGAGCAAGGTATCCGGTTACGTCCACGGCCTGATCCGGCCGGCGGTCCGGGCCGATCATCCGGGAGGCGATTGCCTGGAGGGCTGAAGAGAACGAGCGAGAAGACGAGCCAGGACGCAACAACAGTCACAGCTAGGAAGAAATCATGACGGAGTTTGAAGAAAGGAAGAACATGACTACAGAGCAGCAATTCGACCAGGCAAGGGCCGAGGCCTTCGCCGGGCGGCTCCTGAACGACCTCAACGGTGGCGCGGTGATGATCATGACGAGCATAGGCCACAGGACGGGCCTCTTCGACGCCATGTCGGGGCTGTCCCCCTCCACCACCGAGCAGATCGCCGAAGCGGCGGAACTGAACGAGCGGTACGTGCGCGAGTGGCTCGCCGCGATGGTCGTCGGTGGCATCGTCGAGCACGACCCGGAGGACGAGACGTACTATCTTCCCCCGGAGCACGCGGCGTGGCTGACGAGGGCGGCCTCGCCCAACAACATCGCGGTCACCGCCCAGTTCATCCCGCTGATAAGCTCGGTCGAGGACGAGGTCGTCGAGAGCTTCGAGAACGGCGCCGGGGTGCCCTACTCGGCCTTCCCCCGCTTCCACGAGGCCATGGCCGAGCACAGCGGCCAGACGGTCGTGGCGACCCTGACGGACCACATCCTGCCGCTAGTGCCCGGTTTGACCGAGCGCCTGGAGAACAGCATCGACGTCCTGGACGTGGGCAGCGGCAGCGGGAGGGCCATGAACCTTGTGGCCCGCACTTTCCCCAAGAGCCGCTTCTCAGGCTACGACATCTCCGAGGAGGCCATCGCCCGCGCCCGCGCCGAAGCCGAAGAGCACGGCGTGACCAACGTCCACTTCGAAGTCAAGGACGTGGCCGCCCTCGACGAGGAGGCTCGCTACGACCTCATCACCACCTTCGACGCGGTCCACGACCAGGCCCATCCGGCGGCGGTGCTGAAAGGGATAGCCGACGCCCTCAAAGACGATGGCGTGTACCTGATGCAGGACATAGCGGGCTCCAGCCACGTCCATAAGAACATGGACCATCCGATAGGGACGTACCTCTACACCGTCTCGACGATGCACTGCATGTCGGTGTCGCTGGCGCAAAACGGCGAGGGGCTCGGGACGATGTGGGGCGAGGAGAAGGCGAAGGAGATGCTGCGCGAAGCCGGCTTCACGAACGTTGAGGTCAAGCAACTCCCGCACGACCCCTTCAACAACTACTTCATCATCACCAAGGGTTAGCGCCCAGATCTAAGGGGCGCCGCCGGACGACGGCGCCCCGCAAAAAGAGGAAGGAGCGAGATACCGATGTTATTGACACAGAACACGAGCAAGTCGAACGACCTCTTCGGCCCCCCGTTGGGGCTGACCATGCAACAAGCCGTCCCCTTTCTGGACCGCCTGATAAGGGAGCCGGCCTTTCGGGCCTGGATCCCGCTTCTCCTGGGGCGGGAGAGCGAGAGCTGGTACGTGGCCCACCGCCGCGAGGCCCCGGACGGCTCGTACTCCCTGCAGGTCTTCGTCTGGCCCCCGGGGTCGAGGACCAGGGTCCACGACCACTCCTCCTGGGGAGCATACCGCTGCGCCCTGGGAACCATCTTCGAAGAGCGCTACGAGCGCCTGGACGACGGCTCGATACTCGACCACGCTCACCTTCGGAAGGCCTGGGAACGGGCGTGGAGGGAGGGGGACGGGACTTCGACCGTGCTGCCGTACGAGGGAGGCATCCACCGGATCGGGAACCCGGGCGAAAAGACGGCCATCAGCGTGCATCTGTACGGTCCCCGTATCGGCGACATCGATGGCCGGGACTACGACCTCTCCCGCGCCTACGTCTGCGACCGGCGAGCAGCGTAACCCACGGATAGCAAGGAAACGACGACCCGCCCGCTAGCCTCCCGATCAGAATCGGACACGCACCGAAGGAGGCGAGCGAGAGCACCAGAGACACCGAGCCGCCGGCCAGCGGCCGGGCCACCGAACTTCGTAAGCCGATCAGCTAACACGAGCAAGGAAAGGAAATAGGAAATGATCCAGGCAAAGTCACACAGACCGGCAGGAAGCACGAAGGCCCTGGTTTTGGGCCTGTTGCTGGCGGCGCTGATGGCCGCGGGCCTGACGCTCGCCCCCAGGCCCGCACACGCCGCGGAGACCTTCACCGTCGACTCCAACCTGGACCGTGCGGACCTGAACGTCGGCGACGGCGTGTGCGACGGCCTCTTTGGTCAAGGGAACCATTGCACATTGAGGGCGGCCATAGAGGAGGCCAACGCCTCCCCTGGAAAAGACCGCATCAACTTCAACATCGGCGGCGATACCGGGGTGAAGACCATCGCCATGATCGAAGGTCTGCCGGAGATCACCGACTCCGTCGTCATAGACGGCTACTCCCAGCCCGGGGCCGAACCCAACTCGCTGCTGTTCGGCAACGACGCGGTCCTGAAGATAGAGATCAGCGGGTCCGGCGCGGGGCCGGTGGACGGGCTCTTGATAAGGTCCGACAACGTCGAGGTGCGGGGGTTGGTGATCAACCGCTTCTTCTTCGACGGCATCGACATCAAAGGCGGGCGAACGGGCAAGAAGATCGAGGGCAACTACATTGGCACCGACGCCTCCGGAACCCTCGACCGGGGCAACGGGGGCAGCGGCGTGCTCCTCGCTTCGTCCGGCAACTTCCTCGGGGGCAACGACGCCGACGCCCCCAACCTCATCGCCTTCAACGGCAGGGACGGGGTGCAAGTCACGGAAGGCGGCAACCCGGGCAGCCGGATCCTACGCAACTCGATCTTCTCCAACGACGATCTGGGCATAGACCTGGGCAACGACGGCCCGACCCCCAACGACGATCAGGATCGCGACTCAGGCCCCAACGGCTTGCAGAACACGCCGGAGATAACCTCCGCCACCATCTCCGGCGGCCAGACCACGGTCGCCGGCGAGCTCGACAGCGCCCCAGGGAAGCTCTACGTGATCGAGTTCTTCTCCAACGACCCCGGCAACGACTAGGGCAAGAAGTTCCTGGGCAATGAGGTCGTGACCACCGACGCCAACGGCGCAGCCGACTTCTCGGACGTCACCAACCTGGCGGCGCCCGTCGGGCAGTCCGTAACCGCCACAGCCACCGATTCCACCATCGGCGACACCTCCGAGTTCTCCGCGCCCGTCGAGGTCGAGCAGGCGACAGCCCCGCCGCCCAACACGGCGCCGACCATAACCAACCTTTCCCCGGCACCCGGCTCCAGGACCAGAGATGCCTCCCCCACCATAAGGGCGAAGGTCTCGGACAGGGAGACTGACCTTTCCAGGAGCGGTATCGAGCTCTCTCTGGACGGCAAGGCGGTTACGGGCTTCTCCTACAACGCCTCCACGGACCGGCTCTCCTTCACGAGCAAGAAGCTCAAGAAGGGCAAGCACGCGGTGAAGCTAAAGGCGACCGACATCCCGGGACGCTCCACGACCAGGAGCTTCAGTTTCGAGGTGGTAGCCCGGTAGAAGCGGGAAATCCGAAAGAGCGGGCGAGAGAGGAACTATCGAACGAGTCAGAAGACGAGGCGAGACGGAACGAACAAGAAGACCATGACGGAGCCAGAAGAAAGGAACAACGTGAGTAAGCAGGAGATCAACCAGGAAAAAGCGGAGGTCTTCGCCGGTCGGATGGTCGGCGTGCTGAACGAAGGAGCCGTCGCGCTGATGACGAGCATCGGCCACAGGACGGGGCTATTCGACGCGATGTCGGAGCTTTCGCCCTCCACCAGCGCCAGGGTCGCCTCCGCAGCCAACCTCGACGAACGCTACGTGCGCGAGTGGCTTGGCGCGATGGTGGTCGGTGGAGTCGTCGAGCACGACCCAGAAGGCGGCACCTACCACCTCCCGCCGGAGCACGCCGCTTCATTGACGAGGGACGCAGCCCCGGATAACGTCGCCGCCTTCATGCAGTACATCCCGATCCTGGGTTCGGTCGAGGACAGGATCGTCGAGAGCTTCGAGCATGGCGGCGGCGTGCCGTACTCGGCGTTTCCGCGCTTCCACGAGGTGATGGCCGAGGACAGCGGCCAGACGGTCCTGCCCGCGCTGCTCGAACATATTTTGCCGCTCGTGCCGGGCTTGACCGGGCGTCTCGAAGAAGGCATCGACGTCCTGGACGTCGGCTGCGGCAGCGGTCGCGCCCTCAACCTCATGGCCCGCGAGTTCCCCAACAGTCGCTTCACCGGCTACGACCTCTCCGAAGAGGCCATCGCCCGCGCCAGATCCGAAGCCGCAGAGAATGGCACGACCAACGTCCGCTTCGAGGTCAGGGACGTATCCAATCTCGGCGAGACCGGGGGCTACGACCTGATCACGACCTTCGACGCCGTGCACGACCAGGCGAAGCCCGCACAGGTGCTCAAGGAGATAGCCGGGGCCCTGAGAGACGCCGGCGTCTACTTGATGCAGGACATAGCGGGCTCCAGCCACGTCCACAACAACCTCGACCATCCCCTCGGGCCGTTCCTGTACACCATCTCCACCATGCACTGCATGACGGTCTCGCTCGCGCAAGACGGAGACGGGCTCGGCGCCATGTGGGGCGAGGAGAAGGCCGGAGAGATGCTGCGAGAGGTAGGGTTCGAGAACGTGGAGGTCAAACAGCTCCCCCACGACTTCCAGAACAGCTACTACGTCGCCACCAAAAACTAGACTGCCGGAGGGCAGGGGGCGGCACGCTGCCAGATGGCCGCCCCCCGAAGATAGGGAGGTTAGTCGCGGAGGGATGCACAGAATACCGGCGGTTCTCCGCGCGCTTGCCCGCGTCCACCCTTTCACTTCTCAAGCAAGGCGATCCGGAGGGCCGGTCAGCCACTGACAGCGCCTTCGCCTTCGCCTTGGATGATCCCGAGGACCTCGGGAAGCAGCGTCCGCGTGGTGCTGATGCCCTCGTCGGCGTAGATGGTTTCGTTGCCGGACCAGTCGCCGAACAAACCGCCGGCCTCGCGCAGGATCGGGGGGAAGGGAGCGGCGTCCCAGGGGTTCATCGCGGGGTCTAGCATGAGGTCGGCCCGGCCGGTTGCGACGAGGGCGTGGCCGTAGGCGTCTGACCAACCCCTGGCATCTCCCGAGGCCGAGAGCAGCCGGGACCATTCTTCGCCCCTGCCGTACTTCCCGAAGCCCTTGGCGTCGGTAAAGCAGGTTATGCCGTCGCGGAGCCTCTGTGTATCGGAGACGCGGGCGCGACGGCCGTTGGCGAAGCAGCCCTCGCCCGTGGCGGCGCAGACCATCTCGTCGAGGGCTGGGAAGTAGGCGACGCCGACCTCGCAGACACCCTGTATCTCCAGCCCGATCAGGACGCCATACAGCGGCACGCCCCGCACGAACGCCTTCGTGCCGTCTATGGGGTCCACGATCCACCGAAAGTCTTCGGAGCTGCCCTCGGCCCCGTACTCCTCCCCCACGACCGTGTGCCCTGGATACCGGCCTCGGATCGTCTCCCGGATCAACCGTTCCGCCTCCCGGTCCGCCACGGTTACCGGCGTCTCGTCTTCCTTGAACTCGGGCCGTGCGGCCCCGGTCCGAAAGTAGCCAAGCGTCAGCCGGCCCGCTTCGTAAGCGGCCTCGACCGCGAGATCCAGATAAGGCCGCAACTCCACCCCGCCACCTTAGCACCCGACCGCCTCCCCCACCCGCGACGAACCCCGCCATTAAATCCAGGACGCGTAGGCAGGTCGACCTTGACGGAAAACGCGCCGTGCCCTTATCGAACAGCGTCCGTCCAGCTCTTAAATAGAAACATAGACATTTATTTATGAACATGCTAGACTCGTAGCATGGAAGCGACGAGCTCGGTGATCGAGGCCTTGAAGGCGCTATCGGACCCGGCGCGGCTTTCGATCCTGGAGTTCCTCTGGGGACCGGCCGCGGAGGAGTTCAGGGGAGAGGAAGGGGTCTGCGGGAAGGACATCGAGGGATTCTTGGGCGTGACCCAGCCCACCGTCAGCTACCACATGAAGATCTTGGTTGGGGCCGAGTTGGTCAGGGCGGAGAAGCGCGGCCAGAGGGTCTACTACGAGTGCGTCACCGAAGGGCCGGACGAGGTGATCCGCTACCTGGAGCGCTACCGGCGTCCCAAGCCGGTCGGACGCCCCGGGGCTTAGGGGAGGAGCGATGGCGGGCGGCTTCGCAGAGACGGGGCGCTGGTTCCTCGTCACGACCGCGGAGTTGGTCGCGCTGTTCCTAGCCCTGAGCTTCCTCGTGGGGCTGTTGCAGGCGTGGCTACCCGAGGAAAAGGTCCGCGCCCTGTTCGAGCGGCGTCGGCCCGTCACCGGATACCTCGTCGGGGCGGCCTTGGGCGCGGTAACGCCCTTCTGCTCCTACTCGACGATACCGGTACTGGCGGGGCTGCTCAAGAGCGGGGCGCCTTTCGGGCCCATGATGGCGTTCCTTTTCGCATCGCCGCTGTTGGACCCGATCGTGCTCGGCGTGCTCGTCTTCCTCATAGGCCCCGAGGGGACGGTCGCCTACGCGGTCCTGACCTTCTCGGCTTCGATCCTCATCGGCGCGCTCTTCGCGAGGCTCGGCCTTGAGAAGGACGTGAAGCCGCTCCGAGGGGCCGCCGAACCCGGCGGGGGGCCTCCGGGGGGCGAGGCGACGGTTCCGGCGAAGGGACCGGTTTGGCGCCGGGCCTGGGCCGACGCATGGGCGTTCTTCGTGCCTGCGCTTCCCTATCTGCTGATCGGAACCGCGGCGGGGGCGGCGATCTATGGGCTGGTGCCGACCTCCTGGATGGTCGCGGCGGCAGGCCCCGGGCAGCCCTTCGCGATACCTCTGGCTGCGGCCCTCGGCGTGCCGATGTACGTAAACGCGGAGACCTTCTTCCCGATCTCGGCGGCACTCCTGGAGAAGGGCGTAGGGGTCGGCGCCGTCGTCGCCCTCGTCATAACGAGCATGGGGGTGAGCGTTCCCGAGGTCGTGCTGCTTGGCGGCCTGTTTCGGTGGCGTCTGGTGGCGGCGCTGGTGGCGAGCGTATTCGTCGTGGCCGTCGGCGCCGGGACACTGTTCGCGCTAGTGCTCGGCTAGTTTCCGAGAAGTCCTCGGTTTTGACGGCGGATTCCCGACAGCTCAGGTCTGAATACGCGTCCCGGACTTTGTGGTGGAGTTCGACCCGAGACCCTTACAGTCGCCCAAGAACGTCCGCGGTCCAGGGAGCGCGTTCGGGACGGGCGCCGAGCTCTTCCCTGAGCCGGGCGAGGTCCCCGGGCTCGTCCACGTCGTACCACGGGTCCCCCTCGTACACGGAGAGCCCCGCCCCGTCGGCCCTCTGAAGTGTCTGCCGGAACACGGCCTCCGTCGACCAATCCACCCCGCGGAAAACCGCCTCCACCGGCCGGCGCAGCCCCAGTAACACGTACCCACCGTCGGAGCTTTGTATTATCGATATATCGTGGGAGGCCAGTGCGGAGGCGGCTCTCTCTATCGCCTCTGCCGGCAGGGTCGGGGCGTCGGTGCCGAATAGGAGAACGGGGTCGGAGGAAGCGGCGAAGAGGGTTTGGACTCCGGCCAGCATCCTACCGCCCAGGTCGCCGAGTTCTTGCGCGAAGAGGTTCACGTCGTCGGGTAGGAGGGCGCGTATGAGGTCAAGTCGGTGGGCGGGGGCGCCGGAGACGGTGGTCGGGGCGAGGGACCGTGCTTTTCCGACGGTGTCCCGGATCAGGGCCGCCTGGAGCTGGGCCGCGGCCTGAGGGTGCAGCCCGAGGCGGGTCTTGACGGTCCCCGGTATGGGGGCCTTCGCCATGACGAGGATGCGGTGGGTCAACTTTTGGCCGCCTGGTAGAAGCGGGCGAGACGCCAGGGGGTTACGCCGAGGGCGAACGCGGACTGCATGAAGCCCCAGAGCAAGAGCGTGCGGAGTTCCCGGCCTCTCCAGCGGCGGGCGGCGCTCACCATCGGCCCCGGGAGGTAGGCCGTCCGGCCGGCGGCCTCCATCCGGCGGACAAAGATCACGTCCTCCATGATCGGGACCCACGGGAACCCGCCGCACGCGTCGTAGACGTCCTTTCGGGCAAAGATCCCGGAGTCCCCGTAGTAGCGCGGCATGCGGCGGTAAAGAGGCGCGAGCCGCTCCAGCCAGCGGCCGAGCGGTCCCCCGTCCAGGTGGCGCAGGCGGAAGTTACCGCCGACGTGGCCGGAGCTCAAGGCGCCGGAGATCTGGGCCGCCACGTCTGCAGGAGGCAGGACGTCGGCGTGAAGGAAAAGCAGCGCGTCTCCCGTGGCCGCCTCCGCCCCGGTTCGGAGTTGCTGGCCTCGCCCCGGTTCGCTTTGGACCAGGCGGTGCGGCGGCCTGACGAGGGTGGCGGTGCGGTCCGAAGAGCCGCCGTCTGAGACGACGACCTCGTGGACGTTAGGGGCGAGGCGCAGCCGGTCGAGGAGGCGTCTGAGGGAGGCCTCCTCGTTGAGGGTTGGGATGACGACCGAAAGTTTCAGAGCCCCTTTACCGTATAATTCGGGCCGTCGCAGAGCAAGCCCCGGTAGCCCGTAGTGCAGGAGGTGGTCCCGTTTGGTCCGGATCGGCGTAAAGAAGGCCGCACCCGAGGGGGTGGATGCCGACCTGCTCGCGGTCGGCATCCACCCTGGAGAGGACCCGCCGGAAGGTCTGTCCGCCGCGGCGCAACCTGCCATCTCCAACGAGGACTTTACGGGCAAGCGGGGCCAGACCTCCCTGCTCTACGCGGGGGACGACCTCGCGGCCCGGAGGCTCCTGCTAGTCGGCCTCGGGGAGCGACCCTCCTTCACACCGGAGAAACTCCGGCGCACGGCCGCCACCGTGGCACGGAGGGCCAGAACCCTGAAGGCGCGCAACGTCGCCTTCGTCCTGCCCACGCCGGGAGGGTCGGACGTTGGCGGGGCGGCGCGGGCGGCGGCCGAGGGCGCGATCCTCGGCCTCTACCGGTTCGAGAAGTACAAGGCCAAGGACAACGACAGCGGGGAGCCTGAAGGTTTCGACCTGGTGCTCGGCGGTTCGGAAGACGAAGAAGCGGCGTCTACAGGCGCGGAGATCGGAGCTAGAGTTGCGTCCGGGTCCGTGCTGGCCCGCGACCTCGCCAACGAGCCGTCCAACACGGCGACCCCGGAGTACCTGGCGGGGCGGGCGCGGGGGATCGGGGACCGCTACGGTATGACCGTGACCGTTCTCGACCGCGCCGGGATCGAGGCTGAAGGCCTCACCGGGCTTGCGACCGTTGGCCGGTCGGCGTCCAACGAGCCCCGCTTCATCGTGCTGGAGCACCGGAGGGGCGAGAGTGGCAATCCTATCGTAATCGTGGGCAAGGCCGTCACCTTCGACTCCGGCGGCATCTCCATAAAGCCGACAATGGGCATGGAGGACATGAAGTTCGACATGGGCGGCGGGGCCGCGGTGCTCGGGGCGATGGAGGCGGTCGGCGCGCTCGACCTACCGCTCGACGTGGTCTCCATCGTGCCGGCGACGGAGAATTTGCCCGGCGGGGACGCGTTCAAACCGGGGGACGTGCTCACGATGCCCAACGGGAAGACCGTCGAGATCCTCACCACCGACGCCGAGGGGCGCCTGATCCTGGCCGACGCCCTCTGCTACGCCCGCCGCTACGAGCCCGCGGCGGTTGTAGACTGCGCCACCCTGACCGGCGCCTGCGTCGTCGCCCTTGGCAACCACGCCTCGGGCCTCATGGGCAACGACGAGGACCTCGTGACCGAGGTCCAGACCGCGGGCGAGGCGACCGGGGAGCGGGCCTGGCCCCTCCCCCTCTTCGACGAGTACACCGAGCAGATCAAGGGCGACACCGCGGACCTGAAGAACTCCGGCGGGCGCGGGGGTGGTGCCCTCACCGCCGGCGCCTTCCTCAAGGAGTTTGCGGACTTCCCATGGGCGCACCTGGACATCGCTGGCACCGCGTACGGCAAGAAAGGCAACGCTTACACGACCAAGGGGGCGACCGGCGTGCCGGCGCGGCTCCTGGTCGAGTTCCTGATCGGGAGGTCCGGATGATCCTCGAGAAGCTGACCGTGGGCCCGTTCCAGGAGAACTGCTACATAGTTGGGGACGAGGCAACGGGAACCGGCGCCCTCTTCGACCCCGGCGACGAGGCAGCCCGCGTCGCGCTCGCGGTCGAACAGACGAACCTGGAGATAGGCCAGATCATCATCACCCACGCCCACATCGACCACGTCGGGGCCGTGGCCACCCTGGTGGACGAGTACGCCTGCCCGGTCCTGATGCACCCAGAGGCCGAGCCGATGCTCAAGCAGTTGCCGAACCAGGCGCTCATGATGGGCCTGCGCTTCGGCAAGGTGCCTGCGGTGGACGGGTACATAGAGGACGAAGAGGTCGTCAGGGTGGGCAATCTGGCCTTCCAGGCACTCTACACGCCGGGTCACGCCCCGGGCCACCTGGCCTTCTACTCGCAAGAAGAGGGCGTCGTCCTCTCCGGCGACGCCCTCTTCGCCGGGGGCGTCGGGCGGGTGGACCTGCCGGGCGGCAGCATGGAGGTCTTGATGCGGAGCATAAACGAGCGGCTGCTCACGCTTCCGGACGGGACCGTAGTCCACTCCGGGCACGGGCCGGAGACGACCATCGGGGAGGAGCGGGCGAACAACCCGTTCCTGGCGGGGGGCTTACTTTGAGCGAGAGCGTGCACCAGCATCGGGAGTCCGCGCCGGAGACCGTCAGGGTCGCCGTGCTCACGATCAGCGACACGCGTAAGCCGGAGACCGACACCGGCGGGGACGTCGTCGAGGAGTCCATGCGCGGGGCCGGGCACGAGGTCGTAGCGCGCGAGATCGTGCGCGACGAGGCCGCGAGCATCCGGACGACGCTGGTGGACCTGCTGGCCCGCGCGGACGTGGACGCGGTGGTGACCACGGGCGGGACGGGAATCTCGGCGCGGGATACGACTTACGAAGTCGTGGACCGCATGATCGAGAAAAAGCTCGACGGGTTCGGCGAGCTCTTCAGGATGCTCTCCTACGAGGAAATCGGGGCCGCCGCCGTCCTCAGCCGCGCCGTCGCCGGGGCCGTCGGGACCAAGCTCGTCGCCAGCTTGCCGGGCTCGCGCAACGCCGTCGGGCTCGCTATGGAGAAGCTTCTCGTCCCGGAGATAGCGCACATCGTCTTCGAGCTACGAAAGCACCAGGAAAAGGGGTAAGAGATGGAACGCGAACCGCTCTCAGCGGAGGCAGAGGCGCTGTGGCGCCGCCTGTGGGAGATCTGGCAAGACAACGACGAGGACGACGTGATCATGGACTCCTCCAAACTCTCGGACCTCGAAGCGGAGATTCCGAGCCTCGAAGGCCGCATCAAGACCGCGCTCGCCTACCTCCAGCGCGCCCGCTACATCCAGTACCGTACCGGCGTCGGCGACGACGGCATCGAGCCGGTCCTCTACGACGTCTACGAACCGCGCTAGGTGACTCATGGTAGACCGCAACTCGAAAAATTGCCCGATCCGGGTGGACCTCATCCCCGATGACGTAATCGGTCTTCCTGAGGGCTCTGGCACTCTTGGCATGACGCTCGCGCCTGGCGTGAAGGACTGGAACTGGGATCGTGACATGAGAACGGATATGCGGCGTCTACGGGAACACTGGAGGACCGCCGTACTCGTCTCGCTCATCGAGGACCACGAGTACGAACGCTACGAGATGGAAGGTTACGCTGAGGAGGCG
>Ga0136624_1000470_pt1 | contig 15564 bp, 14 predicted proteins | sample AntDrymUQ4692206_2_FD_104802 | JGI IMG/M metagenome (GOLD analysis project Ga0136624, IMG submission 104802) | Polar desert sand microbial communities from Dry Valleys, Antarctica - metaG UQ469 (22.06) | ecosystem: Environmental > Terrestrial > Soil > Desert | place: Antarctica: Dry Valley... | reverse complement strand
GTTCTGCCCGAGCAGCTTCCCGCGGGGATGGCACGGCATGGGGACAGGCTGGGTGGCGGGCCTCCACCAGGATCGTGGCCGTGATCGAGCCGCGACTGCTCCCGCCGAGGGCGTTGACGCCGTGGCGCGTTGGACTTGCGCGACCGCACCGTCTACAGGTAGCCTCCGGCTCGGATGGCTCGCCGCATGGCCAGACACCCCGTGCTCCTTCTGATCGCCCTCACCGTCGTCATGAGCGTGGGCGCGCTCTCGGTGAGCTCCACGGTGGAGATCGCCTTGGTCGGCACGAGCTGGCTGGGGCTCCACTCGAGCGCGGGGCTCTGGGTGTCGGCCGCGTGCTCGGTCCTCTCCCTGGCGGCGATGCTCCTGCTCCTGCTCCTGCTCATCCTCAGCGCCGGCGGTGGCGAGGACGATGACGACCGCGGAGACGACGACGAGCCGCCGGCGCCCGAGGGGCCCTCGGGCGAGCCCGCTTGGTGGCCGGACTTCGAGCGCGACCTCGACGCCTACCTCCGTGAGCCCGAGCGCAGCCGTAGCTCGGCGCTCCACTAGAAGGGGTGCTCGGCGCTCCTCGTCACAACTCGACCGTCGGCGCGGCGATCTCGAGCGGGTCGGCCTCGTCGAGTCGGGTCTTGAAGTAGTCGTCGGGCTCGATTCGCCCCAGCGCGGCGAGCACGAGTCGCAGGATCCCCTGGTGCCCGACGATCACCGGGCAGCGGGCGGCCGCGAGCGCCTCGGCCGTCGCGCTTCGTGCCCGCTCGAGGGCCTCGGGCAGAGGCTCGGTGCCCGGCATCGGGGACCCCATCGGGTCTTCACGCCACGCCTCGTAGGACTCACCGAAGCGCTCACGGGCGTCCTGGCGATCGAGCCCCTCGAGCGGCCCGTAGTCGACCTCGGTCAGCCGCTCGTCCACCGTCACCGGGGCGCCGGTCGCCTCAGCGACCAGGCGCGCAGTGTCGGCGGCGCGTCCGAGCGGGCTCGAGTAGATCGCGTCCACCCCGGCGTCGCGCAGGCGCTCCCCGGCCTGACGTGCCTGTTCGCGGCCGCGCTCGGTCAGCGGCACGTCACGGCGCCCGGAGTACGAGCGGCGAGCCGACTCCGCGGTCTCGCCGTGGCGCACGAGGAACAGGCGACGTGCCACGCCCGCTCCTGCTACAGCCTCGCGTCGGCCACCATCGCCGTGAACAGCAGCGCGAGGTAGGCCAGGGAGTACAGGTAGAGCCACAGCGCGGCGCGGCGGTCGCCGGCGAGGAGCGCAGCGCGATCGTCGATCGCGCGAGCACCGGAGCCCGATTCTCCACGGCGGTAGAGGCGGATCGCGCCGCCGACGAAGACGGCGCCGAGGGCCACGGAGGCCACGAGGTAGATGCCGCCGAAGCCGCCCGCGCAGAACGGCAGCTGCGTGACCGCGTAGAGGAGCAGCGAGTAGAGCAGGATCTGCTTGCGCGTCTCGCGCTCGCCGCGCACCACGGGCAGCATCGGCACGCCGACCTTCGCGTACTCGTCCTTCATCAGCAGCGACAGGGCCCAGAAGTGCGGCGGCGTCCAGTAGAAGACGATCGCGAACAGGTACAGCGCCGTCCAGGACAGCGAGCCGGTCGCGGCGGCCCAGCCCACGAGCGGCGGCACCGCGCCGGCGGCGCCGCCGATCACGATGTTCTGCGGCGTGGAGCGCTTGAGCCAGACGGTGTAGACGAGCGTGTAGCCGAGGAACCCCGACAGCGACAGCGCCGCGGCCAGCGGGTTCACCCCCACCGCGAGGACCACGATCGAGAGCGCGGCCAGCAGAAGCCCGTAGACGAGCGCCGCCGCCGGCGCCACGCGGCCCGACGCCACGGGGCGGTCGGCGGTGCGCTTCATCGCCGCGTCGATGTCGCGGTCGTAGAAGTGGTTCACAGCGCCCGCGCCGCCCGCGGACAGATAGCCGCCCAGGCAGGTCAGCGCGACGAGCCCGATCGACGGGTCGCCCGCCACGTACATCGTGGTGACCGTGGTGAGCAGCAGCAGCGACTGCACCTTGGGCTTGGTCATCTCGACGTAGTCGGAGACGAGCTGGCGCACGGCTGGGACGCGCAGGACGCCCGCGGTGGTGGTGGCTTCGATCGGCCTCACGCCGCCACCGCCTCGGCGCTGCGCCCGGTCTGCGCCCGCGAGCCGGCCGGCGCCGGCACGCGGTAGAGCTGGAACGTGAGGCCCATGACCGACGCCCACAGCAGCGTGCCGAGCGCGAGGTGGAGCAGGATCAGCGCCTCGTACTCGTCGAGCCAGACGTTCAGGGCCCCTACGAGCACCTGGCACAGCACGAGCCCGGCGACGAGCTGGGCGCTGCGGGCGACGCCCGGCGAGGGCCGGCGCCGCAGCGCGACTACGACCAGCAGGATCACCGCGAGCACGGCGAGGTACATGAACGCCCGGTGGGTGAGGTGGATGTCCACCAGGCGAGCCTCGCCGAAGGGCATGAAGCCGCCGTTGCAGGTCGGGAACTCCTTGCCGCAGGCGTGGTGGGCCCCGTCGCCGAGCTGATAGCTGGCGCGGCCGTAGTTCTGGGTGCCGGCCATGTAGCCGCCGGCCACGACGGTCAGGAAGACGAGGCCGCTGGAGGCCAGGGCGAGCCCGCGCAAGCGTGGTCCGCCGTCGGCCGGCGGCGCACCGATGTTCTCGGGACGCGACGCGCGCCACAGGTAGAGCAGCAGCGCCAGGAGGGCCATCGCGAGCCCAAGGTGGGCGGCCACGAGGGCCTCGTCCAAGTCCTGTTCCACGGTGGCGGCTCCGAGCAGGCCCTGGGCGATCACGAGGACGGCGGCGGCCGCGCTCGCGCGCACCAGCCCGGGGTGCTCGCGGTGGCGCCGGAAGGCCAGCACGGCGAGCGTGATCATCATCAGCCCGACGACCCCGGCGAGCGCCCGGTGCGTGTACTCGATCACCGCGTTGAGATCGAGGCCGGGGACGACGTCGCCGTTGCAGAACGGCCAGCCCGAGAAGCCCGAGCCCGCCGGCCCGCAGCCGAGGCCCGAGTCCGAAACCCGCACCACGCCCCCGACGAGGATGAGCACGAAGGTCGCGACGCTCGTGGCGAGCGCGAGCCTGCGGAAAGCATTCGGCACGGACGCCGAATGCTTTGAATCAGTACCGGTCACGTGCCGGACGCCACGGGCTGCGCGACCGTCCCGGCGGGCTCGCTCGCCTTGCTCACCTCACGGCGAATGTCCTTCAACGGCTCGACCGAGCGCACGCGCGGGATCGTGTCGAAGTTGTTCTCCGGCGGGGGCGACTGCACGAACCACTCGAGCGTGTTGCCCTTCCACGGGTCGTTGCCCGCCTTCTGGCCGTGCTTGATCGAGCGCAGCACGTTCACCACGGTGATCATCACACCGATGCCCAGCAGGAAGGACCCGATCGTCGAGGCCAGGTTGTAGCCCCACCAGCCGGCGCTCTCGGGGTAGTCGTAGATCCGCCGCGGCATGCCCGACAGGCCGGCCGAGTGCTGGACCAGGAACGTGAGGTTGAAGCCCACGAACATGACCCAGAACGAGAGCTTGCCCAGGCCCTCCGACATCAGCCGGCCCGACATCTTCGGGAACCAGTAGTAGAGCCCCGCGAACAAGCCGAATACGCTGCCGCCGAAAAGCACGTAGTGGATGTGGGCGACGATGAAGTAGGTGTCGTGCAGCTGCCAGTCGACGGGGAACACGGCCATGATCACGCCCGTGATGCCGCCGATCACGAACAGCGCCGGGAAGGCGGCGGCGAAGTAGAGCGGCGTCTTCATCATGATCGAGCCGCGCCACAGGGTCGCGATCCAGTTGAAGATCTTGATCCCCGTCGGCACGGCGATCAGGAACGACGAGAACATGAAGAACACGAGCACGACGGTGGACGTGGGCGTGGTGAACATGTGGTGGGCCCATACGAGCAGGCTGAGGAACGCGATCGACGCGGTGGCCGCGGCGATCGCCTTGTAGCCGAAGATCGGCTTGCGCGCGAACACGGGCAGGATCTCCGAGATGATGCCGAACGCGGGCAGGATCATGATGTAGACCTCGGGGTGGCCGAAGAACCAGAAGAGGTGCTGCCACAGCACCGGGTCGCCGCCGCCCGTCGGGTCGAAGAAGTCGGTGCCGAAATGGCGGTCGGTCAGCAGCATCGTGACCGCGGCGGCGATGGCGGGCAGCGCCGCCACGAGCAGGTAGCTGTAGGTGAGCATCGACCACACGAACAGCGGCATGCGCCCCCAGCCCATCCCCTTCGCGCGCATATTGTGGATCGTCGCGATGAAGTTCACCGCCCCCACGAGGGACGACAGGCCGGTCAGGTGGATCAGGAATATCCAGGCGTCCACGCCGCCGCTCGGCAGGTAGGCGTCGTCGGAGAGCGGCGCATAGGAGGTCCAGCCCGCCTCCGGCGGCTCGAAGAAGAGGCTGGCGTAGAAGGCGATCCCGCCGAACGCGAGCAGCCAGAACGAGAGCGCGTTCAGCCGCGGGAAGGCCATGTCCCGCGCCCCGATCATCAGCGGCAACATGTAGTTGGCGAAGCCGGCCCAGACCGGCACGATGAAGAGGAAGATCATCGTGGTGCCGTGCATCGAGACGAGCCCGTTGTAGGTCTCGGGCGTGACCAGCGTCCCGTCCGGCACCGCGAGCTGCGCGCGCATGATCAGCGCCTCGACGCCACCGAGGATGAAGAAGACGAAGGTGGCGAACAGGTACATGATCCCGATCTTCTTGTGATCGGTGGTCGTGAGCCATTCGAGCCAGCCGCGCGGGCGGTCGCGCAGGCCGCGCATCACGATCTCGGGCCGCGGCGAGCCGAGGCCGTTCATCCCTCGCGCCCTGTACTCCGTCGTCGCCACTACTGCCCCTCCCCCTCGGCGCCCTCGCGCTCCTTGCGTTGCTCGGCCAGCGCGCTCTGCGCCTCCTTGATCTCGGCTTGGCGATCCTCCACGTACTGCTCGTACTCCTCGGGACTTACCGCGCGCACCCGCGCGCGCATGTCCGAGTGGTTTGAGCCGCACAGCTCGGCGCACTGGCCGCTGTAGTCGCCGGCCTCGTCGATCTTGAACCAGGTCTCGTTCGTGTGGCCGGGCACCGCGTCGACCTTCCCGCCCAGCTTGGGAATCCACCACGAGTGCTGCACGTCCGAGGCCCGGATCTCCAGCGTGACCGTTGTGTCGGTCGGCACGACTAGCTCGTAGTAGTCGTAGATCTGGTCGCCGGGGTGGTCGTAGCGCCACAGGTACTGCTGGCCGTTCACGTCGATGTCGAGCGTCTCGCCGCCCCCGGCCGGCGGGTCGGGCTGGTCGATGGACGCCACCTGGGCGCCCGTGGCCAGGCCGTTCGGGCCGGAGGGGGCGGGGTTGTTGATGTCGCCGAGGTAGATGAAGGTGATCCCGGCGAGGACGACGAGGATGACCGCGGCGCCGATCGTCCAACCCAGCTCGAGCGGCGTGTTGCCGCGGATCTGGGCCGGCTCCGGGCCGCCGCGGCGGGCGCGGAACTTCACGAGCGACCAGATCAGCGTGCCCTCCACGATCAGGAAGATCGGGATCGCGACGTAGAGCACGATCCGGTAGAGCCGATCGATGTCGTCCGCGTTGGGCGAGCCGCCGGCCTCCGGCGTGAAGACCCCGGCGCTCGCGGCGGGGACGGCGAGGAGCAGCGCCGCGAGCGCCGTCGCGAGGGCGAACAGGGGCAAGCGGCAGCGGCGGGAGGAGCGGCGGTCCATCACGGCGGCGCGATCATATCCCCCGCCCGCACGAGCCCACCACTTCGTGGCGGATGCGGCGAGGGCGGTCAGGAGCCCTTGAACAGGGGCTCGCGCTTCTCGATGAACGCGCCGACGCCCTCCATGAAGTCGTCGCTGCGCGCGAGCTGATGCTGGATCTCCGCCTCGAGGTCGAGCTGCGCGTCCAGCTCGGGGTAGATCATCCGGTTCAGGGCGCGCTTGGAGCCCGCGTAGGAGCGCGTCGGGCCTTTGGCCAGGCGCTCCACGAGCGCCTCGGCGTTCGGCATCAGCTCCGCATCGGCGTGCACCTCGTTGACGAGCCCCCACTCGAGCGCCCGGGCCGCTTCGACCTGCTCCCCGAAGAACGCCATCTGGAACGCGCGCGCCTTGCCCACTGCGGCGGGGACGAAGAGCGTGGAGCCGCCGTCGGGCATCAGGCCGATGTTCACGAAGGCGAGGCCGAAGGAGGCCGACTCGGCGGCCAGGATGAGGTCGCAGGCGAGCGCCAGCGAGCAGCCGATTCCCGCGGCGGGCCCGTTGACCGCGGCCACGACGGGCTTCTCGAGCCGCCGGACGCCGGCGATGACCGGGTGGTAGACCTCGTGCAGCTCACGCGCGACGTCGGGCAGCCCGTCCTCGGGGTGGGGCGCGACCCCCGCCCGCAGGTCCGCGCCGGACGAGAACGCGCGCCCGGCGCCGGTGATCAGCACGGCGCGCACGGAGTCCTCCGCCGCGCGCTCGTTGACCACCTCGCCCAGCTCGCGGCCGGAGTCCTCGGTCCACGCGTTGAGCGACTCGGGGCGGTCGAGCGTGATGCGCCCGACACCGCCGTCGTGCTCCCATTTCACGTGCTCGTAGCTCACGGGCGGCAGCCTATCCTCAGCGTGCAGTGCTCCTCGACTCCGTGGAATGGCTCGGGCACTCGGGCTTTCGCATCACCACCTCGGGGGCGACCGTCTACATCGATCCCTACCGGGTGCCGGACGGGCCGCGGGCCGACCTGATCCTCGTCACCCACGGCCACTACGACCACTACTCGCCGCAGGACGTCGAGCGGCTCTCCGACGAGGAGACCTGGCTGGTCGCGCCGCCCGCCGTGGCCGAGCTGGCGAAGGGGCGGGTGGCCTCCATCGCCCCGGGGCAGGAGCTCGAGCTGGAGCCGGTGCCCGGGGTGGAGGTCGCGGCCGTGGCCGCCTACAACACGTCCAAGCGCGACACCGAGGGCCGGCTCTTCCACCCGCGCGAGGCGGGCTGCGTGGGCTTCGACGTAAACGTGCGCGGCGAGCGCCTCTATCACTCGGGCGACACCGACGTGATCCCCGAGATGGACGGCGTCGTCGGCGTCGACGTGGCGCTGCTGCCCGTCAGCGGCACGTACGTCATGACCGCGGGCGAGGCGGCGGAGGCGGCGCGCCGGATCCAGCCGCGGGTGGCCGTGCCGATGCACTGGGGCGAGCACATCGGCACGCGCGCGGACGCCGAGGCCTTCGCCGCGAAGGCACCGGTCGCGGTCCGCATCCTGGAGCGTGCATAGATTCGCGCTCTCCGCCGCGGGGGTCGCCGCGCTCGCCGCCGCCTCCCTGTGCTGCCCGCGCCCGTGGTCAGCGCCGGGCCATGCGGCGCCTGACGGCGATCGCGTCGTCGTAGACCTCCGCCGTGCGCTCGGCCACCGTGTCCCACGAGAAGTCGCGCCGCGTGACCTCATAGCCGCTTCGCGCGCGTTGCGCGCGCGCCCGCGGGTCGTTCACGGCCTCGACGAGGGCGTCGGCCAGCGAGTCGAGCGAGTCGGGCTCCACCAGCCAGCCGTTCGGGCGACCGGCGTCCACGTTGATGAACGACGGCGGGCCGCCCGCGTTCGCCGCGATCACCGGCACGGCACACGCCATCGCCTCCACGAAGACCTGCCCGAAGGACTCGGCGATCGAGGGCATCACCATCACGTCCGAGCACGCGAGCCCCTCGCCGAGCTGGGAGTGTCCGCGCCAGCCGACGAAGAAGACGTCCTCGATGCCCTCGCGCTCGACGACGGTGTGGGGATGCTCGCCCTCCCACTCGCCGGGAAAGCCGCCCCAGATGACCAGCGGCGCGGGGCGATCGAAGCGCGCCTTCGCACGCGCATATGCGCGGAGGAGGAGCGGGATTCGCTTGACCTCGGTGAAGCGCCCCACGAAGAGCAGCACTGGGGCGGCCTCGCCCGTCGAAGGATCCACGAAGCGCTCGAGGTCCTCGTCGGAGTACCCGACGCTGCCCGTCGCCTCGCCCTCCCGCCACCCCTGCGGCTCCTCCACCAGCCACTCGCGCCAGCGGCGAAGGCGTTGCTCGACGGAAAGCGCCTGGCGGTCGAAGCGGCCGAGGTCGACGCCGTTCGGCAGCCACGCTGCGCTCTCGGGGTCGAGTCCGAGCAGGCGCCCGACCTCCTGACGGTCGTGGGGGGAGATGACCACGAGACGGTCGCTGCTCGCGGCCCAGCGGCGCATCTCTGCGAGCCAGTGCTCGCCGTGGCGCCAGGAGTCCCACCGGGTGGACTCGAAGAGCTCGCGCTCCTCGGGCGCCACGTCCGAGGCCGGCGGCAGCTCGCCCCGGTCGGCGAGGCTCGCCATCTCCCGGAGGCTCCGGCCGAGACCGGCGGCGATGGCGCGCAGACGCTCGGCGCGGTCGATCATCTTCAACTCGGTCCCGTGCAGGTGCGTGACCAGCGCCACCCGGGGCGCAGCACGCACGGCCGCTTCGTGGAGCGGGGTGAGGTGGTGGAGATGCAGGACCTCGGGCGCCGGTGAGCAGACGGCTGCAAGGACGGGCTCCCACGCCTCGACGAGGTGCTCCCCGAGCTCGGGGGCGACGGCGGCGAAGACCCGATCCGCGGCGCCTGGCCTGTCCTCGTAGGACGGGTGCATGGGCACCGGCTCGGCGATCGGGTCGTGCCCCGCCGCGGCGGCCGCAGCGGCCGGCCGGTAGTCGGCGGCGGTCACCTCCAGGTCCGCGAAGAAGCTTTCAGCGTGCGTGCGCTCGCCGGGCTCGCCGAGCGATCCGCAGGCCAGCCGGGTGGTCCACCCGGCCCGCTCGAGGCCGCGGGCGAGGTAGCGCACGACCTGCGCCGATCCGCCTCGCGGGTAGAAGAGGAGGCCCATCGTCACCCGGCGGCTCACCGCCGCGACCCTACCCGCGGAGCTGAAGCAAGCCGGGCCACGTCTCCCCCTCGGGACTAGAGTCGCCGCCCATGCGCAGCTCCCGCCCCCTACGAGCCGCAGCATGGGGCGCGGTGGTCGTCGGCACGGTCACGCCGCTCCTGCGCCGCCGCGTGCCCGTGCCCGTGGTCACGGCGCTCGCGTTCCAGGCGCCGCTCGCGCTGGCGATCGCCACCCCGCGCACGCGCGTGCGCGACGCGGGCATCTACGGGCTGCAGATGTGGGCCTACTACGCGCACTACGACATGCCCGACGACGACCCGGTCCGCCTGCTGCGCCGGACACGGGTGGACTACCCGATCGCCATCGACCGCGCCCTGGGGGCGGGCGAGGTGCCGACCGTCCGCCTCCAGCGCGCGTTCGGCGTCCCCGGCCGGGTGCGGCCGCACGATCTCGCCCTCTCGATCGTGCACTGGGCCTGGTTCTTCTTTCCCCACGCGACCCTGCTCTACGTCCTCGTCCGCGACCCCGGGCGCTTCCCGCGCGCGGCCTGCCTGATGGCGGCGACGTTCGACGCCGGGCTGGTGGCCTACTGGAGCGTGCCCACGGCGCCGCCGTGGTACGCCGCCGAGGCCGGCAAGCTCGAGCCGGTGCGGCGAATCATGGTCGAGGCGGGCGAGCGCGTCTGGGGTGGCCTCTGGCGGCGCCTCTACGATGGACTGGAAGGCAACCCCTTCGCCGCTATGCCCTCGCTCCACTTCGGCTCATCGGTAATGGCCGCCCGAGTGCTCTCGGAGGTCGGCCGCACCCCCGGCGTGCTCGGCTGGGGGTACGCCCTGACGCTCGGCTTCGGGCTTGTCTATCTGGGTGAGCACTACGTGATCGATCTCCTCGGCGGGTTCGCGCTGGCCGAGGGCGTGCGTCGGGCGGCACCCATCGCCGGCCCGGTCGTCGCGGCCGCCGGCCGGAGGATCCAGCGCCTCGAGCGGGGTGTCGCCTGATGGCGCTGGACGTGGGCCGGCGCGGCCTCGAGCCCGAGCGGCCACCGGCCGAGCCCGCGGACGAGAACGGCAACGACGTCGAGGCCGACGACGAGGAGCTGCGCCTCTCAGGGCTCCTGTCGGACCGGCGCCGGCTGCTGGCCCTCGCCGTGGTCTTCGTCCTGGCGATCGTCTCGATCTACCTGATCCTCCCGCAGATCGTCGGCCTCGAGGACAACCTCGAGCGCATCAGCGAGGCCGTCTGGTACTGGGTGGTGATCGCCGTGGGCTTCAACGTCCTGGCGTTCGCCGCCTACGTCGCCCTCTTCCGCGGGATCCTCGGCGGGCGCACGGACGACCAGCTCCACCGGCGGCTCGACATCCGCGCGTCGTATCAGATCACGATGGCCGGGCTCGCGGCCACGCGGCTCTTCTCGGCCGGCGGGGCCGGCGGGCTCGTGCTCACCTACTGGGCGCTGCGGAAGGCGGGCATGCCCCGCCGGCGCTCGGCCTGCCGGATGGTGGCGTTCCTCGCGCTCACCTACTCCGTCTACCTGGGGGCGCTCGTGCTCTTCGGAGTTCTGCTGTTCTCCGGCGTGCTGCCGGGAGCCGCTCCGGCGGGTGGCACGGTCGTCCCGGCCGCCGTGGCCGGCACCGTGATCGTGGTGCTCGGCCTGGTGGCGCTCATCCCCGGGAACTTCGAGCGCCGCATCCACAACGTGACGGGCGACGGCCGCGCCGCGCGCCTCGCTGAGCGGTTCGCCACCGGGCCGGCCACGGTCGCCACAGGGGTGCGCACGGCGATCGACTACCTCAGCCATCCGAGCCGCGGAGCGCTCGCGGTCGCCGGCGCGGTCGGCTTCTGGGCGGCGCAGATCGGGATCCTGTGGGCGAGCTTCGAGGCCTTCGGCGGGGACGTCGCCTTCGGCGTGCTCGTGCAGGGCTTCTTCGTCGGGATGGCGGCCAACCTCATTCCGTCGCCCGCTGGCGGGGTGGGATCGGTCGACGCGGGCATGATCGGGGCGTTCCTGCTCTTCGGAGAGTCCGGCGCCCTCGTCTTCCCGGCCGTGCTGACCTACCGGGTGATCGCGTTCTGGCTGCCGATCCCGCCGGGGGTGATCGCGTACTTCCAGCTTGTCCGCACCGTTCACGGATGGGAAAGGGAGCGGGGCTATACTTCAGAAAGTAAAGTGACAGCGGAGGCTACGTGACAGGCACCACCAACGGATCTCCCGAGCGCAAGAAGGTCGAGGAGGTCATCAGCATCGGCAGCGGTCCCGCCGGCTACACGGCCGCCCTCTACACCTCGCGCGCGGACCTCGCGCCGCTCGTCTTCGAGGGCTTCGCGTGGGGCGGCCTGCTCCAACAGACCACCGACGTCGAGAACTACCCCGGCTACCCAGAGGGCGTGATGGGCCCGGAGATGATGCAGCAGCTCCGCGACCAGGCCGAGCGCTTCGGCACGCGCTTCGTGACCGACGACGTTACCCGCGTCGAGCTGTCCGACGACGGTGGCGTGCATCGGGTGTACGTCGGCGACGAGGAGCACCTCGCCAAGTCCGTCATCCTGGCGATGGGGGCCGAGCCGAGCAAGCTCGGCGTGGCGGGCGAGGACGAGCTGGCCTCGCGCGGGGTCTCCTACTGCGCGACTTGCGACGCCGCCTTCTTCCGCGACAAGCCCACGATCGTGATCGGCGGGGGCGACACTGCGATGGAGGACGCCACGTTCCTCGCCAAGTTCGCCAAGGACGTGAAGATCGTGCACCGCCGCGACGAGTTCCGCGCCTCGGCGGTCATGCTGAACCGCGCCCGCGACACCGAGAACATCGAGCTCCTGACCCCGTACCGCATCGAGCGCTTCGAGCCGGGCGAGAACGGCGCGCTCGCCAAGGTCGTGCTCGACAATGTCGGCGCCGGAGAGGACCGCGAGCTTCGGATCGACGGCGCGTTCATCGCGATCGGCCACCGGCCGAGCTCCGAGCTGGTCGAGAGCCAGATCGACACCGACGAGAACGGCTACGTGCTGGTCGAGGGCCGCTCGACCAGAACCAACCGGCCGGGCGTGTTCGCCGCGGGCGACCTGGTCGACCACACCTACCGCCAGGCCGTGACCGCCGCCGGCTCGGGCTGTGCCGCGGCGCTGGACGCGGAGGCCTACCTGCGCGACACCCCGCCGGACCCCGAGGCTCACTGGGCCCCGGACCCGGAGCGGGTCGAGGCGGCCGGTCAGGCCGTCGCGGACTCGGCCGGCTAGCCCCTACGGGGCCCGACCGCATGTCTGTACGACGCGGTCGCGCGTCACCGTGCGCCCATCGATCGTCGTGATGCGCGCCCGGATGAGCACCTTGCCCCTGCGGGGCAGCGCCCGCCGCCTCACGGTAGAGCGAAACGGGGCGTTCCTCGTCAGCGCCAGCCTGCGCTCGCCGCGCAGATAGCGCACGCGATCCACGAGCTTTCGCTCCTTGCCGTAGAGCGCCACGCGCAGGTCGCTGCGCAGGCAGCTGCGCACGGGCCGCACCTCGGCGGGCAGAACCTCCCGGAGGCGCAGCCTCACGGCTGGCCTCGTCGCGAGGCACGCACGTCCGACACATCGTTCGAGCTCTCGCAGTCGCCGGGCGAGCAGCTTGCGGATGCGGTCGTAGGCGTCGGTGTCGTCGAGGCTCTTGAGCTGGAAGGGGTCCTCGCGCAGGTCATAGAGCTCCTGCTCGCCGGTGGTCTCGTGGCGGACGAACGTGAAGCGCTCGTTGCGCAGCCCGTGGTAGCTCGGGATCTTGTTCGCCCCGTTGCCGTTCTCGAGCACGATCTCGCGGGCGTACTCGGCGGCGGGGTCGCGCAGCACCTCCCACAGCGACCGCCCGTCCTGCGGGAGGTTCGGCGTGGCCCCGGCCATCTCGGTCACGGTCGGGGCGAGGTCCACGTTGCTCACGAGCTGCTCGACACGCTCGCCGCGGGGCACCCCCGGCCCGCGCATGATCAGCGGCACCCGGATGCCGGACTCGTACGGGAGCACCTTCTCGGTCCGGATGCGATGCTCCCCGTGGAAGAAGCCGTTGTCGGACGTGTAGATCACCAGCGTGTTCTCCAGCTCGCCGCTGTCACGCAGCGCGGCCAGGATCCGGCCGAGCGCATCGTCCACCGAGAGCAGCGACTCCAGCTCCTGCTGGTAGTTCTCCTGGATCGACGCGATGCCGTGCGGGGGGATGCGCGTGCGGTCACGCACCACCTGCGGCTTGTCGAACATGTTCGCCTCGTTGAAGTTCGGCGGCCGGGGGAGCGGCTCCCCCGCGAAGACGTCTCGATGGCGCGGCGCGGGGTGCGGCGTGCGCAGCTTCGGCGGGTCGTCGGGATCCCTCGGACGGCTGGAGTGCGGCGCCGTGGTGGTGAGGGAGAGGAAGAAGGGCTGCTCCGCGGGGGCCGCCTCGGCGATCAGCTCGGACGCGCGGCGGCCGAGGAAGTCCGTCTGGTGCTCGCCGGGGTGCGCACCGTCCGGCTGGTTCGAGATCGCGCCCTGGTCGTTCATCGTCCAGTTGCTCAGGTCGAAGGTCGAGGGGTCGACCATGGAGTGCCAGTCGGTCCAGCCCGGGGGGATCTCGGTGATGTCGGTGTTCTGGGTGCCGTAGCCGTTGAGGTAGCGCCCCAGGTGGATCGTCCGGTAGCCCGCGTCGCGCAGCCACACGGGCAGCGTGTTCGCGCCGTTGAGGGCCTGGTAGCCGCCGAACGGCGGGACGTTGTGCTTGACGCCGTGGTTGTGGGCGTACTGACCGGTCAGATAGGTCGCGCGCGACGGGCAGCAGAGCGGGAAGCCGGTCACGGCCTGGTCGAACGTGGTGCCCTCGGCCATCAGCCCGAGCCGCAGGTTGCTCATCACGCGGGTCGACTCGACGGTCTGGTCGTCGGTCATCACGACCACGATGTTCGGCCGCTGCTGGGCATGCGCGGGCGTCGCCCAGGCCAGGGCTAGGACAGGCGCGAGCGCGAGAAGCACGGATAGGCGGAGGGGTCGGAGCACGGAACGGGAGATGTTGGCAGGCAACACGTCGCTGGGCCTCCAGTTGCGCTTGCGCCTATAGAAAGCAGCGCCCCTCGCCACGATAGCTCGGCACCTCGTCGACGATCTCGCCGCCCGCGAGGAGGTGCACGGTGTCGAAGCGCTCCAGCAGCTCGCCCGCCTTCGCGTGACGCAGGTACACGCTGTCGCCGATCGCCAGGCGCGCCGCGGCCGTCCCGCGCACGGGGGTCTGCGCCTCGCCGGCTCCCTCGTGCGGGTCGAGCGTGAGGCCGCGCGGCAGGTGGGGCTCGGGCAGGCGGTCGCGCCCGGCGGCCCCCGAGGCGTGGTAGCCGCCGCCGAGCAGCGTCGCGGTGCGGCGACCGGGCCGGCGCACCACAGGAAGGGCGAACATGGCCGCGGGGCGGAGGCGAAAGGCCGAGTAGCGGTCGAAGAGCGTCGGCGCGTAGAAGCCCGAGCCCGCGGTCACCTCGGTCACCGCCGGCTCGGCCGAGGTGGTGTGCAGGCTGCCCGTGCCGCCGCCGTTCACGAGGCCCACGGGGGTCACCGCCGAGACCGCCGCGACCACCTCCGCGCGGCGCTCGGCGATCTCCGCGGCGGAGGCGCGCTTCATCCACCGGATCAGGGGTGCGTGCAGCGGCTTTCCGAGTGGGCGGTCCCCGACGCCCGCGATTTGCCCTTCGTAGGCCATGACGCCGGCCAGCTCGGTCGCCGGGCGCCGCTCGACCTCGCGCGCGAGGGCGGTGGCCGCTGCGGCGGTGCGGATCGGCGAGCGCTTGGGGCCGATCCTCAGCCGCCCGCGCGCGAGCGGGAAGCCCACGTCGAGCTCGATGCAGACCCGCACCGGGGCGGCCGGGTCGCCCGACTCGCGGGCGATCAGGTCGAGCCCCTCCGCGGAGTCGACCATCACGATCGGCCGGCCGTCGTCCTCCAGCCGCGCGAGCTCGCGCAGGGCGCCGCGGTCGGCCGTTGGGTAGGCGAGGAGCAGGTCGCGCCAGCCGAGGCCGTGCAGCCAGAGGCTCTCCGCGAGGGTGAAGGTCATCAGGCCGCGGAAGCGCTCGTCGTGCTCGATGATCCGCTCGAGCAGCGCCCGGCAGCGCACCGACTTGGAGGCCACGCGGATGGGCTTTGAGCCCGAGCGCCCCAGCATCTCGGCGGCGTTGGACCACATCGCGTCGAGGTCGACCAGCGCGAACGGCGCGTCCAGCTCCGCGCACGCGTGCTCGAGGCGAGCGTAGTCGGCGGGCACGCCGGGAGTATCGCGGCGGCGGTAGCGTGATGGCGGTGAGCACGACGGGAGCGGGCCCGGCAGACCCGGCCGCTCGCCGCGCTCCGCTCGATGCCGTGCCTTCGCCGGCGCTGGTCCTCGGCGCGGTCGCCTCGGTCCAGATCGGCGCCTCGCTCGCCAAGTCGCTGTTCGACGACGTCGGGCCCGGCGGCACGGTGCTCCTGCGCGTGCTGCTGGCCGCGGTCCTCCTCTGCCTGATCTGGCGGCCATCGGCGCGAGGGCTCACCCGCTCCCAGCTGATGCTCGTGCTGGGCTACGGGGTCGCCCTCGCGGGCATGAACTTCGCGTTCTACGCCGCGCTGGATCGCATCCCCCTGGGCGTGGCCGTCACGCTTGAGTTCGTCGGCCCGCTCGGGGTCGCCGTGGCCGGCTCGCGCCGGGCGCTCGACCTTCTCTGGGTGGTGCTCGCTGCCGGGGGCATCCTGCTGCTCGCCGACCTCGGGG
>Ga0136624_1000469_pt1 | contig 15575 bp, 13 predicted proteins | sample AntDrymUQ4692206_2_FD_104802 | JGI IMG/M metagenome (GOLD analysis project Ga0136624, IMG submission 104802) | Polar desert sand microbial communities from Dry Valleys, Antarctica - metaG UQ469 (22.06) | ecosystem: Environmental > Terrestrial > Soil > Desert | place: Antarctica: Dry Valley... | reverse complement strand
GGCATGGCGGCGCTCGACAAGATCTTCGAGCTGCTCGACGAGGAGCCGGAGCTGACGGACCGGCCCGACGCCGTGGCGCTCGGGCGGCTGCGCGGCGAGCTCGTGTTCGAGGACGTCTCGTTCAGCTATCAGCCGGACGGCGAGCGGGCGCTCGACGGCATCGACCTGCACGTCCCCGCGGGCCAGACCGTCGCGCTGGTCGGCTCCACGGGCGCCGGCAAGTCGACGTTCGCCAAGCTCGCCGCGCGCTTCTACGATCCGACCGAGGGACGGATCCTCGTGGACGGGCATGACCTGCGCGAAGTGCAGGCCCGCTCGCTGCGCGGGCAGATGGGCATCGTGCCCCAGGAGGCGTTCCTGTTCAGCGGCACGATCCGCGACAACCTCGCCTTCGGCCGCGCCGACGCGCCGATCGAGGAGATCGAGTCCGCCGCACGCGCGGTCGGGGCACACGAGTTCATCTCCCGGCTGGAGCTCGGCTACGACACCGAGGTCGGCGAGCGCGGCATCCAGCTCTCGGCCGGCCAGCGCCAGCTCATGGCGTTCACGCGTGCGCTCATCTCCGATCCGCGCATGCTCGTGCTCGACGAGGCGACCTCCAACGTCGACATCCACACGGAGGGCCGGATCGAGCAGGGCCTGCGCCGGCTGCTGGCGGGCCGCACGGCAGTCGTGATCGCGCACCGCCTCTCCACGATCCGCCGGGCCGGCCACATCGTGGTACTCGACCACGGCCGGATCGTCGAGCAGGGCACGCACGAGGAGTTGCTGGACGCCGAGGGCGCCTACTGGCGCCTGTACCGCGACTGGGCGGAGCAGGCGGCCGCCGCCTGAAGCCGGCAACCGCCGACTCCCGCCAACGGAGAGCGGCTCGCTGCGTGGCGGAAGAGCCGACAGGCCCTTGGGCAGTGAAGGCCTCTCTAGCTGCCGGGCAGGGACTCGAACCCCAACTCCCAGATCCAGAGACTGGTGTGCTGCCAATTACACCACCCGGCACCGGGCGGGCGCCAGTATAGCTCCGGTCCGCTCGGGCCCAGGAGTCCGAAAGGCATCTTCCCTTTGTCAGGGGCCGACGCTACTTTGGGTGTGTCGCGGAGCCTCGACGGCCGGACGCGAGGCGCAGGCGATTCCGTCCCCCCCCGATGGAAGGAAACTGCGTGCCTCCAGCTGGCGGCGGCTCGGTCCAACTCCTCGACGTCGACACCGAGCTCGCCCGGGAGCTCGATCCGCGGCGCGCCCGCGAGGCCGCCCAGCGGCTCTACGCCCGGGCGATCGACATCCCTCGCGGCCGGTGGGTGCCGGAGCCCGACTTCTCGGAGGGCGTGCGGCCCATCGGGCTGCTGGTGGTCGACGGCCTCCTGGTGCGCGAGGCGACCGTCGGCGACCACCCGTCGGCCGAGCTGCTGGGCTCGGGCGATCTGCTGCGCGCCTGGGACGACGCGGAGCACGAGGAGCTGCTGCCGCGCACGATCGAGTGGCACGCGCTTGTCGCGAGTCGCGTCGCCGTCATCGATCACGCGTTCGCGATCCGCGCCGCCCAGTGGCCGGAGGTCTTCGCCGGCCTGTTGGACCGCGCCGCCCGCCGTGCCGAGCGGCTGGTCGTGATGCAGGCGATCGCGCACCTGACGCGCGTCGACGACCGCCTGCTCGCCCTGCTGTGGTGCCTGGCCGAGCGCTGGGGCCGCGTCGTGCCGGGCGGTGTGCTCGTCTCGCTCCGGCTGTCGCACCGCACCCTCGCGGGCATGGTCGGCGCCCGTCGCCCGTCCGTGACGACCGCGCTGGGCCAGCTGATGGCGCGCGGCGCGATCGAGCGCCGGGCCGACGGCGAGTGGATCCTGCGCGGCAAGACGCCCGAGGGGCCTGAGGCACGCGCCGGCGCCCCGCGCGCCGCCACGGCGCGCTTCGAGCGCCAGATCAAGGTCTGACCCCGGATCGATCGGCGCCTGCCGATCGCCACCGGGGGGTCTACAACGCTTCGAGGTCGCCGTCGGCGAGCTCGGCCTCGCGGTCGCCGACGATCGTCGCCGAGGCGATCAGCCGGCGAGCGTGGGCGAGGTCCTGCGCCCTGCCCACCGACAGGGCGGCGACGAGCCGCCCACCGGCGAGGGTCAGGACGCTGAAGGCGCCGTCCTCGACGCTGCCGCGCACGATCTCGTGCTCGGGCGACTCCGTGGTGCCGACCCACTCCGCCGTGCACCAGTCGGCGAGATCGGTCCAGAAGTAGGGGACCTCGTCGAACGGCCGTCGCTCGCCCAGCATCGCGGCCGCCGCCGCGCGTCCCTGGGCGCGTGCCACCTCGTGATGCTCGATCCGCACCCGACCCCCGTGCAGGGCGGAGTGGTACTCGCACATGTCGCCGGCCGCCCAGACGCCGCGCGCGGAGGTCTCGAGCTCGGCCGAGCAGGCCACTCCGCCGGTTTCGCCCAGCTCCAGCCCGGCCGCCCGGGCGAGCATGACGTCCGGCATCGCGCCCGTGCCCATCACGACGACGTCAGCGGGAAGCTCGCGGCCGGACGCGCAGACGACTCGCTGAACGCGGTCCGCGCCCTCGAGCCGCTCCACACCGTCGCCGCACACCAGCTCGACGCCGTGGTCACGCAGCAGCTCCGCGAAGAAGTGGCCGGCCGTCGCGCCGAAGTGGGCCGAGAGCGGCGCGTCCTCGAGCATCACCATCGTGCAGCGGCGCCCGAGCGCGGTGAGCGTCGCCGCGACCTCGCACGCGATGTAGGAGCCGCCGACCAGCACGACGTGATCGGCCGCGAGCGCGTCGGCGCGGATCGCGTCCGCGTTGGCGAGCGCGCGCAGGTAGTGGATCCCCTCGAGCTGCGCGCCCTCGAGTCGCAGGCGGCGGACGTTCGCCCCGGTGGCGACCAGCGCGACACCGTAGCCGACGACCTCCTTGGTCGAGAGCGTCGCCGTGCGTGCAGCGGTGTCCATGCGCATGACGCTCGTGCGCGGCGCCAACTCGATCGAGCGCTTCGCGTACCAGTCGGCGTCGTGGAACAGGCAGGCGTCGCGGTCCTGCGTGCCGGCGAGGTAGCCCTTGGACGCGGGCGGGCGCTCGTAGGGCGGGTCCGGCTCGCGCCCGACCAGCAGCATGCTCTCGGTGTTGCCGCCCTCGTGCAGCGCTTCGGCGCAGGCGGCGCCCGCCGCCCCCGCGCCGACGATCAGCGCCCCGACGGCGCGATCAGGCACCCGCGCCGTTCGCGACGAAGAGGCGGGTGATGTCATCCTCGAGTCCGGGATCGAGCACGACGAGCACCTCGTCGCCGGCCTCGACGACGCTCTCGGCGTTCGGCACGAAGCCGGAGCCGTCGCGCAGGACGGAGATGACCAGCGCCCCGTCGGGGAGCGCTAGCTCGGACACCCGCTTGCCCGACGCCGCGCAGCCGTCGCCGACCACGAGCTCGATGATCTCGAGCCGCTCCTCGGGCAGGTCGAGCAGGTGCACGAGCCCGTAGCGCGGCACCTCGTGCTCGATCAGCCGCAGGATAAGGTCGGTGGCGGAGACGGCGGGCTGGATGCCCAGCAGCTTGAAGTGGACCAGGTTGCGCGGGTTGTTGCAGCGGGCGATGATCCGCTCGCAGAGGTACTTCTCCTTGGCGACCTGGCAGATCAGGAGGTTGTCCTCGTCGTCACCGGTGACGGCCACGACGAGGTCGGCGCGCTGGATGCCGGCGCGCTCGAGCACCCACAGCTCGGTGGCATCGCCGTACTGGACGGCGTGCTCGAGCTCCTGCTCGACCGTGAGGTAGCGGCGGCGGTCCTGTTCGACCACCGTCACCTCGTCGCCGCGCTCGAGCAACTCCCGCGCGAGGTTCCAGCCGACCTTTCCGGCACCGGCGATGATCACGTAGAGCCCGGCCATCAGGAGATCTCCAACGCGGCGTGCTCGAGCTGCTCGATGGCGATCTGCGTCGGGCAGATGGTGTGGACCCCCTGCTCGGCGTACCACGCCGCGCGCCGTGGATCGAGCACCCGGGCGATCACCTTGTCCACCTCGAAGCGTCGCTGGGCGAGCTGGGCGACCACGAGGTTCGTGTTGTCGCCGTTGGTGGAGGCGATGAACACGTCGGCGTCTTCGATCCCCGCCTCGATCAGCGCGTCGAGCTCCAGCGCGGTGCCGATGGTGAAGCGGCCGCCGGCCTCCTCCCAGGACTTGCCCAGCTCGACGTCGAGCCGCTCGTGGGAAAGCGGGTCCTCGTCGAGCACGGAGACCGTGTGGCCCGCCCGCAGGGCCGTCGTGGCGACGGAGGAGCCGACGCGGCCGGCTCCGACGACGAGGACGAACATCGGCTGGTGACTCTAGCGACCCGGCGCGAAACCGTCCCGGCCGAGCGGCGGGTGGCCCACGGGGTGCTCGGCCTCCGATGGTTCGGACGCGGGCCGCGTCGGGTCGACCGGCGCGGCGCCGGACGGCGGGGCGGTGAGGATCACGCGGCAGGCCGCCTTCTGCAGCACGTAGCGCGTGGTTTCCCCGACGAAGGAGTCGTGCAGGCCCTGCTTGCCGCCGAGGCGCAGCCCGCCGCGGATGCCGGTCGGCTCCTCGGCCGCGAGCACGATCGCCTCGACTCCGCGGCGCTTTGCCTCGCGCACGATCGCCTCGCCGGCGCGGCGGGCGCGGACGGTGGCGGTGGCGACCTCGACGCCCTCGTACTCCTCCCCGACCGCCTTGGCGCGGGCGAGCGCCTGGCGCGCGCGCCGGAGGTCGGCTTCGGACACGCGCGAGTCGATCGGCGCCGCCATCGGCACCTCGAAGACCCACAGCGCCTCGATCACCGCGCCGCCTTCGCCGAAGTCCTCGTCGTCGTCGCCGGCCAGGCGGCCGGCCGTCTGCATGATGTCGTCGTCGAGCGGCGTGCCGAGCACGGGCACGAGGATCGAGCCGAACTCCGCGGGGACCTCCTGGCGGGTGAGCGCCCGGGCGGGGACCGTCACGCGCCGGAGGATGGGCTTGCCCTCGACGATGCGATAGATCACGTAGAGCAGCACCCCGAGCACCATCCACCCCACGCCCAGGAAGCGCGCGGCGTCGTGCAGGACGAGCACGGACACGAAGGCGACGGCGGCCATCAACCCGCCGAGCACGGCGGTGAGCGGCAGCTCGATCCCGCGCAGGCGCACGTTGAACGGCATCTTGTACGGCCGGTCGCGCTCGGGCTCCCGGATGCGCAGCCGGATCACCGAGAGGTGCACGAGCGTGAACGCCAGCGTGGCGCCGAAGGCGTAGATCGCCGCCAGGAACTCGAGGTCGGTCGGGACGACGAGCGCGATCGCGAGCGCGGCCCCGAGGCCGATCAACACGACGGGGGTGTTGTGGCGCGGGTGCAGGCGGCCGAGCATCGAAGGGACCTGGCGATTGAGCGCGAGCGAGTAGCCCAGCCGGGAGAGCCCGAACATCGCCGCGTTGCAGGCGATCACCAGGATCGCCAGCGCGAAGACGGCGATCAGATAGCGCAGGGGCTCGCGCAGCCACTCCTGCTCGAAGCCGGAGACGACCCCGAGCATCGGCGCCTCGTACCAGCGATCGCCGGTCTGCGGCAGCGTCGAGGACGCCACGAGGCCGATGCCGACGTAGGGCACGACCACCGCGGGAACGCGCGCTGCGAACAGCCGGCGCAGCCCGCGGCGCGACACGGCCACCTCGCCGGCCAGCGCCGAGGACGCGTCCAGGCCCGAGAAAGCGGCGATCGCGATCGTGAACGCGAACAGCAGGTGCTCGGCGTCGGGCGAGCCGGCGAGCGAAGCGGGCGCGCTCAGCACGTCGGGCTCGAACACGAGCGCCAGACCGAAGGCGACGATCAGGAGCTGCACGCCGAGATCGGCGAACACCATGTACGCCGCCCGCTCCCACCGCCGCGAGCCCGCGCCGCGCATGTTGACCCAGGCGACGTAGACGATCACGCCGAACGCGAGCAGCAGCTCGGGCGCCCCATGCGCGAACTCGCTCCAGAAGATCGCGAGGTAGTCCGTCGTCGCGAACGCCGTGATCGCGATCAGGATGAGGTAGTCGAGCAGGATCGCCCAGCCGGCCACGAAGCTCCACAGCTCGTTGAAGCCGAAGCGCGCGAGCACGGTCGCGCCGCCGCGCTCCTGGTGCAACGAGGCCCCTTCCATGTAGGAGAGCACGAGCAGCAGGAAGAACAGCGACGCCACCAGCAGGACGATCCAGGTGAACCCGAGGGCGTTCGAGACGACGACGCCGAGCGCGAAGTACAGCGACGCCGACAGGAACCCCTGGACGATGCCGAACAGGGCCGGAGAGCCGGTCCCGCGCTTGAGCGCCTCGGGTGCCTCCAGGCGCGGCAGCCGCCGCGTCGCATCCTCGCGCCGGCTGCTCATCGGCGCCGCTCCGCCCAGAGCCGCCCGGCGCCGGCGGCGACGAACAGGACGCCCATCACGAGCCCGACCGCCAGCGGGCCGCCGCCGGCAAAGATGGTCCGCACGATCATCGCGAGCCCGATCACCACCATCAGGCCCGACAGCAGCGGCGTGATCGGGCTCATGGCCTCGCCACCGCCCGCTTCACGGTGGGCGCGCGGGCGGGCGGCCGCGATTCGATGATCACCCGGCACGGCCGCTCGGCCAGGACCGTCTCGACGGTGTTGCCGAACACCGACTGGCCGGCGATGCGCCGCGGCAGCGTCATGACCACCGCCGCGGCCCGCATGTCCTGTGCCTCCTCGATGATCCGTCGCCCCTGCTGCCCGGCGCGGACCTTCTCCCAGTGCCCGGACACGCGCCCGCCGCCCTGGAGCCTGGCCTGGTCGATGATCGATTCCGCGTCCGCCCCGGCCGCGGGCATCGGCGCGTCGATCAGGAGGGAGTTGGGAACGGTGATGGTCACGAGCACGTGGATGCCGCGTCGCCTGCGGGCGGCCAGCTTTGCAGCCGTCGCGATCCGCTGCTCGTCGTGGACGCCGTCGCCGACGTGCACCAGCACGGAGTCGTACTCCGCCTCGTGATCCACCACCGGCTGCGCGATCGCGACCTTGTGCGTCGACGTGAGGTCCAGGCCCTGGCGGCGACGGTAGATCAGGGCAACGTGCGATTGCGCGCGTATGACCTGCCGGCACGACGATGACGACCGCGCCGCCGACGATGTCGCCCGGCGCCGATCGCAGCGGCTCCCAGAACAGCCCGCCGATGTAGTGCGGCACGAAGAACGCCGAGATGGCGATCGTGATGATGTAGTTGAGCATCTGGCCCCATGCGGCGAAGAAGGACCAGAACTCGTTGAACGCCCGCCGGGCGAACGACGACGACCCGCCCGCCTCGGGGTACATCGCCGTCGCCTCCGCGTACGTGGCGGCCGTGCAGTAGAAGAAGAACCCCGTGATGACGAAGACGACCGGGGTCAGGCCGAGCGCGTAGGACGCGACCAGGCCGAGCGCGTAGTAGATCGACGAGCCGACGTTGCCATATGCGGTGGAGAAGAGGGCGTTGACCCCCAGGACCCGCTCGAGCCCTTCCAATCGGCGTCTGGCCATGCCTCGTTCCCGGAGTCTAGGGCGATCGCCCGGAGCGGCGATCCGGTGGGCGCGACTCGATGACGATGCGGCAGGGACGCTCGGCCAGCACGGTCTCGAGGGTCTTGCCGAACACCGAGGTGCCCGCGATCCGCCGCGGCAGCTCCATCACGACCGCAGCCGCCCGCATGTCCTGCGCCTCCTCGATGATCCGCCGCCCCGCCTGGCCGGCGCGGACCTTCTCCCAGTGCCCCGACACCCGCCGGCCGCCCAGGAGCTTGGCCTGCTCGATGATCGAGTCCGCCGCGGCCTCGGCCGCCGGCATCGCCGCGTCGATCAGCAGTGCGTTGGGCACCGTGATGGTCACGAGGACATGGATGCCGCGGCGCTTGTTGGCGGCCAGCTTGGCGGCGGTGGCCAGGAGCTGCTCGTCGTAGTGCTCGTCGCCCACGTGGACGAGCACGGAGTCGTACTCCGCCTCGTGGTCGACAACCGGCTCGGGGATCGCCACCTTGTGCGTCGATACGAGATCGAGCCCCTGACCGCGGCGGTAGGCCACGTACACGGCCATCCCCAGCACCAGCCAGGCGCTGCCCACCGCGGCGACGGTGAGGTCGAGCGCACTGACCACCAACAGTGCGAGCCCCGTGCCGGCGAGGCCCGCGATAGCGAGCGGCGGCAGCTCGTGACCTCGGACCCGTACGGTTCCCGGGCTGCGGTACGGGCGCTCGAGGTCGGGTCCGATCACCCGCAGGCGCAGGACCGCGAGGTGCGCCATGGAGAACGAGAGCATGGCCCCGAACGCGTAGATCGCGCCCAGGAACTCGGCCTGCCCGGGTGCCAGGGCGAGGCAGGCGAGCGCCGAGAACGCGAGGATGCCCAGGTAAGGCGTCCGGAAGCGCGGATGCAGCCGGCGCACGAGGTCGGGCATCTGGCGGTGGATGCCCATCGAGTAGGTGAGCCGCGACACGCCCAGCACTCCGGCATTGGTCGCCGCGACGAGGATCGTGACCGCCAGCACGCCGACGTAGAGCTCCGCGCCGGTCTGCAGCGGGCCGAGCTCCATCGCGCTGACGATGCCCAGCATCGGGTTGTCGGCGTAGCCCCCGTCCTCCTTGGCCACGCCGAGCAGCGTGGTGCAGTTCCCGCCGCTCGCGTCGCAGCGCACGGGCAGCGCCGACAGGGCGATCCACGGCAGCGTGAAGTAGATCGTGAAGACGGCGATCATCACGCGCTTGATCGCGGCCGGAATCGTCCGGGCCTCGTCGCGCGCCTCTCCAGCCATGTTGGAGATCGTCTCGATCCCCGTGTAGGCGACGGTGCCGATCGGGATGGCGATCAGGAAGTCCTGCCACGTCGGCGCCGTGCCGAAGTAGCCGAGGTTCTCGACCAGGACGCCGGGATTGAAGACGAGGAAGGCGCCGGCGACCACGAGCGCGAGCTGGCTCAGAAAGTCGACCACCGCCAGCACGACGTTGACCGCGACGGCGTCCTGCACCCCGCGCACGTTCACGAGCGCCAGCACGGCGATCAGCCCTATGCCCAGCGCCACGTTCGCCGCCGCGCCGTTGAACGTGCCGCCCGCGACGCCGCCGAAGTAGCCCGCCGCGAAGAACGCCGAGATGGCGATCGTGATGACGTAGTTGAGCATCTGCGCCCAGGCCGTGAAGAACGACCAGAGCTCGTTGAACGCGCGGCGCACGAAGAGCGACGAGCCGCCCGCCTCCGGGAACATCGCGGTCGCCTCGGCGTACGTCGTCGCCGTGCAGTAGAAGAGCGCGCCGGTGAGCAGGAAGACGAGCGGCGTGAGCCCGAGGGCCAGCGACGCGACGAGCCCGAGCGCGTAGTAGATCGACGAGCCGACGTTCCCGTACGCCGTCGAGAAGAGGGCGTTGACCCCCAGGACCCGCTCGAGCCCTTCCAGTCGGCGTCTCGCCATCCCTGCGGGGCGATTCTAGGTGGCCGGACGCCTCAGGATCGCGCCGCCTGCTGCTCGCGGATCAGCGTGATGCTGGCAACCGGCGACTCCGGCTACAACCGGTGGCCGATCGCCTGGATCCGGCATTCGGGCCCGATCGCCGCAGCGAGCCGCCGGTCGGTCGTGACGAGAACCGCATCGAGCGCCTCGGCCAGCGCAACATACATCGCGTCCCAGCCGCGCACGGTGTCTCGCAGCTCCCAGGCTCGGGCGAGCAAGAGCCGTTGACTGAAGCGCTCGCCCGGCCAGGCCCTCGAGGTCCTGCACCGCCTGGCACGCGGTGGACGTCGAGGTCTTCGGGGTCGTCGGAGCTGGCGGGGCATGACGGGACGTTGACTACGCGATCAGCGGGATGATCAGCAGGGCCACGATGTTGGCCACCTTGATCATCGGGTTGATCGCCGGGCCGGCCGTGTCCTTGAACGGGTCGCCGACGGTGTCGCCGGTGACCGAGGCCTCGTGGGCCGCGGAGCCCTTGCCGCCGTGGGCGCCGTCCTCGATCAGCTTCTTCGCGTTGTCCCAGGCGCCGCCACCCGAGGTCATCATGACCGCGAAGAACAGCCCGACCACGATCACGCCGATCAGCAGGCCGCCGAGCGCCTCGATCGAGAGGATGCCGACGATCACCGGGATCACGATGGGGATCAGCGACGGGATGATCATCTCGCGCTGCGCCGAGCGGGTCACGATGTCGACGCACTGGCCGTACTCCGGCTTCTCCGTGCCGTCCATGATCCCCGGCTTCTCGCGGAACTGCCGGCGCACCTCCTCCACCACGGCGGCGCCGGCGCGGCCGACGGCTTCCATCGAGAGGGCGGCGAACAGCGTGACCATCATGCCGCCGATGATCAGGCCGATCAGCACGTCCGGGTCGTCGAGGGCGAACGTGACGGCCTCCCCCAGCTCGTCCTCGACCTCGATCTTGAAGGCGGCGAACAGCACGAGCGCCGCAAGGGCGGCCGAGCCGATCGCGTAGCCCTTCGTCACAGCCTTGGTCGTGTTGCCGACCGCGTCGAGCGGGTCGGTGACGTTGCGGACGTCCTGGGGCATGTCAGCCATCTCGGCGATGCCGCCGGCGTTGTCCGTGATCGGGCCGAAGGCGTCGAGCGCCACGATCAGGCCGGTGAGCGAGAGCTGCGCCATGACGGCCACGCCGACGCCGTAGATGCCGGCCAGCTCGTTGGCGCCGAAGATGCCGAACACGATCACCAGCGCGGGCAGCGCCGTGGCCTGCATGCCCTTGGCGAGGCCCTGGATGATGTTCGTCGCGTGGCCGGTCTCGGATGCCTTCGCGGTCGACTTGACCGGCGAGAAGCGCGTGGACGTGTAGTAGTCGGTGATGACGAACAGCGCGGCGGTCACGGCCAGGCCGATCAGCGCGCACAGGTAGATGTCACCCCAGCCCGGCGCCTCGCCCCCGGCGGTGGAGAAGGCCAGCTCGTCCATCATCCAGGCCGTCACGGGGAGGAACAGCAGGCCCGCGAGGACGCCGGAGACGATCAGGCCCTGGTAGAGCGCGCGCTCCACGTTGCCGGCCGCCGACTTGACGGCGAACGTGCCGATGATCGAGGCGACGATGGAGACGCCGCCGAGCACCAGCGGATAGAGCACGACGGCGCTCTCCTGGTCGCCCGAGAACGTCAGGACGCCGAGCAGCATGACCGCCACGGCGGTCACCGCGTAGGTCTCGAACAGGTCCGCGGCCATGCCGGCGCAGTCGCCGACGTTGTCGCCGACGTTGTCGGCGATCACGGCGGGATTGCGCGGGTCGTCCTCCGGGATGCCGGCCTCGATCTTGCCCACGATGTCGGCGCCGACGTCGGCGCCCTTGGTGAAGATGCCGCCGCCGAGACGGGCGAACACCGAGATCAGCGAGCCGCCGAAGCCGAGGCCGACGAGCGCGTCCACGGCGTCCTTGGCGTCGACGTCGAAGAGCCAGGTGAGCGCGCCGTAGTAGCCGGCGACGCCGAGCAGCGCCAGGCCGGCCACGAGCATGCCGGTGACGGCGCCGCCGCGGAAGGCGACGTCGAGCGCCGGACCGATGCCGCCGCGGGCGGCCTCGGCCACGCGCGCGTTGGAGCGCACGGACACGTTCATCCCGATGAAGCCCGCCGCGGCGGACGCGAGACCGCCGATCAGGAAGCCGATCGCCACCTCGGGGTCCTGCAGGAGCAGCAGCAGGACGAACAGGACGGCGCCGACGATCGCGATCGTCGTGTACTGGCGGCGGAGGTACGCCGAGGCGCCCTCCTGGATGGCCGCCGACAGGCCGCGCATGACGTCGTTGCCGGGCGACAGGGCCAGCAGCGCACGACTGGTCAGCAGCCCGTAGGCCACGGCGAAGAGCGCGCAGACCAGCGCGACGACGACCCCGTGGTCGGACAGGAATTCGGACAAGGAAACCCTCTCTAGAAGTCTTCAGACAAGCAAGAGGACGGCGGCCGAGACGGGCCCCCGTCCGAGTGGTCGCGCAGTTTATCGGGCGTTGCGGCGGGAGTTCCCGCTATTGGCCCGGCACCCAGAGTCGGCCAGAGCTCTGGGCTGGGCCCGGGCCCTCCGGCTCGGCCGCCGGCGCCGGCGGCCCGGCCGGTGGGGGCGCGGCTCCGCTCGCCTGCTGCGCATAGACCAGCTGCAGGCGCGAGAGCGTGTCGCGCACCGGCCCGAGCTCCTCGGCGTGGCGCGCCTCGAGCAGCGGGAGCAGCGCCCGGGCGCCTTCGATCGCCTGGCGCACCTCCTCCCAGTCGGCAGCCGGGGCCTGGCCGGGAGGTGCTCCCAAGCCTGCTTTGCGGGCCGCGAGGTTGAGCAGCGTCACCGTCGTCTGGATGAGCACGTCGTCGACGCTGATGCGCTCCATCTCCTGCTCGAGCTGACGCAGCTCCTCTTCTGAGAACTCAGGCTGGCTCATCGCACGTCTCCTCGAAGTATGTGGCTTGGGTCTCCCGCAGGCACTCCGCGTAGACCTCGGCGGGCGTGGCGCCTGCCTCGATCATGCGCCGCTGGCGCTGCGCGCCGTTGAGCTCGGGCAGCGCGACGTCCGCCCCCGACCACGCCTTCAGGCGGTCGAGCGCCTCGGCGGCGGGGTACTCGTCGATCCGCACGGCCTCGAGATCGAGCAGCCGCCCGTCGAGGCCGTAGCGGATGGCGCGCCACATGTTCTCCTCGATCAGCCGCGGCGCGAGATCGGGCGGCGTCTCGCCTCCGTCGACCTCGGCCGCCGCGCGGCGCACGCAGGCGACAATCAGCTCCGATAGCCCGTCGGCCTCGCCAGCGGTCATCTGCGCATCGCAGACCCTCACCTCCACGGTCCCGAAGGCGTGGTGGGGCCGCACGGACCACCACAGCTGCGTGAACTCGACGATCGAGCTCGTGCGCACCAGCAGCTCGACGTAGTCCGACCACGCCCGCCAGGAGCCGAAGGCGTCGGGAATCCCGCAACGGGGGAACGACTTCGTGAACGTCTGGCTGCGACCGGAGTGCAGCCCGGAGTCGCGCCCGTCTATGTACGGGGAGTTCGCGCTGAGCGCGAGCAGCAGCGGCAGCATCGGGCGCAGGCGGTCGCAGACCAGGACCGCCCGGTCGGAGCCGCGCACGCCGACGTGGACGTGGACGGAGAACGTGTTGTTGCGCCAGGCGACGTACTTCAGGCCCTCTTCGACGCGATGGTAGTGGTCCGTGTCGATGACGTGCTGCTCGCGATAGTCGCTCAACGGGTGCGTTCCCGTGGCGCCCAGCGCCACGCCCTGCTCGCAAGCCAGGGTGAACAGCCGCCGGCGCACGTCGGCCTGGCGGGCGGCGGCATCGTGGGCATCGAGCCCGACGCCGGAGCGGATCTCGATCTCCGACGAGATCAGCTCGCCGGCGATCGACTCAGAGAGGACCGAGTCGGTCGCCGCAGCCTCGCGCAACTGCTCGAAGCGCGGCGTCAGCAGCAGGGTGACGGGGTCGACGAGCGCGAACTCCTCCTCGATGCCGACCGTGAAGTCGGCCGACTCCTCGAAGGTCTCGCGCGCGGTGGCGAGGTCGATCACGGCGCGGTTACGTGAGGTAGAAGTAGAGCGCGTAGAGGAGGTCCACGGCCGGGCTGGACGTGTGGACCGTGACCTCCGGCGGCACCTGCAGGAGCGCCTCGGAGTAGTTGAAGATGATCTTGACGCCCGCGTCCACGAGCTGGTCGGCCAGCAACTGGGCCGAAGCCGTGGGCACCGCGAGCACGCCGACGACGATGTCCTCCTCCTCCACGATCTGGTTGAGATCCTCGGTGTGGCGGACTCCGACGCCGTTGATCTGCTCCCCGACCTTGGAGCGATCGGTGTCGAACATCGCCACGACGCGGAACCCGTGATCGGCGAAGATGTCCGAGGACGCGATGGCGCGCCCGAGATGGCCGGCGCCGAACAGCGCGATGTTGTGCTGGCCCGAGGTGCGCAGGATCTTGCGGATCTGCGAGACGAGCGAATCGACGTTGTAGCCGACGCCGCGCTTGCCGAACTTCCCGAAGCCGGAGAGATCGCGACGGATCTGCGTGGAGTTGACGTGGGTGTACTCCGACAGCTCCTGCGAGGAGATGGTCTCCTTGCCCATCTTGCGAGCCTGGGTGAGCACCTGCAGGTAGCGCGAGAGGCGGGCGGCAACCCCGAGCGAGAGCCGCTCGGACAGCGGGCCGCCAGAGTCATCGCTGCGGTTCGCGCTGCTCGCGACGTCGCTGAAGCCCATGGCGCGACCACTCTAGAGCTTCTCCCGCAGGGCCCGTTCGTCGACGAAGAAGTCGAACAGCTCCTCCCCGTCGAGCGCGACGACGGGGATCCGCTCCAGGTAGCGCTTCATCAGCGCGTCGTCGGTCTCGATGTCGACCTCGTCGAGCCGGAACGGATGCGTGGCGCGGATCCGCAGCAGCGCGGCGCGGGCGTCGTCGCACAAGTGGCAGCCCGGGCGACCGTAGATCGTCACGGTTCTCATGGCGTGAACGGCGCCGAGCGGGCCACGGCCGGCTCACCGCCGCGCGGGGAGCGGGCGACGGCGCGGAACGCGTAGCGCCCGCGGCGGAGCGAGCGCAGCGTGCCGGCAGGGAGCGTGTAGGCGTACTCGGCGGGCAGGAGCTGCCGCGCGCCGCCGGGGGGCGTCAGGCGGCGCACGACGCGGCCGCCGCCCACGGCCACGAGCGTGAGCGCCAGCCGCTCGGTGAGCGCGACGCGCGTGCCCGCGCCGAGCGGGTCGCCGCGCTCGAAGGCGCCGAGCGCGAACCGCACGCCCGAGACGCCCCCGCCGTCGCGGTCGAGCGTCAGCGAGCCAAGCGGCGGCGGGGCGGGCGGGCGGACCGCGATGGCGAACGGATGGACGAGCACGCGCGTCCCGTCCTCCGCGCCGGCCACCAGGCGGCCGGCCGCCAGGCCGTCAGCGCCGGCGGCGACGACGTCGATCTCGGCCTCGCGGCGCCCGCCGGGCGGGATCGTGACGCGCGGGCGGGTGAGCGCGGCGCGCGTGCCTCGATCCCCGACCACGGAGAGCTCCAGGGCGACGGGCGCCGCGCTCCGGTTGGAGAGCACGACACGCACGCATGCGGCGATGTCCGGGCACGGGTCGGCCTGCGGCGCCGGGGTCGTGCTCGCCGTGATCGCGGCGGCCGGCAGGGGACGCCCGAGCGCGCCCGCGCCGGCGCCGCGCGCCGGCAGGCGGGGAGCGGGGTCGGCGGCCGCGGTCAGCGCCTCGCGCAGCTCCCGCGGCGAGGCGCTGGGGCGCTCGCGCACCAGCCGCGCCGCCTCGATCGACGTGCGCGCGGCGGCGACCGCGCTGCCGCCGACGACGGCCGCGCCGCCGCCCGGAATCGCGGTGAGCGCCGCACCCGGCGCGGCGAGCGCGGGCTTGACGCCGCCCCACGCGGCGGGGCCGCGGCTCGAGAACGGCGAGACCGTCGCGGCGGCACGCGACTCGGGTCCCGTGCCCGCCCCCGGGAGGGTCGCGGCCGGCGGGCGGCCCGCCCGGACCTCGCCGACCTCGACTTCGACGCCGGCCTGCTCCCCGAGCACCGCCGCGGCGGCCTCCCCGGTGACGCCGAAGACCGGCGCCGCGATCCGGCCGGCGGGGATGGCGGGGAGCGGCCGGCTGCGGGGGTCGGCGAGCAGGACGGCGCG
>Ga0136624_1000468_pt1 | contig 15585 bp, 11 predicted proteins | sample AntDrymUQ4692206_2_FD_104802 | JGI IMG/M metagenome (GOLD analysis project Ga0136624, IMG submission 104802) | Polar desert sand microbial communities from Dry Valleys, Antarctica - metaG UQ469 (22.06) | ecosystem: Environmental > Terrestrial > Soil > Desert | place: Antarctica: Dry Valley... | reverse complement strand
GTTTGAAACCCGCCCCTACGGGGTTGTTTGCGGAAGAGTCGTCCCCGCGCTTCGCCCGTTGCATGTTGCTAGAGGTTGCGGTCGTAGTGGACGATGGTCTCCCCCAGGTCGTCCTGTTTCTCGCGGCCGGTCCGCCTGAAGTCGCGGCTCTGGTAGAGGCGGTAGGCGCGGGCGTTGTCTGCGTGCGTCCAGAGCTGCGCGCGGCCGTAGCCCCGGGAGCGCGCCTCGGAGAGCACCGCTTCCACCAGCCCTCCGCCGAGGCCCTCTCCCCAGCGATCCGGTGCGACGAACACCGCCCCGACGTGGCAGAGACCTTCTATCGGAGGCCCGGCGCCGTCGTCCGCGAGGCCCTGCATCCCGACGGCCATGCCCACGATACCGTCCGCCGCCCCGGCAACGAAGAGGAAGGCGCTCGGGTTCTGCATGTGGCCCCGCACGCGCCCGCCGTGCTCCGGCGGCACGGGGGCACCGTCCCGGCGGGCCTCCTCGGCCGCGCGCCACACCTCCAGCGCGGGCTCGAGATCCGCCGGTTCGCCGCGACGTACCGTTGGCTCGTCTCTCACGGTGTCCCCAAATTCTCTATGCGAAGGGGCTCGATGTCGTCTGCGAGGTCGAAGCCGAAGACTTGCGAGTAGAAGAAGAGCTCGCCCTCCAGCGCGCGCTTGATGTTCTCCGCGCGGCGGAAGCCGTGCTGCTCGCCCTCGAACGGGACATAGGCGACGGGGAGGCCTTTGTCCCTGAGGGCCTCGAACATCGTTTCGGCCTGGTTCGGGGGGACTACCTCGTCTTCGAGGCCCTGGAAGAAGACGACGGGGCAGGAGAGGCCTTCCGTGTGGTGGATGGGGGAGCGTTCCCGGTAGAGGTCGGCGCGCTCCGGGTAGGGCCCGATCAGGCCATCCAGGTAACGCGACTCGAACTTGTGCGTCTCCTTCGCCAGGGCCTCGGCGTCGCTGACGCCGAAGTGACTAGCGCCCGCCGCGAAGACGTCCCTGAACGCCAGCGCGCAGAGCGTCGTATACCCGCCGGCGCTGCCGCCGGCGATCATGAGTCGCCCGCCGTCCACGAGTCCCCGCTCGGCGAGATACCTCGCCCCGCCCGCGCAGTCGTCCACGTCCACCACGCCCCACATCCCGTCGAGCCGCCGCCGGTACTCGCGGCCGTAGCCCGTGCTCCCGCCGTAGTTGACGTCGAGCACGGCGAAACCGCGGCTCGTCAGGTACTGGGTGCTCAGGTCCAGCGTCGCCGTCGTCATCGCGGTCGGGCCGCCGTGGCTGTGGACGAGCAGCGGCGGAAGCTCGCCCCCGGGCGCCGCGTAGTCCCTGTTCGCCGGCGGGTAGAAGAAACCGTGGGCCGTCAGGCCGCCCTCCGTCGGGAACTCGACGGTTTCGGGGACGGAGAGGTAGCCCGGGTCCACCTCCAGGTCGCTCGACCGCCGCAGCACCTCGCGTCGGCCCGTCTCCGCGTCCAGCCGGACGACGGAGGAGGGCTCCGTCGAGGAACCGGCCAGAAACAGGACCGTACCGAAGTCCGGGTCCGACCGGAGAGAGCCGACGGTCGAGTACGGCGTCTCTATCTCCGCCAGCTCCCCGGACGCCGTGTCGAGGACGGCGAGCCGGAAGACGCCGCGCTCTACCAGGGCGCACACTATTCGCGCCGGAGACAGAAACGCGTAAGAGGACATCCCGAAGGCCCACTGCGGCAGCCCGAACTCGGCCTCCATCGGGCAGAGCGGCTCGACCGCGCCCCCGCTCACACGGTACAGGTTCCACCAGCCAGTCCGGTCGGAGACGAAGTGGAGCGTCCCTTCGGGCGACCATTCGGGCTGGAAGACCGACTCGTCGGGGCCGCCGGCCACCTGCTCCATCGCGGTCGGCATCCCGTCTTCGTCAAGGTCGGCAACCCACAGCTCCGTGCCGTCCCACGGCATGTTCGGGTGGTTCCAGGAGAGCCACGCCAGGCTCTGCCCGTCCGGGCTCGGGCGGGGGGAGGAGTAGAAGTCGTTGCCGGAGACGAGGACCTGCTCCGCGCCGTTCGTAAGGTCGATGCCGACGAGCTCGTTGACGGGTTCGCCCGTCCCCGAGTGGTCCTCGCGGACGGAGATCAGGCGGTTTCTGGCCCCGTCCAGGGCCATGTCCGCGTAGCGGTGGTCGGGCTCGGCCGTGAGCGGCCTCGGTTCGCCGCCCGGGCTCACGGAGTAGAGTCTCTGGTCGTCGAAGTTCGAGAAGAAGACCGTGCCGTCGCGGACCAGGAAGTCCCCGCCGCCGTACTCGTGGACGCGGGTGCGGGCGTTGAGCGGTTGGGGGTTGACGTCTCTCGTCGTGCCGTCGGAAGTGCGGTGGACGACGACGTTACGGCCGCCTTCGCCGGGGCGGCCCTCCAGCCAGTAGGCGTCTCCGTCATCGATGGCGGTGTTCTTCAGGCCGACGGCGCCCTGGACGATGAGGTCCGAGGAGATCGGAGACCTCCACGAGCCGTAGGGCTTGATCTCGGGTTCTGTCATGCCTGGATACCTCCCGGTTCTCATCCTCTGTGGTGGCGATGATAGCAAGGGCCGCGGAGCACGGTCGCGTCAGCCGGTGCGGGCCCCGAAGTTCAGGGTCGGGTAGAGGAGCACGGCCAGGGGGATGGGGAGCCAGAAGTTGAAGAGGCGGTAGCCGAGCACGGCGATGGCGGCATCCGGGCCGTAGCCCAGGAGGGCGAGGGTGCCCAGCATGGCGGCCTCGAAGGTCCCGAGGCCGCCTGGGGTGATGGGCAGGTTGCCGACCGCGGTCGCCACCCCGTAGGCCACGAGGAGCCCGACGGCGCCGAACTCGACACCCAAAGCCAGAAACACGACGAGCAGGCACAGCGCGTCGAAGGCCCAGTAGCCCAGGGCCAACGCGCCGAGCTTGAGCGTCCGGGAGGGGCTGCCGAGGAGCTGGTCACCGAGGACCTTCGCCTCATCTCTGAGCCAGGAGACGACCCTCTCTGCCCAGTCCTCCGTCCTCTCGCGGGACCAGCGCCGCCGCAGGAAGGGGCGCCCTACCCAGTACAGGATGCCGGACAGGGCCTTGCGGACCGCCCGGGGCCGGCGTTGGGCGACGAGGGCTGCCACGACGGCCGCGATGGTAAGGGCGAACAGGAGGAGCGCGCCCAGCGTGGCCAGGCGGTTCAGCTCCCGGTCGAGGATCAGGTAGAGGAGCGAGAGCAGGAGCCAGGCGCCCAACACGCCGTACATGAGGGCCCCCGTGGCGGTTACCGCGAGGCCCACCTTCGCGGGCGAGAGGCCGCGGGTGCGCAGGGCCGCGTAGGTTACGGCCGCCGTGGCGCCCCCGCCGCCGGGCAGCACCCGGTAAGCCCCGTGCACGACCACCGTCAGGCGCAGGGTGAAGAAGCGGCCCAGGCCCCGGCGCCGGCGACGTTTGGCCGAGGCCCCGAAGCCCGCGGCGGCCCCCGCCGAGCGCCCCAGGATCTCCCCGTAGCAGAGGAAGCTCGCCAGGATCGCCCCGAAAGCCGCCACGAGCAGCGGCCCCGAAGACCCCGCGACGAGGCCAAGCGAACGCCGGATGCCGGGCAACTGCGGCAGCACCAGGTGCAGCGCGAGGCCGGCCGAAGCCAGGTAGACGACGGCCCACAAAAGCGCCCTACGCGACAAGTCCGACGGTCCGATCCATCTTCACGCTCTTTTTCGCCTTCCATCTCGGGTGATCGGGAGCATTGTAGAGCAGCGGGCGACCACCTAGCGGCCGGGCAACGGAGGGCAACACGCCTCGCGGACGTGTATTATTCCCGATCGCTGGTGTGTCCCTACAACCAGTGGGCCCATAAACCGGACGACCGTCTCGCCAACGCTTCCGAAGCTCCCGGGCCACGCAGGCTGCGACCACGTTGTAACGACCCGCCTCTCGCCGGTTGGCCCCGGGCCAACGTGGGTTGACGTCCGCCTGCCCGTTCGCCAAGATGCCGCAGAGGGTCGAGGAGGCGTTGCGCGCGACCTCCGGGCAGGATGGGTGCCGTGCGAGTAGGACTACGCCCGTGCAAAGTTCCTGGCGTAACGGGCCCGCGCCACTCCCGGGGCCGAACGAAGGCCCGGTAGAGAGCTTCGCGCGCTGGTGTCTGGTTGGTTTGTTGCGCGTATGCGTGGGGTCACGAACCGGGGTGAGTCCCGGCGATCCCGCCGTGCGCGGTGTCGTCAGGAGGTCGACGTGTCGGAGATGGGCTACGGTTTGTTTGTGGGCGGGGAGTGGCGGGATGCCGTATCGGGCGGGACCTTTGGGGTGACGAACCCGGCCACCGGCGAGACGGTGGCGACCCTGCCCGACGGAAGGGCGGCCGACATGCGGGGGGCCATCGAGGCCGCCGCGCGCGTCCAGCGGGAATGGAGCAGGACGACCGCGGGGGAGCGGGCCGGCGTCCTCTCCGAAGCGGCCCGCCTGATACGCGGACGGGTAGGGCATTTGGCGCGGGTCATGACGCTGGAGCAGGGCAAGCCGCTCGCCCAGTCGGAGGGCGAGGTTATGTACGCCGCGTCCTGCCTCGACCGTTTCGCGGAGGAGGCCCGGCGCGTGCGCGGCGAGACGATGCCCGCCGACTCACCGGACAAGAGAATCTTCATCTTCAAACGCCCCGTGGGAATCTCCGCCGCCGTGACCCCCTGGAATTTCCCGGCGTCCTCTGTGGTCCTCAAGGTCGGGGCGGCTTTCGCGGCCGGATGCACGATGGTGGTCAAGCCTTCGGAGCTCGCCCCGCTCTCGGCGCTGGAACTCGCGAAGGCCTTCGAGGAGGCGGGGCTTCCGAAAGGCGTGCTCTCGGTGGTCACCGGGATGGACCCCGCCGACCTTTCGTCCGCCATCATGGAGGACCGGCGCGTGCGCAAGCTCTCCTTTACCGGCTCGACGGAGGTCGGGAAGATCCTCATGCGGGAGGCCGCGGGCACGGTAAAGCGCCTCTCTCTGGAACTTGGCGGCCACGCCCCCTTCATCGTCTTCGAGGACGCGGACCTGGAGGAGGCCGTGGAGGACGCCATCTCCTCCAAGATGCGCAACGCGGGCCAGACCTGCATCTCCGCCAACCGCATCTTCGTGCAACGGGAGATCGAAGAGGAGTTCTCCCGCCGCCTCGTGGAACGCATGAAAGGGATGAAGGTCGGCGACGGCCTCCGGAGCGGCGTCAAGGTCGGCCCGCTCATCGAGCCCGCCGCGGTAGAGAAGGTCGAGCGCCACGTCGAGGACGCGAGATACAGAGGCGCCACGGTGGCGCTCGGGGGAGGAAGGATCGGGGGCCGCGGCAACTTCTACGAGCCGACGGTCCTCCGCGGGGCCGACGACTCGATGCTCCTGGCCCACGAGGAAACCTTCGGGCCCGTCGCCGCCGTGCTGCCTTTCGACACCGAGGAGGAAGTCGTCGCCCGCGCCAACGCCACGAACTACGGCCTCGCCGCCTACTACTTTACCCGCGACGTGGGCCGCGTCTGGCGTCTGGCGGAGGAGCTGGAGTACGGCATCCTCGGCGCCAACGACGGCCTGCCCGCCACGGACCAGACACCCTCGGGCGGCCTGAAAGAGTCCGGGTTCGGCCGCGAGGGGGGCCGATACGGCGTCGAGGAGTACTTCGACGTCAAATGCCTCTCGCTGGGACGCGTATCCGGGAAACGGAAGGCCTAAGCCCGCGCGCAGGCGCGTCGGTGGGGCGGGATCCCGCCCTACCGCGTACCGGCACCGGCAAATGACATTCAAGTATCAACCAAATTTGCGTATGCATTTTGCACATGCAATACTGCGTCCATGAAGGTGTGTATCGCGGCGTTGTTTGGCGCGCCGCATTCGATGCTGGGGAGGTAGCGGAGATAGACGACTACACGTATCATCTGTTGGAGGAGCGGCGGGCCGGCCGCATGAGCCGGGGGGAGTTTCTGCGGCGTATTACCGTGGCGGGGGCCTCGATCACGCTTGCCGGCTCTCTCCTGGCCGCCTGCGGCTCCGAGGGGGGACAGGCAAACCAGCAGCAGCCCGCCGGGCCCGTCAAGCGGGGGGGGACCGGCCGACTGGGCCTCGTGGTGCCGGCCTCGGACCCCGACCCGGTAACGCTGTTTAGCAGCGGGGCCGTCTTCGTGACCCAGGTCGCCGCGGAGGGGTTGTGTTTCCCGAGGCCGGACTTCACGCTGGAGCCCAAGCTGGCGACCAAGTGGGAGCCGGGCAACGGGGCCAAGGAGTGGACCTTCACCCTGCGCGAGGACGTGAAGTTCCACGACGGCTCGACCATGACCGCCGACGACGTCGTGGCGACCTTCGACCGCCTCACTAACCCGGACAATGAGTCGGCGGCGCTCTCGGCCTTCGGGGGCATCCTCTCCTACCAGCAGACGGAGAAGGTCGACGCCAAGACGGTGCGCTTCAACCTCGACCGTCCCTACATCGACTTCCCCTATCTCCTCTCGTTGTTCAACTACAACGCCGTGATCCTGCCAAAAGACTACGAGATAGGATCTTTCAGCAAAGGCGGCATCGGGACGGGCCCGTACATCCTCAAGGAGTACCGGCCGAACCAGGGCGCGACCTACGTCAAGAACCCGAACTACTGGGACAAGGGCAAGCCCTACATGGACGGGGTCGAGGCCAACTTCTACGACGACAACTCCCCGCTCGTGCTGGCGCTGCAGGCGGGCGAGGTCGAAGCCGTACCCCAGATACCGTTCCAGGGCTCCCAGGCGGTTTTCAGCGACTCCAACGTCGTTATCCTGGAGAACCCGTCGAGCGAGTACCGGGGCCTGCACATGCGGGTGGACAAGGAGCCCTTCACAGACAAGCGGGTGCGACAGGCGCTCGCGCTGAGCCTGGACCGCCCCGCGCTCTCTCAGGGGCTTCTCGACGGGAAGGCCGACCTCGGCAACGACCACCCGTTCGCCCCCGTCTACCCCAACTCGCCCTCGGGTTCTGCGGTGCCCCAGCGCAAGCGGGACGTCGCCCGGGCGAAGAAGCTGCTCGCCGACGCCGGGCACCCCAACGGCGTAGACGTGGAGCTCACCACGGAGCGCTTTTTGGAGATCCCGCAGTACGCCGTGACGCTCAAGGAGCAGTGCAAAGAGGCCGGCATAAACGTGTCGCTGAACATCATGGACCAGGCTTCGTACTACGGCTCGGGGGACAACCAGCCGTGGCTGGAGGTGCCCCTTGGCGTCGTCGACTGGGCGTCGCGGGGGAGCGCCAGCCAGACGATAGCGCCGGCCTACCTGTGCGACGGCATCTGGAACGCGGCCCACTGGTGCAATGAGGAGTACGACGGCCTGGTGCGCGAGTTCGACGGCGAGCTCGACGAGGGGCGCCGAAAGGAACTGGCAACGCAGGCCGCCACGCTTCAGCAGGAAGAGGTTCCGGGCATCATCAGCTACTGGGCCAGGGAGCTGCGCGCGGTAAGGAACAACTTCCAGGGGCTCGCCAAGGGGCCGAACATCGTGCTCGACATGTCCTCGGTGTGGCTCTCGGGGTGAGCCTTCGGTTCGTCCAGAGGTGGCGGCGGGGTCGCGGCGGGACCGCGGGACGGTTTCTGCTCAGGAGGCTGTGGCTGAGTGCTATCACCCTCGTCTTGGTCTCGGTCGTGGTCTTCGCCGTGGCCGAGGTTTTGCCAGGCGACGTGGGGCGCACGATCCTGGGTCCCTTCGCCACCAACGAGCAGGTCGAGAGGCTCAACCGCGAGCTCGGGCTGGAACGCCCGCTTGTGGTGCGCTACGCGGGCTGGTTGGGTGACTTCGTCAGGGGGGAGTGGGGGGATTCCTTTCTGCTCAACACGCCCGTAAGGCCGCTGGTGGTCGAGAGGGCGGTCAACTCCGTGTTGCTCGGCGCCTTCGCCCTGGCGTTTATCGTACCCGTGTCTATTGGACTTGGCGTGCTCGCCGCCCTCTACCGGGACGGGTTTATCGACCGGGCGATCTCCGTCACCGGGCTCTCGCTCATCGCGCTGCCCGAGTTCGTCGTCGGGGTGATCGTGCTGGTTATCTTCGCCGTGGAGCTGGGCTGGTTCCCGGTCTCTTCGCAGGTGCCGTCGGCCAACCCGGTGGACGTGGTGCGCCAGTTCTTCCTGCCGTCCATCCCGCTGATGCTCGTGCTCTTCGGCTACATCGCCCGCATGGCCCGGGCCGGGACGGTGGAGGCGTTGGCCTCGGATTACGTCCGAACGGCGGTCCTCAAGGGCCTGTCTCGGTGGGCCTTGATCTGGCGCCACGTCCTGCGTAACGCCCTCCTGCCCACCATAAGCGTCGTCAGCGTGCAGGTCGGCTACCTCTTCGGGGGCCTGGTCGTCGTCGAGACCCTCTTCAACTACCCCGGCATCGGCAAGCTGCTGCTCGACTCGGCGGTGGGGCACGACCTGCCCGTGCTGGAGGCGACGGTGCTGGTCGTCGCCCTCCTGTACATGCTCTCCAACCTCGTGGCCGACTCGCTGTACGCCGTCCTGAACCCGCGCATCCGGGTGGGCCGCTGATGGAGGGACGCGACGCGACCGCGGTCGCCGTCGGGCCGTTGCCGTCGAGGACACCCGATCGCCGGGAGGGTTTGTGGGACCTCGCCGTTGCCGCGGCCTCGTCGAAGACCTTCCTGACGGGCGCGGTAATCCTGGTGTTCTGGGTGCTTATGGCCCTGTTTTGGGGGATTGTGGCGCCCTACGACCCGCAGGCCGTGGACCCCACGGCGAGCCTCGCCCCGCCCTCTGGCGAGCACTGGTTCGGCACAGACAACCTCGGCCGCGACGTGCTGTCACGCGTTCTCGCGGGGGCGAGCTCCGTGCTGACGGTCGCCCCGCTCGGAACGGCGCTTGGGATGGTGGGCGGCATCGCGGTCGGGCTCGTCACGGGGTACTACCGGGGCCTGGTGGACGACGTGATCATGCGGGTCGTGGACGCGCTGCTCGCGTTCCCGCTCATCATCATCGCCGTGCTCGTGCTCTCCGTTTTGGGGTCCTCCAAGGTCAACGTGGTGCTCGTGATCGGGGTCGTCTTTATGCCCATCGTCGCTAGGACCGTGCGTTCGTCGGTGCTCTCCGAGCGGGAGCGCGAATACGTGGCCGCGGCCCGGCTGCGCGGCGAGTCGGGGGGGTACATCATGGTTTCTGAGATCCTGCCGAACATCCTCTCGCCCATCGCCGTCGAGGCGACCATCAGGCTCGGGTACGCGATCTTCACCTCGGCCACGCTGTCTTTTCTCTCGCTTGGCATCCAGGAGCCGTCGCCGGACTGGGGCCTGACCATCTCCCTCGGGCGCGTCTACCTGCAGGCGGCACCTTGGGTGGTGGTCTTCCCGGCGCTCGCGCTCGCCACGCTGGTGGTCGCGGTCAACCTCGTGGCCGACGGGCTCCTGCAGGCGGTCGAGGAGTGAGCGTCGCGGACGGCCGCCCGGTCGTGGATATCGAGGGGCTCTCCATCAGCTACCTCCGGCGCAAGCGTCCCCTGCGCGTGATCGAGGACCTCACCCTCTCGATCCGGCCCGGCGAGGCCTACGGGCTGGTCGGCGAGTCCGGCTGCGGCAAGTCGACGGTCGCGATGGCGCTCATGCGCTACCTCCCGGCCAACGCCCTCGTCGACTCGGGCCGCGTCACCTTCGCGGGCGACGACCTGCTGGGCGCCGACGAGGCCACGCTGCGCCGCTGGCGCGGGAGCCGGATGGCGATGGTCTACCAGGACCCCGCGAGCGCCCTGAACCCCTCCATGAGGGTGGGGGCTCAGATCTCCGAGGTGTACCGTCAGCACCGCGGGATGGACAAGACGGCGGCCCTGAAAGAAGCGGGGGCCATGCTCGAGAAGGTGAGCATCACCGACCCCGGCCGGGTCCTCAGGCGCTACCCGCACGAGCTCTCCGGCGGGCAGCAGCAGCGGGTCATGATCGCCATGGCGCTCTCCACGGACCCAGAGCTGCTCGTCCTCGACGAGCCGACCACCGGGCTTGACGCGACCGTCGAGGCCGAGGTACTCGACCTTGTCGAGCAACTGCGCAGCGATTTCGATACCTCCATTCTCTTTATCAGCCACAACCTCGGCGTCGTCAGGCGCGTGTGCGAGCGGGTGGGCGTACTCTACGCCGGGCGCCTGATCGAAGAGGGCCCGTCCGACGAACTCCTCCGCCAGCCGCGCCACCCCTACACTCTGGGGCTCCTGCGCTGCGTGCCCCGGCGAGGCATGCGCAAGGACGCCCTGCGCCTGGAGCCGATCCCCGGTTCGCTGCCCCCTTTAGGCGCCGACCTGCCCGGTTGCGTGTACGCCTCCCGCTGTCCCATTGCCCGGGAGCGCTGCCACACCGAGCCGCCGCCGCCCTACGAAACGGGGGAAGACCGCATCAGCCGCTGCCACTACCACGACGAGGTGCCCGCGATACCCTCAGGCGAGCAGCAGGTAACGCCGCAGCCGCCGTCGGACGGGGCGACGCTGCTTAAAGTCGAGGACCTCGTAAAGAGCTACGGGACGACCGGGAACAGCATGCAGGCGGTGGCGGGCGTCTCCTTCGAGGTGCGCCAGGGCGAGGTGTTCGGGCTCGTCGGCGAGTCGGGGAGCGGCAAGACCTCGCTCGCCAGGTGCCTCAGCGGGCTGGTGGATGCTTCCTCCGGCCGGGCCACGTTCGAGGATCGGCTGGACATCTCCGTCTCCGAGCACCGGCGCAACGCCGAGCTGCGCCGCCAGCTGCAGATGATCTTCCAGAACCCGGACACCTCGCTGAACCCGCGCCACTCCGTCCGGCGCATCCTGGGCCGCGCCCTGCTGCTGCTCGCCGGCGTAAAGAACGGCCGCGAGCGGGAGCGGCGGTCCCTGGATCTGGCCTCCTCGGTGCGCCTGGAGCCGCGGCACCTGCAGGTGCGCCCGTCGGCCCTCTCGGGCGGCCTCAAGCAACGGGTCGCCATCGCCCGGGCCTTCGCCGGGGAGCCCGCGCTCGTCCTGTGCGACGAGCCGGTCAGCGCCCTCGACGTCTCGGTGCAGGCGGCCATCCTGAACCTGCTGCTGGACGTGCAGGCGGACAGGAAGGTCTCCTACCTCTTTATCTCCCACGACCTCAACGTCGTCCGGTACCTCGCCGACAGCATCGGTGTCATGTACCTCGGCCAACTCGTCGACGTGGGCCCGGCCCGGGCGGTCTTCGACCCCCCGCACCACCCCTACACCGAGGCGCTCGTCTCGGCCATGACGACGCTCGAAGACCTCGACGGTTCGCGCCCGCGCATCAAGCTCGACGGGCCGATGCCGAGCCCCAGCGATCCGCCGTCAGGCTGCCGCTTCCACACCCGCTGCCCCCGGTTCCTGGGCGACCTCTGCCGCGACAAAGCGCCGCCGTGGCAGCGCGACGCGGACGGCCACCAGTACCGCTGCCACATACCACCCGGAGAACTGGGAGACTTGCAGCGGACCAACGGGGCTTTCTCAGGCGAGCCTCATGCCGCGACCAAGCAGGACCAGCCCCCCAAAGAGAACGGGCAAAGCGGTTAGGGCATGACACAACCGACCCGCCAAGACCTTGGGCAGGCCGAACCGGATCGCCAATCACCATCCGTTCCCCGGAAACCTCGCTCCGGTTCCCGGGACGTTACGGGATGCCGTGGGAGCCTTCGGCCACGCCGCACCAGTCGACCAGGAGGCAGGCGATGGTCTTGCTCGCCGTCAGCAGGTCGTCGATGACGATGTGTTCGTCGGCGCTGTGCGCCCAGCCGACATCCCCGGCCCCGTACATCACGCAGGGCATCTGCCCAAAGTGGATGAAGAGCCGCATGTCCGCGCCGTAGCTCACGCCTTCCACGGCCGGGGCGGCGCCCGTCACGCACTCGTGGGCGCGCATCACCGCCTCGGAGATCGGGGCGTCTAGCGGAACCTCCACCGGCATGGTCTGGCCGCCGAACCACTCGATCTCGGGCGGGTGCCCGCGCAGCCACGGGTCGAGGTTCGCGACGGCCATGATGCGCTCCTCGACGGAGGCCTGCAGGGTCCCGACCTCTTCGCCCGGTAGCATGCCGACGCGGACGTCTGCCTCTAGCGATTCTGGCACCGTCACCGCCCAGTTGCCCGAGCGCACGATGCCGACGTTGATGGGGACCTTGTCCTCCATGCCGTCGAAGAGGGGGTGGGAGAGCGCGGCCGTGCGCTCCCGCTCCAGCAGGCGGAGGTCTTCGAAGATCGGGACGAACTTCTCGAAGGCCGAGACCCCCCGGTGGCGCACCGCGGCGTGGACCGCGCTGCCGGTCACCCTCAGGCGGAAGACCACCGAGCCGGCCTGGGCCGGCACGAGCGCGAGCCGGGTGGGCTCGCTGATCAGGGCGGCGTCGCCCCGGTACCCTTCCAGGATAGTCACCAGCGCCCCGACGCCGCCGTCCTCCTCGCCGACGGTGGCGGCGACCGTCACGTCTCCCCGAAGCCCGATGCCGAGCTTCCCGAGCGCCCGCAGCGCGGCGACGAAGGTCGCCAGGCCGCCCTTCATGTCGCACGAACCGCGGCCGTACAGGCGCCCGTCGGCGACCGCCCCCGAGAGCGGGCCATGGGTCCAGGCGCCGGAGTTCCCGTTCTCCACGGTGTCCACGTGCGCGTTCAGCAGGATGGATTTTCCACCGCCGCTGCCGCCCCTGATGCCGACCACGTTCGGACGGTTCGCGAACCCCGTCTGCACGCCGACGTGCCCGTAGTGGGGCAAGACCTGCTCGGGCGTCGCCTCGCACCGCTCGACCGCGAGACCGCTGCTCCGGAACGCCTCCGCGACGACCTCCTGAACCGCGCCCTCGTCCCCCGTCACCGACGGGACGCGTACGAGATCCTGCAACAGCCGCACGGTGTCCTCGCGTTGCGCCTCGACGGTCCGAACTATCCGCTCACGAAGCGCGGCATCGATCTCGGTCATGCGTCCTGCTCTCCTGCTGGCCCTGTTTGCGTGCGTCGATCAAGACTGCCGACCACCCATGATCTACCGGCTCCCGGATGTACGCAACTCAAGGGGCAGCAAAACCCGTCGTCTCCACGTCCGACAAGCGCGGGTACCTCGCGTTAGCCCCGGTGTCCCCGGCGGCCGATCTCCCCTTCCAGCTCGGAGAGGGCCTGGCCCGTGATCTCGGCTATGCGGCTGAGGGTCTCGCGGTCCGAGGTGAGCGCCGGGGAGAACTGGATCACTGGGTCCTCCTTGTCGTCGAAGCGGCAGATCAGGCCGTTCTTCAAGAGGCTCCGGGGAAGCACGCCCTTGAAGTACTCCTGATAGTCCCGCCCCGTGATCGGGGTCCCGTCGGGCCACTGCGCCCTGATCTCAACCCCCCAGAAGAAGCCCATCCCCCTGACCTCCTTGACCACTGGATGGTCCGCCGCCATACGCCTGAGCTCGTCCCTGAAGTGCCCCTCTAGGTCGCGCACGTTCTGCAGCAGGTTCTCGCGCTCCATGATCTTGATGTTCTCCAAGGCCACCGCCGAGCAGACCGGATGCCCCCCGAACGTCGAGCCGTGCATGAACATCGACTCTTTGCCCTTTAGCGTGGAGGCTATCTTGTCGTTGACGACGACGCCGCCCATCGGCAGGTAGCCGGATGTGACGCCCTTGGCAAACGAGGTCATGTCAGGGACGACGCCGAAGCGCTCGATGCCGAACCACTCGCCGAGGCGGCCGAAAGCGCAGATGACGGCGTCCGAGACGAGGAGGATGCCGTGACGGTCGCAGATCTCGCGCACCCGCTTCCAGTAGTCGGGCGGCGGAACGAGGCACCCCCCGCCGTTCTGCACCGGCTCCAGGATCACAGCGGCGACCGCCTCCGGCGGCCCGAACTCGATGGCTTCCTCTATGGCGTCGGCCGCGCCCTCCGGGTCCTGCTGGGTGTTCTTTACGTGATCGAAGCCCTGCAAGAGGGGCTCGAACGGGGCCTTGTAGTCTGGAAGGCCGGTCGCGGAGAGCGCCCCCATCGTGGTGCCGTGGTAGGCAACCTTTCGCGAGATGATCTTGTACCGGCCAGGCTCCCCGTTGGCCTTGTGGTACTGCCTCGCCAGCTTTATGACCGTCTCGACCGCCTCCGAGCCCGAGGAGACGAAGAAGGTGCTGTTGAGATCCCCTGGCGCTATCTCGGCTATCTTGGCCGCGAGCTCGAGGCTCCTGGGGTGCTGGAAGCTCCAGTTGGGGAAGAAGCCAAGCTCCTTCATCTGTGATGCTGCGGCCTCTGCGAGCTCCGCCCTTCCGTTTCCTACCTGGGTGGTGAAGAGGCCCGCGAGACCATCCAGGTAACTGCGCCCCCGATCGTCGGTGACGTAGCAGCCCTCGCCGGAGACGATGACGGGCAGCTTGGACCAGTCCTCCGAGTAGAGTGTGAAGTGCAGCATAAGGTTGTCCACGCCCGCGAGCGACGTGCTCTCATTCCGTTTCTCGAAACCCCTCATCACGTCCACGCGCCAACCCACCTTTCCCTAATCGAACCTTGCCCGTCTTTCGTAGTCTGAATGAGGCTTGGAATAACCGAATTTTCCGTACCATCCCCTGGATGATCGCACACGCGGAGAAGAAAGACACGGGGAGTCTGCACAAGAACAGACCGACCAGCCAACCTCTCGGTCGAAGCGCTACGTCTTCAGGCGGTAGCCCGTTTTGAAGATCCACCAGACCGCCGTCAGGCACAGGGTCAGGAAGAAGACCGTCATGGCGACGCTCAGGCTGACGCTCACGTCGGCGACGCCGTAGAAGCTCCATCGGAAGGCGCTTATGAGGTAGACGACTGGGTTGAAGAGCGTGGCCGTCTGCCAGAACGGCGGCAGCATGTCGATGGAGTAGAAGCTGCCGCCAAGGAAGATCAGGGGTGTGACGATGAGGAACGGCACGAGCTGCAGTTTCTCGAAACCGTCGGCCCAGATGCCCAGCACGAAGCCGAAGAGGCTAAAGGTCAGGGCCGTTAGGATCAAGAACGTCAGCATCCAGAGCGGGTGCTGGACCTCCAGCGGCACGAACAGGCCCGAGGTGGCGAGTATGATCAGGCCGAGGATTATCGACTTGGTCGCCGCCGCCCCGACGTAGCCAACGACGATCTCGACGTAGGAGATGGGGGCGGACAGGAGCTCGTAGATCGTGCCCGTGAACTTGGGGAAGAAGATGCCGAACGACGCGTTGGAGATGCTCTGCGTCAGCAGCGAGAGCATGATAAGCCCTGGCACGATAAAGGCCCCGTAGCTGATGCCGTCGATGTCGGAGATGCGCGAGCCGATCGCGGCGCCGAAGACGACGAAGTACAGGGACGTGGAGATGACCGGCGAGACGATGCTCTGGAGCACCGTGCGCCAGGTGCGCGCCATCTCGAACAGGTAGATCGCGCGTATCGCGTGAAAATTCATCTTTCCTCTCTCACCAGGCTGACGAAGATCTCTTCCAGCGAGCTCTGTTTGGTCTGCAGGTCCCTGAACTTGATGCCCGTGCCGCCCAGGTCCGAGAGCAGGGCGGCGATGTCCGTGCGCCCGGTTTGCGTGTCGTAAGTGTAGATGAGCTCGTAACCGTCCGACCCGAGTTCCAGGTTATAGCCGGAGAGCTCGCCCGGAATGCCGTCGAGCGCATCGTTTAGCTGCAGCGTCAACTGCTTCTTGCCGAGCTTGCGCATGAGTTCGGCCTTCTCCTCGATCAGGACGATCTCGCCGTTGTT
>Ga0136624_1000467_pt1 | contig 15599 bp, 15 predicted proteins | sample AntDrymUQ4692206_2_FD_104802 | JGI IMG/M metagenome (GOLD analysis project Ga0136624, IMG submission 104802) | Polar desert sand microbial communities from Dry Valleys, Antarctica - metaG UQ469 (22.06) | ecosystem: Environmental > Terrestrial > Soil > Desert | place: Antarctica: Dry Valley... | reverse complement strand
CATGGCGTCCTGGGCGGCGGTTTTCCTCGTCGACCTGCTGCTCCACCGCGGCGGTGGCTACGCCGAGGACGACCTCTACCGGCCCTCCGGCGTGCACGGTGCGCTCAACCCGGCCGGGGCCACGTCGTTGGTGGTGGCCTCCGTCATCGGTCTGGGCACCGTCACCTCCTTCGACCCCAACGTCGCCAAGGTGCTCGGTTTCCTGCTCACCGACGCCGCGCGCGACGGCAGTGTGGGAGCCAGCAACCTCGGGGTGTTCCTCGCGTTCGGGCTGGCCGCGGTGCTGTACGCGGTGCTGTCGACGACCGTGTGGCGGCCGCGGTCACGCGTCGCCCGATGACGCTGACGGCCACCGGATGACGGGCGAGTCGACCGACTGGCTGGTCCTCGTCGACCTCCAGCGGGTCTTTGCCGAACCGGAAAGCCCGTGGGTCACCCCGGGCTTCGCCGCCGCCGCAGCGGCCTGCCGCCGATTGGAGACGGCGTACGCCGGCCGCACCGTCCTCACCCGCTTCCTTCCGCATCAGCATCCCACCGCGGCCTGGGCGGACTACTACGCCGAATGGCCGTTCGCCCTCGACCCCGCTAACGCAGCCGGGTACGACCTCGTCGAGCCGTGGGCAGACTCCGACGCACCCGTAGTGTCCGCCGCTCGCTTCGGCAAGTGGGGGGAGGAGCTGGCGGGGATAGTCGGCGACGGCGCGCTGGTCGTGGCGGGTGTGTCCACAGACTGTTGCGTGCTCTCCACCGTGCTCGGCGCGGTTGACGACGGCCGTCGCGTGCGCGTCGTCGCCGACGCCTGCGCCGGACTCGACGACGCGTCCCATCGCCGTGCGCTGGACGCGATGGCGCTGTACACGCCGCACGTGACGCTGACCTCTGTGGCGGCGGAGCTGGCCAGGTGACCTCCGCGCCGGGGTGGGGCACGTACGACGTCGACCACCCGGCCGCCGCCACACACGTCGCCACCGGCTTCGCCGTACGCGTAGGGGTCTTCTCGACCAGTGCGGGGCGCTACACCGACTTCCCGGTGCAGAGCGGTGGATTGACCTACGGCTCGCACTCGACGGACGGTTCCTTCGCCGAGCTGGTGTGCGAGCACGCGGGTGCCGCCATCCGGCTGCGGCTGACCTCCGCCGGCGACGACCTCGCCGGCGAGATCGAAGTGCTGCGGCTGGCCGAGTGGGCGTTGCGCACGTGGTTCGTCCTGGACGTGGGGTGGACGGCGACGCCGGACGCCGCCGGCGCCGTGCGGGTCGACGTCCCTCCTGGCGAGCGCCGCTACGTCGAGCCTCCGCTGGTCGTCGCCGACGGTCCGACCGGCAGCTGGCAGATGACCACCGACGTGCGGCCGGTCAGTATCGACCTGTACGCCGACGCGTCCGACGTACGCCGTGAGTTCGAAGACTGCGGCTACTACTTCCGGCCGCCGACGCGCGAGAACGGGCGCAGCGCGGTGCTGCGCTTCACCGCAGTGGCCCCGCTGGTGCGGTTCGCCGTGTCGCGGACCACCCCTGCCGCCCTGCTCCGGCCGGTCACCGCCGCGGTGGCTGACGACCCGGTGCGCGACATCCTGGGCTGGAACACCGTCTGGGATCCGGTCCACCGCCGCCGCTACACCGTGTCCACGCGCGCGTGGGTGGGACGCAAGTTCGGCGGGTGGGGGGTATGGCAGATCGACGGCTTCGTGCACGCGGTGCTTGCGGCGTACGCCGGTGACCCGGCACTCGCCGCGGACAACCTGCGCGCAACGCTGGGCAATGCGACCGACCAGGGACGGCTCGCCGCGCTGTGCTCCGGCCGCACCAGGTGGGTGGACCGTTCGCATCCGCCGATCGGCGCGCTGGCGACCTGGATCGTGTGGCGGACCGGTAGCCGCGAGCCCTCGGGCGCGGTCGAGGCCGCCTATCCCGTGCTTCACCGCGCGTTCTGGCACTGGTTCGCCTTACGCGACGGCAACGCCAACGGCGTCCTGGAGTACGGGTCGTCCCCGGTCGGCGACGGCCACTTCGTGCACACCAAGCTCGCCGCCATGGACGAGTCGGCGATGGACAACTCACCGATGCACGACGAGGCAAGCTTCCGCGCCGACACGCACACCCTCGACGTGGAGGACGTCGGGCTGAACAGCCTCCTGGTACTCGACGGCATGCTGCTCGCCGCGCTGGCCGACACCCTCGGCCGACCTGCCGACGAAGCGGTCGCCCTGCGAGCCCGGTGCCGCGAACTTTCCGCTGCCGTACGCCGCGATCTGTGGGATCCGACCCGAGAGGTCTTCGCCAACCGCCGGTGGGACGGCGACTTCGTACGTTCGGTCACGCCGACCTCGTGCTATCCGCTGATCGCGGGCATCGCCACTGCCGAGCAGGCGGAGGCGCTGGTCCGCGGGTGGATCACCGACGAGACTCGCTTCGCGGGGGAGTGGCCGGTGGGAGCCACGACGCACGACGACACAGCAAGTGGCGACAACACCTACTGGCGGGGGCGGGTGTGGCCGCCGCTGAACTGGCTCACGTTCCTCGGCCTCCGCCGCTACGGCTACACCGAGGAAGCCGATTGGTTGGCCGCGCGCAGCGTTGCCCTCTTCGCGCGCGGATGGGAGCAGCGGCGGTCCTGGGAGAATTACGGGCAGCGCTCGGGAAAGGGCGCCGACTCCCCTGACGCCGACCCCTTCTACACCTGGAGCGCGTTGCTGCCGCTGCTGCAGCGGTGCGGCGAGGTCGGCGACGCGCTCGCCGAGTTCGACCCGAACTGACTCGCGGGCGGCCCGGCCCGGGGCGCTACCGTGCCGGCCGTGCCATCTCATCCTGGGCCGCCGGACGCTGGGCCGGCGAACGCTGGGCCGCCGGACGGATCGCCGCAACCGCCCGCGCTGCACGTGCGGGGCGTCGTACTCCCCGACGCGGAGCACCGCGACCTGTACGTCGTCGACGGCCGAGTCACCTACGAGCCGGTCCGCGACGCACAGGCGGTCGGCGCCGGCTGGATCCTGCCCGGCCTGGTCGACGCACACTGCCACATCGGCCTCGGTCCCGATGGCGGCGTCGCCATCGACGAGACCGAGCGGCAGGCGCTCACCGAGCGCGACGCCGGCATGTTGCTGGCTCGCGACTGCGGCGTACCGGTCGACACGCGCTGGATCGACGACCGTCCCGATCTGCCGCGGATCGTGCGCGCCGGGCGGCACATCGCCCGCACCCGACGCTACTTGCGCAACTACGGCGTGGAGATCGAGCCGGACGCGCTGCCCCAGATGGCAGCGGAGCAGGCCGCTCGCGGCGATGGGTGGGTGAAGATTGTCGGGGACTGGATCGACCGCGACGCCGCGCGCCTTGGGCCGTGCTGGCCCCCCGAGGCGCTCGCCGAAGCGGTCGCCGCGGCGCATGCGGCCGGTTCTCGGGTCACCACGCACGTCTTCGGCAGCGATGCGCTGCCCGATCTGCTGGCCGCCGGTGTCGACTGCGTCGAGCACGGCACCGGACTCGACGACGCGCTGCTCACGGTGATGGCGGAACGCGCGGTCGGGCTGGTGCCCACGCTGATCAACGTCGACACGTTCCCAGCCATCGCCGAGCAGGCCGCCCGCTTCCCGTCGTACGCCGAGCAGATGCGCCAGCTGCACTCCCGGGCACGGCCCATGGTGCGCACGGCCTACGAGGCGGGCGTCGAAATCTTCGCCGGCACCGATGCGGGCGGGGGGATCAGTCACGGGCGGATCGCCGAGGAGGTGCGCGCGCTGCACGAGGCGGGGCTACCCGCCGACGCGGCACTCGGGGCCGCGTCGTGGCGGGCCCGGGAGTGGTTGGGCTTCGCGCCGGGGCTCAGCGAGGGGGCGCTCGCCGACCTGGTGGTCTACGACGCCGATCCGCGCAGCGACCTGACGACACTGGCTCGTCCGGTGCGGGTGGTGCTGCGCGGTCGGGTGGTGCGGTGACCAGCCAGCCGCCCGCTCAACTGCTCAGCGCGGAGAGGAATGCGGCGAAGCCTCCGCTGGCGCGAGCGTGGCACCGTCCGCTCGTCATCACCGGGAGCGCCGCCGTGCGCAGGACGCGGGCGCCGGACTCGACGAGCGCCGCGACCAGGGCCTGGTCCTCGCCGACCTCCAGCGCTGGGAAGCCGCCCGCCGCCAGATAGGCGGCCCCGCGCACGCCGAGGTTGGCGCCGTGCACGTGGTGGTGGCCGGCGTCGGGGTCCGCCCAAGACGGCCGGTGCTCGTAGTGCCGCCCGAAGCGAGTGGCAACCTGCGGGCTCCAGTGCGCCCAGGAATCGACGGTGATGGTGCCGACGACGGCGTCCCAGCCCTCCTCCGCCCAGCCGAGCTGCCGCACCAGCCAGTCCACTGGCACCACCGAGTCGGCGTCGGTACACGCAACCCACGCTCTGGCCGGGTCGGTTGTCGCCAGCGCGGCCGCCACCCCCGCGGCGCGGGCCGGTCCTGGGCGGCCGGCCGAGCTGACCACGACCCGCAGGTCGGCGAAGAGACCCTCGTACGACGCCACCACTTCGGCGCTGCGATCGAGGCAGCGGTCGAGCACCACCGTCATCGACGTCGGCACGCCTTCGTTCTCCGCCAGCGCGGCGGCGGCGGCGAGGGCATCGAGGCAGCGAGGAAGCAGCAGTTCCTCATCGCGGACCGGTACGACGACGGCCACCCGGTCGATCACGACACCAGCCCTTCCTCCGCGGCGACGGAGCGCACCGTCCCACGGATCCAGAGGTCGAGCCGGAAGTCGTCCTCGACGTGGCGCACGAGGCCGCGCAGGCCGGCAGCGGCGCCGAGCACCTCGTGGACGTCATCTCCGGTCAACGGGTAGTCCGCGACCGGATGCCGCCAGTGCACGGCGAGCAGCGTGCCGCCGTCATCGAGGCTCGCCGCGGCCCGGGTGGCGAGTGTCGCGAGGTCGTCGTCGCTCAGGTAGTAGCCCATCTCACTGAGCAGGATGAGGTCGAATGTGCCGGACGGCCACTCCTGCGGTACGCCGATGCGCTCCACCCGCACGGTCGGCAGCTGACCCAACCGCGCGCGGGCTTGACGCAGCACCGCCTCGGCGACGTCGGTGGCGAGGACCTGATCCGCGCGTTGGGCTAGTCCCTCGGTCAGCAGTCCGAGACTGCACCCGGGCTCGAACACGCGTCGGTACCGCCGCCTGGTCAGCGCCGCGAGGGTCAGCGCCCGCTTCCGCTCCTCGTACCACCGCGACCGGAATCCCCACGGGTCGTCGTCGCCGGCGTACATTCGGTCGAAGTAGGCCGGCGGCAGTGAGCCGCTCATCCGAAGAAGACCTCGGCGTCGCGGTCGAACCGGGCGAGTGCGCCCGGCCACAGCACCGGCGCGTCCTCTGGTCGCGGCCCGAGCGGGCGCAGCTGGCTGGTGTAGCAGGTCATCGCCGCCGCCTTTGCCGTCCGCACCGGCTGGGGAAGCGGCACCCGGCAGGCCACCTGCCAGGGGACCCGCGAGTCGCCGGGTGCTGCCCAGTGCCAGGTCCACACCGGATAGCCGAGCAGCCGGGCCCCGGTCGTCGCACAGGCCGCCGCAGCGGCCCGACCGGTGGCCTCGTGGTCAGGGTGACCGTCACCAGCCCAAGTCGCCAGGCACCAGCTGCTGCTGGTCAACCGCGCGGCGATGGCAGCGGCGAGCGCCGGCTCGGCGGCGTCCACGGCGCCGTCTTCGATCCCCACCCGGTGAATCGGCTGGTGGGCAAGGCCCAGCGCGGTCATGGCGGCGGCGGTCTCACCGCGTCGGATGGTGGCCAGCTGGGTGGGGGTGACCGCCGTCGAGCCCGGATGGGACGCCTCGCCGTCGGTGACGGCGAGGAGTTCGACCCGTACGTCGGCGTCGGCGGCCAGGCGCATCGTGCCGCCCGCGCCCAGCACTTCGTCGTCCGGGTGCGGCGCGACCACCACCAGGTGGCGCACCTCGGTCAACGGAAGCACCGGAAAGGTGCGCAGCGCCGGCCAGGCCTGCCAGGTGGTCTCCGCGGTTCCCGGTCCGGCTATTGCGGTCACCACCGCGCGCCCTCCTCGGTGCGGCTGGCGACCAGGCGCCCGAGGTCGGCGAGATCGCGCTCGGCGTGGCTCTGTCGGACGTACAGCGCCAGGTCGGCGACCCGGCGGGCGTGCGCCCGGTCGCCCGCCAGCGGCGTCGGGCCGAGGGCCCGCCCGACCCGGTCGATTGCGTCCGCCGCCACCGCCTCCGCCACGGCGCGCACCCGCCGCGCGTTGAGTTCGGCGTCCGCGGTGTCGGTGAGAGCGGCGTCCGCGGCCGCGGACGCTGCGCGTAGCCCGTCGCCTGCCGCGGTCAGCGCCGCGTCGAGCGCGCCCAGGTGGGCGAACGCGTGCGGTCCGACATCGCGCCGCCGCGCCGCCTTCACCAGGGTGGCGGCCACCCCGCGCGCACCGCCGTACCAGCAGGCCGCCACTCCGGCGGCGCCGTGCCAGAACCCCGGCCGGTCCACGTAGGCGCCGGGCCGACCCACGGAGACGGCGGGGGCATCGTCGAGATCGACGGCGAGGGTGTCACTGCCGGTCAGCGCCAGCGCCGCCCAGCCGCCCTCGACCGGGCGCACTCCCGTATCGGCCAGGTCGAGGGCGAAGAGCCGTGGCCCGTCCTCGGATCGGGCGGTGACCAGCGCGTGGGTGTAGATGCGCGCCCCGCTGCACCAGGCCTTGCGTCCGGACAGCCGCCAGGTGTCCCCGGCACTGTCGAGAACGGCGTGCACCGTCGCTCCCGGCGGTTCCGCCGCCCACACGCCCCAGAGAGAACCGGGCGGAGGGGGCGGGCCGTCCAGCTCGGCGAGGATGGCCACGGCGTCAGCGTGTGCCTCACCGAGCCGAGCGAGGGTGAGGTCCGCTTCGCCGAGCGCGGCCAGTCCGCTCCAGCGTGCCGCGGTGCTGCCGTGTGCGGGGAGCGGCAGGTCGAGCACGCCCGCTGCATGGGCGGCGCGCAGGGCCACCCCGGCGGCCCGTGGCTCGGACAGGTCCGAACGCTGTCCAGCGTCCCCCCACTCCTTCCACCAGGCGCGCACCACCTCGCTCGGGGCTGCGGGCGGCACGCTCACCTCCACGGCGGGACACGGGCTGACGGCTCGTGGTTGACCGGCTGGACGTTACCCGGCGCCGCGGCACTCACCCGCCGAGGAACCCCGGGTGGACGCGATGGCGGAGGGAGCGGCAGGCTAGGCGCGGTCACAGCCCAGCCCACCCTGGCTGAGTCACCTAGCGAAGGGACCACTCTCATGAGCCTGAACGACGACGACATGACCACCACCCCGACCGAGCCCACCCCCGCGGGCGGCGACGCGGACCAGGGCGACTCGGACACCGTCCAGGTCGACCCGTCCGGCTCCGACCCGTCGGGCACCGACCCCTCCGGTGGGGACGCCGACCAGGGCGACTCCGACGACGTCCAGGTCGACCCGTCCGGCTCCGACCCGGCAGGTCAGGACTCCTAGGCAGTGGCTTTCGAGCCGCCGGTGTCACGACCCGCCGTCGTGACACCGGCGCTCGCCCGCTGCACGGCTGCCGACCGGGACACCTTCGCCGCCGAGCACTGGTCGCGTCGACCGCTGTTGTCCCGCGCGGCTGAACTACCGAGCAACTTCAACGATCTGATCTCGGCCAGCGACGTCGACGAGCTGGTGGCCGAACGAGCGCTGCGTACGCCGTTCTTCAAGCTCGTCGAGGACGGGTCTTCCCTTAGTGGCTACACCCGCACTGCTGTTGCCGGGTCGCAGCGGCTCGCTGATCTCGCCGATGCCGACAAGGTCCGCGAGCTGTACGCCGGTGGGGCCACCCTGGTGCTCAACTCGCTGCACCGGTTGCATCCGCCGGTGGTGCGCTTCTGTCGTCAGCTGGCTCTCGACCTCGGACATCCAACGCAGTGCAATGCCTATGTGACGCCCGGCGGCAACGCGCGCGGGTTCGCCTTCCATCACGACACCCACGACGTCTTCGTCCTGCAGGTCGACGGAACGAAGCGCTGGATCGTGCACGAGCCGGTGCACCAGTTGCCGCTGCGCAGCCAGCCTCGGGCGGGTGATGACCTGGTCGCCGAGGGCGCGCAGCCGCTGCTCGATGTGGAGTTGCACGCGGGTGATGCGTTGTACCTTCCGCGGGGGTACGTGCACGCCGCAGTGACGACCGAACAACGTTCGATTCATCTGACCGTCGGCGTGCTGTCGACCACGTGGTACGACGTGCTCGAAGACACCTTGGGTCTGGCTGCCGACGAACTGGCGTTTCGCGACGCGCTGCCGATGTCCCCGCTAGGAACGGCGCGGGAGGAGCTGCCCGCCTTTGTGAAACAGGCCGCGCAGTGGCTCGCCGACCTGCCGATCGACCAGGTGCAGGAGCTGCTCGACAAACGGCTGGCGCGCGCCGTACCCGCGGAGCCGCTGGGCATGCTCGCCCAGGACGAGGCGGTGCGCTCGGTGACCGCGGCGACGGTGGTCCGGCCGCGCGCCGGTGTGGCCGTTTGGCTCCGGGACGGTGCGGACGGGCAGGTGGTGGTGGTGCTGCCGGACCGGGAAGTGGCGGTCCCGCGGTACGTCCGGCCGGCTCTCGAGCGCTGCCTCGCCGGTCCGGTGCGCGCCGGGGACCTGGCCGGTCCCGAGTTCTCCGCGGGCGACGGCGTGGTGCTGCTCCGCCGACTGCTGCGCGAAGGCGCCGTCGTCGCCGCGGAATGACCGGGCGTACGACGCGTTGTGGCGGTAGGACAACCACATCTCGACATTGGACGGGCGTCATGCCGATCACCCGGTTGAACCACGCGGTCCTGTTCGTTCGCGACGTCCAGCGCAGCCTGGACTTCTACACCGAGGTGCTGGGCTTCCGCCGGATCGACATGACCCCCGAGGGGTTCGCCGGGGCGGCGTTCCTGCAGGCACCCGGCTCGGACAACGACCACGACCTGGGCTTGTTCGAGATGGGATCAGCGGCGCAGTCTTCACCGGCCGGCAAGTCCACGGTCGGGCTGTACCACCTGGCCTGGGAGGTCGACACCCTTGCAGAGCTCGAACGGCTGCAGACGGTCCTCGCCGAGCGGGGGGCGCTCGTCGGCGCCAGCGACCACGGCACCACCAAGAGCCTCTACGCGCGCGACCCGGACGGCTTGGAGTTCGAGGTGGCGTGGCTGGTGCCGACCGACCGACTCGACGCGGCGGCGCTATCGGCGCGAAGGCGGATCGGACCGTTGGACCTCGCCCGGGAAAAGGAGCGCTACGGCGCCACCACGACCGCCTGACCGCTGGCAGCGACTCAGTCGGTGGAGTCGTTGAAGGACTGGCAGCGCTCGGTCATCTCGAGCAGCCAGTCGTCCTTACCGAGCCGCCGGAATTCCGTGCGGGACACGGTGCGGTCGTCGCGCTGGACGATGACGACCGCCTCGTCCGGTCCGGCGTACCACAGGCGGCGTACGACGTCGGCTGGGCGCAGTCGCGATCCCAGCTCCCGACGCGCCAGCTCCACGGGGTCTCCCCGCTGACCAGACGAGGTGTCGGCGTGTTGACCATGGCCCACGACAACCTTGTCCGCGCATTCCAGCTGAACTCCGGCCGCGTAGCCGGCAGGATCCGCTACGAGGATGATGCGGGTCGGCGCCTTCCCCGGGTCGAGGTAGCGGCCGGGACCCAGGCACTGCACCCGTAACTCCCCGGCTGGGGCCTGGACGACGATCGTGCTGGTGCCGCGGGGCAGGGTGTCACCCTGCCCACCCTGGGCGTGATCGACGCCGTACCGCAGGTCGGTGTCGGCGGTGTTCTCGAAGCGCAGGTGGACGCCGTCCAGCTGGGTGTTGACGCGGGTCGACGCCTCGCGGATGCCGCTCCGATTGCAGGTGATGCCGGCCACGGCGCCCGCGCCGGTGGCGTCGGCCCGTGGGGAGGGCGGCGCGACCGGTGGGCCAGCCTGCGAGCCGCAGCCACTCGCGGCCAGCACGACGCCGCCGAGAATGCAGGCCGAGACAATGACCCGCAGCGCCATGCCCGCCTCCCCCCGCACGATGCGTTACTAGCTGAGACGCTCTGGCGGCGTCGACGGTTGCCTGACCGGCGCACTCCGTTGGGGGATTTCTGGGGCGCGGTCTACGACACCACGATGACGCGGGGGGTACGCCGGCCCGGCCCGCCGGGCAGAGAGCGGGATCCCGAGAGCCGCAATGGAAGCGATCGAGCCGCCTCGGTGGTCCGCGCGGTTTCGCACCTGTCAGGCAGTACGGGCGCTATAGCGCCCGATGTCTGACAAGTCGGCGCACTTGGTCAGCGTCAGCGGTCATAGGCCTCACGGCGGTGCCGGACGTTGATGACGAGTACCAGCAGAAGGTCATCCTCGATGCTGTAGATCACCCGGTAGTCCCCGGTGCGCACCCTCGGCCAGCAGGGAGATGACCTTGGAAATTCGGTCCCGCGCGGATCTGTCGACCTTGCGGAGCTCGCGTGCCGCCGCGGGGCGGAACTCGACTCGGTAGGTCACGCCAGACCGAGGTCGGCCTTCACGACCCCCCAAGGGATCGAGGGGCCGTCCTCGTCGAGCGCCGCGCGGGCGGCCGCGCCGGGCGGGGCTCGAACCTGCTCGCGGCAACTGCGATATCGCGCGCGAGCCGGCTACTTGCTGATTGACCGGCAGCTCGCCGCCCGGCCAGGGCGCCCGGTGACCCCTCGCACGGCAGGGGTACCCGTCAGAACTTGATCTCGAACTCCGGGTAATCGGGCTGCGGACACGGCTCGCCTCGGTAGCCCAGACGTTCGTAGAACGGCGCCGAGCGACGTTCGTGCGCCTGCCAATGCAGGAAGCGGACGCGGGAAGAGGCCCAGCCCACCACGGCCTCCATCAGCTGACGCCCCACCCCGGTGCTTCGCCGGTCGGGACTGACGTAGACGTCATGAAGTCTCGCGACTCGGCCCTCCTTGCCACCCCGAAGATGGTCGCCGTAATCCTGGGCTGCCGCGTACCCGATCAATCGCCCCTCGTCGCTGGCGACCACAATGAGCCAGAAGGGATTGCTGGTCAGCCGAACGAACCGCTCGCGCGACGACTCTTCACCGTCCCGGGCGCCCATGCCCACCAGAAGCGGCCAGAGCTCCGGCCAATCGTGGCTGCGCGCCTGGCGCACACGCGCCGTCATGCCCGCATTCTGCCGGTGACGGAAGCCGAGCGGGTCGCGGGGCTGTTGACCGGCGCTCGTCAGCAATCTGTTACGGACTGGGCCGGCGAGACCTTCGACATGGCCTTGACCTGCGGTTATGGCGTGTCCGAGGGGGGACTTGAACCCCCATGCCCTTTTGGGGCACTAGCACCTCAAGCTAGCGCGTCTGCCAATTCCGCCACCCGGACGTGGATGCGACGCCCCGCTCCAACGAACTCGCCGCGGCGTACACACTAACAAAGGAACGCCTCCTGACCGCCGAGCCATCGGCGTACGGCTCGGAGCTGACAGGCAGGATGGGGACCCCCTGCCGTACCCCGCACACACCGCACACCGCACACCGCACACCGCACACGGAGGAGTCGAGCGTGACCGACCAGCCCGCGCCGCCAACCGCCACCGCCGAGGACGAGGTCGTCGACCTGTGCCGGGACCTGATCCGGATCGACACTTCCAACCCGGGCAAGCCGGAGCGGCCCGCGGCGGAGTACGTCGCCGAAAAGCTCGCGGAGGTCGGCTTGGAACCCCAGCTGTACGAGTCCGAGCCGGGTCGGGCCAGCGTCGTTGCCCGGATGGCGGGGGAGGACAGCAGCCGCGGGGCCCTGCTGGTCCACGGACACCTCGACGTCGTACCGGCCAACGCAGCCGACTGGCAGGTTGATCCCTTCGCCGGAGAGGTCAGGGACGACTGCCTCTGGGGGCGGGGCGCCGTCGACATGAAGGACATGGACGCGATGACGCTTGCCGTCGTACGCGACCGGATGCGGAGCGGCCGGAAGCCGCCGCGTGACGTGGTGCTCGCCTTCTTGGCGGACGAGGAGGCGGGCGGTACCAAGGGAGCGCACTGGCTCGTCGAGCACCATCCAGAGCTGTTCGAAGGGTGCACGGAAGGCATCAGTGAGGTGGGTGGCTTCAGCTACCAGGTGAGCGACGACCTGCGGCTGTACCTCATCGAGACGGCGCAGAAGGGCATGGCCTGGATGCGGCTGCGCGCCCGGGGGACGGCAGGACACGGCTCGATGGTCAACGACGACAACGCGGTCACCGCACTCGCCGAGACCGTGGCGCGGATCGGGCGGCACGAGTTCCCGCTCCGCGTGACGAAGACGGTGCGCGCGTTTCTCGAGGAGGTCTCCGACGCGCTCGGTGTCGAGCTCGACCCGGACGACATGGGCGCCACCGTCGCCAAACTCGGCACGCTGTCCCGCATCATCGGCGCCACGCTGCGCAATACGGCCGCGCCGACCATGCTCGAGGCCGGCTACAAGGTCAACGTCATCCCCGGGGACGCGACGGCGTACGTCGACGGGCGTTTCCTCCCCGGCTATGAGGAGGAGTTCCTCGCCGAGATCGACGAGCTGCTCGGCCCGCGCATCGAGCGGGAGATGGTGCACCACGACATCGCGCTGGAGACCGAGTTCGACGGGGCGCTGGTCGACGCGATGGCCGCCGCGCTGCGGGCCGAGGACCCGGGGGCCCGCGCGGTGCCGTACTGCCTGTCCGGGGGCACCGACGCGAAGTCCTTCTCGCTGCTGGGAATCCGCGGGTTCGGGTTCTCCCCACTGCGCCTCGACCCGGAGCTCGACTTCGCCGGCATGTTCCACGGCGTCGACGAGCGAGTGCCGCTGGACGGGCTGCGGTTCGGCGTACGCGTTCTCGACCGTTTCCTTACCGGCTGCTGAGCCGGGACCCGGGTCAGCCGGTTCGCACGACCCGGATGATGCGGCGGCGCAGCACCACCCGGCGCTGCCCGTCGGGGTAGAGCCGCAGCCGGGCCAGCTCCCAGTGGCCGTACTCCGCCCGCTCGGTGAGCAGTCGGCGGGCGTTCGCGCGGCTCGTCCCGCGCGGGAGCCACAGCTGCTCGTACTCGTACTCCGCCATCGCTGGACATTGTGGCGTCCCCACGCCGGTCGTGGTGCCGGTAGCGTCCGCACCATGTCCGAATCCCCGGTGCCCTCCAGTGAGCAGGTCCGCGACGCCGCCGAGAAGTTCAAGGCGGCCATCGACGCCCATCTGGCGGCGTGCGAGCAGCGTTCCGGTGACACCGATCCAGCGGTGCAGGAGGCGTACGACGAACTGCGGCAGGCCGGTCTTTCCTACGACGACCTGCTCCTCGACGCCTACGAGGAAGTCACGCCGTTCGAGGCGCCCGACGTCACCGACGAGGAGGAGTGGGCGGCACTCGCGGAGGCCGGCACCGTGTTCGACCGACTCTCCGTGCTGTCGCGGCGCGACTTCACCGTCGCCGACCCGGCGGAACTCATCGAGGCGGGGAGGGCCGCCTACCTGGAGCTGTTCCCCGACGATGTCGAGGCGCAGGCCGACGAGCGGGTCACCGACCCGGGCGTCGCCGTACAGCAGATGCTCCAGGCCTACGGCCAGGAGGGCGTCGAGGAACGCGCCGACGACTCGGGACTGGTGCCCGAGGGATCCACCACCTGGGTGCTGGCCGGCTCGGAGCCGCCCGCCGATTGGCGGGAGCAGGCTTTCGCCGGCGCCCACCCACGACGGCTGGTCGCCCGCTACGACGAGGTCTTCGAGGAAGGCAACGACACGGCGTACGGCGACGGCGCGGGCTAAGCGTCGCCCTCGGACGCCGCCCGGTGCAGCCGCCGGCTCGGCCAGTCACTGGTCCGGCCGAAGAGGGTGAGCAGCGTCGGCATGAGCATGGACCGTACGACGACCGCGTCGAGGAGGATCCCGACCGCCATCGCGAACGCCAGCTCACGGAACGAGCGCAACGGAACCAGTGCGAGCAATCCGAAGCTGACGGCCAAGGTGATCCCCGCCGCGGTGATGGCCCGGGTCGACTGGGGAAGCGCCACCTCGATGGCTTCTCGCAGCGGGCGATGGCGTGCCTCCTCCCAGATGTGGCCGACACCGAAGATGTTGTAGTCCGACCCCAGCGCCACGAGCAGCACCGCGGCTGCGAACGGCACGTAGAACGTCAGGCCGTCGTGGCCGAGCAGGTCCTGGAAGACGAACGTGGTGAGCCCGAGCGTCGCGCTCAGCGCGAGCAGGCTGCAGCACAGCAGGTACAGCGGGGCCACCAAAGCGCGCAGGAACAACACCAGCATCAGCAGGTTCACCACGAGTGCGGCGAGCGCGATGCGTCCCATGTCGTCGGTCGTGGACGTCACGATGCCCGTCGCCAAGGCGGTGTCCCCGGCGAAGCCGACTCGCACGTTCTGCAATCCGGCGGTCCGCAGCAGTTCGGGCAGACGCTGCTGGATGGCGCGCAGGTCTTCGACGGCACCGGCACCCAACGGCGGCTCGTTCATCACCATCAGATAGCGGGCGGCATTGCCGTCCCGGGACAAGACGATGCCGTACTCCTCGGCGAAGACCTGCTCGCCGGGGCCGAAGACGCCGGCCACGCCCTCCTGCTCCTCGAGGAGCCCGTCGAGGCGCACCAGCTCGGGGCGCCGTTCGGTCACTCCCTCGGCCTCCACGAGCAGGACCGTGGGCGACAGGATCCCCTGGGCGAAGCCGGCCTGCGCAGCGGCGGCCGCCCGCTGCACCTCGTTTCCGGGAGGAAGCGACGGCACGAACCCGAGCCCAAGCCCCAAGTGACCCAGCGGGAGGGAGGCGAAGATCAGTCCCGCGGTGCAGGCGGTCAGGATCACGGCGGCGCTGCGCCGACGGGTGAGCATCCGCACCAGCCAGCCGGGGCGATCCCGCGCCGGGCGCTCGGTCGATCCGGCCGCCGCGAACCGTCCCGGCCAGAACATCCAGCCGCCGACGATTGCCATCACCGCGGGCACCAGCGTCACCGACACGACGAGGCCGACCAGTACGGCGAGAGCCATGCCCGGACCGAACGCCCGGAACAGCGCGGAGTCGGCGACCAGCAAGGAGGCGGTCCCGGCCGCCACGGTCAGCCCGGCAGCGGTCACGATCGGCGTGAAGGACGCCGTTGCCCGGTGGGCGGCCGTCAGCCGGTCGTCCCCCGCCGCGACGCGCCGGCGCAGCCCCGAGACGTAGAAGATGACGTAGTCGGTGACCACCCCCAGCTGCAGCGCTACCAGCAGCGGCTCCAGCTCGCTGGGCACGGCGATCCCCAGCGCCTCCCCGAGGCCACCGGCCACCCGAAGCGTGATGAGAAAGGACAGACCGGCGGTGAGCAGGGTGAGGAGGGGAGCTACCAGCGAGCGGAAGTTCAAGGCGACGATCAGCACGATGGCGGCGAGGGTGGCGCCCTCGACCAGTGGCAGAGAGTCCTCGACGATGCGGGCCTGCTCCACCCGAGCCGGCACCGACCCGGTGATACCGACGACATCGTCCTGTTCCCGCTCCAGGAAGCGGTCGACGTAGTCCTCGGCCACTTGCTGCTGACTGGCGAAACCGACCCATTGCGGCATGAAGAAGTAGGTGAGCAGGGTGGTGCCGCTCTCCAAGCTGGAGGGAAAGAGGCCAAACGTGTTCGAGATCGGCAGGATACCGAGCAGCGGCTCGACGT
>Ga0136624_1000465_pt1 | contig 15603 bp, 16 predicted proteins | sample AntDrymUQ4692206_2_FD_104802 | JGI IMG/M metagenome (GOLD analysis project Ga0136624, IMG submission 104802) | Polar desert sand microbial communities from Dry Valleys, Antarctica - metaG UQ469 (22.06) | ecosystem: Environmental > Terrestrial > Soil > Desert | place: Antarctica: Dry Valley... | reverse complement strand
TGCTGCCATCACGCCCGCAGGAGTACGTATACGGCTTGGACCGGCACGTGCTGCGCTGCCCCTGGCACGGGTGGGAGTTCGACATCCGCACCGGCAGGTCCTTGTTCGACCCCGACCGGATGCGCGTGCGGGCCTACCCGGTGCGGGTGCAGGACGGCCGGCTCTTCCTGGAGTCGTAGGGGTCCGCGTGCCCGCAGGTCACGACGACGAGGTGCGGCGGGAGGACTCCTCGGCGAGGCAGCAATCCAGGCTGCCGCTGGAGGGGATCCGGGTCCTTGATCTCTCCAACCTGCTCGCCGGCCCGATGATGACCATGTACCTCGCCGATTTCGGCGCGGACGTCGTGAAGGTTGAGCACCCGCGAGGCGACGAGATGCGCCTGTGGGGCCGCAGCAAGGATGGTGTCGGGCTGTTCTTCAAAGTCATCAACCGCAACAAGCGCGCGATCACCCTCAACCTCGGCACCGAGCAGGGCCGGGACCTGGTCCGTCGGATGGCCGCTCGCATCGACGTGGTCGTGGAGAGCTTCCGCCCCGGCACCCTCGAGCGCTGGGGCCTCGGCTACGAGGACCTGCGGGCAGGCAACGACCGCCTGATCATGGCTCGGGTCTCCGGCTTCGGCCAGGACGGGCCCTACGCGCCGCGGCCGGGCTTCGGGACGGTGGCGGAGGCCTTCGGCGGCTATGCGGCGATCAGCGGTTTCGAGGACCGCCAGCCGCTGCTGCCGGCGTTCGGCCTCGGTGACGCGTCCACGGCCATTCACGGTGCGTACGCCACCCTGCTCGCGCTGTACGAGCGCGACCTCGGCAGCGGTCTCGGCCAGTGCATCGACCTCGCGCTGTACGACGGCCTGCTGACCATGCTGGGCTCGCACGTCGTCGACTACGACCAGCTCGGCGTGATCGAGCCGCGCATGGGCGGCCGCCTCGCGTTCGCCTCACCCCGCAACACGTACCGGACGGCGGACGGCGACTGGATCGCCATGGCGGGCAGCACCCAGGCGACGTTCGAGCGCACGGCCCGCGCGATCGGAGCCGAGCATCTGGTCAGCGACCCGCGCTTCTCGGACAACCGCCACCGCATCGACAACGCCGTCGCGCTCGACGCGGAACTGCAGGCCGCCCTGGACCGCCTGTCCACCGAGGATGCCCTGCAGCGCCTGTGGTCAGCCGGAGCGGCGGCCGGGCCCGTCAACGACGTGGCCGACATCCTGGACGACCCGCACGTCGCGGCGCGCAAGAACATCGTGCAGGTCGACGACGATGAGCTCGGGCCCGTGCGGATGCAGGGCGTGGTGCCACGGCTGGGACGCACACCGGGACGAGTGTCCACCGCGGGGCCGACCAAGGGACGGCACAACGCCGAGATCTACGGGTCGTGGGCCGAGCTGGACGAGCACGAGCTCGAGGACCTCAGCCGGGCGGGCGTGATCTGACCGCGGTGCGACCCCTCACGAGGCGCCGAGGCCATCGGCGAGCAGACGCCGCGCGATCACGATCCGCAGGATGTCGCTGGTGCCCTCGCCGATGGCCATGAGCGGGGCGTCACGGTAGTAGCGCTCGACGTCGTACTCCTGGGAGTACCCGTAGCCCCCGTGGATGCGCATGGCCGTGAGAGAGCACCGCAAAGCCATCTCCGAGCAGTACAGCTTCGCCATGCCGGTCTCGAGGTCGCTGCGCTCGCCGCTGTCCATCTTGGCCGCCGCCCACCACATGAGCAGGCGACCTGCTTGGACGTCGGTGGCCATGTCAGCGATCTTCAGCTGGATGGCCTGGAACTCCGCGATCGGCTGACCGAAGGCGTGGCGCTCCCTGGAGTAGCCGACGGCGGCGTCGAGGCTGGCCTGCCCGAGGCCGACGCTGCGGGCCGCGATGTTGACCCGACCGATCTCCAGGGCGCTGAGCGCCTGCTTCAGGCCCAAGCCCTCCTCACCACCGAGCAGGTTGTCCGTGGGGACGCGGACGTCCTCGAGGACGACCTCGCACGACTCGGTCCCCTTGTAGCCCAGCTTGGGGATGTCCCTGCTCACGGAGTAGCCGGCGGCGTCTGCGTCCACCAGCAGGATGCTCATCCCCCGATGGGCGGGGTCGGCATCCGGGTCGGTCTTCACCAGCACCGGCAACGGGTCCGCGTGCCGTGCGTTCGTGATCCACGTCTTCGTCCCGTTGACCACGTAGTGGTCGCCCTCGCGGCGCGCCTTCGTGCTGATCCCCTGAAGGTCGCTGCCGGCTCCTGGCTCGGTGAGGGCGATCCCGGACCGCCGCTCCCCCGTCGCGAGGCCCGGCAGGTAGCGCTTGCGCTGGTCGTCGGTCCCATAGCGCTTGATGAGGTCCGTCGCGAGCGAGTGGCTGCCGAGGATCCCGGCGATGCCCATCCACGCGCGGCTGATCTCCTCGAAGGCGATCCCGTAGGAAAGCGCGTCGGCGTCCATCCCTCCGTGCTCGTCGGGAATGAGCAGGCCGAAGAGGCCCATCTGCTTCATCGCGTCCACGATCTCGGTGGGGTAGCGGCCCGACCGTTCCCATTCGTTGGCCACCGGCGCGACCTCGCGCCGGACGAAGTCCCGCATGACGTCGCGGAAGGCGGACTGCTCCTCGGTCAACGTGAAGTCCATGGCGTGTCTCTCTGTTCTCGTTTCTCGTTTCCCCGGCGCTTCAGCCGAAAGCCTGTGCCTCGGCCAGCCCCCGGACTCGGTCGTCGTGGTAGCCGAGCAGGACACGCAGCACGTAGTCGGCGTCCTCGTGACGCCGCGGTGCCCGGCGGTGCCCATCGGGTCGTCCACCGACGTTGACGGGGCTGGCGAGCTGCCGGACCCGGCCGAAGCGCTCGTGCGCGGTCTCGATGACGAGCTCACGGGCGGCCACCTGAGGATCCGCCATCGCCTTCTCGACGGTGTTCACCGGTGCGCACGGCACCCCCCCGTCGCCCAGGCGGTCGATCCAGCGGTCGGTGGCGTCGGTGGCGAAGACCTCGTCGAGGACCGGCAGCAGCTCGTCGCTGTGATCGCGGCGCGCCGCAAAGGTAGCGAACCGCAGGTCGTCGGCAAGGTCGGGGCGTTCTATGACCAGGCACAGCCGACGCCAGAACTTCTCCTTCGCGCAGGCCACCACGATCCAGCCGTCGGCGGTCCGGAAGTTCTGGAAGGGGATGAGCGACGGATGGGCGGACTGTCGGGTCCGCCCCGGTTTGTAGCCCGCCGAGAGATGCCAGGTCGCCGGGTAGGTCAGCATCCCCATCGCCACGTCGAACAGGCTCACGTCGCAATCCATGCCATGTCCGTCCCGGCGGGCGGCATGGATGCCGATCATTGTCGCGAGCGCCGCGACGTACCCGCCGGTGAAGTCCACCAGTGAGAGCCCGGTCTTCTCCGGGGGGCCGTCGGGCTCGCCGGTCAGGCTCATCCAGCCGGTGATGCCCTGGAGCATGTAGTCGTAGGCCGGCTCGGCGTGACGCGGCCCGCTCATGCCGAAGCCTGACAGCGAGCAGCACACGACCCGCGGGTTGTGCTCCCGCAGATCCTCGTAGCGAATCCCCAGCCGCTCCGGAATGTCACCACGGAGGTTCGAGTACACGGCGTCGGACACGCGCACGAGGTCATGGAGCACAGCGCGCCCTGCCTCGGTCGAGAGGTCGAGGCTGATGCTGCGCTTGTTGCGGTTGAACGTCTCGAAGAAGAGGCTGTCCTCTCCCTGCTGGTAGGGCGGGACGTAGCGTCCGACATCCCCGCCGGTCCGCGGATCCTCGATCTTGATGACCTCCGCCCCCAGATCGGCCAGGTGCACCGTCCCGAACGGCCCCGCACCGTACTGCTCGACGGCGATGATCCTCACGTCCTCGAGCGGCCTCACGACCGGCGCCCGCCGAGACGAGATCGTGTACAAAATGCGATTGCACAGGCCAGTGGTGGTTCCTGCGGGACGGGCGCGACGGACCGTGCGGTGGCTGCCCGCCCCCACCCGTCCGCCGGACTGCGACCATCGGATCTGGCCGAAAAGCCCCTGGCTCTAGGCAGATCGCGATCGATCATCCGCCCACCCTAGCCGTACGCCGATCACGGCGTCAACGTAGCCCGCCCGTCCCCGGATGGCACAGTCGCCCTCGATGCCCTAAGATTGCATGCAAAGTCGTCTAGGCCCGGGTGGTGGTTGACGTTCGCATCGGCATCTTCCTCTTCGACGACGTCGAGGAGCTCGACTGGGTGGGTCCGTGGGAGGTCTTCGGTGTCTGGGCACGGCGCTGGCCCGACGACGAGGTCGAGGTCCTGAGCCTGGCGCGGAGCACCCGGCCGGTGCGCTGTGCGAACGGGCTACGGGCCCTCCCGGACCGGTCCTGGGATGCCGTGGACACCCTCGACGTCCTGGTGTACCCGGGAGGGCAGGGCACGCGGCGCCAACTGGCCGACGATGAGCTGTTCGCCTGGCTCCACAAGCGCCACGACAGCGGCACCCTCATGGCCAGCGTGTGCACGGGTGCGCTCGTCTACGCCGCGGCGGGTCTGCTGAGGGATCGGCCGGCCACCACCCACTGGCGCTCGCTGGACCTGCTCGCCGAGCTCGACCCGAGCATCGCGGTCCGCGGTGGTGAGCGCTTCGTTGACGACGGCGACGTCGTGACCTCCGCCGGGGTGTCCGCGGGCATCGACATGGCCCTGCATCTCCTCGGGCGCCTCTCCAGCCGCGAACGCGCGGCAGAGGTGCGCCGGCATCTGCAGTACGACCCCACCCCGGTGGGCTGACGTGGCGGCGACCTTCGACGCGGACACGGCCCGCCGCCTGGACCGCCTTTACGGAACCGCCGACGTGGTCGCACAGCGCAAGCGCACCCGTGAGGTGCTCGCGCCGGTCGCGGGGGAGCATGTGGTCGACGTCGGCTGCGGTCCCGGTCACCTGGCGTGCGACCTGGCCGGCTTCATCGGCGAGTCGGGCCGGGTGACGGCCATCGACGCGAGTGATGACATGCTCGCCCTCGCCGAGGCAAGAGCCCATGACGAGGGCATGGCCGGCCGGATGCGGTTCATGCAGGCCGACGCCGTCGGTTTGCCCCTGCCGGATGACAGCGTGGACGCGGCCGTGAGCGTCCAGGTCCTGGAGTTCGTGACCGACGTCGCCCGCGCGCTGTCGGAGCTGCGGCGGGTGGTCTCGCCTGCCGGACGACTGGTGATCGTGGACACGGATTGGCGTTCGTGCGTGTGGCACAGCGACGACCGCGATCGGACGGACCGGGTGCTGCGTGCCTGGGAGACGTTCCCCGTCCATCCCCACCTGCCTACGGCGCTCCCGCGCTTGCTGCGCGCCGCCGGCTTCGCCGCGCCGGCAGTCGAGGTCGTGGCGATCGTCAACACCGACGTCTCCGTCGACACCTACAGCCTCGGGATGCTGCGGACCATTTCGTCGTTCGCCGCTCGCAACGGCGTGCCCGCCGACGAGGCGGACGCCTGGGAGCGCGATATCCGCCGGCAGGCCGAGCGCGGGACCTACTTCTTCAGCCTCTGCCGCTACCTTTTCAGCACGCGATCGGTTGACGACCATTCCTGAATGCAAGTGTCCGGCGGACGCAAGCCGCCATGAGCTGCTGATATCATGATTCGCCAACGGTAAAGGGAGGTCATCATCTCTACGACGGACGCGCCGGCCCGGCCGGTCGACTTGGTCGAGTGGTATGCCGAGCAGGGCTGGACCGACGGCTTGCCCGTCGTGGCCCCCACGCGGGACAAGGTCGACGCCGTCGTGCAAGCGCTGGGCGGTGACCCCGATGCGTCCCTGATGCGCGTGCCTCCGCGCTGGGGCGTGCTCACCCAGGAGGTGCTCGCGGTCAACATGGTAATGGCGGGCTGCCTGCCGTTCTACGCGCCAGTGGTCCGCGCCGCCCTCCTGGCGCTGGGGGAACCGACCTTCAACCTCAACGGCGTGCAGGCGACCACGCACATGGCCGCCCCGCTGCTCGTCGTGAACGGGCCCGTGCGCAACGAGATCGGCCTGAACAGCGGCGCCGGCGTCTTCGGTTCGGGCTTCCGTGCGAACGCCACGATCGGGCGAGCCGTGCGGTTGGTGCTGCTCAACGTCGGTGGCGGCCGGCCCGGCGAGCTGGACAAGTCCACGCTGGGCAACCCGAGCAAGTACGCCTTCTGCATCGCGGAGAACGAGGAGAACAGCCCCTGGGCACCCTACTCCGTCGAGCAGGGGTTCCAGCCAGAGGACAGCACCGTCTTCGTGATCGCGACCGAGGGCCCGCACAGCGTCACGAACCACGTCGCGGACGACGCGGAGGGGATCCTCGACAGCATCGTGTCGGCGATGAGCACGATCGCGCACAATAACGCGGTGACCAGCGGCTCCTGCGCCGTGGTCATCGGCCCGGAGCATGCAGCCACGATCGGAGCGCACGGGTGGACCCGCCACGACGTACGTAGCTACCTGTGGCTGCATGCCGGAAACACCTTCGAGGCGGTCAGCTTCGGTCACCGCTACGGCACGGTGTACAACCGTCACCTGCCCCGGTGGTACCGGCGCACGCCCGATGAGCGCATCCCCATCGTGCCGAGCCCGGATGACATCCACCTGTTCGTGGCCGGCGGCACGGCCGGGCGGTTCTCGGCCTTCCTGCCGGGCTGGGGGCACATGACCAGCCCGGTGCTGCGCAGCCTGGACGACCGCGAGGCCCCCGACGTCCTGTGCGTCGACGGCGCCTGTCAGCTGTAACCGCAACGTCCCGAGGAGAACGAATGAGCCTGACCACGCTGCCCTCCGGAGAAACCGTCTACGACCCCCGCGGTGTGGTGGACGCCGTGGACCGCCCGCTGGCGCCCCGGCGCGCCGAGTTGTCCGGGGCCCGGGTCGGGATCCTCGACAACTCCAAGTGGAACGCGGGATCGCTGCTCCGCCACACCGTCGCACTGCTCGAGGAGTCGGCCGGTCCGTTCGGCGAGGTGCGCTTCTACAAGAAGGCCAGCTTCTCGAGCAACGCCGCCCCCGAGCTGATCACCGAGATCGCGGAGCACAACGATGTCGTGCTGACCGCAATCGGCGATTGAGGGTCGTGCACGTCGTGCTGTATGCACGACGCCGCGACCCTCGAGGGTCTGGGAGTGCCCACGGCACCCATCGTGACGGTCGAGTTCGTCGAGGAGGCACGTCTTCAACGTGATGCCCTCGGCTTGCGAGAGCTGGAACCAGCGATCATCGACCACCCCTTGAGCACGCTCAGCGAGGAGCAGATCAAGGGGCGCGCCGAGGTCGCGGCGGGGCACTGCCGCCGCATCCTGCTCGGCGGCGATTGACTCCCGTCCCTGGTCCCTGCTGCCTGGCAGACGGTTGCCGTGCGGCCGCCGTCCAGAGCGGCGGGCTCGGTCCGACGGAGTTCGATTCGGGCGTTGCCCACCCCCGGACGTGGTATCTAATACGATCTGCCAGCCCTACCGTGACCGTTTCCGCAGCCCGCGGCGGAGAGCCGACAAAGGAGCCGGTATGAATGCGACTGCCATTCGAGGATTTGTCCTCTTGGCCCTTACCGCCCTGCTACTGGCGGCCTGCGGGACCGCCAGCCCCCCCGCGGGCGCACCCCCCGACGAGGCCGGCGAGGAGACGCCTGAGGAGACCGCCGAGGGCAGCACCGAGGAGACCGCCGAGGGCACCGCCGAGGAGACCGCCGAGGGCACCGCCGCCAGCGACGAGTCACCGATCAAGATCGGCGCTTCGCTGTCCCTCAGCGGCGACTACGCCCGCATCGCCGTGGACCAACGCGAAGCATACGAACTGTACGTGGCCCAGGTGAACGAGAACGGCGGCCTCCTCGGCCGGCAGGTCGAGCTGGTCGTCTACGACGACCAGAGCACCCCTGAGACCGGTACTCGGCTCTACGAGCGCCTCATCACCGAGGACCAGGTGGACCTCATCATGGGCCCCTACTCGAGCGCGGTGAGCGGCGCCATGATGCCGATCGCCGAGCGCTACGAGATGGTGAACATCGCGCCCATGGCCTCCTCTGACGAGCTTTTCCAGCAGGGTTTCACGTGGTCCTTCCAAGTGATCACACCGGCGTCCCTCTACCTGGAAGGGGCACTGGAGATCATGGAGGAGGAGGGCTACACGACCTTCGCCTACATCGGCGAGGACACGGCCTTCCCCGCGGCGCTCATGGACGGGCTTGGCCAGGAGGCCGAGGCCCGCGGCCTGGAGATGGTGTTCAACCAGCTGTACCCGAAGGGCACGACGGACTTCACCTCCTTGCTCGCCCAGGTCGGCGCCGCTCAGCCTGACGCGATCTTCGGCGGCACCTACGTCGAGGACGCCGTCGCGATCACCCGGCAGATGCAGGAGCAAGGCGTCATCGCCGACATCGTGGCCCTGACCGTCGGGGCTGCCGAGAACGAGTACGCGGAGTCTGTGGGCGACGCCGCCCAGCACATCATGGGCGCCAGCCACTGGGAGCCGCAGCTCGAGACGCCCGGCAACCCGGAATTCATCGCTGCCTACCAGGAGAAGGCCGGTCGCGATCCCGGATACCACGCCGCCGGATCGTACGCCGGTATCTCCATCCTCGGCATGGCGGTCGAAGCCTGCCAGTGCCTCGACCAGGAGGACATCCGCGAGGAGATCATCAACCTGGAGACCGAGACCATCTTCGGCCCGTTCGACGTCGACGAGACCGGCGCCCAGGTCGGCAAGACCGGGGTGATGGTCCAGTGGTTCGACGGCCAGAAGGAGATCACCTGGCCCTTCGACATCGCCACGGCCGAGTACCTCACGCCGCTGGCTGGTTGGGGCGAGCGCTGACTGACCTGGGTGCGCCTGCGGGGCCGCCGAGGCCCCGCAGGCGGCCACGGCGGACGGAGATCCCATGGGTGTCGAGCAGCTCCCCCAGATTCTCATCAACGGTTTGCTGCTGGGCGGCTTGTACGCTCTGATCGCTGCGGGGCTGAGCCTCGTGTTCGGCGTGATGCGCGTCATCAACTTCGCGCACGGCGAGTTCGTGATGCTCGGGGGCATGGTCACCTACTGGTTGTTCGTGCTCTATGACGTGAACCCATTGGTGTCCTTCTTCGTCGTCCTCGTCGGCGGATTACTTCTCGGTGCGCTCGTCCAGGCTCTCCTCATCCGGCGGGTCGTTGACGCACCGCCGATGATGTCGCTGCTGCTTACCTTCGGGATGTCGTTCTTCCTCATCGGCCTGGGTCTGTTCCTGTGGGAGAACATCTCCCGCTCAGTTCCCGCGTACGGCGGGTCGTGGCGTGCCCTTGGTGTCGCCTTCCCCAGGATGCGGATGATCGCGTTCGGCATGTCCGCGCTCGTCATCGGTGCGGTGTTCGCATTCCTTCGCCGCACACGGCTGGGGAAGGCGGTGCGCGCCACCGCACAGCATGCCGAGGTCGCCATGACCTGCGGCATCGACGTTGCGCGCATGCGGGTCATCGCGTTCGCCATGGGCATCGGCATGGCCACGTCGGCCGGCGCCCTGTTGGTGACGATCTCCGCGATCGACCCCCAGGTGGGCGGGCTCTACATCCTCAAGGCCTTCGCCATCGTCATCCTGGGCGGCCTGGGCAGCCTGGCGGGTGCCCTCGTCGGCGGTCTCATCCTCGGCCTCGCCGAGGTGCTGGGCACCTTCTACGTCTCCAGCGCGGTCGGGCAGGCCTCGGCATACCTGGTCTTGCTGATCGTTCTCATCCTGCGGCCCGGAGGGCTCATGGGCACGGCAGAGAAGGTGCGGGCATGAACCGGAGGGGAGTCAACGTCACCGCCGGGGTGGCGGTGGTGGGCGTCATGGTAGCCGCCCCCCTGGTGCTGTCCGGGTACCAGATCGTGTTCGTCCTGCTCACCCTTCTGTATATCGGCATGGCCTACAGCTGGAACCTGATCTCCGGCTATACGGGCTACCTGTCGTTCGGCCACGTGGCGTTCTTCGGCATCGGCGCCTACACCGTGGGCGTCCTCGTCGCCACGCACGGATGGCCGTGGCCGGTGGCCGTGCTGACCGGCGGCGTCCTCGCCGCGGCGCTCGCCGTGCCCCTGGGCTGGATCATGCTGCGCCTGCGCGGCCCGTACTTCGCCATCGGCATGCTGGCCGTCGCGGAGGGCACCCGCCTGCTCGCCTCCGTCTGGCGCGGCGTGACCCGCGGCGGCCTGGGGATCTTCGTCACGACCACCTACAACGTCGTCCCCGTCTACTACTCGCTGCTCGGGCTCGTGGTGGTCGTGATGACCCTCACCTACTGGGTCGACAACTCCCGTTTCGGTCTGCGCCTGCTGTCCATCCGCGAGGACGAGGACGCTGCCGAGGTCCTCGGCATCGATACGACCAGGCGAAAACTCACGGCCTTCGTCATGAGCGCCGCGTTCCCGGGCATGATCGGCGGGCTCTATGCGTGGTACATCGGGTACATCGATCCGGGCTCGGTGTTCGCCCTGTCATTCTCGCTGAACATGGTCCTCATGACGCTGCTGGGCGGTGCCGGCACGTTCCTCGGTCCCCTCATCGGCGGCGCGAGCTTCGCCGTGGTCCTCGAATCGCTGTGGGCCCGGTTCCCCGCCTACCACCTCATGGTGACCGGGGTGGCGATCATGGCCATCGTCCTGTTCATCCCCAACGGCATCGTGGCGGTGCTGCGCCGGTTCGGACTGATCTCCCGAAGGCGGCAGTTCGCCTCGCGCGTCGTGCGGCGCAGTCAACGGCGGACCGACGAGGGTCCCGCCCCGACGACCGAGAAGAGCGATGTCGCCGCCGGTTGATGCCCTGCTCTCCGTGCAGGGAGCGGTGAAGAGCTTCGGCGGCGTCCGTGCCGTCGACGGCTGCACGTTCGATGTCGCCAAGGGCTCCACCACCGGGCTCATCGGCCCGAACGGCTCCGGGAAGACCACGACGTTCAACCTCATCACCGGGCTGGAACGACCGGAGGAGGGAGAGATCTACTTCGAGGGCCAACCCCTGGTCGGCAAGCGGCCGCATCAGATCACTCGCTCCGGGCTCGGGCGCACGTTCCAGACCACGCGGGTGTTCCCTGACATGACCGTGGTGGAGAACATGATGGTGGCCGCTCCGGAGGACAACTTCGACGACTCCGCCGACCGGGCGATCGAGCTGCTCGCGCTGGTGGGGCTCATCGAGCTGCGCGAGGAATTCGGCGGGAACCTGTCCTACGGCCAGAACAAGCTGGTCGAGATCGCGCGGGTGCATATGCGCCCCCACCGGATGGTCATGCTCGACGAGCCCTTCGCGGGGGTGAACCGCACACTGGCGGAGCAACTCGTGGACTACATCGAGAAGATGCATGCGCGGGGGGTGACCTACCTGATCATCGACCATGAGATGAAGCTCGTGATGCGCCTGTGCCAGCGGATCCTCGTGCTGGATCAGGGCAAGCTGTTGGTCGAGGGGCTACCGGAGGTCGTGCAGAACGACCCGGCAGTTCTCAGCGCCTACTTCGGGCAGGAGTGACCATGCCCGACGTCGCCTCTCCACCTGCCACGGACACCGTGATCCGCGTCGAGGGCATCGACGCGGGCTACGGCAACATCCAGATCCTGTACGACGTGTCGATGCCCGTCGAGCGCGGCAAGATCGTGGCGATCATCGGCCCGAACGGCGCAGGCAAGTCGACCGTGCTGAAGTCGATCCTCGGGCTGCTCACGCCCACGAAGGGCCAGATCCTCTACCACGGCCGCGACATCACCGGCACGCCACCGCACCGCATCATCGCGATGGGCATCGGCTATGTGCCCCAGGGACGCATCGTGTTCCCCGACATGACCATCCGCGACAACCTCGAGATGGGTGGGTTCACCTGCCGGGACAAGCAGGTGTTCGACGAGAACCTGGAGCGCTGCTTCGACCTGTTCCCCATCCTTCGAGACCGGCAGAAGCAGAGCGCTGGAACGCTCAGCGGGGGCCAGCAGCAGATGCTCGCCATCGGCAGGGCCCTCATGTCGAACCCCGACACGATCATCCTCGACGAGCCCTCACTCGGTCTGGCGCCGAAGTTCGTCGACACCGTCTTCGACACGCTGCGCGCGATGCGGACACAGGGATTGACGCTGCTGATGGTCGAACAGAATGCCGCCAAGGCCCTCGCCCTGGCGGACCACGGCTACGTCCTGGAGGTCGGACGCAACCGCTTCGAGGGTCCCGGGCGGGAACTGCTGGCCGATGAGGCCGTGCGCCGTCTGTACCTCGGCGGGTAGCGCACGAGGCGACCCCCCAGGGGGTAGTTGTGAGCTGGTGCCACAGTGCGTACTGCTCGGGTCAGGAGGCCGGCGCCCCTTCCCGGGTGTAGACGAGCACCGTCCGGTCGAAGGTGATCACCACGGTTCCGTCCTGCTTGTAGCCCTCGGTCCGCACGCGCACGATGCCCGTCTCCGGCCGTGACCGAGAAGGGCGCGTCTCAAGGACCGTGGAGCGAGCGCGCAGCGTGTCGCCCTCGAACACCGGTGCCGGCAGGCGGACGTCGTCCCAGCCGAGGTTGGCGGCGGCGTTGCGGCTCACCCCGGCGACCGTGAGGCCGGTCACGACGGCGAGGGTGAGGCAGGAGTTGACCAGCCGCTGCCCGAACAGGCTGCCCTGTGCGTAGTGGGAGTTGTAGTGCAGCTCGTTGGTGTTGTTGGTGAGGAGGGTGAACCAGGCGTTGTCGGTGCCCTCGATCGTGCGGCCCCCCGCATGCTCGTAGCAGGTACCGACGCCGAAGTCCTCGAAGAACCGTCCCTCCCAGTCACGCTCGACACGCTGGGTCGTCTCCTCCGGTGGACCGGTCATGTGACCGCACCGATGCCGCGCCGTTTCTCGACCAGCCGCCGAACGGTCGCCACCGCGTCGTCGAGTCGCGCCGAGGTCGGCAGCACCGCCGCAATCCCCAGATCCTTCAGGGCAGGGACGTCGTCGGGCGGGATCGTCCCCCCGATGACCACGGGGATGTCCCCGCCGCCGGCTTCACGCAGCGCATCCAGCACCTTGCGCGCCAGCGGCAGGTGTGACCCGCTCAGCACGGACAAGCCGACCGCGTCGACGTCCTCCTGCACGGCCGCGGCAGCGATCCGCGCGGGCGTGTTGCGCAACCCCAGGTAGATGACCTCCATGCCGGCGTCGCGCAGCGCGCGCGCGACGACCTTGGCGCCGCGGTCATGGCCATCAAGTCCCGGCTTGGCGATGAGCACCCGGATTCGTTCCATGTCAGATCACCAGCGGCTGGTCGAACTCGCCGAAGACTCCGCGCAGCGCATCGGTGATCTCTCCGACGGTGCAGTAGGCCTGCACGCAGTCGATGAGGTGCGGCATGAGGTTGGCATCGCCCCGCGCCCCGTCCTGCAGCGCCTCCAGCGTCTTGGCCACCGCGGCATCATCGCGTTCGGCGCGCACCCGATCCAAGCGCTCCCGCTGCCGGGCGAGGTCATCCTGTGAGGTCTGGTAGTACTCGACGTCTTGGACCTCGCCGGGGCGCTGGAAAACGTTGACCCCCACGATCGGCCGCTCGCCGGACTCGATCAGCCGCTGCTGCCGGTACGCCTCCGCGCTGATCTCCGACTGCACCCAGCCGCTCTCGATGCACGCCACCATGCCGCCGCGCTCGTCGATCTGGGCGATCAGACGCTCGGCCTCCCGCTCGTAGCGGTCGGTGAGCTCCTCGACGTACCATGAGCCGCCCAGCGGGTCGGCGACGGAGGGCACACCGGTCTCGTACGCCAGGACCTGCTGGGTCCGAAGCGCAAGCTCCGCCGTCTCCTGCGACGGTAGGGTCAAGGCCTCGTCCCATGCGCAGGTGAAGATCGACTGCACGCCGCCGAGCACTGCGGCGAGGGCCTCATACGCCACCCGAACAATGTTGTTCTGGGGCTGTTGGGCGGTCAGCGAGCTCCCGCCGCAGACGACTCCGACCCGGAACAGCATCGACTTCGGATCCGTGATACCGAACCGATCCCCCATGATCCGCGCCCACAGGCGCCGACCGGCGCGGTACTTCGCGACCTCCTCGAAGAGATCCATGTGGGTGTAGAAGAAGAACGACAACCGGCGACCGATACGGTCGAGGTCGAGGCCACGCTCGCGGCAGCGCTCGACGTAGGTGATGCCGTCGGCCAGGGTGAAGGCGAGCTCTTGCAGCGCGTTTGCGCCGGCGTCGCGGAAGTGAGCCCCGGCGATGCTGATCGGGTTGAAGCGCGGCGCCTGCTGCGCGCAGTACTCGATGGTGTCGACGATGAGACGCAGGGACGGATCGGGGGGGAAGATCCACGTCCCCCGGGCGACGTACTCCTTCAGGATGTCGTTTTGGATCGTGCCGGTGATCTGCTCGGGCGACACGCCCTGTCGCTGTGCGACGGCGACGTACATGGCGAGCATGATGGCCGCGGTGCCGTTGATCGTCATCGACGTCGACATCTGATCCAGCGGGATGCCGTCGAACACGATCTCCATGTCGGCCAGGGTGTCGATGGGCACCCCGACGCGCCCCACCTCCTCCTCGGCGTCGACGTCGTCGGAGTCGTAGCCGATCTGGCTCGGCAGGTCGAACGCCACCGACAACCCGGTCTGACCGGAGTTGAGGAGGAAGCGGTAGCGCTCGTTGGTCGCCTCAGGACTGCCGAACCCGGCGTACTGGCGCATCGTCCACAACCGGCCCCGGTACATGTCCGAGCGGATTCCGCGCGTGAACGGCGCTTCACCGGGGGGCGGGCACAGCGGCGCGGTCTCGGCCGGTGGTCCGTACACGGCCTCACGCTCGATCCCCGACGGCGTATCCGTAACGAACTTCACGAACGCCCCATCCTCCATGGCAGCCTCCTCAACGTCCCTTGAACTCCGGTGGGCGGCGCTCGCGGTAGGAGCGTGCGCCTTCGACGGCGTCCTCGCTGTTCCACACCGTCCGCTGGATCTCGGCGAGCACCGCGTGGGCCTCGTCACTGAGCGTGCCGGGGGCCGCCAGCAGATCGACCATCCGCTTGCTCCCGGCCACGGACAGGGGCGCATTCGCCGCGAGGACATCGGTGATCCGGCGTGCCTCGGCCATCAACTCGTCAGCTGGAACGATCGCTGACAGCAGTCCGATGTGATGCGCGCGCTCCGCGTGGACCAACGCGCCGGTGAGCAGCAACTCCTTCGCCGCCGCCGGTCCGACGGTGCGCACCAGGCGCTCCACCCCCTTCCACCCGTACAGGATCCCCAGCCGCGCCGGCGGCATGCCGAAGCGGGCGGCAGGGCTGCCGACGCGGATGTCGCACGCCACAGCGAGGTCGCAGCCCGCACCAACCGCCGCGCCGTTGACCGCGGCCACGACCGGGACCGGCAGCTCCCGCACCGTCGTGGCCAGCTCGTCCACAAGGTCGCGCTCCGCCCCCGTCTCCGAGCCACCGACGCTCTCGATCATCTCGATGTCGAACCCTGCGCAGAACGCCTTCTCACCGGCGCCGGTCAACAGCACCGCCCGCAGCTGACGGTCGCCGCGCGCGGCGGTGAGGAGCTGCATGAGCGCGGAGATGACGTCCGGGGTGAGCGCATTGCGACGCTCCGGCCGGTCGAGGGTGACCTCCACCACCGGCCCGCGCTGCTCCACGCGCAGACCCTCGACGTCGAGCACGCCCTGGCCGCGCGCCGGCCGCTGCGTCCCGCCGCCACTCATGCCACGCC
>Ga0136624_1000464_pt1 | contig 15609 bp, 15 predicted proteins | sample AntDrymUQ4692206_2_FD_104802 | JGI IMG/M metagenome (GOLD analysis project Ga0136624, IMG submission 104802) | Polar desert sand microbial communities from Dry Valleys, Antarctica - metaG UQ469 (22.06) | ecosystem: Environmental > Terrestrial > Soil > Desert | place: Antarctica: Dry Valley... | reverse complement strand
GGGCCGGGGCCATCTCATAGCGGTCGAGCCATTCTCCCCGAAGCTCCGGGAAAAGATGAAGCTCGCCGCCGACGATCTCGGGATCGAGGCGGACATCGGCGGCGTATACGCCCACACGAACGGCCCGAGGTTCGAGACGGCATCGGAGATACGGGCATTGAAAAACCTCGGAGTCGCGGCGACGAGCCAGACGTGCGGCCCGGAGGCCGTCCTCGCCGGGGAACTCGAAATGCCGTACGCGCTCGCGGGATTCCCGGTGAATTACGCGACCGGACTCGCCGAACCGGAGCCAAAAGAGGAACTCGACCGCCTCCTCGGCCTCTCGGCGGAGACGCTTCCGAGGCTCCTTTTCAAAACCATCGAAACGCTCGAAGAAAGCGATCTCTCCTTCGAGCATGGGTACGTTTATCGTTTCGGTGTGTGATCCCGAATCTGGAAACGCTCCCTCGCCACCTTCGTTTCTCCGACCGGACTCGGTGCGGGCGGAGGCTTCGGCGGCGGTCGGCTCCCGACCCGCGAGTTTTTTCGAGGCGGCTATCTCCTGCCGATGATCGCGGTGAAACCTTCGTTTTCACTATGCTCGACGATCTCGAAGCCCGCCCTTTCCATGAACTCAACGACTTCCTCCGCGCCGAGGCGGACTTTTTTGTACGCACTTTTTTCCATCTTCCAGCCGGAGGGTTCGCGGATGAAAACCATATCGTGGACATTCACATGCTCGGCTTCGTATTCGAGGAAGGTTGCCATGACCCGGTCCTCGTCGTCGGTCTTCACAGGGATGGCGCGGTCGGCGCCTTCGAGTTCGCGTGTGAGGTCGCGGAATTGAAGGACGAGGCGACCGCCCTCTTCGAGATGTTCGTACACGTCCCGGATGAGATTCGCCGCTTCCCCCTTCGAGCGGAGATGCGTGAGCGTGTCGCCCATGCACACCGCGACCTCGAAGGGGGCGTATTCGGCGTATGTACGAGGTTCTCGCATGTCGCCGAGAACGGTGCGAACCCCGAGGTTCGCCTCCGACCGCCCTTCGAGTTCCCGAAGAAGCGCCTCGCTCGAGTCCACGCCCACAACGTCGAAGCCGAGGCGGGCGAGAGCGAGCGTCTGAAAACCCGACCCGCACCCGAGGTCGAGGGCTTTCCCGCTTTTTTCGGGCGAGACGCCGGACTTTTCGAAGAAGTCCCGGCTTTCGCCCGCCCGCGTCTCGAAGTCTCCGCGCATCCACGTGTAATGTTGCGCGAGAAGTCCTTCGTAATGTTCTTCGACCGATGCCATATCCCTCCCGAGGTCGCCGCGAGTTCGTTTCGCCCATGATACACGTGCAGTGATCCGCGAATTTTCCACAGTCGTAGAAAATATTTAAGATATATGTAATATGCGCCACACATACTCGATTGCGTGGACACGGTCGCCTGTGTTTGCATGGCATGGTGGCGTATCATTGACTGACGGAGAGTTCGAGAGGAGCAAGCATTGCCCGTAGCCGTAGGCATTGGCCTGACCAACGAGTGTAATTTGGCGTGTCCCCATTGCTACCGTCCCACCCTCACCCAGCAACGGCTTTCGATACCGGAGGTCGAGACGATCCTCGACAATTTGGATGTCGGCTCCGTGAACCTCGGGGTCGGGGAGAACGGCGTCCATCCGGAATACCGGGACATGCTCGCCCTCTTCCGCGAGCGCGACGTGAAGACCGCCATCACCTCGAACGGATACTCCCTCGACATGCTCTCTGACGAGGAGCTTTCGGGCTTCCACTCCGTCGAGCTTTCCTTCGACTTCCCGACGAAGGAGGAGACGGACGAGTTCCGAGGCCCCGGCGCGTGGGAGGCCGCGTCCGAGTCCGTCGAGCGGTGCCGGAGGCTCGGCATACCGACCTCCATCGCCGCCGTGATGATGAACACGAACTTCGACAAGATGGGGGAGACCGCCCGGTTCGCTTTCGGGATGGGATGTGATTTGCGCGTGAACGTTTACCAGCCCGTCATCGGCGAGGAGTTCACCCTCTCGTACGAGCAGTTTTGGGAGGGCTTCGCGAATCTCTTCGCCGCCGGCCCGGTCGTCGTGTGCAGCGAGCCGCTCGTGAACGCGATCATGGGCCTCGATTCGACGCGAGGAAGCCCATGCGGAACCCGGAGCATACGCGCCCTCCCCGCCGGAACGATCGCCCCATGCCCGTATTGGCCCGCCGCCGCCGGAGTCATCGGACACCTCAAAAACGGCCACGACATATGGAACTCCCGAGAGTTCGAGAAGTCCCGGACGCTCCCGGAGGCGTGCGAGCCGTGCCGCTTCCGCGAAAGCTGCGGCGGGGGGTGCGCGAGCCGCCGCGCCATACGGAGAAACCTCGACGAGCCGGACGAATACTGCCCCGTCGTCCGGGGCGGGGACGAGGAAGTGGAGCGCATACAAAAAATGCTCGAATACAAACTCAGCGACCCTTCGGACGTGCCGAAAGCCGGAAACGCATGCACGACCGTGATCACAACCCCCGAGAGCCATCCGTCGCAATGAGAGAGGGCGAGCGGGGGGGAGCCGTCTCAGACCCGGAAGCCTCGCCGCGCATATCCGCCGTCATCCCGTCACTCAACGAGGCACCCTCCATAGCCGACGTTGTGAAGAGCTTGAAAAGGCACGCTTTCCTCGACGAGATCATAGTAGTTGACAACGCCTCGACCGATGGCACCGGAGACGCCGCCCGACTCGCCGGGGCGAGGGTCGTCCGCGAAGACACCCCCGGATACGGACGGGCATGCCTCGCCGGTGCGATGGCCGCCGAGAACGCCGAAATCCTCATCTTCCTCGACGGCGACGGAGCCGACGACCCGGAGGACATGCCGCGAGTTTTGGAACCGCTCCTCGAAGGTGAGGCCGACCTCGTCATAGGCTCGCGGGCCGCTGGAAATCGGCAGTCCGGCTCGATGACGTGGCAGCAAATCTTCGGGAACAATCTCGGGGCCTTCCTCATGCGCCGCATGTACGAGATGGAGGTCACCGACATGGGGCCGATGCGCGCCATACGAAGGGACGATCTTCTCGCCCTCGACATGGCCGAGATGACATACGGATGGCCCGTCGAGATGATGGTGAAATCCGCCCGCGCCGGATTCCGGTACCACGAAGTTCCGGTGAGTTACCGGAAGAGGGCCGGGGGAGTCTCGAAGGTCGGCGGAACCATCTCCGGAAGCCTCCGCGCCGGATACCGCATTATTTTGGCGACCTTCCGGTATTCCCGGTGGCGCCCCGGGAAGAAGGCGGCGCGATGATGCGGCTCGACGGCCTCCGGATCGAAGCCGGAGCATGGCTTTTTCCGGGAGTGCGGTCGCCTCGCCCCCATGATGATGACTGCGCCCCCATGCTCGGACGTGTCGCGGAGGTTCCGGTGGGCGGAGGGGATTTATGACGGACGCCATTTACATCATCGCCCGCGCCCCGAGAGCGGGGTTCGCGAAGACGCGGCTCGGGAACACGATCGGCCACGAGCGGGCCGTCGCGCTTTATAAAGCATTCCTCACCGACCTCGGCGCCCGCTTTTCGGACGCTCCGTTCCCGCTCGGGTGGTACATCACGCCCCCCGACTCGTGGCCGGAGATCGAGGAACTCGTCGGCGAATGCGGGCGAGTCCTTTTTCAAGGAGAAGGGGACCTCACCCGGAGGCAAAGAGACCTTTTCGTCGGAGCCGAAGCGCGGGGGGAGGGTCGGGTCGTCCTCATGGCGGCCGACTCGCCGCACGTCGGGGTCGAGGTTGTCGCCGAGGCTTTCCGGCTCCTCGAGGGCGGGCGGGACGTCGTCCTCGGGCCGACGTATGACGGGGGGTATTATCTCGTCGCGATGAGACGCCCCCACAATATCTTCGAAGACCCGATGAGCACCGGGACCGAACTCGACGACGTTATAAAGCGGGCGGAAAGGGCCGGGCTTTCGGTCGGGCTCCTCGAGGCGACCTTCGACATAGACGAGGCCGACGACCTCCGGCGCCTCGCTGGCCCGGCTTTCGAGCGCTCCGACCTTGCTGCGACTCGGGCCGCTCTCGAGAAACTCGGGCTGATGGACGAGATGTCGGACGGGGTCGGGGAGTTTGCGGGGGGGCATGATGGGTGAGGCGGCACGGGAAATTTCCTTCTTTGCGGCGAAGGCCATGCTTTCTCGTAAAATGTGCGACGGGTCGCGCCGCGGCGGTCGAAGCCATTCACGGGGAATCGGTTTGGGATATTTGGCGGAAGTTCGAGGATAGGAAAGCCGGGATCGCCGGTGCTTTCCGGCGGGCGCGGAAAACTAGCGGAAGGAGAGTCGAGATGTCGGAGACGAATCCGGAGGATGGCCGGAGGCGGAGGGGCGGCCCCCGCTCGCCGCGGTCGGGGCTTGACGGGAGCCTCATGGTCATCGCCATCGCGGTCGCGAGCATCGGGATGGGGTATTTGTTCTTCACGCAGCTTTGGTGGAAATTGCCCCCGGACTTCCGGTGCGAGGACGGGTATGCCTTCTCCGAGGCCGGGCCGGACGGCGAGCTCGAGCAGACGCTGGGGCTGTGCGGCTGGATCGGCATCTCGGAATTCTACTCCGACGAGCCGCGCGAACTCTTCACCGCCGACGTCATCCGCGACAACGAAGGCCCCGAACTGAGCATCCCCATCGGCGTCGCGCAGCAAATGAACGGCATGTTCATCGAGAACGTCGTCCGACCGAACATCGCGTGGTTCGGATACGTCATATGGTTCACGGAGGCGTTCATATTTTTGAGTTTATGCCTCGGGTTCATGAGCCGATTAGGGGCTTTGGCGGCGATCGGGATGTCTTTGCAACTGATGGTCGGGCTGGCCGGGATTCCGGACCCAGTCGAGTGGGAATGGAGCTATCAACTCATGGTCGTCCTCGCCGTCGCCCTCTTCGGCATCGCTCCGGGCCGATACTTCGGACTCGACCGATTATTGCGGCCGCGTCTCGAAGCCCTTTCCGAACGCGGGAGCAAATTCAGCAAACTGCTCCTCATCTTCACGTAAAGGAGGCGTACCCATGCCAATCCAAGCCCTCATACTTCTCGCCATACTCGCCGCCTCCGCCATCCTCTTCACCATAATCTTCGTCATCGTCGCCAACCGCGAACTCGCGAAGCCGGAAGGGGCGGGCGAGAGGGGCGACGCGAACACGGAACGCGAAGACGACATCGCCCATGAAGATGACGACACCCCCGCCGAACCCGAAGGGGATGCCGGACACGCCAAACGAGGCGAAAACCCCACCCGCGCCGAACGCGACGAAAACGCCGCTTCCGAAAACCGCGAAGAAGACGATGTCCGCGCCGAGCGTGAGGAAGATGCCGGACACGCCGAACGAGGCGATGAAGAACCCTCCCGCGTCGAGCGCGAGGAAAACGACGAAGGGCGTGTGGATCGCGGGGAGACACGCGACCGTCCCGCCGAGGACGAGAAAAAAGGCGGCGGCATAAATCGCGAGTCCGAGAGCGGCGAGTCCGGCGGTGGCCGTGGCGCGTGAGAAGCTCGCTCTTGTGACGGGGGGCGCGGGCCTCATCGGCTCGCACCTCTCCGACCTCCTCCTCGCCGAGGGGTATTCGGTTCGCGTCCTCGACAACCTCGAACCGCAAACCCACCGGAACGGAAAGCCGCCGTGGATGAACCCCGAGGCCGAATTCCGCCACGCCGACATCCGCGACCGCGAAGCCGTGCGACATGCCCTCGAAGGCGTGGACATTGTTTTTCATGAGGCCGCGTATGGCGGATACATGCCCGAGATGGCGAAGTACGTCCACGTGAACAGCCTCGGAACCGCGCAAATGCTCGAAACGATCCGCGACGAAAATCTCCCGGTGGAGAAAATCATCGTCGCCTCCTCGCAAGCCGTGTACCGGGAGGGGGCGGTCTCGTGTCCGGCGCACGGCCTCGTTTTCCCGGAGATGCGCCCGACCGAGCGGCTCGCCGCCGGGGATTTCTCCGTCCGGTGTCCGGTGTGCGGCGCGCCATCGGAGTCCGCTCCGACGCCGGAGGAGGCTCCGGTCGGGGGGGAGATGGTGTATGCGATCACGAAAATGGATCAAGAACGTCTCACCCTCTCGTGGGGACGGCAAACCGGAATCCCGACCGTCGCGCTCCGGTACTCATGCACGTATGGGCCGCGGCAATCCATCTTCAATCCGTACACCGGGGTCATCGCGATTTTTTGCACGCGGCTTCTCAGCGGAAACCCGCCGATTCTTTACGAGGACGGCGAGCAAACCCGCGACCTTTGCTTCGTCGAAGACATCGCCCGCGCAAACCTCATAGCCGCCGAGTCGGATAAACTCGACGGCCTTCCGGTGAACATCGGAACCGGACGACCAACGACCATCCGAAACATCGCGGAGATGGTCTCGTCCGCGCTCGGCACGAACATCGAACCTCTCGCGAGAGGCGAGTTCCGCCCCGGTGAGATGCGACATCTCACACCGGACATCTCCCGCGCCTCCGCCGCCGGATACGCCCCGGAGGTGGAACTCTCCGAAGGCATCGAACGGTACATCGCGTGGATAAAAAGTCAGGGAAGCGTACGCGACTATTTCGCCGAGGCCGAGAAATTGCTCCGACAAAAGAGCATCGTCCACGAGGTGAAGGGATAGCGGCTCCCATGAGGGCGCGACCGACACATCGTCGTAGAGACGCACTTTCGGGGTTCGGATCTTGGATCATGGCGGGGTGCGCGACCTCGTCCGGCGTGAAACCCCGAGCCGGGTCGCCGCGTGAATAAACGGCTCGAAGCATGGAGGGGGAACGTCGCTTCCCGGATGCGGAGGGCGACTCGCGGACGCGAGACCCTCCTCGCCGACGTGGGAGCCGTGGTTCTCATTGTTTTCCTCACCGTTTTTTCGGCGCGGAGCGTGTTTTTCGGGGAGACGATGTACGTCGGCCTCGACGCGGCGACGCAGTTTTATCCGTGGTACTCGCTCCTCGGAGAGACGCTCCGGGCGGGGGAGATTCCGGGATGGAACCCGCGCCAGTTCGCCGGAGCGCCCTTCGCCGCCGACCCGCTCTCCGGGTGGACGTACCTCCCGGCGATGGTTCTCTTCACGCTCCTTCCCACGGTTTCCGCCGCCGCGAAAAGCTATGCTTTCTTCCACCTCCTCATGGCCGGACTCGCCGCCTTCGCGCTCGCCCGGACGCTGAAAATGGGAACGTCCGGCGCGCTCGTCGCGGCGGTCGCGTATGAGTTCGGGAACTATATTTTCGTGCGGAACACGTGTTGTTTCGCGTTCTCGAGCGTGATGGTGTGGCTCCCCGTCTCCATCCTCGGGGCGGAGATGGCTATTCGGAGCCGGAGGTTCCTCGACCGCGTTTTATGGTGCGCCTTATCCGGGTTCGCGATGAGCCAAATCTTCGCGTCGTGGCTCGGACAAGGCGCGTATTACGCCCTCCTCGTCCTCGGCGCATACGTGGCATACCGCGCGTTTTTGTTCCCCCCGGAAAGTGCGGAGGGCGTGCCTAGACGAATTTTCGGGGGCGTTTTCGTCGGGGTTCTCGTTCTCGTTTTCGGGTTCGGGTTCGCGGCGGCGGGACTCGTTCCGAGGCTCGAATACAACGGGCTTTCGACGCTCGCGGGGGGGTACGGGTACGACGTGCTTCCGACCGGGGGACTCGGGGGCGAGGGATGGAGGCGGCTCATCCTCCCCCCGAGTGATTTTTATGTCGGGGCGGGGGTCGTGTCGCTCGCTTTGTGCGCTCCGCTCCTCGCGCTCCGACGCGGTTCCGTCCGGTATGGCGTGCCTTTCTTCGCGGGGCTTTCCATCGTGGCGTTCACGCTCTCGGGGAGGGGGACGACCCTCATCCACACCGCGCTTTACGAGCTTCCGATGCTCGAAGGACTCCTCCCGTACCGCTCACAACGTTTCATGGTCGTCTTCTTCCTCGGAGCCGCGATGCTCGCCGGAGCCGCCATATCCCACCTCGGCGAAAGGGGGAGAAAAGGAGCCGTCATATCCCTCCCCATCCTCGCCGCGCTCTTCGTCGCCACCCGAAGCGATTTGAGATACACCCCCGGCCCGAGCGAAGAAGTCGAATCCCCGGTGGACGCGACCGCGTGGACGGACTCCGCGCCGCGCCTCCTCGACCTTGGCGTTCAAATGGCTCCCGGAGCCTTCCTCGCCCTCCTCGCGGCGACCGCGCTCGCGACCGCATACGCGCTTTTCCCGCGACGATGGGCGGTTCCGAGAGGCTCTTTCGCCGTCCTTCTCGCGCTCGCCGTCTTCGTGGATTTGAACGGAGCGGGCATGGCGGCCCTCGATGACCGATCGGAGGAGGCGGGCGTCCGCGAGATAGTCGAGCGTGACCTCGAAGAATATTATTCGCCGACGAACGCGACTCGCTTTTTGCAGTCCGAAGAGAATCCGCCGTTCCGGTACGTGAGCCACGCCCCGGAGTTCGGGGCGAGTGGGGAGCTTCGTCCATTGAACATCAACTTCTCGGATATCACGGTTCGGAGGATGGAGGCGTCGAACCGGGCAACGGTGCATGGGGGAAATCTTTACAACGTACAAGGATACAACGCCGTCCACCTCGCCCGCTTCGACGAGTATCTCGAAAAGATGAACGGCCGCGAGCAAAATTATCACGACGCCGAAATATTCTCCCGAGGCACATACTCGCCGCTCCTCGACCTCCTCGATGTCCGGTACGTCGTGCTTCCGGCCACCGCCGCCCCGAAGAACCCGCCGAACCGGTACTATTTCGACCCCGAGATATCGGAATCCGTGTATCTCGGGGATGGGGTGAACATCTTCGAGAACGAGGGGGCGGCGGGGAGGGCGTGGATCGTCCACTCCGCCCGCGAGGTCGGCCCGGATCCGGAGCGCGAAATCTTCTCCGACAGCCGGAGCGCCGGACAAGAAATCCTCGACCTCCTCGACGCGGGGGATGTGGATCCACGCGAAACCGCCCTTCTCGAAAGTCCGCCCCCGAACCTCGAAACACCCGAAGCCCCCTCGACCGCCTCGGTGACGGAGTATGAGGCGAACCGCATGGAAGTGGAGACCTCCACCGACGCGGCGGGACTCCTCGTGATGAGCGAGGTTTATTATCCGGGATGGAACGCATACGTGGACGGCGAGCGGGTCGAGGTCGAGCGGGCGAACTTCCTCTTCCGGGCCGTTCCCGTACCCGCCGGAGAACACACCGTGGAGCTTCGCTACGAATCTCGGTCGCTCCGGGCGGGAATTTTGATCTCCTTCCTCACCACACTCGCCCTCGCGGGACTCTCAGCCGTGCGCCTCGCCATCCGGCGCAGCCCATGACACGAAACTCGGTGGCTGGTCGCCGATCCTCGCCGAGCGAAGCAACTTTCCGGTCGAGCATATCGCCGATGTGGTATAGATGTAAAAGGGATTGCTGGAAATCAGGAGGCGAAATCATGGATCGAAGCGAGGAGCGCACAAGCATCGAACCCATTCAGGTTGGGGTGATCATGTTGGCGCTGGCGACGGCGATCATCCACATTTACCTGTTTCTTATCGAGGGTTTTCTGGGGAACGGGGCGATGCTGCCGTTGTTCCAGTTCCTTTTCGTCGGCAACTTCTTCGCTTATGTCGTCCTTGTCGCCGCGCTGTATTTGCCCATCTCCTCCGTGGCGCGGTTCCGGCCTGTCATACGCGCGTTTTTGATCGCGATTGCCTTCGCCTCTATTTTGTCGTATTTCCGCGTGGGGGTATTCGATACCCTCGGCAACATTGACAAGGTCGTCGAGGTTTTGCTCATCGTCGCGGCGACTGCCGACGCGGGGATGTCCGGGGGGGAGTCCGGCGGCGGGCGGGGCGCGATCCTGCAACTGGTGATCGGCCTCGCGGCCGGACTCGGGATGTTTCTGTTTTTGAGCCTGTTCATCGGCTGAGGGGTGAGAGTGAGAGGAACTTCGTCGCCGACTGACTCGCTTCGACGTGTTCTCGCTCTGATGGTGCTCATGGCGGCCTTGCTCGTGTTCGCCGCCTGCGGCGCCGAGCAAAACGCCGGACAAGAACCCGCCGGACAAGAACCCGCCGGACAAGAACCCGCCGGACAAGAACCCGCCGAGCAGGAATCCACCGAGCAGGAATCCACCGAAAGAACCGCCCCGCCGGAGGAGCCTCCCCGCATGCCGGAGGATCCGCCCGAGGCTCCCGAACCCGCCGAATCTCCGCCACTCGAAGAGGAGCCGACGGGGGAGGTCGTGGATGTCGGCTCGCCCGTGGAGGGGGTCGTCGCCGATCCCGAAACGGGCCTCGTCGCGATGGGGACGAGGGAGGGTGGGAACCTTCTTCTCGCGGACGGCGAGAGCGGCGAGGTCGAGGAGAGGGTGGACGTCGGGGGACGCGCCCGGCACCTCGACCTCGCCGAACCCGGTGGGCCGGTTCTCGTGCCCGTCGAGAGGGAAGATGCTTTCTTCGTCGTCGGGCTTCCCGATGGGGAGATCGTCGAAGAGGTTCCCGTCGGGGACTTTCCGCACGACGCGGCGGCTTATGAGGGGCGTTTTTTCGTTCTCAACGAGTTCGAAAGCACGGCATCCGTCATAGAAAACGGGGAGATCACGGAGACGTTCGAGACGCCGTTTCAGCCGGGGGGAGTGGCGATCACGGACGATGGCGTCGTCGGCATCGTCGGCGTTCGCGGCCTCGCCGTCGAGTTTTACGACGCGGAAACCCTCGAATCTCTCGGACGTCTCGAAGCGGGGGAGGGGCCGACGCACATCGTGGCGGGTTCCGACGGGCGTTTTTACGCGACGGACACTCGCGGCGACGCGCTCCTCGTGTACGACGTCTCCGGTTCGGAGCCGGAGATGGTCGAGAGCATTCCGCTCGAAGGGGGTTCCCCGTACGGCATCGCCATTGACCGCGAGCGCGAGGAGTTATGGGTCACGCTCGCCGCCGAAAATGGCGTGGTTCGGTACGATGTGGGGGACGGTTCGCCGGAGGAGATGGAGAGGTATCCCACGGTTCGCCAGCCGAACACGGTGGCGGTGAATTCCGAGAGCGGTCGGGTGTTCGTCACCGGGAGTGAAGGCGGGGATTTGCAAATCTTCGATCCGGGGTGAGATCGGGGCGAAAAAGGAGGAGTACACAAAATGAGCGGAAAGAACGGCGTGTGGACGGCGCTCCTCGTCGGGGCGATGATGCTCGCGGCGGTCGGCTGCGGAGGTTTGACCGAAGACCCCGGCCCCGTCGAGGACGAAGGCGCGGACGGATCGACCCAAGAAACCACGCCCCCCGAAGAGACGACCGCCATGGAAGAAACCACGGACATGGAAGAGACGACGGCGATGGAGGACACGGGTGCGATCACGGGTGTCGTCACCGACGAGGAGACGGGGGAGCCGCTCCCGAACACGTACATCACGGTCGGGTGGGACACTCTGAAAATAGTGGGCATGACCGACGAGGAGGGCCGGTACACGGTGGAGAACGTCCCGGCGGGGGTGGACGCCCCGACGTTCGGCTTCCACGACGGGGGGTACCGGTACCGAGCGAGCAGCTTCGACGACGACCTCGAGATAAACCTCGAACCCGGCGAGACGTACACGTACGACTTCTCGCTCACGATGCTCCCCGCCGAGGGACAGCCCGAACTCGAAGAGCCGACGCTCAGCGACGAGGAAGCCGCTCCCGGCGACACGGTGACCTTCCGCGTTACGGCGAGGAATGGGTCGGGCGGGCTTTCGCCGGAGATCTTCGCCGCGAACCCGGATTTCAGGAACCTCGCGCTCCTCGAACCGACGGACGAGGAGGATGTTTACGAGTCCGAATTCACCATCCCCGAGGACACTCCGCCCGACGAATACACCTTCGAGTTCTTCGCCGCGAGCAACGATTGCTTCGTGAACGGGGAGTTCCCCACGGCGACTTTGACCGTCACGGAAGGATGATGCCGAGTCCGGCAAAACACTCATGCGTTCGGCGGGGTGGGGGGATGGACGGATGCCAGATTATTCAAGCGGGCTTGGCGTGAGCTTTTCGGCGGCGTAGTGTTCGTATCCGACGGGCGCGAAGCCTTCGAGGCCGAACTCCGGGGGAGCCGTGTCGGAGCCGATGGAGAGGAGGGCGGCGAGGATACTCTTTTTTATTTCGTCCGGAAGGTTCGAGCGGACGGCGACGGGTTGTATGGGGTGCGGCCCCCACCATTCGATGACTCGGAGCCGGTTTCGGAGGCTCGGTTTTTTGATGAATGCCATTCGGAGGGCGTTCGAGTCAACGGAGGCGGCGTCCACTTCTCCGGCGAGTATCTTTTTTATTGACTCGGGGTGCGAGCCGGAGCAAACCATCCCGCTCGTGTCACCGACTTTTTGGAGGAGGCTATAAAAACCACTCAACGAACACGGATCGTTGTACGCCCACGTCCGAACATCCGAGACGTTCTCGATGCCGCGAAGCGCGTCCACGACGACTTCCGAGAAATATACGGGTTCGCCGTTCGCCCGGTCGTCCCGGAACACGGGCGCGGCTCCGACAAGCTCCACCGGAGGTTCGTCACGCTCCCGGAGCCACAAAAACGGCGGGGCGCACATGAACCCGATGTCCGCCCCGCCCCGCGAGAACGGGTCATCCGAACCCTTCGGCGGCCCGGAAAGCCCCGTCTCGGCGCGGAGCGAGATCTTCACTCCGAGTTCGCGCCCGATGTGATCGGCGACGGCCTCGAAGTATTTCTCCGGAATGCCGGGAGAGAGGTATGTGATGAAGCGGAGTTCGGAGGAATGGGCTTCGCGGCGAGTCGCATTTTCCCGATTCGCGGTCGGCGATTCGCCATTCGCGGCTCTTCCGTCTTTCACCACGAACCTCCCCGCCCCATCAGTCCGTGATCCTCTTTCTCACCGACGCCGAAAAGCGATCCACGACGAGTACGACGATGACGGTCGCCCCGACGAGTGTGGCGACTTTCGGATAGTCGAAAAGGTTCATCGAGATGAGGATTTGCTGCCCGATGCCTCCGGCCCCGACGAAACCGAGTATGGTCGCCGAGCGAATATTGCATTCCCACTGATAAAGCGTGAGCGACGTGAAATTGCTCATTCCCTGTGGAAGCATCCCGAACAGGAAACTCTGGAAACCATCCGCCCCGGTGGACGCGAGAGCCTCGACGGGGCGCGAGGGAACGGCTTCGAGCGTCTCGCTGTAAAGTTTGCCGAGAACCCCGGCGGAGTGGACGGCGAGGGCGAGCGTGCCGGGGAACGGGCCGAGTCCGAGCGCGACGACGAAAACGAGCGCCCATAAAATATCCGGCACCGAGCGGAAAACATTGAGGACGAAACGCGCCGCGTGGTACGGGACGGCGCGGACGATCTTTTCACTTCTCGACGCTCCGACGGTTTCGATGTTTCGAGTTCCGAGGGCCGCCAATGGGAAGGCGACTATCGCGCCGATGAGCGCGCCGAGGAAGGACATGTGGAAGGTTTCGAGGACTCCTTGCCCGGTGGCTTGCAAAGTCGCGAGCGAGAAGTCCGGGGGGAACATCTCCGAGACGAAGCGGCTCGCGGGTTCGGTGTTCGTGAGGAGATCGAGGATGTCGAACTGTGTGCCGTAATAACTCCATCCGGCGAGGCCGAGGATGATGAGAATGGCGAGGCTCGACCCCCACGAGAAACGCGGAACCGCGCCCCCGATGCTCTTCTGGCCGTCGTACTCAGTGGGCGGAGATGCCATCTTGTCCTTTCAATCGGGTGACGTCCGGCCCGGTCGGTTCGTCGGGTTCGTCGCTTTCCTTCGGATTCGTCTCCATGTCGCCGTCGTATATGTCGTTGAGTTTCTCTTTGGAGAGGCTCTCCGGGCTTCCGTCGTATGCGACGCGGCCTTCTTTGAGGGCTACGACTCGGGGGAAGCGTTTGGCGAGTTCCACGTCATGGAGGCTCACGAGGAGGGATGCGCCGCCTCCGTTCAGTTCGAGGAGGGCGTCGAGGACACGTTCGGTCGTCACCGGGTCAACGGCGGCGAACGGCTCGTCGGCGAGGATGAGTCCCGGTTTTTGGACGAGGAGACGCGCCACCGCGACCCTTTGTTGCTGGCCGCCGGAGAGGTTCGCCGTTTTCGTCGCGGACATCCCGGCGAGTCCGACTCGCTCCATCGCCGCTTCGACGCGCTTCGCGAGGGCGGCTTCCGGGCCGATGAGGAAGGTTCGGAGCGTCCTCGTTTTGCCCATCTCACCGACATCTCCGAGGGCGGCGTTCACGCCCGCCGGGAGTTGCGGGACGAGGTTGTACGATTGGTGGATCCTCCCGATCAAACCTCGCGCCTCCCGCAATCCACGCTTCGAGAGCGAGTGGATTTCCTTTCCCCCGAGCCGCACTTCGCCCGACACTCCGATGTCGCGTGTGATCGCCCGAAACAGCGTGGATTTCCCCGCCCCCGATGTCCCGATGACGGCGACACGTTCGCTCGCCTCGATGACGAAGCTCACATCGTCGAGGGCGAGGTTCCTCCCGAATGCGACCGAGACACGCTTTATTTCGAGGCGGTTATTCGGCGGTGAGGAGGTCAAGCTCTCGCGCCTGTTCGTCCACATAGTCGTAGTCCGAGTCCTCGACCCGCTCGAAGCCCTCCGCCCGGAAGAGGTCGAGGAGATCCGGGTCTTCGATGGCGATGAAGGCTTCCGCGATGTCCTCTTTCAAATCGTCGTCCATGTCGCTCCGCACCGCCCACGGATACCCCTCGACATCCTCGGACTCGTCAATGGTTCTCACGGCATCTTCCTCGACGATGCCTTCTCTTTGAAGGTCGTAAAGGATCCGGTCCTCGATGCCGCCCGCCGCGACGCTCCCGTTCACGACCGCCTGCGCCGTCGCGTCGTGGCCCCCGGTGTACACCGTCTCTTCGAGGTCGGTTCGGTAGTCAACGCCCGCCTCGTTGAGCATGATCGCCGGATACAAAGACCCGGATGTCGAGGACACGCTCCCGAACGCGAACGTCTCGCCTTCGAGTTCGGACACGTCCTCGATGTCGCTGTCCGTCGGAACGATGATGAGCGAACGATAATTCGTCGTCCCCGTATACGTGTTCACCTCGGTGACGAGCGGCTCGACCTCGGTTCGCTCCTTCGCCTGAACGTATGTGAGGGCGCCGAAATGGGCGAGGTCGAGTCTGTCGGAGGCCATCGCCTCGACGACCGCCGGATATCCGGTCGGAACGGAAACCTCGACCTCCATGCCGAGTTCCTCGGAGAGATATTCGCCGAGAGGCTCGTATTGCGCCTCGACCTCCTCGGGGTTTTGGTTCGGGATCATGCCGATTTGAAGGACTTCTTCGTCCCCCGAACCCCCGCCGCATCCGGCGAATATAAAGGCGAGCGCGACTGCGCCAACGAGTTTTTTCATCCACTTTCCTTTCCGACGTTCTTTCCGATTTGGACACAAGTTTCGATGAATGCCTTCGCCGCCGGGGAGAGCGAGCGTCGCTTCTCCGTGGCGAGGACGAATGGCCGCCGGAACGAAAGCCCCTCGACGGGAACTTCTCGCACCTCGGGGTGCGCCGCGGCGAATCTTTCGGGAACCACCCCGATCCCGACACCCGCCGCGACCACCCCCGCGACCGCGCCGTTCGAGCCGAGTTCCATGAGGATGTTCGGGGACGCCCTGACCGCCGCGAGTCCTTTCTCCGCCGCGAGCCTCGTTGCCGAACCTCTT
>Ga0136624_1000463_pt1 | contig 15622 bp, 11 predicted proteins | sample AntDrymUQ4692206_2_FD_104802 | JGI IMG/M metagenome (GOLD analysis project Ga0136624, IMG submission 104802) | Polar desert sand microbial communities from Dry Valleys, Antarctica - metaG UQ469 (22.06) | ecosystem: Environmental > Terrestrial > Soil > Desert | place: Antarctica: Dry Valley... | reverse complement strand
TTGCCTGGCGCCGCCTGCTTGAGGGTTACTTCCGCCCCGAGCTTCTCAACCGGGTGGATGAGGTGATCGTCTTCGAGCCCTTCGGTGACGCCGAGCTGAGGGCAATCGCGGTCGCCTGCCTCCAACGAGAGGCCGGCAAAGCGCGACGAAGGCTCGACGTGGAGCTCACCTGGTCTGATGATCTCCCGGGATACCTGGCGGCCCGCGCCGCGGCATGGCGGCCGGACGAGGCGGCCCGAGGCGTCAACCGGTGCGTGACTGATCTCCTCCCTGGCCTGCTCCGTCTCGTCCATCAAGCACGCCGCCGGGGCGAGACCATCAGCCGGGTGCGCGTCACGGTCAGTGGCGATGACCTCACGGTGGAACCATCGTGACCTCCAGCGAGCCCTGCCGTGCCGAGCTGCAAGCCATTGCGGCCGAGCTGCGGGCCTCGCTGACCGAGAGTCTCAGCCCAGACCAGCAGGCGTACGCCGCCCTGGTCAAGGACGGCGAGCTGCACCCATGGACGGAGCAGGCCGAGGCCATCTGGGCACGGGCCTCCGGTTCCGACCCCTGGCGTGATCACCACCTGGCGATCTTGCACCATGCCAAGGCCTACGATCTGGAGATGGCGAGGAGCGCTGATGCGTTCCAGCACTGGACCGCCGCCCTACGACACTGGTCGACCGTCCACGCCGATGACGCGTTCTGGGCGCGGATGGCCCGGCACCTCAGTGGGCACATGGGAACCGAGATCCCCCCTGGCGTCATCGACGGGGTCCGGGCCCGGCTGCCACGCGAGCTCCTCGAGCCGCACCGCGATCTGATCGCCGCCTACCAGACAAGCAACCCGGATCGAGCGAGGAGCCATATGGGAGTCATGACATCGGCACCCTTCGATCCCGGGGTGATCGACGGTATCCGGCTCCAATTCACGGAGGAGGTGCTGGCGGCCGTCCCCGACGCCGTCATGACCGCCGACTTCGAAGTGATGATCACCAGCCTGCGCGAGTGGCAGCGTATCGACCCGGACAATGCCCACTTCCTCCGCTCGTTGCTCTACGTGTATCGAAAGTTCAATGAGCAGGTGTGGGACGCGGACGACGGTCTTACTCGTGTCTCCGGGAATGTTGCGGCGGCCAACCAGATCCTCCAGGCGCTTGGCGTGTCGCCTCCTGATCCTGCCGGCGTCGCGGGCTATGTCGATCGTCTCAAGGCGCTGCGCCCCGGGGGGCTGCCCCCGGGGGCATTGACCGCCGAGATCGCCCGCCACGAGATCTGGGGCGGTTTAGTGAACTACCGTCTGGCCAGCCGACGTTTCTCCTGGGACTCAGACCCCAAGTCTCGCCGGGAGTGTGAGCAGGGCGCTTTCAGGGCCGTCAAGCACTTCGCCATGGCCCATCAGCTCGATCCACATCTGGCACTCGATCATTACTACGCGGCTTTGCCCTCGATCGAGGCCAGTATCGAGTCACTGTGGGGGCTGTGCCTGCTGGAACAAAAAGACCATGTCGGGGCTGCCCAGCACTTCCGCCGAGCAACCACGCTCAACCCCTCCGATGCCGAATACTATCTCGGATTGGCCCAAGCGCTTCTCCTGCCCGACAACGTGACGTATGCCGCGCTCGCCGAGGCGGAGCAAGCCATCTCTCGAGCCGATGCGCTAGGAGCGGAAGTGGGGACGCTGCGAAGATCACTTCAGCTCCGGCGGGCACTAAGCCTCAGGAGATAGCAACCGTGGAGACGGATCCGACAAGCGGAAGGAATTGAAGGTGGAGAACACCACCAGCCCGTGGGAGGAGTGGAGACCAGGGTACAACCCCTATCGCCGCTCACCGTTCCAGATCTTGGGGCTCAGCACCATCGTGAAGGGGCCGGGACCGATCAGAAATGCCATCCGGCAGCGTCGGCAGCGCATCCAAAACACGCCGGAGCGGTTCCCCCTTTTCGGCGAGCCGCTTGACGTCGCTGAGGTCAACGAGGCGGAGGATCGCATCCTGGACCCCGAGGCGCGGCTGTATGCCGAGCTCTGCACACACCGACCGAAACTGGTTACGATCGACCTTGGGGACGTGCCCAGCCGCCTAGCCGAGGTTGCCCCACCGATTCCCAACCCACAGGGCGTTCTCAACGCGCAGCGGCTCGCCCGTCTCGTCCCCGCCCCGGTGGAGCGGACATTCCCGAGCCTCATCGAGTCGTGATGATGACCACGAACCCGATCAAGATCACCGAGGTCGAACGGCACTTGCGGACTGCGCAGCCCACCAGCCTTCAGCGCGAGGTCTGGCACCTCATGCACCGGCACGCCCGTGACCTGCGAGTGACCCGGGAGGAGGCGGGACGAAAGCAGGCCAACGACCACGACCAGCTGCGCAAGCTCGTGATCGACCTGGCCCGTGCCCACCACCAGCTCAGGGTCTTTCTCGACCGGCATACCGAGGCGCTGGAGAGTGCCGCTCTCACCGAGCAGTCCAGCTTGCTGGCCACGATCCGGGATCGCTACGCGCAGGTTCTCGCCCGTGCCGGTGTCGAGCTGATCTATCTTGACGGCCGGCCGTTCACCCTCGACGCCAACGACAAGGTGGAGGTCACGGCATGGATCCCCGCCGCAGACATCGACCGGCCGCGGGTGCGCGAGACGGTGAGTCCGGGGGTGCTCCTCAACGGCGAGCTGGTCTGTCCGGCCGAGGTCGAGGTAGCCACCCCTGCCCAGCCCGGAGTACTGAAGCCACCGGAGGTGAGCGATGAGCCATGTGATCGGGATTGATCTCGGGACAACCAATAGCTGTGTGGCGATACCTGAGTCGGCGGACATCCCCAGGAAGGAGGAGCTGCTGGCCACCAGGCGGCTGGTCCCGGCCGGTGGGGCACTTGCGATCACCAACCAACGCAAGGAGCGGACCACCGCATCGGCGGTCTGGGTCGACCAAGACGGCACGGTGCTCGTCGGATCGCGGGCGAAGCAGATGGCCCGGCGACCCGACGTGCCGCCTCCAGCGCTGTTCTTCAAGCGGGCCATGGGCACCGACCAACAGGTGACGGCGGGCTACCGCACCATGACGCCCGAAGAAGCCTCCGCCCACGTGCTGGCCCATATGAAGGCGCTCGCCGAAGAGGTCCTCGGCGAGCCTGTCCACCGCGCCATTGTCACCGTCCCGGCGTTCTTCGAGACCAAGGCGAAGAACCTCACGACCGAGGCGGGCGAGCGGGCCGGCTTGGAGGTCGTGGAGACGCTGCTTGAACCGGTCGCCGCCGCGCTCATGTACACCCGGACGCGGGAGTTGGTCGATCCGATGACGTTCATGGTCTACGACCTCGGTGGCGGCACCTTCGATGATTCCATTGTCACTTGGGACCCTGAGATCGGCTTCGACAACCGCTCGTTCGACGGGAACCCGTACCTCGGCGGCTACGACTTCGACTGGCGGATCGTGAAGTGGATGATCGCCCAGCCGGACCTCGGCGCCTATGACTTGGATCTCGACGGAGAAGACCCCGGGGATCAGGCCATCCGTTACCGACTGCTGTCGGTTGCTGAGGCGGCTAAGCACGATCTGTCCCGTGAACCCGAAGCTCACATCGCGGACACCGCCATCAGCGACCGCACCGGCGCACCGATGAACATCAACCTCTACCTGGCCCGTGAGGTCTTCGAGCAGATGATCGAGGAGGAATTACGGGGCACACTCGCCTCTTGCGGCCGTGCCCTGGCGAAAGCTGACGTCCCCGCAGATGGCCTGAGCGGCGTCGTCATGGTCGGTGGGTCCTCCCGGATCCCCTTCGTTCGCCAGCTCCTTGCCGATGAGTACCACCAGGAGCCAGTGGTCATCGACCCTGACCTCTGCGTCGCGGTGGGTGCGGCCCTCAAAGCGGCCACCGTGGCAACCAAATCGTCCTACCTCACTGTGGAGCGCCCGCCGGCCACCACTGCGCTGACCTCGATCGACGTGAGCGGCCGGGTCTCGCCTGGCGAGGCCATCCCGTCGGCTGGGGGGGTCACCGTCACGCTCAGCTCCGATGACGGGGCCTTCCGGAGGCAGGAGGTCACCAACGCCGACGGTGGCTTCCTGTTCACTGACCTGGCACTCCACGAGGAGGCTGAGAACGCGTTCACCGTCCAGGTGCTCGTGGGTGGCCAACCTATCGACAGCCAGAAGCTGGTGGTTGTCCACGACTGGGACGCCGGCGCCCGCGATGTCATTCCCGAGGGTGATGTCTTGGCGCACGACTACTCGGTCGCAGTCCGGGACGGACGGAGCCGGATCGCCAAGGCCGGCACTAAACTGCCCTACCGCGCCGCCACGGTGAACCTGGAGACTGCCACCCAACGGGGTGAGGTGTTGATCGAGTTCTACGAGGAGAACAATCCGGTCGGGAAGGTGGTCGTTACCGATCTGCCACCTGATCTCCCCATAGGCTCTGCGGTTCTTGTCACGCTGGAGTTCAACAAGGGCTGGACGATCTCCGGCTCGGCCACGATTCCCGCGGCGAAGAGTACCGTGCCGGTCGAGATGCAGCTGCCGAAAATGGTCGTGCCGTCGTGGTCTGAACTCCGCCAGCGCTACCGTCAGATCCGGGCCAGTTTTCAGGAGATGGAAGGGACAGCGCCACCGGCCGAACTGCTCCGCGTCGGCCCGGAAATCGACGACCTCCTTCGCCAGGCCAAGCAGCTCATGGACGATCAGCACGACCCCATCCACACCCACCATGCCCTCTCCGAGGCCCAGATTCTGCTGCAGAGCATGCAACTGAGCGAGGCCAAAACGACGGCGCTCCACCCGCCGCTGTCCGAGTTCGAGGCCGCGATCGACGAGCTCAACGCGCTGGTAAGCCGCATTGAGGGCAGGGACTCCGCGAAGGGCGCACGGCACCGGGCCGGGATCGAGCCGCTGCGCGCCGCGGGGATGGCTGCCTATGAGGCGGGCAACCCAGTCGATTGGGCCGCCGCCAACGAAACGGTCCGCCGGCGCGTCGATGCAGCCCGGCAAGATCTCGGTGAAGGGCAAACCGCTCCCACACCTGCTCCTATCCTCCAGCTGATGATCGCGCAGGAACTCCAGGAGATCATCGACACGCTCAACCAAGCCAACCGGGCCTCCGCAGGCCGTTTCGCGTCGAAATTCGATCAGCTCACCAGTGATGCGGAAGCCATCCTGGACGACGTCACGAGCGTCGACCTTTCCGACGAGCGAGCTGCTTCACGCCGGCTGAGCCACCTCTATCAAGCCGGCGTGCGGCCGCTGCGGGGGCGGATCGACAAGGCGATGAAAGAGGCGTTCGCCAGGGTGGACTCCGGTCCGGGCGCCGATCTGCGGCTTCCCGGTAGCTCCATTCCAGGTGCGAATGCCTGAAAGGACATGCCATGACCGCTGAACCCACGACCACCGAACCCACGACCGAGCCAGGGCTAACGGCCGACGCACCGGACACCGACCCACCGGGGCGCCCGCTGCCCGCCTGCCCCCTGTGCGGGGTGCAACTCGTGGTCCTGTCCGAGCGTTGCCAATCCTGCGGCGGTGGGCTGGTTTCCCTCCTGCGCGTTATAGAGATGGCTGACGTCTACTTCAACCAGGCGGTCGCCGCCGCGCGCGAGAAGAACTGGTGGCTGGCCGCCGAGCACCTGGCGGTGACCTTGGCCTTGCGTGCGGATGACGTCGATGCCCTCGTGCTACTCGGCAAGGTCCGCGGCAACGGCCATGAGCCTGGATTGGCGGTGGCCGCGTGCCAGGAGGCCTTACGCCTGGAACCCGACCACACCGACGCCAAACTGGTCCTCGACCGATTCTCGCCCCCGCCACCGAAGGGGCGTTCCCGGCGACGCAAGCGAAAACGCTGATCGCCGAAGGGAGTTAGTCCTTGTCGTTCTACTGGCGAGTTCCCCAATCTCGCTCTCCTGGCACTAGTGAGAGGATCATCGGGTCAGGATCCCCAAGCACGCCCCCGTCTCGATCTTCGCTAATGCCCGACGCGCCAGCCCTGCGTCGACCAGGCTCTACGCTGGCTCGTCCACCCTCGATGTCCTGAGACGCCTGGATCGGCGGACGTTCGGATGACGCAGATACGTCACGATGCCTCCTCAAAATATCTGCTATTTTACGCGACATTCCTTTCACCCAGTCACCCCGGAGGAGATCTCTCTCAATAGCTGGGTCGATCACATTGTCGGGGATTTCATGCTGGCCCTGACCCGGACTAGGCTCCGTACCTCGGGCGGTCGCCGCTAGTAACTGCAGCACCACGTGCTCGCTGTTTGGCCGCAGTACGCCAAACAGCATAAGGATAAAGACCCATTCTCCATCAGAAGCATGGCCAGCGCGCAGCCTGCTCAGATGAATCCGGTGCAGCGCCCAATAAATCGCTTGCACAGCTTCGTTCGTTTCAGGCTCATCTTCCTCGCGGGCGAGGTTGTCGAGCTCCTGTCGTAATCTAAGAGGATGCGATTCCGCTTCGATCGAGCGCAAGAATCCCCTTCCTAAAGCGGTACCCGCTATTGCGGGCCACCTCCTCAGAACCCTCAATAGTTCCGTCAATGCTATTTTAGGCTGACCGTCTTGAAGATAAGAGGCAGACGTGGTGGAATTGATCCACTCCGAAAGGGCTTCTCGCGCCTCGGTAGACCCCATGGGGGGTTCGTGGTTGACGAATAACTCTAGCGTGTCGCGCATCAGCACAACCCGTGCTTGTGTCGCCCTCCTCAAATCAGCGCGACGGGCCACTGGTCCTGCTTGCACCTCCACGTCCTCTGATACCATCATCCTCACGACATGAGCGAATTCATCGGCAGCATTGTCAGCATTGTCCCCGTCCGCTATTACCGCTCGCAGCAATGAGATGACGACGTCCGATCTGCTCACCAGCGACTCAGCATCGTCGGCATGTCGCTCAGCGTGCCGGGTCTCGTAATCCGAAAGGATCAGCCGCAAGATTTCCCAATCAGAAGAATCTGCCTGACCCTCGGCCCGGAGATTATCCACGTCGATGTCGCCAAGCGCCTGGTGAAGTTGTCGTGGCTGCTTCCGTAACTCGATGAGTAGCACGTCCAGGACATGACGAAGCCAAAACTTGTCCTGCTTTCGCATCACCTGCTCGGCGCGATATAGCCAGGTGACGACCGCCTCCTCTTCGTCGTCGCTTCCCTCCCACTTCTCTAACCAAGTCAAGGCTTGATGCATAAGCGCTTCCAAACCTACCCACGGGGCTACTTGGCCAGGGTTTCCGCTTGCCCTTCCTGTCGTTGTCCCAAACGCAAGATGCCAATGCTTTTCCCAGAGGCAAACCCTCGTCCGCGCCTCGAACAAACAAATTTTCATCGGAGCATAGATCTCATTAGCAGACGCTTCGCAGTGATCGCCGCAGCCGCTCTCATCAAGTCCCATTTTGATCCACACAAATGTGTTAGCTGGAACTTCCTCGTTGAGTTTCACGAGGAATACCTCGCATCTCCTCAAGCGCCCGTCCGTCGTGTTCCTCACCGAGGCGTCTCCACGCCAGATCTCGAGAAGTACGTTCCGCAGCAGCTGAGGTGACGTCATAAATACCCGCTCCGCGAAATCGGGAGCGGTTGTCATGGGTATTCCCTCAAGAAGAACGGGGGCGTACCAGTTCTCGTCTATGTCGTTCCGTACCCGGATGCCGCAGGACCACGGCAGAGCGTCTCGCGACGCAAACAGCTGGCACTGGTGATGCAGATATGCCTCGAAACGCTCGTCCTTACCCGCCGGACCATCATCCAGAATAAGATACCTGTATAGCTCCTCTAAAACATCCTTCGCGATATTATTGTGCTGAGCTTGTTTTCGGCAGTGAAGAAGGAAGCATGCATACGAACGAAATCTTGGGGAATTTGACAACTCAAGGATTGCTGCGCGAACCCGCTCCCGTTCTTCCTTCAGGAACGCTTCTTGTTCAAGTTCTCGCCGAAGAAACTTCTTGGTGAGGTCCGCTATCTGTTTGCCAAATTCTGTTATGGCCATAGAAAAGCCTCGCCCTCTTCAACGACTAGTTTCGCAAGAAGCTCTGTCTCCTTAGGAAGTGGCTCCTCCTGGAACCTCGTGTCGGCAAAGCTCCGCACTGCGAGCCCAATTGCCGTGGGGGGTGTGAGGTTACTCCTTGAATTCTGATCTGCGAGGAAGGACACAGTTTGAAAACAGCCATTTGCTGCTGCCGTCTCGGCTACTGCTCGCTCTAACTTCGGCGCGAGAAACTCGACAGTGACGATGTAGCTGTCAGCCGGACACGGCTGCGTGTCCTGGGGATAGCAGGGTTCACCACGGACTCCCTTCTGCAGCGCATTCGTTAGAACTCCACTTAATCGACACGGCTCGGGATGAGATGCGAGTGCTATCTCATAGGCCCAGGTCGAAACACCTACAAAAGCCCATCGCCGCAGTCGTCTAACCGCGTCACGCATGGGAGTGAGAAGCTGGCTCGCCCGATTCTCAAGCAAGTCTTCCCGCTCCTGAGCAATTGAATGACAAACATCAAAAAACATTGTTAGACTCGCGGGGTTGACCTCTTCGAAACGTCGTGCGATGTCTTGAAGAGAAATTGCCTCGCTCTCGATATCACACAAGGAACGTGTCGTCTTAGTGAGCAAGTAACTGCTGCGGTCACCAGGAAATCCATGGCCTGCCCAGAACACCACAATGTTGGGGTCTGAGCTCTCTTGCCTAGTAGCCGAAACGTCCTTAAGAAACAGTCCTATCTGCTCCTGAAGATTCTTTTGAGACGTCTTCTCTTCGGGTACCAGCCAAAGATTGCGCTTGGAATAGCCAATCCCGTAGAGCGCGTCGTACAGCGTCTGTGCGTCGTTGCGGGCGCCGCCAAGATTTCGAAAATTGTCGTAGCTATCGATCCCGACGAGAAAGACGTAGTGATTAGCGAAAAGTTTTCTGGGATCCGTTGTCACACCCACTCGCCCTTCCTCGCTGGCTTACTCGGAGACTAGGGATCGTTGGAGCCCGACGGCGCCGGGATGGTCGGGGCTCCAGCGGAGGCAATCGTCAATAACTTGGAGTGCCTCCTTCGTCTGGCCGCGGCGATGGAGTTCCTGGGCCTGGAGGTAGTGCCGCTCGGCGAGCAGGGAACGGGTCCGGGCGTTGCTCTCGTCATGGCCGAGGGCGCACCGGAGCCAACGGATGGCGTCTTCGTAATGCTCCGGCGCGCTGTTCGCCGTGGCCGCCTCGCAGTGGATGTCGATCATCTTGTCGAGGACGTCGGGATCATCGGGCCCCAGTTTCCATGCGTAGTGCGACTCGGAGACTGCCAGGGCGAACTGGCGCCGCTCGAGGCAGGAGCGCGCTTTGGACAGGGCGAGTTGGGAACGATAGGCCGGGGAGGACGGGCCCAGCGCAGCCGGCTGTCGCGAATCGGGGAGGTCGTCGAGCACGGCCTGCGCTTCGCGGATCAGTTCACTGAGCTCGGTCCTGGCCCGCTCGACCTCGCCAGCCTTGACGAGTTGGCCAGTATGCCGCTTGAGGGAACCCGGCGCGAACAGCTCGGGCACGTTCGCCACCTGATCGGCCGTCAGAGTCGCTGGAGCCGAGAACGCGGCGCTGGCCGGGGGACTCTCGGTGAAGGCCATCGTTGCCCGGAGCGCAACGCCGTCGGCGGCGGGCACCTTCGCCTCGTGGGTGTCGACGACCCGTTCGGCCTCGAACAGCACCCGTCCCGGTTCCGAGCCGAGCCCGGCGGCATGCAGGGCCGCTCCTACAGCGAGTGATGTGGGCGGTGCCACAACCGGCTCGCAACCTAACGCTTCGGCGAGCAGGGATCGCAGCGCGGGAATGCGGTTGGTGCCCCCCGTGAGCACAACTGCGTCGAGCTCCGTTCGTGACATGCCTGCCTTCTGCAGGAGGTCCTCGACCAGGCGGACCGCCGGCAGGAATGCCTCCCGGACTACATCCTCGAAGTCCTGCCGCAGGACTTCGACCTGCATCGCTTTCTTCCCGTCTCGGCTGATGATGCCCAAAGGGAACGCGGCCAGCTCGGTAGTCCCGAGCCGCTCCTTCACAGTCTGGGCGGCGGCGCGGACGGACATCCATTGTTTGGTGTCCCACTGACCTTCGCCCAGGACCCAGCCGTTGGCGGCGATCGCGTGGAGAAGGCCCTCCAGTACGAACTGGTCAACGTCGGCACCTGCCATGCTGCCGCCCTCGTAGGCCAGGGCACGGACGTGGCCCTTCACCGCCCGGGTCAGACCCAGCTCAAAGCCGTGATACCCGGTGCCGAAGACGAGCACGGTCGCGGGCGTGGGCCGTCCGGCGGTGTAAGCAGTCACCGCGCCGACCGAGTCGTTGATCAGGTGGGCGGCAGCGAATCCCGCCGTGAGTGCCGCGTCGTGCAGAGCCTCCCGTTGCGCGGTGGGGTAGAGGGCGGGCACGCAGATAACCGCCTGGGCTACGGGTCGGCCGGTATGTTCCTCGACGTTGTGCTTGGCTTGGGCCAGGGCTTCGGTCAGCGTCTGTGTCGGCGTCGGTCGGCCGCCTTCGTGCCAGAGCTGAATAGAGGGTCCGAGCCTGCTCTTGAGGCTGGGGAACGACACGCCTGAGCGGCTCGCCGGGGAACGCTCGCAGAGCAGCCATCCGGCGTCCTCGACGGGCCCGTGCTCAAGGCTGACCGCTTCGGACCCTTCGGCGGCATAGGCCACCCGCAGGCCCATGCTCCCGAGGTCGATGCCAATGTGAAGCGGTTTCATCGGCTGCCCTACTCAGTCACGGGTAAGAACTGCAAGCAGTCCGCCGTAGTCGCGGTCGGGGACCTCGGTGACGCCCTGACGGCGCTCCAAGGTCCGCTTTACGATCGCGTTGAGTGTCTTGCTTTTCTCAGTGGCCTCGGCGCGGTCCCCCCGAGCCCACGCCTGCTGGACGATCGTGACCGCCCCCTGGATCTTTCTGGTCTCTTCGAGAGTGGCCCCCTCCCTCGCTCGGTCAGCCGAGCAGAGGCGAATGGCCACCTCGCAGGAAAGGATGTCATTCATGATCAGTTGAGCTATCCGTGGTCCACCCGAGTCGCGCCAACCACGGTCGATGTCACCCCTGAGCTTGCGTGTCTGCTCGGGCTCCATATAGACCTCGTATGCGTCGAGAAAACGATTAGCGAACTCGATCGTGTCGGCCAGCTCTTCCTCTTGAGAGCGCCGACCACCGTCCTTCTCGCCGGTGAGCGGTCTGTTCCGGGGCTGGCCGTGGCGTAATGGCTCGGTGCGGAAGAAGTCACTTCCTGGCACCGTGACGGTGACCGTGATGATGCGGTTACGGTCGAAGTTGAGGCTCACCTCGACGGGCGAGTTCGCGTCGAACTGCTCGGGGAGCTCGCATTCGATCACACCCTGCTCGCTGTTTCGACTGGCCACTGGATCATTGCCCTCGAACACCGGGACCTTGATTTTCCGGTCGGTGGCCCGGAACTGTTCCTTCCTCGGTGTGGACAGGGGGTAGGGCGTCCCGCTGGGGATGATCGGCACGAAGGCGTCGGCGTCAGCGCCCTTGACGGCTCTGATGCCGAGCGCCATTCCCGTAACGTCATCGACCTTGACAGTGCCGACGTCGCGGGCGTTGGCCAAGCCTGTGTCGCACTGAAGGCATTTCTCGGCGATCTCGTCGTTGACGGCCCTGCAGTGTGGGCACTCGACACCGGTGGTGCCGGCAGCGAGAACCGCGGCGCCGAGCGCGACGCACTCCATCGGGTTGACCGTGCGCCGCACCTTCGCATTCCCGAACAAGCCTTCGACGCGCTCGTGGACGAGGGGGGTCATCGTGGCTCCGCCGACCAGCAGCACGTCGGAGATGTCGTCCGGAACCAGCTGCTGCTTGCGCAACGCCTCGTTAGCAAGATCGATGGCTTTAGCGACCGAGCTCTCGATCGCATCCTCGAACTCCGCCCGCGTGATCATGAGGTCGTCGACGTCGACGTTCACGCCGCGTATGTTGGTGGCCGCCGGGATCGTGATCTTCACCGTGCTCAGCTCGTCGAGCTGGCGTTTCGCCTGCTCGGCTGCTTGCTTGGCAAGCAGCCGGAAGCGCAGATCGCTAGTGGGGTCACCGCCGTAGCGCTCCTTCGCCCAGGCAATGATCCGGTCGACGATGGCGTAGTCGAAGTCGTCACCGCCCAACCAGTTGTCACCCAGGTAATCGAGAACGACGAACTGGGGTTGACCGGACTTGGGCTGCACCATCTGGAGGATGGAGACGTCGAAGGTCCCGCCACCCAGGTCGAAGACGAGGATCCGGTGCTTGTCGGGGTTTGGCACCGCGACGCCGAACGCGATGGCCGCTGCGGTCGGCTCGTCAAGGATCCGCCGGACAATCAGACCTGCCTTCTCCCCGGCATCCCGGGTCGCGGCGCGCTGACCTTCCTTGAAGTAAGCCGGGACGGTGATCACCGCGTGAGTGACTTCCTCACCCAGTTTACGAGTGGTGTCTTTTTTGATCTTGCGGAGGATCATGGCCGAGACGTCCGCCGGCGTGCGAGCCTTGGCGCGCAGCAGCACATGGACCCGGGGGTCACCGCCCTCGCCAGCGGCCAGCTGGTAGTTGACCCGTTCCCGCACCCTCTCGATCTCGGGGTCATCGAAGTCGCGACCCATGAGGCGCTTGACCGAGAGGATCGTGTTCTCGGGTGCCCCCTGAGCGTTGTTCAGCGCGTACTCGCCGACGATCACCTCGTCGCCCGCCATGGAGACTGCCGACGGCGTCCAGCGCTTGCTCTGGCTGTTCTCCAGGATCCTGGCCAGCGTCTGTCCAGGCTCGCAGTAGGCGGCGACCGAGTTCGTCGTGCCCAGGTCGATGCCGATGGCTTTCATTCCGAATCCTCCTCATCCGACCCGCCAATGATCACTTGGGCGGGTCGCAGCAGCCGGTCATGCCATTCGTAGCCCCGCCGGATCACCTCGAGCACGATGCCGCCCTGGGACGCAGGCGCGGGCTGGACGCCGACCACCTCGTGCGCCCGCGGGTCCACGGCTGTCCCCATGGGCTGCACGGCCCGCACCCCGGCACCCTCCAGCACGGCACTGAGCTGGCGGGCGATGAGCCGGCAGGTGCCGGCCACTCCTTGCTCCGCCAGACCAGGATCCTCGCCGAGCAGACGGTCGAAGGAGTCCATGACGTCCAGCAACGACAGGAGCAGCCCTGACATCTCACGATGGTGCCCTGCCCGCTGCTCGGTGAGCTCGGTGGAATAGTCGAGCATGTCGAGAATTTTTTTCATCCCGTCGCGGTCCAAGTCTTCGCTCACCGGTCGAACTCCACGATGTCAGAGCCGGGAAGTGGCGGTGGTTGATCGAAGGCGGCGGTGCCCGGAGCGGCGAGGGAGTCAAGCGTGATCTCGCGAATCTCCCCGTCGAGGTCGCCCAGGTTGAGATCACACAGCTCGGCCGGGCTGGCCCTCGACTGCTGCTGGAGCGCGGCCAGGACGGCCTGCCGGGCGCTGGATGCCTCAGCGCTGATGTCCACGTCATAGAGCAGGAAGTCCACCGCGAGCCGCCGCTCGACCGTGCGCAACTCGTCCCACGCCCCGCGCACTTCCGGGCTCCACCGGCCTTGTTCCATGAGGTGGAAGGAGGCGTCGAGGATGTCCTTCATGCTGGAGCCCGGGCCGACGCCGGCTTCTGCGAGAAGGTCGTACGGGAAGCCGCCATCCCGGCTGGCTTGCGGATCCGTCAGCATCCTTCGCTCCACTCCGCCCGGTCTGACACCAGGATGATCGCATCGACGAGCCTTGTACGGACCTTCGCGCCGGGATCGGAGCGGACCGCGGCAATCAGGTTGAGTACACCGGCGATGGGATGCTCCTTAATCTCTCGATCGGCTTGGCGGATGAGCTGCTCGGTTTTGGCTGACCCATCCGCCACGGTGACCGTGGCACGTTCGCGGAGCCGCCGGTCCAGCTCCTCGTCGGTAAGTTCGTCAAAGCACCATTGCTCGAACTCATCGAGAACCGCAGCGAGCACGGTGCAAAACAGGACATAACCTGGTGTCTGTAACAATCCCTCGTGAACGGTCGTGAGCGCCTCGCCGAGCAGGCGCAGCTGCTGACCGGCGCTTGACTGATGGTTCAGGCTTTGTGCCCAGTTGATGAGCCCGTGGGCGAGGTTGTCTCGGGTGTCCAGCGATGCGGGGTTGAGCGCCAGTGCTTGTCGCAGGTCATCGACACCCCGCTGGTAGCTGGGTTCCTCGTACTCGTAGCACCAGCAGCCGCGCCAGACCCCCCGAGAAGTGAGCAGCTCGGCCTCCTTCGCCGTAAGGTGACCCGCGTCCACGCCTCCGACCAGATGTCGTGCGGCGGCGACCAGATCGATGGCCTCGGTCAGCCGCTCGTCTGCCAGTCGGGTACCCCAGTGCTCGTCTCTGAGCACGTCGGCCCGGCCCAGCGCCACCGGAACGACGGCCTGCTTGATGCGCACTGAGTCACCGACGTTGGCAGCCACCTCGATCGCTGCCCGCCAGTGTCGTAGCGCCGCGTCCACCCCTGGACGGCCATCGACCAGCGCGGCTTGAGCTTCGACGAGGAACGCGCGGGTGGCGAGGTCGACCGCATCCTGGAGGAGCCTGGTGCGACGATGACGCAGACCTGCGTGGCCGGGGTTGCGTTCGGCGAACTCCGTGCATTCGGCACAGCCAGCCCCGCCGGCGCTCAGCTCGTGCCCGCAGTCGGCCGGCAGGTCCTTGAGCATGGTCCGGTGGAGGCATCGCAAGGCATCGACCGCTCGATCCGGCCGGTTCTGCTCCAGCAGCACGATGGCTTCGCCGAGCTCCGAGAACGCGCAGCGCAGGCGGAAACCTGCGCCATGCTCCACGCCCCGCGCGCCATGCTCCGCATCGAGCCGGGCCACCAGGTGGCCCAGGGGCGCACGTAACTCCGGGTGAATGCGTATGAACAGCGGGCCGCACGCCAGCGTCGTCGATGTGACGTCGCTGGCCATCCCACTCGTGCCGGCAAGGGCGCGCCCCGCGGCCATCTCCACCGCCAGCGCCAGCCGCAGCTGGCCGTAGCGTTCCGCATCCTGAGTCTGGCCGTCGCGGCGGGACCGGTCGGCCATCACAGCGAGCCGTTCGGACAACCCCTCCGCCACCGAGCGGCGTGCACGCGACAGATCCGCCGCGGAAACCGCGAACTGGTAGCAGGAGGCTCGCTGGTTGCGCCACGAGGCCCAGTACACGTCGTCACTGAGGACCCGGCCCCAGTAGGCGATGGCCCGCTTCCAGCTCTGCACCGCGCTCTCGTGCTGAGCGGCGTTCCCGCATTCGATCGCTTGCCAGGTGCAAGCCACAGCGAGGGCGTGGGCCACGCCGCTCGCACTGAGATCGTTCCGAAGGCGTTGTTCCCACTCAGCGATCGCCACGTCACGCTGGCCGGACAGCAGCGCGAACAGTGGCGCGTCGGGATTGAGTTGACCCTGGAGCCGGGCGAGCAGCTCGCCGGGAGGTCCGGTTTCGAGGTCGCGTTGCGCGCGGGACAGGGCTGGCCCGTCGGTCAGCCGGTAGAGGAGTGCGTCGGCTTCCATGCGCTCGGGTAGCGAGCGGAGCCGGTCCCACGCCATCCGCACCTCGGGGGTCCACAGGTTGAGTGCCATGAGGACGAACGACGCGTCCTTGACCTCCTGGGCTGTGGAACTCGGGGTGATCCCCGCTACTCGCAGCGT
>Ga0136624_1000462_pt1 | contig 15633 bp, 13 predicted proteins | sample AntDrymUQ4692206_2_FD_104802 | JGI IMG/M metagenome (GOLD analysis project Ga0136624, IMG submission 104802) | Polar desert sand microbial communities from Dry Valleys, Antarctica - metaG UQ469 (22.06) | ecosystem: Environmental > Terrestrial > Soil > Desert | place: Antarctica: Dry Valley... | reverse complement strand
CTGGTTGCGCCGCTTCGCCATCTCGCCCTCCCCCTCCGGGCACCTTCGGGTGCCCTCGTTCGCGGGCCCTACTGTACCGGGCTTTGCAGTACCGCTTACACCCCAGAGAATCCCTGGTCGCGGGTGCTCCCGCTGTCCTGTCCGTGACGGTCATGATTTTCTAGCACACGGGGAGCGGAACCGCGGTCGCTGTCGGTCACGGACGGTCCGTAGAGAACGACTACCGAGGTCGCCATCACGATGGCCAACTTGCGGCGGCCCCCACGCGACGGACGATCCCGACGAGCGTGCCCGGCGGCAAGACCGCCTCCAGCGGCTGAGGCTGCCCTCGATCCGCTTCCGTTCGACGGCGAAGTGGCCAGGGAGTACGGAGGAGTCTTCGCGTCGGTGATGGCCGCAGGCCGCAAGGCGCACGAGCGGTCGACCTGCTCATCGTCGCAGCGGCGGTCTCGGCCGGGCTGCCGCTGTACACCCGGAACGGCGACGACTTCCGGGCACTCGACGGCCTCTGGAGGTCGTCGTCGTGCAGACGGGTGGCATCGCGGTGCATCGCAGCCCGCGCCGCACAGGCAGGACCCTGGCTGCCGGTCCGTCTGCTCGCTCTGTGCATGTGAATTGCATGCAGGCCGAACGTGCAGATCCGCGGCGTCCCCGTTGAAGTCCACCTCCGCCTTCACCCCTGCACCCTCCACGTTGGTGACAGCGGCCGGCCACTCACTCGGTTGCCTTGGGGTGGCCAGACGTCGCCTCCATCAGCCACACCGTGCGCTTGGCGTCGTCGATGCAATACCAGAGCCGACCGCCGCCGGTGACCTCGTACTGCCACTGCTCCAGCTCCTGCCCGTTGACCGTGCGGCTGCCGAGGCTGCCCCTCAGCGGATGCTGTCGATCGGTGCGCTCGCGCGGGTCGGCGGTGAGCTTCTCCCACGCCGTGCGCGCGTTGCCCGGAGCAGCGGCGCAGACCTTCTCCCATCCCTTGACGGCGTCGCTTGTTCCGTAGCGAAGGTCCCAGCCGCCCTTTGCGGGCGGCGGAGCGACCCGCTCCCGACGCTTCGACAAGGGTCAGGCCCTAGGCGCAGCGACAGGCTCCCCCGCCGCCTCGACCGCTCGCCGGAGCCGTCGAGCGAGCTTCGGGTCTGCGTGGACCTCGGCGGTTGCCCGCCATTCGCGGACGAGCTGGGTCAACGGCTCGTAGTTGTCCACGGCGGCGGCAGCGGTCACGACCCGCGAGAACTCGTCGAGAAAGGACCTCCGGTCAGTTAATGGGAGGAACTCGAGCCACGGGAAGGCATCAGCCAGCGCGTCCGCAAGGGCCGCGGGGCTGTGGAGGGCGAGGTTGCGAAGGGCGCGTCCGATCGCTGAGAACAGGTCTACCCGCTGGGCCTCACGATCAGCGCGGCTGAGCCGGAGGTCGGGCTCGTCCCGGCGTCGCAGGAGAACGTCATTCTGCTCGACGTCGTCGGTGACTTCCTTGGGCTTGCGGAGCAGGTCTGAGAAGGCGCGCTCGATCAGTCGCATGGCCCCACGATATCTGAACTACATCAGAACTCAACCAGACCATCCGGTGGCGCGTGAATTACTACAGGCGGTGGTGGCGGCAGATGACGGCGAAGTCCTCGGCGTCCAGGCTCGCGCCGCCGACGAGCGCGCCGTCGATCTCCGGCTGGCGCATCAACTCGGCGACGTTGCCCGGTTTCACGCTGCCGCCGTACTGGACGCGGACCCCCTCCGCGGCCGGCCCTGTGAACCGCTCGCCGAGGGCCGCGCGCACCGCACCGCACATGTCGTTGGCGTCGGTGGACGTGGCGGTGCGTCCGGTGCCGATCGCCCAGACCGGCTCGTAGGCGACCACCATGCCGGTGACCTGCTCGGCCCCCACACCCTCCAGGCTCCCGGCGAGCTGTCCCCGCACGACCGTCTCCGCGTCCCCGGCCTCGCGCTGCTCCAGCGTCTCGCCGACGCACAGGATCGGCGTCATCCCCGCCGCGAGCACGGCGCGGACCTTGCGGTTCACGATCTCGTCGGTCTCGCCGAACAGGGCCCGGCGCTCGGAGTGGCCGCACAGCACGTAGGCGACCTTCAGCTTCGCGAGCATCGGAGGGCTGATCTCGCCCGTGAAGGCGCCGCCGTCCTCCCAGTGGCAGTTCTGCGCGCCCAGCACGAGGTCGAGCCGATCGTTCTCGATCAGCGTCTGGATGCTCCGCAGGGCGGTGAACGGCGGGATGACGACGATCTCGGAGGCGTCGTAGTCGCGCGGCTCGAGGTGGTAGGTGAGCTGCTGGACGAGCTGGATCGCCTCCAGATGGTTGAGGTGCATCTTCCAGTTGCCGGCGATCAGCGGCGTCCGCGCCATCAGTCCGCCCTCCGGCGGCGGAGCGCGGCGACCCCCGGGAGATCGACGCCCTCGAGGAACTCGAGGGACGCGCCGCCACCGGTCGACACGTGGCTGACCTGCTCGGAGAGACCGAGCTTGCGGACCGCGGCGGCGCTGTCGCCGCCGCCGACGACGGTGAAGCCGCCGCACGCCGCGACGGCGCGCGCGACGCCCTCGGTCCCCGCGGCGAAGGCCTCCCACTCGAACACGCCCATCGGGCCGTTCCACAGCACGGCGCCCGCGTCGGCGATCGCCCCGGCGAAGCGGGCGACCGTCTCATCGCCGACGTCCAGGCCCATCCATCCGTCCGGGATGGCGTCCGCGGCGACCCTCCGGTGGTCCGCGTCCGCGTCGAACGCCTCGGCGGCGACGATGTCTGCGGGCAGCACGAGCTCGACCCCGCGCTCCTCGGCCTCCGCGATCAGGCGCGCCACCGTGTCGATCTGGTCCTCCTCCACCCTGCTGTCCCCGACCCGGCCGCCGCGGGCCTGGAGGAACGTGAAGCACATCGCCCCGCCGATCAGCAGCCGGTCGACATGGGACAGCAGGTTGCCGACCACGCCGAGCTTGTCGGAGACCTTCGCACCGCCCAGGATCGCGGTGAACGGCCGCGGCGGGTCGTCGAGCAGCCGGGACAGGGCCTCCAGCTCCTTCGCCATCAGCTCGCCGGCCACCGCTTCCTCGAGCAGCGCGGGGACGCCGACGACGCTGGCGTGCGCGCGGTGCGCGGCGCCGAAGGCGTCGTCGACGTAGGCGTCGCCGAGCCCGGCGAGCGCCGCCGCGAAACCGCCGTCGTTCGCCTCCTCTCCGGGCTCGAAACGGAGGTTCTCGAGCAGGACCACGTCACCGTCGGCGGCCGCGTCGACCGTCCGGCGGGCGTCCTCGCCGACGACGTCGGACGCCGCGGCCACCGGGGCGCCGAGCAGCGCCCCGACCCGCCGCGCGACCGGCGCCAGCCGCAGTTCCTCGACCACCTTGCCCTTCGGGCGGCCGAGGTGGCTCATCAGGATCACCCTCGCGCCGGCGTCCCGAAGGTGCCGGATCGTCGGCAGCGACTCCTCGATGCGCAGGTCGTCGGCCACCCGCCCCCCGTCGAGCGGGACGTTCAGGTCGACCCGGACGAGGACGCGCCTGCCGGCGGCCTCGAGCTCCGCGAGGCCGGGTACCCCCTCCGTCACGAGAGCCGCTCGCCCACGTACGCGGCGAGGTCGACCAGGCGGCAGGAGTAGCCCCACTCGTTGTCGTACCAGCCGAGGACCTTGACCGTGGACCCGTTCGCCATCGTGGACAACCCGTCGAGGATGCAGCTGTGCGGGTTGCCGATGATGTCCGCCGACACGATCGGGTCCATCGTGAACTCGATGATGCCCTTCATCGGGCCCTCCGCGGCGGTGCGGAAGGCGTCGTTGACCTCCTCGGCGGTGGTCTCGCGCCGGAGGTTGGCGACCAGGTCGGTGATCGACCCGTCGGGGATCGGAACTCGCAGCGCGAGCCCGTCGAGCCGTCCCTCGAGCTGCGGCAGCGCGAGCGACGCGGCCTTGGCGGCCCCCGTCGTGGTCGGGATGATCGACACGGCGGCGGCGCGGGCGCGGCGCAGGTCGGAGTGCGGCTGGTCCTGCGTGCCCTGGTCGTTGGTGTAGGCGTGCACCGTCGTCATGAAGCCGGTCTCGATGCCGAAGCTCTCGTCCAGGACCTTCGCCATCGGCACGACGCTGTTCGTGGTGCAGCTGGCGTTCGAGATGACGTCGTGGCTGTCCGCGTCATAGGCCTCGTGGTTGACGCCCATGACGATGGTGACGTCCTCGCCCTTCGCCGGGGCGGAGATGATGACCTTCTTCGCGCCCGCCTCGAGGTGGGCTGCGGCCTTCTCGCGCTTGGTGAACAGACCCGTCGACTCGATGACGATGTCGGCGCCGAGGTCCTTCCACGGCAGGTCGGCCGGGTTGCGCTCGGACGTGACGGCGATCTCGTCGCCGTCGACGACCAGGCCGCGGTCGTTCAGCTCGACCGTGCCCTTGAAGCGGCCGTGGACGCTGTCGTAGCGCAGGAGGTGCGCGAGCGTCGTGTTGTCGGTGAGGTCGTTCACGCCCACGATGGTGATGTCGGCGCCTTCGGACTTCACGGCCCGCAGGAAGTTGCGGCCGATGCGCCCGAACCCGTTGATGCCCACGCGGATGCTCATGCTGGTCCACTCCCGTTGCCGTCGCCGGTCGTCGGAGTGGCACTCTACCGAACCCCGCCCGGGGGTCAGTCCGGCGGTCCCGCCCGGACCACGCCCGCCGGCGGTCCATGGGCGGTCGCTGTGCGACCGCCACCAGCGAGGTCATGAGAATCGCCTCCGACAGGCTCCGGCGATTCACGGGCCAGCCGCGCCAGCCGCGCGAGACGGCGGTGGACGGTCGCCTTGCCCACGGGCGGGTCGAGGAGCGCCCCCAGCTCCGCGAGGCTGGCCTCCGGGTTCGCGAGCCTGGCCAGGGCGACCGAGCGCAGATCGTCGGGGACGTCGACCCAGGACGGCGAGGCCAGTGCCCGCTCGATGTTGGCGACCTGGCGGCCGGAGGCCGAGACCGCGCTTGCCAGGTTGGCCCCGTCGGCGTTCACGGCGCGGTTGGCCCGGCCCCGCAGTTCCCGCCGCAGGCGGCCGTCGTCCCACCGCAGGAACGCCGTGTGCGCGCCGGCAGCCGCGAGCACCGCGCCGATCTGCGCCCCGGACTTGAGCACGACGCGCCAGGCGTCCCCCCGCGCCGTGGCCGCCGCGCCGCGGGCGCCGCACCTGGCGAGCAGGCCGACGAGGTCGGCGGCGGTCGCCGGGCCCGGGACCCGCACCTCCAGGTGGGCGGGCCGCCGCGGGTCCGAGATGCTGCCCGCCACCATCAGGGCGCCGCGGACGTAGGCGGCGGCCGTCCCGCCGGAGCGCGAGAACATCGCCGGGATGCCCTCGACCGGGCGGCCGTCCGGGTCGAGGATGCCGAGGGCCGCGAGCGATGCCGTCGAGGGGGCGGGGAGGAGCAGCCGGTACGACGCCGCGGCTCGCAGTCCGCCGGGGCGGTGGACCTCGATGACCGGGCGCACCCCGAACAGCGCGCCCAGCGACGCGTGCAGCCGGCGCGCGGCCGCACCGGAGGTGGTGGAGATCGTCGATCCGGTGCCCGTGCGCCCGTCCGGCCCGCGGGACAGGTGCAGGCCTCCGCCGAGCCGGACCATCGCCGAGGTCTCGGCGACCCGCTGCGCCGCCGGGCCGTGCGGGACCGCCGCCAGCTCGTCGCGGACCGCGGAGGCAAAGCTCACCGTGGGGTGAGCGTCCGCCATGACCTCAGCTCCCGGACCGGCCGCCGCCACCCGCGGACCGGCCGCCGCCCGCGGACCGGCCGCCCGCGGACCGGCCGCCGCCACCCGCGGAGGGGCCGCCGCCGCCCGCAACCCTGGCGCCGGGCAGATGCCCCGCGAGGGCCGCGGCCAGCCGTTGCGGATCGTGGCCGGGCCCGAGACCGCCGCCCGGGTCGCGCAGTGCGAGGTCGGCGGACAGCACCTGGCGGACGCGGCCCGACGGGACCGCGGTGCCCAGGAGCTCGCCGGGCCCGGAGTCGCGCGGGCCGTCGTGCAGGATCACCGCGTCCAGGACGAGACCGGGCACGTGGTCGAGGACCGCGGCGACGTGGGCTTCGGCGTCGAGTCCCCACGTCTCTCCGGGCTGCGAGGTCAGGTTGCCGACGTAGACCGTCCTGGCCGATGCCGCGGCCAGGGCGGCGGCCATCTCGGGGACGAGCAGGTTCGCGACCACGCTCGTGTACAGGCTGCCGGGGCCGAGGATCACGACGTCGGCCTCGGCGATGGCCTTCGACGCGTCCGGGCACGCCGGCGGGTCGCGCGGTTCCAGCCAGACCCGCTCGATCCGCCCCTGAGCGGCGGCGACCTGGACCTGCCCTCCGACGGCCCGCCCGGCGACGTGGGCGTGGAGCTCAACCGGTTGCGTGGTCGACGGCAGGACCCGGCCCGCGCAGTCGAGCAGCGCGGCCGCCCCGTCGACCGCCGCGAGGAAGTCGCCGCCGTGCTGCTCGGCGAGCGCGACGAGCAGGAGGTTGCCGAGCGCGTGCCCCTCGAGCTGGCCGCGGAGGAAGCGATGCTCCAGCGCAGCGGCGAGCGGCCGGTTGCGGGCGAGGGCGAGCAGCGCCATGCGGAGGTCCCCGGGCGCGATGATGCCCATGTCGCGTCGGAGCCTGCCGCTGGAGCCGCCGTCGTCGGCGACCGTCACGACGGCGGTCGGCTCGACGTCGAGCAGGGTCAGGGCGCGCAGCGCTCTGGCGAGGCCGTGCCCGCCGCCGATCGCGACCACGCGCGGGCGCTGCATCGCTACTGCGTCGTCCGGTCGCGGTGGTCCACCTGCACCGAGACCCCGAGGGAGCGGATGTGCTCGGCGATCATCTCCCCGAGGACGACGGAGCGGTGCCTGCCCCCGGTGCAGCCGATCCCGATGGTCAGGTAGTGCTTGCCTTCTTTCACGAACGCGGGGACCATCAGGTCGAGCAGCGGCCAGAGCCGGTCGACGAAGGCGACGGTGTCCGGCTGGGCCAGCACGTACTCGCGGACCGGCTCGTCCAGCCCGGTGAACGGCCGCAGCTCGTCGACCCAGTGCGGGTTGGGCAGGAAGCGGCAGTCGAGCACCAGGTCGGCGTCGCGGGGCGTGCCGTTCTTGAAGCCGAAGCTCACGACGTTGACGACCATCCCGTCCTGGCGGCCCTCGCCGAACGCGTCCACCAGGCGGTCGCGGAGCTCGTGGACGTTCGTGTCGGTCGTGTCGACGACGAGGTCGGCCTCCGCCCGCAGGTCGGCGAGCAGCGCGCGCTCCCTGGCGATGCCGTCGACGACACGCCCCGCCCCGGACAGCGGATGCGCCCGGCGCGCGGCCTCGTAGCGCTTCACGAGCGCCTCGTCGGCGGACTCGAGGAACAGCACGCGCACCGACAGGCCGCGGTCCTCCAGGCTCTGGACGGTCCGGTGGAGGTCGCCGAAGAAGTGCCGGCCGCGGACGTCGACCACCAGCGCCACCCGGTCGACGGTCGACCCCGGAGCCGTCGCCAGGTCGACGACCCGCTCGATGAGCTGCGGCGGCATGTTGTCGATCACGAAGTAGCCGAGGTCCTCGAGCACCTTCGCCGCGGTCGTGCGGCCCGCGCCGGACAGCCCCGTGATGATCGCGAGCTGCGGCGTCATCCGACTCCCTCCCTGGATCGGGGCGGCGTGCGGGTCGGGCGGTGGAGGTGATCGTAGAGCGACCGCGCCAGCGTCCCGGAGATGCCGTCCACCGCCCCCAGCTCCTCGACGCTCGCCTGGCGGATCCGCTTCAGCGAGCCGAAGTGGACGATCAGCGCCTTGCGGCGCGTCGGTCCGATGCCGGGGATGTCGTCGAAGGCCGACTCGGTCATCTGCTTGCCGCGCAGGGACCGGTGATAGGTGATCGCGAACCGGTGCGCCTCGTCGCGGATGCGCTGGATCAGGTAGAGCGCCTCGCTGGACCGGGGCAGCAGCACCGAGTCCTCGCGGTCGGGGAGGAAGACCTCCTCGAGCCGCTTCGCCAGGGAGCAGAGCTCCACGCCCTCGACCCCGAGTGAGTCCAGGGCGCGGCGGGCGGCGCTCAGCTGGCCCTTGCCCCCGTCGATGATGACCAGGTTCGGCGGATAGGAGAAACGTCCCCGTTCGGGGGCGGGGAGCGCCGACTCGGAGAGGAACCGGGTGAAGCGGCGGGTGATGACCTCGTGCATCATCGCGAAGTCGTCCTGACCCTCGACGCCGCGGATCTTGAACCGGCGGTACTCCGAGGTGCGCGGCAGGCCGTCCTCCATGACGACCATCGAGGCGACCGAGTTCGTGCCCTGCAGCGTCGAGATGTCGTAGCACTCGATGCGCAGCGGCGCCTCGCGGAGGCCGAGCGCCTCCTGGAGCTCGTGGAGCGCCTGGCTGCGCGCGTTGAAGTCCTTCGCCCGCTTGAGCTTGTGCTGGTGGAACGCCTCGACGGCGTTCTCCCGCACGGTGTCGAGGAACGCGCGCTTCTCGCCGCGCTGCGGGACGCGGACCGTCACCCTCGCGCGGCGGATCTCGCTCAGCAGCTCGGCCACCGTCGCGGCGTCCTCGGGCTCGGTCGGGACGAGGATCTCACGGGCGATGTCGTCCTCGCGCTCCATCGCGAGCTCGATCAGGAAGCGCGTGAGCAGCGCCGGCTCGTCGAGCTCCTCCACCCGGTCGACGGTCCAGCCCTTCCGGCCGACGACGCGGCCCTTGCGGACGAAGAACGCCTGGAACGCCGCCTCCAGCTCGTCGGCGTGGAAATGGACGGCGTCGAAGTCCTCCGACCGGCCGCTGACCATCACCTGCTTCTCGAGCGCCTTGCGCATGGCGCCGAGCTGGTCGCGGATGCGGGCGGCGGCCTCGTAGTTGAGCTTGCCGGACTCCTGCTCCATCCGCAGGTTCAGCTCGGTCATGGCCTGGTCGGTGTCGCCGTCGAGGAAGCCGATCAGCCGTCCGACGAGGGCGCGGTGCTCGGACTCGCTGACCTCGCCCGTGCAGGGGGCGGCGCAGCGGCCGATGTGGAACAGCAGGCAGGGCCGCCCGGTGCGCCGGCAGCGGTCGAAGACCCCCTGCGAGCACGTGCGGACGGGGTAGACGCGCAGGAGCAGGTCGAGCGTCTCGCGGATGGCGTACGCGTGGGCGAAGGGCCCGAAGTAGCGGGTCCCGTCCCTGCGCGGGTTCCGGCGGACCATCGCGCGCGGGACGTCGTCCTGCACCGTCAGCGCGAGGTAGGGGTAGCTCTTGTCGTCGGTGTAGCGGACGTTGTAGCGGGGCAGGTGCTGCTTGATGAGGTTGTACTCGAGGTGCAGGGCCTCGACCTCGCTGGCGCAGACGATCCACTCGACGCCGCGGGCCACCTCGAGCATCGCCCGGGTCCGCTGGTGGATGCCGCCCCACGCCTGGAAGTAGCTCGACAGCCGCGCCCGCAGGTTCTTCGCCTTGCCCACGTAGACGACCCGGCCGTGGCGGTCGCGCCACAGGTAGCAGCCCGGCTCCGTCGGGACCGTGCCGGGGTCGGGCTTGAACTCCAGGGCCGGGTTGCGCATCCCGGTCCATGGTAGGCGGGACAGAGCCACACCCGGTTCGCGCCAACGTCGCACTCGGCGACACGCCGCGGGTCATCGCCGGGCGCTGCGGCGGCCGCCCGCGCCGGCCGACCGCTACCGGCCGCCGCGGATGACACTCCCGTGGTCCGCGGGAGGCCGCTGGGGCCCTGGCGGGTGCTAGCGTCGCGGGCGGTGGCCCCCCAGACCCTCGCCGACGTGGAGCAGGCGGTCGTCGGGTGCCGCCGCTGCCCGCGGCTGGTCGAGTGGCGGGAGCGCGTCGCGCGCGACCGGCGCGCCGCCTACGCCGACCAGACCTACTGGGGGCGGCCGGTGCCCGGATTCGGGGACTCGCGGGCGCGGCTGTTGGTCGTCGGCCTCGCGCCGGCCGCGCACGGCGGCAACCGCACCGGGCGCGTCTTCACCGGCGACCGCTCGGGCGATTGGCTGTACCGGGCGCTGCACCGGGCCGGCTTCGCGAACCAGCCGACCTCGGTGCGGCGGGGCGACGGCCTGGCCCTGGCGGGCTGCTGGGTCACCGCGGCGGTCAGGTGCGCGCCGCCCGGCAACCGTCCGACGACGGCCGAGCGCGACGCCTGCGCCGGCTACCTCGCCGCCGAGCTCGCGCTGCTGCCCGTGGAGGTCGTCGTGGCCCTCGGCCGGTTCGCGTGGGACGCCGCGGTGCGGGAACTCGACAGCCGCCGTCCCCGGCCGGCCTTCGGGCACGGCGCCGAGGCCGCACTCGGGCCCGTCACCCTGCTCGGCAGCTACCACGTCAGCCAGCAGAACACCTTCACCGGCCGGCTGACCGAGCCGATGCTCGACGCCGTCTTCGACCGGGCCGGGGACCTGCTGGGGCGTTCGGAGGGCCGAAGCCGCGGGTGAGCCGCTCGCGGTGGAAGGCGCCGCGGAACGCCGGCCGGCTCGTCTCCCGCCGCGCGACCGGCCCTACCAGCGACGCCGGTACTGCATCGCCGCCCGGCCCCGCGTCGTCGCCTCCAGCCCCACCTCCTCGAGCTCGCCGGCCTCGAGCATGTCGCGCACGACCTGCCGCACCGTCGGCCACGACGCACCCAGCCGCTTCGCGAGCGCCCGGGTGGTGAAGGCGTCGCGGGTGGGCATGGCTGCGGCGACGCTCTCCCGCGACACGCGCCGTCTGCGTGGCCCCGACCGCCGGGCCGGGCCGGTCTCGCCCTTCTTCGAGCCCACGGCGAACCCCGCGCGGCGCAGCACGCGGGCATCCACTCCCTCGTCGAGGAACGCCTGCCCGCTGACGCCCTTCGCCACCGCCCAGGCCCGCGCCGCCCGCACGAAGTCCTCCTCGTAGCGGGCCGGCGACACGTCCTCGGCGAGCTCGAGCTCGGCACGGATCCCGAGCCTGTCGACCGGATCGTCCTCGGTCGCCAGCCGCTCCCGCAGCGCCTTCAGCTCGGCGGTGTCCTGCAGCTGCGACGGATCCCGGATGGCGGCGAGGTACGTCGTGATCGCTTCTTCTGCATCCCCGGCCACGGTCTCTCCCTTTCGGCTGCCTTCAACGACGGCCGTCACCGTACCGGGCGATCGGCGCACGGCAGCGGAGCCCGCGCGGCGGGCGTCACGCCAGGAGGGACTGGAGGAACTTGCCGGTGTAGCTCTCCCCCACCCCGACGATCTCCTCGGGGGTCCCCTCGGCGACGATCATGCCGCCGCCCGAGCCGCCCTCGGGGCCGAGGTCGATGACCCAGTCGGCGGTCTTCACCACGTCGAGGTCGTGCTCGATCACGATGACGGTGTTGCCCTTGTCGACCAGGCGGTGCAGCACGTGCAGGAGCTTGTTCACGTCCTCGAAGTGCAGGCCGGTGGTCGGCTCGTCGAGGATGTAGACCGTCTGACCCGTGGAGCGCTTGCGCAGCTCGCTCGCGAGCTTCACGCGCTGCGCCTCCCCGCCGGACAGCGTCGTCGCCGGCTGGCCCAGGCGCACGTAGCCCAACCCGACGTCGTGCAGCGTCTCCATGTGCCGCAGGATCGCCGGGATGTTCGTGAAGAACGTCAGCGCCTCCTCGACGGACATGTCGAGGACCTCGCTGATGGTCCTGCCCTTGTAGTGGACCTCAAGCGTCTCGCGGTTGTAGCGCCGGCCCTTGCAGACCTCACAGGGGACGTAGATGTCGGGCAGGAACTGCATGTCGATCTTGATCGTGCCGTCCCCGTGGCACGCCTCGCAGCGGCCGCCCTTGACGTTGAAGCTGAAGCGCCCCTGCTGGTACCCCCGCACCTTCGCCTCCTGCGTGGAGGCGAACAGCTTGCGGATGTGGTCGAACACCCCCGTGTACGTGGCGGGGTTGGACCGCGGGGTCCGCCCGATCGGCGACTGGTCGATGCCGACAACCTTGTCGACCTTCTCCAGCCCGTCGATGCCGCGGTGCAGTCCCGGCACGACGCGGCTGCCGTAGACGTGGCGCATGAGGCCGGCGTGGAGGATGTCGTTGACGAGCGTGGACTTGCCCGAGCCGGACACCCCGGTGACGGCCGTGAAGGTGCCGAGCGGGAAGCGGACGGTGACGCTGCGGAGGTTGTGCTCGCGGGCTCCCCGCACCACGAGGGCGTGCCCGCGCTTCGGCTTGCGCCTGGCCTTGGGGACCGCGATCTCGCGGACGCCGGCGAGGTACTGGCCGGTGATCGACCGCGGGTTGCGCTTCAGGTCCTCCAGGCTGCCGGAGTGCACGATCTCGCCGCCGTGCTCGCCGGCGCCCGGCCCGATGTCGACGACGTGGTCAGCGGCCCGCATGGTGGCGTGGTCGTGCTCGACGACGATGACGGTGTTGCCGAGGTCGCGGAGCCGGATCAACGTCTCGATCAGCCGCTCGTTGTCGCGCTGGTGGAGGCCGATCGACGGTTCGTCGAGGACGTACAGGCAGCCGACCAGCCCCGACCCGATCTGGGTCGCGAGGCGGATGCGCTGCGCCTCGCCGCCGGCGAGGGTGCCCGCGGCCCGGTTCAGGGTGAGGTAGTCGAGCCCGACGTCGAGGAGGAACTTCAGGCGCGCCTGGACCTCGCGCAGGATCCGCTCGGCGATCATCGCCTCGCGGTCGGTGAGGTCGAGGTCGGCGAAGAACCGCTCCGCCTCCCCGATCGACTGCGCGCAGGCGTCGGCGATGCTCTTGCCCCCGATCGTGACGCCGAGCGGCAGCGGTCGCAGGCGGGCGCCGTCGCAGACGCTGCAGGGCACCTCCCGCATGTACTCCTCGACCCGCTCGCGGACGTAGTCCGACTCGGTCTCGGCGTGCCGCCGGTAGAGCTGCGGGATGACCCCCTCGTAGCTCGCCTGGTACTGGCGGCGGCGCCCGTAGCGGTTCTGGTACTGGACCAGCACCTTGCCGCCCTCGGCCAGCCCGTAGAGCAGGACCCGCCGGTGCGCCGCGTCGATCCGCGACCACGGGGTCGACGGAGCGAACCCGAGCTTGGCGGCCACCGCGCGCAGGAGCTGCTCGTAGTAGTTCGACTGGCCGCCGGTGCCCCACGGGAGCAGCACGCCCTGCTCGAGGGACAGGGCGTGGTCGCCGACGACGAGCTCCGGATCAACCTCGAGGCGGGTCCCGAGGCCCGAACAGGTCTCGCACGCCCCGTACGGCGTGTTGAACGAGAAGCTGCGGGGCTCGAGCTGGTCGAAGCTGAGGCCGTCGTACGGGCAGGCGAGGTGCTCGGAGAAGGTGAGCGTCTCCCCCTCCTCGGTCTCCTCCCGCGGCACCACCTCGACCGCTGCGATGCCCTCCGCCAGCTGCAGCGCCGTCTCGATCGAGTCGGCGAGGCGCCGGCGGATGCCCGGCTTGGCCACCAGCCGGTCGATGACGATCTCGATGGTGTGCTGCTCGTAGCGCTTCAGCTTGGGGGGGTTCGCGAGGTCGACGAGCTGCGGCGGCTGGGTGCCCGACGTGATGCGCGCGCGGGCGTAGCCCCGGGTCGACAAGTCGGCGAGGAGCGTGGAGTACTCGCCCTTGCGTCCGCGGACGACCGGTGCGAGCACCTGGAAGCGCGTCCCCTCGGGCAGTTGCTCGACCTGGTCGATGATCTGCTCGGCGGTCTGCCGGGAGATCGGGCGGCCACAGACGGGGCAGTGCGGCTTCCCGATGCGCGCGTAGAGCAGGCGGAGGTAGTCGTAGACCTCGGTGATGGTCCCGACGGTCGAGCGGGGATTGCGGCTGGTGGACTTCTGGTCGATCGAGATGGCCGGGGACAGGCCCTCGATGAAGTCGACCTCGGGCTTGTCCATCTGCCCCAGGAACTGGCGCGCGTAGGAGGACAGCGACTCGACGTAGCGGCGCTGGCCCTCGGCGTAGATCGTGTCGAAGGCCAGGCTGGACTTGCCCGACCCCGAGAGCCCCGTGAACACGACCAGCGCGTCGCGCGGGATCTCGAGCTCGACGTTGCGGAGGTTGTGCTCGCGGGCTCCGCGGACGTGCAGGGTGTCGCGGCTGGAGGGCGTGCTCGGCAAGGCGGTGCGCTCCGGGCAGGCCGCCGGGGCGGCGGGGCGGCGCGGGGGAAGGGGGACCGGCGGTCCGCCCGGCAAGTGTAGCGGCGGGGTGCGTCGGCCCCGGAGGACAAGGCGCCCTCCCGGCCATCCGGACACCCAGGGGGGTGCAACGTCGGGGAGCCGTTCGCCGTCAAGGGTCCGACACCCGGTGCCCGCCCGAAGGAGATCGACCCATGGCCCGTCTGCTCGCCGCGCTGACCGCCGCCGCCCTGCTCGCCGGTTGCGGTGCAGCGGCGTCCGAACCGGGGGCGGGACCGTCGCCGATCGACGTCGCGACTCCGACCGGTCGGCCGTCGGAGGCTCGGTTTGCGTCTCCGTCCGCCACCGCGGCGCCTTCCGCCACGCCGGCCCCCGACGGGGAGCCGGCCCCGTCCGACGCGGCGGCGCCCGCCGGCACCGCGGTGCCGTCAGGCACGTCGGCGCCAGGCACCCCGGCACCCCCGTCCACCCCGCCGGCACCGGCCTCTCCGGTCCCCGACGGCCAGCCGGCGCCGGGCACCGCCGAGGAGGCGGCGCGGGTGTGGGTCGCCGCGCTCGGCGCCGGCGACCTGGACCGGGCGTGGGCGGTGCTCGCCGACGCCTCCCGGCAGCAGGTCGGCGGCCGCCCGGGGTTCGACGCGATGGCGTCGGCCCTCGCCGAGGGCTGGGGCGCCTGGGCCTTCGCCCCCGAGGTCATCTCCTCAACGACGACGCTGGTGTCCTCCGGCGAGGGCGAGGCGGGGACGGTGACCCTGACGGGCACCGTGTCGCAGGAGGGGACGACAGAGCGGCGCGGCGCCGTGCTACCCGTCCGGGTGCTCGGCGGGGTGGCCGCGGTCGACCCGTTCACCCGTCCGGAGACGTCCGCGGAGATCGAGGCGCCGGCGAACGGGGCGGCGGTCCCCTGCGACACGGAGCTGGTCGCGTACGTCCCGGCCGGCACCCAGGTGCTGCAGTTCTCGATCGACGGGTTCCAGATGACCCCGGAGACCGAGGGGGCCGACGGCGACCGGCAGCGCGCGTCGCTGGAGCTCGAGGACGGCATGGCGGCCGGCGACCACGTCCTGACCGTCGCCTACGTCGACGCGGCCGGGCGGATCGGCGGCGAGGCGGTGACGTTCACGGTGCCCGACGGCTGTGGCTGACGGCCCTCCGCCCGGTCCTATGATCCGCCGATGAGCGAGTACACGGGGCACGTGGAGGCGGGCGGACCGGCGATCGGCCGCACGGTCGACGCGGACGGGATGACCGTCGAGATCCGCAAGCTGTCGGTCGGGCCGATGGACAACAACGCCTACGTGCTGCGCGACGTCGGCGACCGGGCGCTGCTGATCGATGCCGCCAACGACGCCGGCCGGCTCCTCGCCGAGCTCGACGGGCTGTCGGTCGAGGCGATCGTCACCACGCACGGCCACCGCGATCACTGGCAGGCGCTCGCCGAGGTCGCCAAGGCGACCGGGGCGCGGCTGCACCTCCATCCCGCGGACGCCGACATGGTGCCCGTCCAAGCGGACGTCGCCGCCGAGGACGGGATGCTTGTCCCCTTCGGCGTCGCCGAGGTCCAGCTCCTCCACACCCCAGGGCACACACCGGGCAGCATCTGCGTGAGGCTCGGCGAGCGGCACCTGTTCACCGGGGACACGCTGTTCCCCGGCGGACCGGGG
>Ga0136624_1000461_pt1 | contig 15653 bp, 12 predicted proteins | sample AntDrymUQ4692206_2_FD_104802 | JGI IMG/M metagenome (GOLD analysis project Ga0136624, IMG submission 104802) | Polar desert sand microbial communities from Dry Valleys, Antarctica - metaG UQ469 (22.06) | ecosystem: Environmental > Terrestrial > Soil > Desert | place: Antarctica: Dry Valley... | reverse complement strand
GTCGGCTTTTTGTTGCTGCCCGTGGACGACGACGCTCTGGCGCACGAGCACGTTTTGAGCATAGAGATCGTCGCCGCTATACCGGAGAATCACCCCCTCGCCGCCGAGAGGGAGGTGCCGATGCGGGCCCTGGCGGGCGAGCGTCTTATCCTGTTCTCCCGACGCTTCCACCCCATGCACTACGACCATATCGTGGAATGCTGTAAGGAGGCCGGCTTTAGCCCCGATATAGTGCAGAAGTACGAGCCGCAAGTGTACTCGGGACCCACGACCTACAGGATGGTGGCCTCCGGCGCCGGGATAGGCATAGTCGTTCCGCCCCTGGTCACAACGTCCCGGCCGCCCGGCATCGTTTTCAGGCCCCTGCGGGAACCCACCCCGGTGCTGGACTTGGTCGCCGCCTGGCGACGCAACGACCCGTCCTCGAACCTGCGAGCCTTTTTGGAGGTGATCCGCGAGTTCGCCCCGGTCGAGGTCCAGGCGAGCGATTCGAAGTTGCTCCTGGACAGCTACGCCGCTCCCCCCCCTCTGGAAGCCTCTTAGAGCCCGAAGACGCCGGAGGGAGACTGTACGGGAGCCCGTGTCTAGTGCCCGCGGTAAGCCCGTTACTTGACGCGGGACTGACAAGGGACCAATAATGGGCAATCCTTGTAAGAGGAATTATAAGTTTGCGAAGGGGTCTTATAGGGATTAGGGTGCTAGTTTCGGGCTGTGATCTAGGTCTTGTGAAGCTATGGCAAAAGAGCCGTGGCGAGGAGAAGGAGGCCGTGCGGGTGGGCTTGTGTAGGCTTTGTCGTGGATGGGGGCTTTCGTTCGGCGGAGGAGACCGGAGGAGGTTTTGGGGTGGCGAATGATGCTGACGTCCAGGGCGGCAACGGGCACGACAAAGAGGGTAAAGCGTCTTTCGATGACATCTACGACGGCGCGGACCCGCGGGGATACTTCGAGACCTTATGGAGGCTGGATTACAGGGCTCCCCAGAACGGTTACCTTTTCTTCCCCGCGCTCGTTCAGGAGAAGCAGCGCCTCCTGGACGGTAAAAGCGAAGGGGTAACGGTCGTCGATCTAGCGTGTTCCTACGGCGTAAACGGCGCTCTGCTCAAGTACGACGTGACCCTCCACGACCTCTACGAGAGGTACCGCTCGGAGGAGCTGGCTGGCCTGTCGAGCGAGGAGATGGCGGCCGCCGACGCCGAGTTCTACCGGAGCCGCAAGAGGGAAGCGTCGCCCAAGGTCGTGGGTATAGACGTGGCGGAGAACGCGATCCTTCACGCCCTCCGGATCGGTCTTATGGACGAGGGCTTCGCCGAGAACCTGGAGGAAGACGAGCCGACGGACGCCCTCGGGAAGGCCGTGGCCGCGGCGGATCTGCTGGTCGTGACCGGTGGCGTAGGCTACGTCGGGGAGAGCACCTTCGGACGTCTGCTCGACCGCATGACGGAGGAGGGGAACGCGCCGTGGGTCGCCACGTTTCCCACGCGCATGGTCGACTACGGGCCGATCACCGAGCTCCTGTCGAGGTACGGCCTGCTCACCGAGAAGCTCCCGGAACGCACCTTCCCCCAGCGGCGCTTCGAGGGCGCCGACGAGCAGGAGTACGTTCTGGGAGAGCTAAAGGGCATGGGCATAGATCCCGACGGCAGGGAGGCGGCGGGGAACTACCACAGCGAATTCTACCTGTCGCGCCCGCCGGAGCAGGCCTCCGAGGTCCCCATCGAGGAGCTTGTCGGCGTGTCGCTGGAAGATGCCCTTTGATCGCGCGCCCCGCGCTGCGGATTTCGCCGGCCGCCGGACTTTGAGACGCGCGGGGCGCGGTTCGTCTTCAGGCCCCTGCGAGGTTCCACCCCGATGCTGGGCCCGGTCGCGGCCCGGCGCCGCGACGATGGATCCGCGAACCCGCAAGCCTTACCCGAGGTGATCCAGGAGTTAGCCCCGTTCGAGGCCCGGCCGGGTAGCTCGCTGGCTCCGGACGAATCCCTTCCGCGGAGATCTAAGCGCGCCGCGCCTACGCCGTGGCGAAGCGTCCGACGGTGTCTTTGGGCTTCACGCCGCCGAGCTTCTCGTTGAAGATGCGGTAGTAGGCGACCTCCTCGCGCGTGCGCAGGGGAGGCTCGACCTCGTAACGCTCGCGCTCGAACTCCTCCTCGGTGACGCTCTCTTCCATCTTCTCCTGCAAGACGGTGACGGCGCCGGAGCCGTCGCCGAACTGGGCCTTCTTGCGCCAGATGAACTCTTCGGGGAGCCAGCCGTCGAAGGCCTGGCGGAGGAGGCGCTTCTCGGGCTGGTCCTCACCGGCGAGCTTCCAACCGGCGGGTAGGGCCAGGCCCAGCTCGATCATCTCGCGCTCCAGGAACGGTACCCGGGCTTCGAGACTGTGAGCCATGGTCACCCTGTCGCCTCGCTGGAGGTTCAGGTTGTGCAGCCCCTCGATGATGCGGACGAGCTCGGCGTGCAGGTCCTCCTCGGTCTCGAACTCGGCCAGGTAATCGTATCCAGCGAAGATCTCGTCGGCGCCCTCGCCGGTCAAGACCACCTTGACGTGCTGGGCGGTGAACTGGGCGAGGATGTAGTTGGGCACGGCGCTCCTCACGAGCGACGGGTCGAAGTTCTCGATGACCCTAACGACCTCGGGCAAGACCTCCAGGGCTTCTTCGGCCGTGTAGACCTTCTCGTAGTGCTCGGTGTCGAGGTACTCCGCCACGCCCCGGGCGGCCTCCAGGTCTGGGGAATCCTCCAGGCCCACGGCGAAGGTTTTTAGCCGCTCACCGCGCTCCCGGTACCAGTGGGCGGCGATCGCGGCGACGAGGTTCGAGTCGAGGCCGCCCGAGAGAAAGACGCCGACCGGTACGTCGCCCATCATCTGCCCCTCGACCGTCGCTATGAGCTTCTCGCGTACCTTCTCCAAGATCTCATCGGGTATCGGAGCGCCGGGTTCGGAGGGGCCTTCGAAGTGCTCGAGGTCCTGCTTGTCGTGGGGAACGGCGCTGGCGAAGCGCACGAGGCCGTCATCGGGGGTCCAGTAGTGGCCGGGGGGGAAAGCCTCTACGTACGGCTGCCAGTCCTTGTCGTAGGCCCACAGCTCCGAGGCGAAACGGACGTGGCCGTTGTGGCGGGCCCAGAAGAGGGGTTTGATGCCCACCGGGTCGCGAGCGGCGACAAAGCGCCCGTCGTCGCCGGCAATGATGAAGGCATACATGCCGTGCAGCTCGGAGAACGCGTCCGGCCCCTTCTTATCGAAGAGGCGCAGGGCCACCTCGTTGTCCGACTCGGTCAGGAAGCCGTTCCCCGGAAACTCCTCGCGTATCTCTTCGTGGTTGTAGATCTCGCCGTTCCCCACGAAGAACAGGTCTCTAGACTCCGTCTCGAGCGGCTGCTTGCCGCCCTTCACGTCCACGATAGATAGTCGCCTGTGTCCGAGCCAGTTGCCGGCGACCTCGATGCTGCCCTCGCCATCGGGGCCGCGGTGGACGAGGCGCTTCAGCATACGCGCCGCGGTGTCAGGTTCGATACCCCCGCCATACTCCCCAGCGATTCCGCACATAACGTCTTACGCTCCTCTCGGGTCGCCCGCTCTTAAGGCGCGCCACTTTGCCCTCGACGTGCTTATGATGCATACATTACCTAAGAGAGGCGGTTTTGTCAATCCTACGCTCGTATAGTCGGAACCTGATCTTCGCGTTGAATTCTCATACCTGTGGCCTATAGCCATATTTACTTCGGTCAGGGTAAAATACAAACGGATCCTTATACCTACGGTGCCAGAGGTAATACCAACGGCTTGCGAGGTCGTAAGGACCGGGTGACGGCGAATTTAGGAGAGGAGTGAGCGTGGCGCAAATAATCCATGGCGAGTTCGGAACTGCCAACGTCGAACCGACGGAAATCCTCACGCCCTCACTCCGCGAGAGGTGTTCCGTCGCCGCCCTGAACCTCAGCCCGAAACCCGGAGACGTCGAAGGAAACCTCCTCCTGGCCGAGAAGGCCATTGTCGGCGCGAAGCGCGCGCACCCGGATCTCGGTTGGGTCGTGTTGCCGGAGCTTTTTACCTCCGGGTACTCGGACCTCGCGTCGGTCCACCGCTACGCCGAGGACGCCGAGGAGGGTGCGAGCGTACGCTTCTTCGCCTCCCTCGCCCGCGACCTCGGGCTCTACGTGGCGTATGGCTTCCCCGAGAGGCTTCCGGGTACTACGGGCGCGGCGGGCGTCTGCGACAGCGCGCACCTCGTCGGGCCCGACGGCGTGGCGCTCACGTACCGCAAGCGGCACCTCGTTCGGACGACCGGGGAGCAACACGTCTTCGTTCCGGGGACGGAGCTTCCGGTCGTGGAGGCGGGTGGCGTGAGGGTGGCGTTCGTCATCTGCTGGGACCTCGGGTTCCCGGAGGTCGCCCGCGAGGCCGCGCTTGGGGGTGCGGACTTGATCCTGGCCCCCGCCAGCTGGAGGGACCCGTGGGGTCCGCAGTATGAGCTCTCGTGCGCCTCACGCGCCCTGGACAACGCCGTCTACCTGGCGAGCGCCAACCAGCTCGGCCTCTACCCCGAAGCACTATTCGGCGCCCGGGGTCACGTCTACAGCCCCGATGGGCTGCGCGTCTCGAGGAGCGAGGGCGAACGGAGCATCGCCGAGGTAGACCCCGACGCCACCGAACGGTGGAGGAGGTTCTACGGTAGCACGCTCCTCGAAAGCGTCGAGTCCGTCCCCCTGGAGATCTGCTCTTGAGAAGCTGTCAGCTCTCGGCTTTCAGCGGTAGGCGGGGAGCACTCTAGGCGAATCGCTTCGTAAGGTTGGGAATCGGGAATCGAAAAAACTACGGCTCCCGATTTCGCGGCTCACCGCTACGCGACAGCGGTAAGAAAGTTCCTCGCCGACGGTGTGTTTGAAGCTATATGCATTCCTCTGTATACTTGCGTTTGCGTTAAGGATTTTCCGGGACGCTTGCACGGTGTCGTGTAGCGGAAGGGGTAGGGGAGTATGACCTTATACGGCTTCACGCCGGGGTGGAAGAAAGTAGCATGGGAAGCTTCTTAAGTTACTTATCGAGCCGTTGGGACGGCTTGCTCGAGCTCGCCGCCGAGCACGCCGCGGTTGTGTTCGTCTCGCTGCTCATCGCCGTGGCGATCGGCGTGACGGCGGGCGTGCTCGTCTACCGCAGGGAGCGAGCCGCGGAGGTGGTTCTGGCGGTCGCGAGCACCTTTTTGACGATTCCATCGTTCGCTTTGTTCGGGCTTCTGGTCCCGGTAATGGGGCTCGGCTGGCCGCCGACGGTCTTCGCGCTGGTGATGTACGCGCTCTTACCGATAGTCAGGAACACGGTTACGGGGTTGCGGGAGGTGGATCAGGCGATAACCGAATCCGCTCAGGGGATGGGGATGAGCGGGTGGGAGCGGCTCTTGCGTATCGAGCTGCCGCTCGCGTGGCCGGTCATTTTGACCGGCGTGCGTGTCTCTACCCTTATTATCGTGGGGATCACCGCGGTCGCTGCCTTCGTGAACGGTCCGGGGCTGGGCAGGGACATCTTCCAGGGCATCTCTCGCATCGGCAGCGCCGTGGCCCTCAACCAGGTGCTCGGCGCCGTGCTCGCCATCGTGGTCCTGGCCATAATCTTCGACGGGTTCTTCGCGATCCTGGGCAAACTTACTACCTCGAAAGGTTTGGATACATGACCGAGAACGGCTCCGTTAGTAACTCCGCGTCGGAGAGCATGATACGGCTGGAGAACCTGACCAAGACCTTCCCCGCCCAGGACGAACCGGCGGTGGAGGAGCTGTCGATGGAGATACCGGAGGGAGAGATAGTGGTGCTGGTCGGCCCTTCGGGGTGCGGTAAGACCACGACCATGAAGATGATCAACCGGATCATCGAGCCGACCTCCGGCAGGATCTTCCTGGAGGGCGAGGACGTTACGAAGGGCAACCCCGACAAGCTCCGGCGCCGCATAGGATACGTCATACAGCAAATAGGGCTCTTCCCGCACAAGACCATCGCCGACAACATCGCGACGGTCCCGAAGATGCTCGGCTGGGACAAGGAACGCATCTCAAAGAGGGTCGAGGAGTTGCTGGAGACCGTCGGCATGGATGTGTCCTACCGCGAGCGCTTCCCCAAGGAGCTCTCCGGCGGCCAGCGCCAGCGCATAGGCGTGGCCCGCGCGATGGCCGCCGACCCGCCGGTCTTGCTCATGGACGAGCCCTTTGGGGCGATAGACCCGATCACGCGCGACCGCTTGCAGAACGAGTTCTTGAGGCTCCAGCAGGAGATAAAGAAGACCATCATCTTCGTCACCCACGACATAGACGAGGCGATAAAGATGGGCGACCGCATCGCCATCTTGCGCCAGAAGTCCGTGATCGCCCAGTACGACACGCCCGAGCGCATCCTGACCGACCCCGCCGACGACTTCGTCGAGGACTTTGTCGGCTCCGGGGCGTCCATAAAGCGCCTGAGCCTCAGCCAGGTGCGGGACATCGAGACGACAGACTGGCCGGTCACCAACCTCTCGGACGGCCCGGACGCGGCGCGCGCGAAGCTGCAAGACTCGGGCAGGGAGCACGTGCTGCTGCTCGACAAGAGGCGCCACCCCAAACGGTGGGTGAGCAGGGACGACCTCGAGGCCGGCAAGGACCTGGAAAAGGCCGGATGGCCGGCGGTCGCCGTCGTCGAGGACTCCTCGAGCCTGTACTACACGCTGGATACCATGATCACCTCCTACAAGGGAGCCGCTATCGTCGTGGACGACGACGGAGCCTACCTGGGCGTGGTCGACTTCGACACGGTCCTCGAGGCGATCAACACGATGCGTCCCCCGGAGGGAGAACGCCTCCAGGACGCCGAGGAGGAGGAGGTGACCCCCTAAGTGGCTGCCGGCGCGGTTGGCAAGAAGGAGGGCGGTCTGCCCCGCTGGACGGGCTACCTCATAAAGCCGATCTTTCTCGGGCTGGCGTGTCTGGCGCTGTACCTGTGGGTGGGTACTTTGGAGCTCGACAGCATCGAGCAGCGCACGCTGAACGCGGAGAACATCACCGCACGCTTTATCGAGCACCTCCAGATCGCGGGCTACGCCTCGGCGGCGGTCGTCGTGCTGGCCGTCACCGCCGGTGTGCTGCTCACCCGGCCGTTTGCCCGGCACGTCGAGCCCTATCTGGTAAACGTGGCGAACATAGGCCAGGGCGTGCCGTCCATCGGTGTATTGGCCCTGCTGGCGATATTCTACGGGTTGGGCTTCTACCCGACTTTGGCGGCGCTCGTCGCCTACTCGTTTCTGCCGGTGCTGCGGAACACGATGGTTGGCTTGAGACAGGTGGACAGGTTCGTTATAGAGTCCGCCCGCGGGATGGGGATGACAAAGACCGCGGTATTGTTCCGCATCGAGCTGCCGCTCGCCGTGCCGATCATGCTCGCCGGTATTCGGACCGCGCTGGTCATCACGATCGGCACCGCGACTCTGGCGACCTTTATCGGGGCCGGGGGGTTGGGTGCCCTGATCGAGACGGGCATCACCCTGAACCGTACCCCGGTGCTCATCGTCGGCGCCGCCCTGACCGCCGTTCTGGCCCTGTTCATAGACTGGCTGGCGGGCGTGGCCGAGGACGTCCTGCGCCCCAAAGGGTTGCAGTAGCCGGCTATCCTGAAGTTCGGACCATCTCGAAAGGAGACTGAATGTTGTCGAAACCCGTGAACTTACTGAAAGTGGCAGGGCTCTTCGTTGTCCTGGCGATGCTCGCCGTGGGCTGTGGCGGAGGCGGGGGCATCACCGGTGGGGGCAGCATCGCGCAGGAGTACGATTTCTCCGGGGATGAGTACACTATCGGGTCCAAGGAGTTCACCGAGCAGCTGGTGCTGGGTAACATAACCAGGCTGGCCCTGGAGAACACCGGGGCTACGGCGAACGACCAGATCGGGCTGGCCGGCTCCGACGCCGCCCGGACGGCGCTGACCTCCGGCGAGATCGACATGTACTGGGAGTACCTGGGTACGGCCTGGGTCAGCTACCTGGGCGAGACCAGCGGCGCCATACCGGGCGACGACTACCAGACCATAGCCGACCGCGACCTCGAAGAAAACGACGTCCGGTGGCTAGAGCCCGCGCCGGAGCAGAACAGCTACGCCATCGCCGTGAACCAGGATATCGCCGACGAGAACGGCCTTCAAAACCTCTCGGACCTCGGGTCGTTCATAAGCGAGAACCCGGACGAGGCCACATTGTGTGTGGGCGGCGAGTTTGCGGACCGCGACGATGGGCTGCCGGGCATGCAAGAGACCTACGGCTGGGAGTTCCCCGAGGATCAGGTCAACCGCATCCAGGACGGTCTCGTCTACGAACAGGTCTCCGATGGAGAGGAGTGCAACTTCGGCTCGGTCTTTACGACGGACGGACGCATCCCCAACCTGAACCTCGCGGTCCTGGTAGATGATCAGGACCACTTCCCTGCCTACAACGGCGCGCTGACCATTCGCGAGGAGGCGTTCGCACAGAACGAGCAACTCGCGGACCTGTTCGCGCCTATCTCCGCGCTCCTCACTACCGAGGAGATGCAGCGGCTGAACGCGCAAGTCGACGTGGATGGTCTCCCGCCCGAAGACGTCGCCGAGGACTTCCTGAGCGAGAACGGCTTTATCTAGTCAGAGGCCGCCACACCCGGCGGGTGCTCCGATACCGGAGCACCCGCCATCCCGCTTTTGTACTGTCCAACGGGGTCGATACGCCCCGCGATGGTCGACCACGCTTTATACTCTCGGGCATGATCGAAGAAAAAGCCGAACAACATACTATCGAACGACTCCACGCCGCCCTCGACGGCGAGCTAGACGGATACCTCAGGACGGATCCCGCCTCCCGAGCCCTCTGGTCTACCGACGGTTCCATATACCTGAGGAGACCCGTTGGCGTGGTCGCCGCCCGCACGGAGAAGGACGTGAAGCGGACACTCGCCGCGGCTCGTGAGGTTGGACTCTCCATCACCCCGCGAGGCACCGGCACTTCCCTGGCCGGGCAGACGACCGCGCCGGGCCTGACGCTCGACACCTCCCTAATGCAGCAAATATTCGAGGTGAATGCCGACGAGCGGCGGTGTTCCGTGGAGCCGGGGGTGATACAGGCGGAGTTGAACGAGCGCGTAAAGCCTCACGGTCTCGTCTTCGGGGCCGACACCTCCACCGCGAACGTCGCCACCCTGGGCGGCATGGTCGGCAACAACTCCGCCGGGATGCGTTCGATCTACTTCGGGACGACAGCCGATCAGATCCTCTCCTTGCGCTGCATCCTCCCGAGCGGCGAGACCGTCGAGCTCGCGCCGCTCTCCCGCGAAGAGGCCGAGCGGCGGGCCAGAGGCGAGGGGCCGGAGGCCCGGCTCCTGCGCAACGCCCTGGAGGTGGGAGAGCGGTACGGCGACGAGATAAAGCGCCGCTACCCGGAGCTCATACGCCGCGTCTCCGGCTACGGGCTGGATGCTCTGATAGACCCGGAGACCGTGGACCTGACCCGGTTGGTCTGCGGTTCCGAGGGCACCCTGGCCCTCGTCACGCGGGCCGAGTTTCGCCTCCGGGAGCTACCGCCGGAGCGGGCGATGGCCTCCTTCGAGTTCGACTCTCTGGCCGCCTCCGCCCGGGCGACGGTGGAGTTGCTCGAAGATAATCCATCCGCCATTGAACTATTGGACGACGTCGCGATAAACCGGGCGCGTGCCAACCCCGCCTACGCGGATGCGACCCGCTTCGTCCAGGGCGACCCGAAGGCGGTGCTGGTCGTCGAGTGGAGCGGGACGCGGGAAGAGCTCGACGAACGCTTCGAGAGGCTAGACGAGCTGGCCGAGAAGATCGGGGCGCGCGAGGCGGTGGCCTTGCGCGAGAAGGACGAGATGGCGCAGACCAGCCGGCTGCGCGAGTCGATCCTGCCGCTTCTTTTGGGGACGGCCGACAAAGAGAAACCCGTGGCCTTCGTCGAGGACGCGGCGGTGCCACCGGAGCGGCTGGAGGAGTTCGTCACGCGCTTCGAGGAGATCGTGGAGAAGAACGACACCTGGGCCTGCTTCTACGGCCACGCGAGCGTGGGCACCCTGCACGTCCGCCCGGCGCTCGACACTTCGGAACCGGAAGGCGTGGAGCGGATGCGGCACATCGCCGAGGAGGTGGCGGGGCTCGTCGACGAGCTCGGGGGTTCTATCTCCGGCGAGCACGGCGACGGCCTCTCTAGATCGGAGTTCCTGGAGAAGATGTACGGGCCGGAGCTCGTGCGGGCGTTCGCCGAGGTGAAGAGAGCCTGGGACCCCGGAGGGATGCTGAACCCCGGCGTGATCGTGGACCCGGCGCCGATGGACGACCAACTGCGCATCGGCCCTGGCCGCGAGCGGCTACCACTCGGGACGAACCTGGACTTCACGGAACAGGGCGGGTTCGCCGCCGCCGTCGAGCTGTGCAACGGGTCCGGCTTCTGCCGCAAAAAGAACACGGGCACGATGTGCCCCTCGTTCATGGTCACCCTGGACGAACAGGACTCGACCCGCGCGCGGGCGAATATGCTCCGCTCCGTCCTCGATGGTACCCTCCCGCCCGAGGAGCTGACCGGCGAGAAGATGAAGGAGGTCATGGACCTCTGCGTTGGCTGCAAGGCTTGCAAGAGCGAGTGCCCCTCCCAGGTGGATGTCGCCAGCATGAAGACCGAGGTCCTCAACCAGATGGGCCAGGAACACGGCTTCAGCCTCCTCCAAAAAGCCACCGGACACGTCCGCCGGGGACTTTCGCTCGCCTCTCTTACCCCATCCCTCTTCAACGCCGTGGGGAGCACCAACCTCGCGAGTTACGTTGCCGCCCTGGTGGGGATCGACCCGCGCCGTACCCTGCCGCAAGTGACGGAGAGAGTCTTCTCGAAGCGTTTCCCCGGGTTGCCGCAGGGAGAGGGCCCTGTCGAAGTGGCGCTCTTCAACGACACCTGGACCGAGTACCAGTGGCCGGAGATCGGGACCGGCGCGGTGCGCCTCTTTGCCGCCGCGGGCGCCCGCGTCCACCTGCCCGAGGTCGTCTGCTGCGGCAGGCCGATGCTCTCCGCGGGGCTCGTGGACATCGCCCGCGAGAACGCCAGGCGCAACCTCGACCTTTTGATGCCGCTCGTCGAACGCGGCATCCCCTTGGTCGGGTTGGAGCCGAGCTGCATCCTCACGTTGCGCGACGACTACCAGAAGCTCCTCCCGAACGACGAGCGCGTAGAGAAGCTCGCCGAGTCCACCCGCCTCTTCGAGGAGGCGCTGCTGGAGCTGGATGCCGAACTGCCCTTGCGTGAGGGTTCGCCGGTGCTGTTGCACGGTCACTGCCACCAGAAGGCGCTCGTCGGCACGAAGCCGACCGAGGAGACGCTCGCGCTCGCACCGGGCACCGAGGTTACGGTCGTGGATTCGGGCTGTTGCGGGATGGCCGGGCAGTTCGGGTACGAGAAGGGTCACTACGAGGCATCGATGAAGATGGGGGAGAGGAGGCTCTTCCCGGCGGTCAGGGAGGCCGGGGAGAGCGTCGTTATAGCCCCCGGGACCTCTTGCCGCGAGCAGATCCTGGGCGGGACCCGCCGCCGCGCCCAGCACCCGGCCGTGTACCTCGCCAGCCGCCTGAAGTAGGATGGAGGGGTTCCTCTGGTTCGCGTTTCGCGGCGAAGAGCTGCTCTTGCTCGAAGGAGAACCGGCGAGCGTGCCACGAAGGTCGCCGGAAGAGCTTGGTCTACGCGTCCTCTTCAAGCAGGAGGTGGGGGAGCTAGACGAGCGGCGATGCTATGCGGTAGAGGTCGTCCCGGATGCGGAGGCCCCCGAGGGAATAGCTTTCCAGGACTTGCGGGGCTTGTGGGACTCCGACGAGGCATTCTTCTCGGTAGCCGGTAGAGCCAAGCAGATCGTAGAGTGGAACCGGACGCATCGGTTCTGCGGACGGTGCGGGACGGAGACGGAGTTCGGCTCGGAACCTCTCGCCAAACGATGCCCGCGGTGCGGGATGGTCTTCTACCCGCGTCTGAGCCCGGCGGCCATCATGCTCGTCCGGCGAGACGACGAGTTGCTGTTGGCGCGCTCGCCACATTTCCCGCCGGGAATGTACAGCGCCCTGGCGGGCTTCGTGGAGCCTGGGGAGTCCATCGAGGAGACCATACGGCGCGAGGTACGCGAGGAGGTCGGCGTCGAGGTGGGGAACATCCGGTACTTCGGGAGCCAGCCGTGGCCGTTCCCGAACTCGCTCATGATCGGTTTTATAGTTGACTACGCCGACGGGGAGCTGAAGATCGGGGAACCAGAGGAGATAGAAGACGCCGGCTGGTACTCGCTGGACCGCCTCCCGAAGCTTCCGCCCGGGGTCAGCATCGCGCGGGCGATGATCGACTCGTTCGTGGCCGAGCATGGCGGCGACCCGGAGGTCCTCAAAACGCCGGGATAGACGCATCCTCTAGAGATGGAATCGTAGAGTCGCCGAACGTTGGGAGAGACCGTCTCGGTCGTGTCGGGGATGCAATCCGAGCGGCTCCGAAGACGGTTAGCGTATCAAACGAACGGAGACAGCCTCGATCTCCAGTTCGGCCTACGCCCGGTCGGCCGTGAGCGCCGGGATCGCGAGCTTGCTCGATAGCGCGAGACATGCCTGATCCGCCAGAGAGAGCCCGAACCTCGCGGTCTCGCCATGCAGCAGGGCCGAAGCTTCGGCGTCCTCGATGGCGAACGGCGCGATGACGAGTCCCAGGGCTTCCAGGTCTTCTCGTAGGCCGTCTAGCTCCACGCCGCGAACCAGGCTCTTCTGCACTACCTCCGACCAGTTGATGCTAGAGATCACTGCCTCCTCCAGAAGCGGCTCCACGATACCGGCGCCTGGTTCCTCGTGCAGCAGGGCCAGCAGGGCGGAGGCGTCTAAAATACAAGAGTGGGGACGAGCTGCGCTCACTCCCCGGCCTGCTCTCTCCGGGCCTCTTCTCGCCGCTCGGAGATCAACTCATCCGCCAGACTCACCTCGCGAGGCACCTTCTCGAAGCGTCTCCGTACCCGATAAAACTTCTTCCCGCTTCTCCAGTACTATCCGCCTCTCTTCCAACCGGGCGACCAGAGTATCCCTCTGCTTTATGGCGAGAGACCTTCTCAACCGGGCGGGGATGACGTTCCTTCCTTGCGGACCTACGTTTACCCGTGCCTGCTCTTCAAAATTCTCCATATCTACGATAGTGTGTCACAAGCAAGGCAATGTGTCACATGGCGTCCGAGAGCGAAAAGGAGAAGAGGCGGTAGATCCTCGACGAGAAAACGTATCTAGCGGAACGTCGTGGGAAGCCGTCGTTGGCTACTCTCGGGGGGTGCGCGTGGGACCGTTCGTGTACGTCTCAGGAACGACGGCGACGAACGAGAACGGAGAAGTCGTGGGGATCGGCGATCCGTACGCACAGACGGTGCAGGCGTTGAGGAACGTCGAGGCTGCGCTGCGAAAGGTGGGGGCGGGACTTTCGGATGTGGTGCGGACCAGGATCTACGTGACGAACATCGAAGGTTGGGAAGAGGTGGGCAGAGCCCACGGTGAGTTCTTCGGGGGGATCCGGCCCGCCACCAGCATGGTCGAGGTAAGCCGGCTCATCTCACCCGAGATGCTCGTCGAGATCGAAGCCGACGCCGTGACCGAAAGCGCACTCGAAGACCGATAGCCTCTATCGAACTGGAGTGACCTCTACCAGGGGCCGTACCGGCGCTCGCGCTACAGCTTGCTCACGGCTTCAGCCAGGGCCTCCAATTCCTCCTCGGTGTTGAAGAGGTGCGTGCTCGCCCGAACGTAGGGGTACGGCTCCGGGATGAAACGGACGACGAACTCCTGGGCAAGGAGCTTCTGGGCCGCCTCCTTCGGCGCGACGTCTGAGATCTCGAAACTCACGAGCCCGCAGCCGGCGGGGCGGGGGGAGCGGAGCGTGATGCGGGGCATCTCTTCCAGAAGGCCGATTAGAAGATCGGCGCGGCGCCTTATCTCCGCGAAGCCCTCCGGGCCGCGCTCGTAGACGGCCTCGGCCGCCGCGGCGAAGCCCGCCGCCAGGGCGGGGCTCATGGTAGAGGCCTCGAAGCGTCTCGCGCCCTCGTGGAAATACTCCTCGTAGCCGCCCTCGGCCTCGAAAGCCGATGGGTTTGAGAGGGAGGCGAAGCCGAGGCTCGTGCTCTCGGCATCCAGGCCGGGACGTACGTAGAAGGCGCCCATACCCTCCGGCCCCAGGACCCACTTGTGGCCGGTAAAGGCGTACATGTCGACGCCGGTCGCGGGGACGTCCACGGGGACGTTGCCCACGCTCTGAGCGCCGTCCACTAGGGTCAGGGCGCCCCGGTCGCGGGCCAGGGCGGAGATCTCCTCCAGCGGTAGGATCTCGCCCGTGGTCCAGTCTACGTGCGAGATGGAGACGAGTCGCGTCTTTGGGGTCATCGCCCTCTCGATTTTTTCGGCTGTGATCGGGGGCTCGAGGAGCTTCAACCGGACGCCGTAGCGCTTCTCCAGCGCGTGCAGGGGGACGAGGCAGCCCGGGTGCTCCGAGCGGCTCGAGACGACCTCATCGCCCTGCTCCCAGTCGAGGGCGAAAGCGCCGAGGTTCATGCCGTGCGTGGTGCTCTGGGTGAGGGCCAGGTCGTCGGGGGCCACGTTGACCAGCCGGCCCGCCGCCTCGCGGGCGCGGGCGTACAGGTCGCGTTGGTGGGCGTAGAAATCGGTGCCTTCGAGGTAGGCGGGGCCCGAGCACAGGTCGTCCGCCTCGCGCATGGCCGCTATCGTCTCGCGGGGGGGCGGGCCGCTGCCGCCTGAGTTGAGGTAGACGTAGGAGTTGCCGGAGAGGGCGGGGAACATCTTACGTGGAAGGTTCATGAGGGTACGCTCTTTCTCTAATTCAGCTTTAAGGTCGAGGGCTTTTGCCCTTCTGTATAATAGCCGCTTCATGGACCACGAAGGGCTCGCCAGGCTGAGTCGCCGCCGGCAGAGGCGACAGGTAAAGTGTCAGAAGCGGGATCGGACGTGGAGCGTCGTGAGGATCGCCGTCGTGGGGCTCGTCTCGGTTTTCCTGGCTTCGGTCGTCGCGCTCGTGGGCACCTTCGCCTACACCTACGCCCAGGTCGCGGAGGATCTGCCCGAGCTCGACCAGTACTCCGCCACAGAGCTCGCCCAGACCTCCGTCGTCTACGACTCGGGCGGCAACGTCGTCGACGAGTTGCACGGGGTGCAGAACCGCTTCGTCGTGGGCCTCGACGAGATCGACCCGAGCCTGCGCGACGCGGTGATCGCCATCGAAGACCAGCGCTTCTACGAGCACCGGGGCGTCGACTTCGAGGCCATCGGCCGGGCCGCCGGGGAGAACGCCGCGAGCATGTCCGTCCGGCAGGGCGGCTCGACGATCACCCAACAGCTCGTCAAGAACACTTATATCGCCCAGGAGCAGCGCCAGATTCCCTCCCTCCAGCGCAAGATGACCGAGGCGTCCCTGGCCTGGCAGTACGAGGAGGAGCACGAGAAGGACGAGATACTCGAGCAATACCTGAACACCGTGTACTTCGGGGCAAACGCCTACGGCATCGAGGCGGCGGCCCGCACCTACTACGACAAGGAGGCGGACGAGCTTGCCCTCCCGGAGTCGGCGCTGCTCGCAGGGATCATCAACCTCCCCGGCACCTACGACCCGTTCACCGACC
>Ga0136624_1000460_pt1 | contig 15657 bp, 14 predicted proteins | sample AntDrymUQ4692206_2_FD_104802 | JGI IMG/M metagenome (GOLD analysis project Ga0136624, IMG submission 104802) | Polar desert sand microbial communities from Dry Valleys, Antarctica - metaG UQ469 (22.06) | ecosystem: Environmental > Terrestrial > Soil > Desert | place: Antarctica: Dry Valley... | reverse complement strand
GGAGCGCGGCGGCGCGTCGACGCTCTCGCGCAGGAGGGCCGCGCCGCCGGCGGGGTGGCCATCGGGCTCGCGGGGGTGCTGCTGATCTCCGGGGTGATCGAAGCGTTCGTCACCCCCTCCCCGCTGCCCACCTGGGCTCGCGTGGCGGTCGGCGTGGTCGCGGAGGCCGTTTTCCTCGGCTACGTCGTGCTGTTCGGTCGACCAGCGGTACGTGCAGGGGAGATCGGTGACGTGGGGGCTCAAGACCGCGCGGACTGGGCACCGACCGCCGGGTGAGGCGACGTCGGCGCCGCGCGGCCGACCTCAGAGCCGACCGGCCTCCTTGAGCCGCAGGTAGGCGTCGGATACAGCGCGCGGGAGGCGGTCCGGCGGGGCGTGTACGACGACAACCCCGAGCCGGCCGAGCACCGCGGTGACCCGCGCGCGTTCCGCGCGGGCCCGCTCGGCGGCGGCGGCGGCGTACACCGCCGGCGCGTCCCCGCGGCCGGCGGCCATGGCCTCGACCGCCGGGTCGGCGACCGACGCGAGCAGCACCGTGTGCCGTGCGGTCAGCAGCGGCAGCACCGGCAGCAGACCCTCCTCCACCGGGGCGGCGTCCAGCGTGGAGAACAGCACCACGAGCGAGTGCCGGCCGGCCCGCCGCAGCACGGCCGAGACGAGCCCCCGCATGTCGGTCTCGACCAGGTCCGGCTCCAGCCCGGATATCGCCTGCACGAGATTGGGCAGCAGCTCGTTCCGGGCGCGGTATCCGACGTACACCCGCAGCCGGCGGTCGTGGGCCACCAACCCCACCCGGTCCCCCGCCCGTGCGGCGAGTGCGGCCAGCAGCAGCGTCGCGTCCAGCGCGGCGTCCAGCCGGGGGGCGTCACCCACCCGGCCGGCGCTGGTGCGCCCGGTGTCGAGCACTACCACCAGCTGCCGGTCACGTTCGGGTCGCCAGGTGCGGACCAGGACGTCGGCGCGGCGCGCGGTGGCCCGCCAGTCGATGGCGCGCACGTCGTCGCCGGGGACGTACTCCCGCAGCGAGTCCAGCTCGGTACCTGGGCCGCGGACCTGTGCGGCCACCCGGCCCTCTATCTCGCGCAGCCGTACCAGCAGCGCCGGCAGGTGCCGGCGGCTGGCGAACGCTGGCAGCACCCGAACCGTCCAGGGGACCCGGTGCGTGCCCTGCCGGGCGGCCAGGCCGAGCGGCCCCACCGCGCGCACGGTGACCCGGTCGGCGCTGCGGTCACCGCGCCGGGTGGGCCGCAGCTCCACCGTGAGCCGCCCGGCCTGGCCAGCCGGAACGTCCAGCCGCTGCCGAACCGGGCGCGCGCCCGCGCTCGGCGGCCAGGCGTCGCGCAGCCACCCGTGCAGCGGCCGGGGCCCGGGGTTGGCGACGATCAGGGTCAGCGTCGCGGGGTCGCCGAGCCGGACCCTGGTGTCACCCGTCCGGTGCAGCCGCAGCCGACGTACCGGCGCCGCCAGCGCCACGTCGACGCCCACCGCCAGGGCGAGCAGCCCCTGTACGGCGAGCACCCCCGCCCAGCTCGGCGCCAGCAGTGCCACCACGACCACGCCTACCAGGGCGACCAGCGCGGCGCGTCCGGTGAGGGCCACGCCGACTCAGCGGGGGACGGGTACGGCGCCGAGCACCCCGTCCAGCACGCCGTCCGCGGTGACTCCCTCGAGTTCGGCCTCCGCGCGCAGCTGCACCCGGTGGCGCAGCGCCGGCCGTGCCAGCGCCTTGACGTCGTCGGGAGTCACGTAGTCCCGACCGGACAGCCAGGCCCATGCCCGCGCCGCCGCGAGCAGCGCGGTGGCCCCGCGCGGGGACACTCCGAGGCGCAGCGCCGGGGAGTCACGGGTGGCGCGGCAGACGTCGACGACGTAACCCAGCACCTCCGGAGCCACCCTCACCTGGGCGACCGCGGAACGCGCCGCCGCCAGCTGAGTCGGTCCGGCGACCGGGGACACCCCGGCGCCGGCCAGGTCACGCGGATCGAAGCCGGCGGCGTGCCGCTCCAGCACCCCCAGCTCCTCCTCCCGCGCCGGGAGCGGCATCGTCAGCTTGAGCAGGAACCGGTCCAGCTGTGCCTCCGGCAGCGGATAGGTGCCTTCGTACTCCACCGGGTTCTGCGTGGCAGCCACGACGAAGGGCTCCGGGAGCGGGCGCGGCTCGCCCTCCACCGTCACCTGCCGTTCCTCCATCGCCTCCAGCAGCGCGGCCTGGGTCTTCGGGGGAGTGCGGTTGATCTCGTCGGCGAGCAGCAGGTTGGTGAACACCGGCCCGGGACGGAAGGAGAACTGCGCCGTACGCGCGTCGTAGACCAGCGAGCCGGTGATGTCGCCAGGGACCAGGTCGGGGGTGAACTGCACGCGCTTGGTGTCCAGCGCGAGAGCGGCCGCGAAGGCGCGCACCAGCAGCGTCTTGGCCACCCCCGGTACGCCCTCGAGCAGCACGTGACCGCGGCAGAGCAGAGCGACGACGAGGCCGCTGACCGCGGCGTCCTGGCCGACCACCGCCTTGGCCACCTCGCGGCGCAGCGCCAGCAGCGATTCCCGGGCTGGGTCGCCCCCGGCGTCCATAGGCTCGGCGGCGCTCACCAGCCGGCCACCCTCCCTGTCAGCTCGCGCTCCAGCACATCGAGCTCGGACCCGAGCCGAACCAGCGCGGCGTCGTCACCGGGAGCCGCACCGTACAGCAGGGCGGCGACGGCGGCGGGGGACCGGCCGGTGCGGCCGGCAATCGACTCGGCAATGGTGAGTGGCTCCGCCGCGGTGGGCAGCCCCAACCGGACCGCCAGCCGGTCGCGGGCGGCCGACCGCAATGCGTCGGCGGCGACGTCGCGGGCTCGGGCGCGGCGGTAGAGCCGGGCCCGGCCCTCCACGGTCTCCCGGGCGCGGACGACCACCGGCAGCGGTTCAGCGACCACGGGACCGAGCCGGCGGACGCGCCACAGGGCTATTACGACGACCGCGGCGGCGAGCTGCAGGAGCCCGAAGCGGACGCCGTCCGGCAGGAGTTCGCCGAGCGAACGGCGTTCCCCGTCCAATGCCTCGGAGAGGCTGGGCAGGTACCACACGACCCGCGGCTGCCCACCGAGCAGCCGCAGCGCGAGGGCCGCGTTGCCTTCCCGGGCCAGACCGTCGTTGGTCAGCGGCTCATCGCCACCCAGCACGGTGACGGGTCTGCCGCCCGCCTGCGTACGGACCAGGGCGACCCCCTCGGCCGCCTCTTCGCCGGTGGGGTAGCAGCCGGTGCCGTTGGACGGCGGAACGGAGTAGGTGAGCCCACCGGTCGCTATCGGGCCGGCCGCCTGGGCGGTCGGCAGCGCACACTCCGGGGCATAGGTATCGGAGGGCGCCAGCCCGACGGGTTGCACGGCCGGCGCCAGCGCCCCCAGCGCGTCCTCACCCGGAGCGACGAGCACCAGATCGGCTTCGCTCGCCGCCACCAGCTGGCGCTGCGGCGCGGCGAGCAGGTCGGGACTGGTAACGAGCAGCGTCGTGCCGGGCCCCGCCCGTCCGCTGACCTCGGCCGCGGTACGCGCCAGGTCCACCCGTACGCCGCGTTCGCCGAGGAGCACCGCGAGCGCCCGTCCGCCGGAGCCAGCCGCTGACCGCGGGTCGAGTGCCTCCGCCGGTGTCCCCCGGCGGGCCACCGTGAGCACCACCGCCGCGGCGAGCACGAGGAGCCCGATGAGCAGCGGCGCCCGGGCCGCCTGCCATACCGCCGCCGGCGACCTGGTCGCCGCCGTCGACTGGCTCACCACCGAGCCGTCACCGAGCAGTCACCGGGTCTGTCACCGGGACCGCCTTCCGCACCGCGGCGTCCAGGTCGCCCGCGCGCTGGGCCATCGCGGCGGTGGCCCGCCGGCCGCCGTACCAGACATCGGCGAAGTCACGCGCTACCGCCCGGAGCGCGTCCGCGTGCGCGGGCATCGCCAGGCCCACGTCACGCGCGGCCTCCTCGGCGGTGCGGCCAGGTGCCTCGTCGAGGACGCCGCGCAGCTCCAGCTCGCGCAGCACCGCCCGCAGCCGCTCCCGCAGCGCCTCCGCCCACCGCCCCACCGCCGCGTGCTCGTCGGCCAGCCGCCGGTGATCCTCGGCGCTACGTGTCGGATCACTGTGCGGCAACAGCCCCGCTCCACTGGTGCGGGCGAGCGGCCCCATGCGCAGGCGTACCGCCACGACGACGAGGAGGGCGAGCGCCAGCAGGACGAGCAGGCCGGCGTACCCGCCAGGGGCGGCCCCGGCTGCCGCGTCGAGCAGCTCCGCCAACCGTTCGAACACCCACCGCACCCCTCGCTCCAGCAGGTTCGGGTCGTCCTCGTGGTAGATCCGCCGCGACAGCTCCCGTCGCGCGGCGTCCGCGGCCTCCTCGCGGGAGATGTCGACCGGGGCCGTCAGGACGCGGCCGGCCAGCGCTGCGCTCACCCGCCGCCGGGCTCACCGGCCCTGGCCGCCTGGGCCAGTGACAGGTCGAGCGCCTCCCGGCGGATGCGCTGGTCGATGTAGAGGAGTGCGACGACGCCGGCGGTGAACGGTTGGGTCACCGTGCCGGCGAGGATGCCTCCGAGGGTGCTGATCAGCAGCGGGACCGGCCGGAACGCCTGTTCAGGGTCGCCGATCCCGAACACCGACCCGCCCGAGGCGGTTAGCTGGAAGGGCGTCTGTACGGCGAGAGTGATCGCGAAGCCGATGACCAGCGCGAGCAGCAGGATGCCGCAGACCCGCCACCAGGTGCCCCGCACCAGCGAAAACGATCGACGCAGGGCGGCGACGACCCGCTGCCGCTCCAGTACGAGAGCCGGCGCGGCGAGCGCCAGCGAGACGAAGACCCACGCGCTGAGGACGGTCGCCGCGATGAAGCCAGCGAGGCCCAGCAGCAACCCGACCGCCGTGGGTGCACCCAAGACGGCGGCCGCCAAGGCGGGCAGCAGTGGCACCACCGTGGTCCCGACGAGGACCAGGAGCAGCAGCACCGTCAGGCCGACCAGCCTGCCCAGGTGCGGTCGGATCCGTTGCCAGGTGTCCCCCAGCCCGATGCGGCGGCCCAGCACCGCCTGGCTGACCGGTACGGCGAGAGTGCCGGCCAGCACCAGCGTGACCAGACTGTCGATCGTCACGCTGAAGGCGGCAACGCTCGACGCGCCGGCCAGCAGGTCCAGCGCCTCCTCGCTGGAGACCGTCGGGTCGACCGCCAAAGTGCTGACCTCGCGGGTCAACGGCAGGGTGACCAGCAGCTCGAGGAGGGTGGACACGGTCACCAGGACGGCGGACACGCCGAGCATGACGACGGGCTGCTTTCGGATAGCGCTGATCGCGCCGTCGAGGATCTCCCCCACCCCGAGCGGGCGCAGCGCGACGATGCCGGGCTTGATGTCGGGAGCCGGCGGTGGGGCCGGCTGCCAGCCACCGGGCCCGGGCGGCAGGGAACCCGACGGGCCGGGACCCCATCCTCCCGGTCCGGTGGGGAGGGGACCCCGGCTTCGGTCACCAGGCGGCGGCTGCTGCCCGGGCGGCATCCATCCTGGTGTGTCGCTCATCGGCTCCCTCACGACTTTCCGGCCGCGCCGTCATCGCTCACCCGGACCCGGCCCGACGGCAACCACTCTCCCACGGCAGGCACCCCTGCCGGCCGCCCCTCGTTGTGACGGCCATGAAGGTGTGCGCTACCGCCGCCGGAGTCGGCCCGGTCCGCACCCGCCGCGGCACAACGGTGGGAGCATGAGCCCATGAAGGGTCGTGTCCTCATCGTCGACGACGACAGCTCACTGGCGGAAATGCTGGGCATCGTGTTGCGCGGGGAGGGCTTCGAGCCCTCCGTTGTCGGTGACGGTGACCACGCACTCGCCATGTTCCGCGAGACCCGGCCCGACCTCGTGCTGCTCGATCTCATGCTGCCCGGACGCGACGGAATCGAGGTCTGCCGCCAGATCCGGGCCGAGTCCGGCGTACCCATCGTGATGCTCACGGCCAAGACCGACACGGTGGACGTGGTAGTCGGACTCGAGTCGGGGGCCGACGACTACATCGTCAAACCCTTCAAGCCCAAAGAGTTGGTTGCCCGCGTGCGGGCGCGGCTGCGGCGTACGGAGGATCCCGCGCCGGAGCAGCTCACCATCGGTGACCTCGACATCGACGTCGCCGGCCATGCGGTGCACCGGGGCGACGAGGTGATCAACCTGACGCCGCTGGAGTTCGACCTGCTCGTAGCGCTGGCGCGCAAACCGTGGCAGGTCTTCAGCCGAGAGGTGCTGCTCGAGCAGGTGTGGGGGTACCGCCACTCGGCGGACACCCGGCTGGTCAACGTGCACGTGCAACGCCTCCGGTCGAAGATCGAAAAGGACGCGGAGCACCCCGACATCGTGGTGACCATTCGCGGCGTCGGGTACAAGGCCGGGCCAGCGTAAGGCCCCGCGATGGCTGAGCAGCGAGCTGGCAGGCGACGGCGAGGCTGGCGATTGGGCCGGCGATTGAGCGCGCGGTGGCGACGCTCCCTGCAGCTGCGGGTCGTGGCCACCACCGTGCTGCTATGCGGTGCCGTCGTGGGGCTCATCGGAGCGGTGCTCATCCAGCAGCTGGTCGCCGGGCTCCTCGGCGCCAAGGAGGACGCCGCCCGCAGCGAGGTGCAAGCCGGGCTCGGCACCGCGCAACTGCAAGTCGACTCCTTCGACCGGGGCGATCCCGGGTCCGCGCGCGAGCTGCTCGGTGGAGTGATCAGTACGTTGGGTAACCGGGCAGGGGCCGGCGGCCGCTACGACGTGGTGCTGCTGAGTTCCTCGGGTCGCCAGACCGCCGGCGCTCCAGGTTTCGTGTCGAACGAGATCGCGGTGAGCAGCATCCCGCGCGACCTTCGGGACGTCATCTCCGTGCGGCAGGTACCGGCTTACCGTTACGTCGACATCCGTTACGTCGACGGCCGTTCGCCGGCGCCGGGTCTTGCCTACGGTGGTCCGCTCGACGTGCCGGGCGGGGGCTTGTACGAGCTGTACTACCTCTACCCGCTCACCCAGGAGCAGGAGACCCTCGACCTCGTCCAGCGCACCCTCGCCTTCGCCGGGCTGGGGCTGCTGCTGCTCATCGGATTGATCGGTCTCCTCGTCGCTCGCCAGGTCGTCGCCCCCGTCCGGATGGCCGCCCGCACCGCGGAGCGGTTGTCGGCGGGGAGACTGCGCGAGCGGATGCAGGTCCGCGGGGAGGACGATCTCGCCCGCTTGGCGACGTCGTTCAACACGATGGCCGCCAGTCTCCAGGCGCAGATCCGGAAGTTGGAAGATCTGTCCCGGCTGCAGCGTCGCTTCGTCGCCGACGTGTCTCACGAGCTGCGTACGCCGTTGACGACGGTGCGCATGGCCGCGGACGTGCTGCACGAGGAGCGGCAGACGTTTCACCCGGCGGTTCGCCGCTCAGCCGAGCTGCTGCAGCACGAGCTCGACCGCTTCGAGGCGTTGCTCGCCGAACTGTTGGAGATCAGCCGATTCGATGCAGGGGCCGCCGCGCTCGACGCCGAGCCGGTCGACCTTCGTGACGTGGCTCGCCGAGTGGTGGAGGGTGCCCAGCCGTTGGCTGACCGCTTCGGTGCCGGCCACGGCGGGCAGCTGCGGCTGCAGGTGCCCGCCGTGCCCTGCGTCGCCGAGATGGACCGCCGGCGCATCGAGCGGGTGCTGCGAAACCTTGTCGTCAACGCGATCGAGCACGGCGGGGGACGCCAGGTCCTCGTACGTGTCGCCACCGGGACCGACGCCGTCGCCGTATCGGTGCGCGATCACGGTGTCGGCCTGGCACCGGGAGAGGAGCAGCGCGTCTTCGACCGGTTCTGGCGCGCTGATCCCGCCCGCGCGCGGGGGATAGGCGGCACCGGCCTCGGACTGTCGATCGCGGTGGAGGACGCCCGCCTGCACGGTGGCCGCCTCGAGGTGTGGGGCCAGCCAGGCGGTGGGGCGCACTTCCGCCTGACGCTGCCGCATCGGGTCGGCGAGCCGGTCGACGCTTCGCCGATCCCGCTGGTGCCCGACGATGCCCTTCCCGCGCCCGCGGAGAACCCCGAAGAGTCCTCGGGACCACCCGTTCCAGCGACCGTGGGGCGGCGCCGTGGCTGAACCCCTACGCCTACGCCGTACCGGCGTCGTAGCCCTCTTCGCCGCGCTCACCCTCGGTCCTGTCGGTTGTGCCGCGGTGCCGTCATCGAGCCCGGTGTACGAGGACGAGGGCGTTCGGGTCGGCCGGGGCAGCGACTCCTACGTTCGGCTGCTCGCCGAGGGGCCGAAGGGAGGAGATGGACCGGTCGACGTCGTACGGGGATTCCTGGCTGCCTCCGCGAGCTTCGAGAACGACCATCAGGTCGCCCGCGGTTACCTCACGCCGGAGATGGCAGACAGCTGGGATCCGGGCGCCATCGTCAGGGTTTACGACGGCGAACCCCGGCTGCGTGCGACGGATGACCGCACGGGAGATGACCGCGCGGGGGATGACACGGTGGAGTTCGATGCGGGACTAGAGGCGGTCATCGACGGGGACGGCGAGTTCACCCCCGCCCGTCCGACCGCTACCGCCAACGTGGAGTTCGGTCTGCGCAGGGTGGCCGGCGAGTGGCGGATCGAGACGCTCCCCGACGGGCTGCTGCTCACCGGTGCTGATGTGAGTCGCGCATTCCGGCCGGTCAGTCTCTTCTTCCTCACTCCCGACGAGAAGTCGGTCGTGCCCGCCCCGGTCTTCCTGCGGGCCGGCGGGCCGGGCTTGGCGACGACGCTGGTCAATGCTCTGCTCGCTGGTCCGACGAGCTGGCTGGCGCCCGCGGTCCGCAGTGCGTTCCCGCCAGGCGCGGCGCTGACCAGACCCGAGGAGCCGCTGGACACGCTCTCCGGCCTGGTGACCGTGGACCTTACCGACGAGGCGCTCGACGCGGACCGTGAAACTCGCCGGGCCATGGCCGCCCAGCTGGTGTGGACGCTGCGGCAGCTCTCCGAGGTCAGCGCGGTGCGTGTCACTGTGGAGGGCGCAAACTACGACATCCCCGATACCGGCGCGGTGGTCACCCGGGAATCGCTCAGTACCTACGACTCGGGTCTGACCGGCGCGGCCGACGCCTATCTCGTCCGAGATGGGGGGCTGGTCTCGCTGGCCACTGACGAGGGAGTTCCCGGACCTGCGGGGTCCGGTCGGCGCCCGCTGCGTGATCCTGCAGTATCCCTGCGGGGTGACAAGGTGGCTGGCTTGTCGTCTGACCAGCGCACCGTCTACGCCGGTCCGCTCGTCGCGGATCAGAAGCTGGGAGTGGTGCTGCGGGGCGGGCGCTTCTCCTCCCCTTCCTGGGACCGCTACGACGGCCTGTGGGTGGTGGAACAGGCCAACGGGTCGGGAGCCCGAGCGTTGCTGCTGCGTCCGGAGAGCGAGCCGTTGGCCGTCCGGCTCGGGTCGTCCATCGGGTCGGTGCGGGCCATGCGAGTCTCCCGCGACGGCGCTCGGATGGTGTTGATCGCGACGAGCGGCGGGGCTACTCGCCTCTTGGTGGGCCGGGTCGTGCGCAGTGGAGGGGAGGTCTCCGTGCAGGGGCTGCGGCCGATCGCCTCGCAGTTCACCGACATCGTCGACGTCGCTTGGGCCGATGGCGAGCGCCTGGCGGTGCTGGCCGGCGACGCCTCCGGGCCGCTGCAGGCCCACCTGGTGACGGTGGACGGGGCGGCCAGCACAGCGGTGGGCTCGGTTCCGGGCATGACGTCGATTGCCGCGGCCTCCGGTCCCACCGGACTGCGCCCTCTACTCGTCGGAACGGAGGAGGGCATCGTGCATCGCAATGTGGGAGGCACCACCTGGCAGGTTGTCGGCAACGGGCGAGATCCCGCGTACCCGGGATAGGCGCGCCCAGCGTCAACAGCGGCGCCGCGTACGCCGCCGTATCCACAGTCGACGCCGCGTGCGCCGCGTATCCACAGTGTCGACGCCAGCAGGACCGCAGGAGTGGCCGAAGGGACCAGGATCGGCTCGTGCTCAGCTCAGGGCCTTCGCTTCCCCCAGGTTTCCGGAGCGTCGACGTGCTGGTCCGGGCAGCGCTCGACCTGGCGCTGCCGCAGCATTGCCCCGGCTGTGCTGCCCCCGGACCGCTGTGTGGCCGCTGCGCCGCCAGCCTGGCCGGGCCCCCGGTGCGCGCGCAGCCTTCCCCCGAGCCGCCCGGTATGCCACTCACCTATGCGGTCGCTCCCTACGCGGGCGTGCTGCGGCAGCTGCTGCTCGCCCACAAGGAGCGCGGCCGCCGATCGCTCGCAAGGACCCTCGGCAGCGCGCTCGCCGCAGCGGTGCGGGCGGTGTGCGGTCCTGGTGCCCCTCCAATTCCCCTGCTGCTGGTCCCCGTTCCCTCGACCGCTGCCGCGAGGCGTTCCCGCGGCCGCGACCCCACGCACGCCCTGGCCGCCGCGGCCGCCCGCACATTCGGCCGGACCGAGGCCACCGTCGTCCCGGCACTTCGGCAGGGCCGTCCGGTGGCCGACCAGTCCGAGCTGGACAGCGCCGAACGGGCAGCCAACCTGGCCGGAGCGCTGGGCGTGCCGACCCGCTGGCGCCCCGCTCTCGCCGGGGGGCTCGTGGTCGTCGTGGACGACCTGGTGACGACCGGCGCGACGCTGGCCGAGGCCGCCAGGGCGTTGTGTCGGGCCGGGGCAGACGTGAGGGGCGCTGCTGTCGTGGCAGCAACCGTGCGTCACCATCCGGGGCGTCACCCGACCGGCGTACCGCCCAGCACGGGAGGGCACTAACGTCATGTCATGGCACCCACCCGGGTCCGTGGTTGCGTTGGGTCGGGTCCGCGTGCGCCCGCAAGGGACCGCGATCGCCCGCCCGGCAAGCCGAAGCCAGCCGCAGGCAAAACGGCCCACGTAAGGCGACTCGTCGTCGACCGATCACGGTGCGGCTTAGGAGTAAGCCCTGCCCCGGCGGAGGCTCAGACAGCCTCCGGACCGGGAGAAGGGGGGTAGTGGCACAGGTGCTGCGAGACCCTCAGCAGGCGGATGTGGGGACGAAGACCAGGTCGGCCGGGTGGGTGTCCGGCCGGGTGGGCGTCCCGGCCGGGTGGTGTCCAGGGCACGGGCAGGTCCGCGCAGCTGACCGGTGAAGAGAGCGGAGGTCCACGTGGAGATCGTCGTCAAGGCCCGCCACACGGAGGTTGCCGAGCGGTTCCGCCAGCACGCCGCAGAAAAGCTGTCACGTGTCGAGCGGCTGGATCCCAAGGTAATCCGCATCGACGTGGAGCACTCCCACGAACGCAATCCCCGGCTGAGCGACGTACGCGAGCGCATCGAGCTCACCTGCCATTCCCGCGGGCCGGTGATCAGGGCCGAGGCTGCCGCGGGCGACCCCTACGCCGCCCTCGATCTCGCCCTGAGCAAGCTGGAGGCCCGCCTGCGCCGAGCGAAGGATCGGCGCAAGGATCACCACGGTGGCCCCGACCCAGTCCCGGTGGCCGCAGAGGCTGTCCTTCCCACCCCAGTTCCCCCGCCGGTGCCCTCCCCGCCGCCAGATCGGGTGGCTCGCCCGGCAGCGGCGGGCTCCGCCGAGCAGGTTGATGGCGACGGTCTGGTGGTGCGGGAGAAGGTGCACCAGGCGACACCCATGACACTCGACCAGGCGCTGTTCGAGATGGAGTTGGTGGGCCACGACTTCTTCCTGTTCGTCGACGCGGACAGCGATTGCCCGAGCGTTGTCTACCGACGGCACGCCTACGACTACGGCGTCATCCGCCTGCAACGCTGAACTACTAGGTAGGGCCGCTGGCTCGTGGACATATCGGGTGGTGGCACCCGACTTCGGCCTCGGCGCCGGCTAGGTCGTGTCATCATCGGGCGGTCGAGGCGGGATTGGTGCGAACGGGAAGAGGAGTCGGGCGGTGAGCGAGGGGTCGCAGCTTTCGCACGTCACCGGCACCGAGCGCGCCGCCGAGCCGATCCGCGTCCTCGTCGTCGACGACCACGCGCTCTTCAGGCGCGGCCTGGAGATGGTCCTGGCTCAGGAGAGCGACATCGAGGTCGTGGGCGAGGCGAGCGACGGCGCGGAAGCCGTCACCCGGGCCGCCGAGATGCTGCCGGACATCGTGCTCATGGACGTCCGGATGCCGCGGCGCAGCGGCATCGAGGCCTGCACCGCCATCAAGGACACGGTGCCCAGCGCGAAGATCGTGATGTTGACGATCAGCGACGAGGAGGCTGACCTCTACGAGGCGATCAAGGCCGGGGCGAGCGGCTACCTGCTCAAGGAGATTTCCATCGACGAGGTGGCCGCGTCGATTCGGGCGGTCGCCGGCGGCCAGTCGCTGATCAGTCCGTCCATGGCCGGCAAGCTTCTCACCGAGTTCGCCACCTTGATCAAGCGCGACGGCGAACGTCAGCAGGTGCCGGCCCCCCGACTGACCGAGCGGGAAATGGACGTGCTCAAGCTCGTCGCCCGCGGACTGAACAACCGCGACATCGGCGCGCAGCTGTTCATCAGCGACAACACGGTCAAGAACCACATCCGCAACATCCTGGAGAAGCTGCAACTGCATTCGCGCATGGAGGCCGTGGTCTACGCCGTACGGGAGAAGCTGCTCGAGATCAACTGAGCCGCAATCAGCTGAGGGCGGCTACCTCGTCCATCAGTCGGGCTCGCACCGTCTCCGGTTCCACCCGCTCCACGGCGACCGCGTGGCAGCCGGTCCACTCCGCGGCCTCCCGCAGCGCCCGCGCGACCCCCGGCACAGCGTCGCGGGGACGGCTCTCGACCGACACCAGCCGGGCGACCAGCGTGTCCCCGCTGCGGGCAGGGTCGACCCGCCCGAGCAACCGTCCGCCCACCAACAGCGGCATCGCGAAGTAGCCGTACCGGCGCGTCGGCCGCGGTTTGTACGCCTCCAGCGCATGGGCGAAGGAAAATATCCGCAGCGTCCGCCGGCGGTCCCAGACCAGGGAGTCGAAGGGCGAGAGCAGCGTCGTCCGGTGTCGGCCGGTCGGGCCCCCGCCGGCTGCCTCCTGGAGCGCCTGCGGGTTCGCCCACGCCGGCTCCCGCCAGCCCTCGACCGCTACCGGCAGCAACTCGGTCTCCGCCACGGCGCCGCGGACCGCCGCGCGGTCGAGCCGGTGGTAGTCGGCGAGGTCGCCGACTGTCGCGACACCGAGGGCGCGTCCGGCCAGCCCGACGAGGCGGCGTACGCAGGTGTCGTCGTCCGGTTCTGCCTGGAGCAGGCTCGCGGGCAGCGCTCGTTCCGCGAGGTCGTAGACCCGCCGCCAGCCGCGCCGCTCCACGCACACCACCTCGCCGAGGTCGAGCAGCCACTCGACGGCGATCTTGACCTCGGACCAGTCCCACCACGGGCCACCGCGTTTGGCGCCGCCCAGGTCGGTGGTGGTCAGCGGACCGTCGGTGCGCAGCCGGGCGAGCGCGCCGGCGCAGGCGTTGTCGGGTACCTCGTGCCAGCGCCAGCCGCGACGGCGGTAGGCCCGGCGCCGGAAAGCGAACGCCGGCCACTCCTCCACGGGCAGCACGCAGGCCGCGTGCGACCAGTACTCGAAGGTGCGGGCAGGCCCGTCCTCGTCCGGGCGGCGCCAGTACGCCGCTTCGACCGCGCGGCGGTCCACCGGGCCGAGCCGGGCGTACGCCACCAGCTCGTGGGAGCGGGCCAGCACGGAGATGGTGTCGAGCTGTACCGCCCCGAGACGACGGAGTACGCCGGGCACTCCGGCGCGCCGATCCGCTGCCCCCAGGAGGCCCTGCGCACGCAGCGCCAGCCGTCGGGCCTGGTCGGCGGAGAGGTCGAACGCTGGGGTGGGCGCAGAAATCGGCGCAGCAGGGGAGGCGGTCACCTCGGATGCGTCGGGTGGTTACCGACCGGCTTGGTGGTCGGTCTCGCCGTGCTCGTACTCGTCCGCCTCGTAGTCCTCCATGACCCCGACGACCTTCGCGAAGACGGCGCCGATGAGAGCCACCACCACCCCGACCCAGAAGAGCCACCAGGTTGGCCCCAGGACCAAGCCCAGCCCGCCGATCAAGAAGCCGAGCACGACCACTCCGACGGCCAGCCATGACGTCGTACGCCCCTGGAAGCCCCGCGCCATGGTGACTCTCCCTCTCCTCGACGGGTACGCCGGCACCAACGTCGTCCTATCCTGCCTCCTCTGCGCTTACCGCGTGGCCATCGGCGACCGGCTCATCGGGGGGGGGGCAGGTCACCGCAGCTCCCCGGGCAGCAGACCGCCCAGCCAGGCGTCGTGCCGAGCACCCGAACCACGGTGGACCAGCCGCGAGCGAACCGTGCCCTCGCGGGTGAAGCCCACCTTCTCGGCCACCCGCCACGACGCGTCGTTGCCCACGTAGGCGTACCACTCCAGCCGGCGCAGGCCGAGTTCGGCGAAGCACCAGCCGGCCACCAGCCGGGTGGCCGCGGTGGCGACTCCGCGCTGCCGCGCCCAGGGGGCCACCCACAAGCCAACTCCTGCCACGGCGTCGTCCTGATGATGGTCGTGCAAGCCGATGGTGCCCAGCAGCGCGTCGTCGTCGGCTGCCGCGATTGCCCACACGGGTTCGCGCCCCTGCGCCCAGCCCTCGGGCACGATGACGTGGACGAAGTGCTGCGCGTCCTCCCGCCGGTAGGGATGCGGCAGGGCGGAGAGCCACCGCTGGTTCTCCGGGTCCTGACAGGCCTGGTACATCGCGTCGATGTCACGCTCTGCCGGCAGCCGCAGCCGAACGTTGCCGTCGGCGAGTTCCACGGGGTCCACCAGCTCATCCAAGCCTGACCGGCCGGCGACGGCCAACCGTTAACCCGCTGCGCCGTACGATGGTGGGGCGAGGCGATCAGCTGCCGGTCCACTGCTGTCCGCTGCGTGTTCAGACTCGCGTCGTCGACCGCTAGGAGTTTCGCGCGTGCCCGCACTACTCGACAAGATCCTGCGCGCCGGTGAGGGCAAGACGCTGCGCCGCTTGCAGGGCGTCGCCGACCAGGTCAACGTTATCGAGAATGACTTCGTCGCGATGTCCGACGACGAACTGCGCGGCATGACCGACGAGTTCCGCAAGCGGCTGGAGGACGGCGAGGACCTCGACGACCTGTTGCCGGAGGCGTTCGCCACCGTTCGCGAGGCGGCCAAGCGCACCCTCGGCCAGCGGCACTACGACGTACAGATCATGGGTGGCGGGGCGCTTCATCTCGGCAACATCGCCGAGATGAAGACCGGTGAGGGCAAGACCCTGGTGTCCACGTTGCCGGCGTACCTCAACGCGCTGTCCGGGCAGGGCGTGCACGTCGTCACCGTCAACGACTACCTCGCCAAGCGGGACGCCGAGTGGATGGGCCGAGTGCACCGCTTCCTCGGCCTTTCGGTGGGCGTGATCCTGGCGCAGATGCCGCCCGCAGAGCGCCGCCAGCAGTACGCCTGCGACATCACCTACGGTACCAACAACGAGTTCGGTTTCGACTACCTGCGCGACAACATGGCGTGGTCGCAAGAGGAGCTGGTCCAGCGCGGTCACCCCTTCGCGGTTGTCGACGAGGTCGACTCCATTCTCATCGACGAGGCCCGCACCCCGCTCATCATCAGCGGGCCGGCGGAGCAGAGCGCACGGTGGTACACCGAGTTCGCCCGGCTCGTCCCGCAGCTGCACCGTGAGGTCGACTACGAGGTCGACTTGAAGAAGCGCACCGTGGGGATC
>Ga0136624_1000458_pt1 | contig 15693 bp, 13 predicted proteins | sample AntDrymUQ4692206_2_FD_104802 | JGI IMG/M metagenome (GOLD analysis project Ga0136624, IMG submission 104802) | Polar desert sand microbial communities from Dry Valleys, Antarctica - metaG UQ469 (22.06) | ecosystem: Environmental > Terrestrial > Soil > Desert | place: Antarctica: Dry Valley... | reverse complement strand
TCGGCCCGGAGTCGCGGTCTATGGTGAGCCGCTGTGGCGAAGGACACCGAGAAGCTCATCCGGCAACTCTCGCTGATCTCCTACCTGATGGCCGAGCGGCGCCCTGTCACGGCCACGGAGATCCGGCGCGACGTCGAGGGCTACTCCGACATGACCGAGGACGCGTTCGCCCGGCGCTACTACGCCGATCGCGCCGAGCTCGACTCGCTCGGGATCCACCTGTCGGTCGACCGGCCGGCCGACGGCTTCTCCGAGCAGGAGAACTACTCGCTCGCGCCCGAGGCGTTCTTCCTTCCCGCGATCGAGTTCACCGACGCGGAGCTGGCCGCGTTGCAGACCGCGCTGAGCCTGCTCGACGGCGAGTTCGCCTACGCGGAGCCGCTGCGCCTGGCGCTGCAGCAGCTCACGTGGGGCCGTCCGAGCCCCCTGGGCTCTCCGGCACAACGGGCGATCGGGCTGGGCATCACCGGCTCGGCGGGCGGCGCGGAGCTGTCCGCCCGACTGGCCAAGGTCGACACGGCGATCTACCGGCGCAAGCGGATCGAGTTCGAGTACTTCACGATGCAGACCGGCGCGATCGCCCTGCGCAAGGTGGACCCATACGAGCTGCTGTTCGAGGGCGGGCAGTTCTATCTCGTCGGCTGGTCGCACGAGCGCGGTGCCATGCGCGTGTTCCGCCTCTCGCGCATCCGCGGCAAGGTGGCCTATGCGACCAAGGCGGAGCACGACTTCCAGCGCCCGGAGGACTTCGACCCGCGCCGCTACGCCAACCGCATCCCATGGCAACTGGGCGAGCCGCGCGATGTCGCCGAGATCTGGGTCTCGGACCGCATCGCGTGGCACGTCGAGCGCAACTTCGGACGCTACGGCGAGCTGGCCGGCGCGGACGACGGCGGGCTCGTGTTCAGGACGCCGTACGCCATTGCGCGGCTCGTCCTCGCGTGGGCGATCGGCTACGAGCAGCACGCACGCGTGCAGGGTCCGCCGGCGCTCGCCGAGGAGCTGCACCGGCGGCTGGATCGGGTGGCGGAGCTGCATCGCGGCGAGCCGTTCGTCACCGCCGCGGCAGGCCGTGTGCCCACGGCGCTGCCAACGGCCCGCGAGGCGGGCGGCGACGGTGGCCGCCAGCGCGAGGCGAACGGCATCCGCCCCGAGCGCTTCGCGCGCCTGGTCACGCTGGCGTCGGTCCTCATCCAGGCCGGTCGCGCCGGGCGCAGGCTGGACGCCGCGCACGTCTGCGAGCAGCTCCAGTTGTCGCCCCAGGAGCTGCGCGAGGACGTGGCCGTGCTCAACGTCGTGAACTTCGGCGGCGGCGCCTACGTGCTCTACGCCGAGGTGCTGCCGTCCGGCGAGATCGAGGTCGATCCCGAGCCGTACTCCGACACGTTCGACCGTCCGGCGCGCCTGCTGCCGATCGAGGCGCGTGCGCTGCTCGCCGCGATCGAGCTGCTCGGCGTCCACCTCTCCGAGCACCTGCCCACGGCGCGCGACAAGCTCGAGCGCGCGCTGGGCGACATCGCCAAGGAGGGCCTGCTCGTCTCCAACGCGCGCACGGACGACGCCATCGCCCGCAAGGTCGGCGAGGCGATCGAGTCACGCCGGCTGCTCGAGCTGGAGTACTACGCGGAGAACGAGGACACGTTCTCCACCCGCGTGGCCGAGCCGTACGCGCTGATGAACGGGCTCGAGGGCTGGTACGTCAAGGTGTTCGATCCGGCCAAGGACCAGATGCGCAGCTTCCGGTTGGACCGGATCAAGCGCGTCGACGTGCTCGACGAGAGCTACGAGCCGCGCGCCGACCTGGACCCGATCGCCGACGTCGAGGGGTGGCCGCGGACCGGCGAGGTGGAGGGATCGCGGATCGCCCACGTGTGGATCGCTCCCGAGCACGCCCGCTGGGTCGCCGAGGAGCGGACCGTGCTGGCCGAGCTCGACGACGGCGCGATCGTCGTCGAGTGGGCGTTCAAGGGCGAGCGCTACCTGGTCAAGGAGATCCTCAAGGAGGCGGGCGACGCCGCCGTCCTCGAGCCCGCCGACGTGCGCGAGAGCGTGCTCGCCGCTGCCGAGCGGCTTCTGGCACCCTCCTCCCGGTGAGCCGCCGGGATCAGATCGTCATGTCCGCCGAGGAGGCCGCGGACTTCCTCGCCGAGGGGCGAACCGTCACCTGCGCCACCAACGGCCGCGACGGCTGGCCGCACCTGATGCCGCTGTGGTACGTGCTGCGTACCGGTACCGGCGCGGGGCAGCTGTGGGCCTGGACCTACGAGAAGTCGCAGAAGGTCCGCAACCTGCGTCGCGACGCGCGCTGCACCCTGCAGGTCGAGGCAGGCACGGAGTACGAGCAGTTGCGCGGGGTCATGCTCGCCTGCGAGGCGGTGCTCCATCACGACCCGGACGTCGTGACGCCGCTGGGCATGGAGCTCGCCGCCCGCTACGGAGACGGCGCGCTGGGGCCGGAGCTCGAGGCGGCGATGCGCGCGCAGGCGGCGAAGCGCGTGGCGCTGCAGTTCGTCGAGCGTCGCCGGGTCACGTGGGACCACCGCAAGCTGGGAGGCACCTATTGAAGGGGGTCATCCTCGCCGGGGGCTCGGGCACCCGGCTCCACCCCATCACCCAGGGCATCTCCAAGCAGATCATGCCCGTGTACGACAAGCCGATGATCTACTACCCCCTGGCCACGGTGATGATGGCGGGGATCCGCGAGATCCTGATCATCACGACACCGCAGGACCAGGACCAGTTCCGCCGCTTGCTGGGCGACGGCTCGCAGTTCGGCTGCCGGTTCACGTACGCCGCCCAGGCGACTCCGCGCGGGCTGGCCGACGCGTTCATCGTCGGCGCGGAGTTCATCGGCGAGGACGCGGTGGCGATGATCCTCGGCGACAACATCTTCTACGGCTACGGCCTCGGCGCGCAGCTCAAGTCGCTCACCGATCCCGACGGCGGCGCGGTGTTCGCCTACCACGTGGCCGACCCCGAGCGCTACGGCGTAATCGAGTTCGACGGCGACAGCAACGCCGTCTCGATCGAGGAGAAGCCCGAGCAGCCGAAATCCAATTACGCCGTGGTCGGCCTCTACTTCTACGACAACGACGTGGTCGAGATCGCGCGCGACATCACGCCGAGCGCGCGCGGCGAGATCGAGATCACGGACGTCAACCGGGTTTACCTCGAGCGCGGCAAGCTCCGCGTTCTCGTGCTGGACCGGGGCACCGCCTGGCTGGACACCGGCACGTTCAACTCGCTGATGCAGGCCGCCGAGTTCGTGCGCGTGATAGAGGAGCGCCAGGGGCTGCGGATCGGGTCCCCGGAGGAGATCGCCTGGCGCGAGGGGTTCATCGACGACGCCGCGCTGCGCGCGCTCGCCGAGCCGCTCGTGAAGAGCGGCTACGGGACATACCTGCTCACGCTGCTCGACCGCTGAGGTCGCGCCGAACCTCGCGGGTCAGGGCACCGCCACCGGGTCGCGCGGATGCGGCTCGGGCTGGGAGGCCGGCGTGGGCTGCGTCCGGGCGGTCGCTCGCCGGGCCAGCGCGAAGACGACCGCTGCGCCGAGGATGAGCGTCGCCAGCGCGCCCGGCAGCGAGATCACGTCGGCCAGCACGCCGATCACGGGCGGACCGGCGAGGAACCCGAGCGAGCCCATCGACGAGACGGCCGCGATCCCCGGCCCGGGCGGCGTGTCCGGCCGGCGCCCGGCGGCGCTGAACATCAGCGGCACGCCGTTGGCCACGCCGAGGCCGACGAGGAACAGGCCGAGCAGCGCGGCGGCCGGCTGCCCGATCAGCAGCATCGCGCCCAGCGGGATGCCGGTGAGCAGCGCGCCCCAGCGCAGCAGCGCCACCGGGCCGATACGGGCGTTGACCCAGTCGCCGAGGATCCGGCCGATCGTCATTCCGCCCGTGAAGAACGAGTACGCCAGGGCGGCGAGCGCGGCGCTCGCCCCGAGGTCCTGGCGCAGGTAGAGGCCGCCCCAGTCGGCCATCGCGCCTTCCGTCACCATCACGAGCAGGCAGAGGATGGCGATCAGCAGCACGCCGCGCGATGGCAGCGTGAAGCCCGGGGTGTCCTCGCCAGCGGCGGCCGAGCCGCCGCCGATGCGGCGCGCGGTGACGAACAGGAGCGCGAGCAGGAGCACGGAGCTGATGGCAGCGGTCACCCGGGGGTCCATGCCGAGTGCCGCACAGGCCGCGGCGAAGCCCGCGCCGACCATGCCGCCGAACGCCCAGCCGGCGTGCAGCGAGGACATGATCGGCTTGCCGAGATCCTTCTCCACCTTCACGCCGTGGCTGTTCATGGAGACGTCCTGCGTCGCGGAGGACGCGCCGAGCATGAACAGGCCCAGTGCGACGAGGATGGGATGCGGCGCCAGCACCGGCAGGACGACGGAAAGCGAGGTGGCGATGCCGCCGACCCAGACGATCCGCTCGGAGCCATGGCGCACGATCGCCTGGCCGGCGATCGGGAACGCGAGGACGACGGCGACCGCCATCCCGACGATCACGAGCCCGATCGCGCTTCTGGAGAGGTCGAAGCGCTCCTGCACCCACGGGATCTGCGCGACCCAGCTGCCGATGGCGGCACCGTTGACGACGAAGACGCCGGTGGTGGCCCACCGCGCGGTCACCGAGTCGCCGAGCGCGCGGTACGGTCGAGCATCACGACCTCGGATCCGGCGCCGCTCGGCGCTGAAGAGGCCCTGAACTGCACGTTTGCGCATGGTACTGAACGGGCGAGGCTCCACCAGCGGGAGCCAGGAGTTGTAGCCTCGCGACAAGTGGCCACGACATCGCGACCCTACGAAGCGGTGCCGCCGGAAGCGGCGGAAGTCCTTCGCCCGGCGTTGCCCGGCCTCGCGGACGAGATGATCGCCGCCATCGCCGGCGAAGTGCCCGGCTACGCGCGGGCGATGGAAGGGGAGTTCGGACAGGTGGTGCGGCTCGGCGTCGAGGTCGCGCTCAACCGCTTCGTCGACCTGCTGGCCGATCCGGATCCTGACACGGGCGAGGCGCGCGGAACGTACGTCGACCTCGGGCGCGGCGAGTTCCACTCCGGCCGGAGCCTCGAGGCGCTGCTGGCCGCCTACCGCGTCGGCGCGCGGCTGGCGTGGCGGCGGTTCGTCGACGCCGGCGTGGGAGGCGGCCTCTCACCCCCGGCTCTCTACGCGCTCGGCGAGGCGATCTTCGCGTACATCGACGAGTTGTCGGCGGAGTCGGCCGAGGGGTACGCGGAAGAGCAGACCGCCGCCGCCGGCGAGAGCGAGCGCCGCCGGCGCCGGCTGGTCCGGTTGCTCGCCCAGGACCCGCCGGCCGGCCAGGAAGCGGTGCGCACCGCGGCCGCAGCGTCGGGCTGGACGCTGCCGCGCGGGGGGCTGGCCGCGCTGGTGGCGGCGACCGCCGACGACGGCACGCCGGTCGAGGCGACATTGGACTCGATCGCCGCCCGGCTCGCCCGCCGGCTTGGCGAGGGGGCGATCGGCGCCGAGGCGACGGGCGCCGCCGTGGTCTTCATCCCGGACCCCGACGCCCCGGGCCGCCGCCGCCGGCTGGAAGCCACGGTCGCCGGCCGCCCCGTCGCGCTCGGCCCGACGGTCGAATGGCCGCGCGGCGCGGCGAGCGCGCGGCGAGCGATGATGACCCAGCGCCTGGCCGCGGCAGGCCGGCTGCCCGCCCGCGGCGCTCCGACTCCGGGGCTGATCATCGCGGAGGACCACCTCGGCGACCTCCTGCTGGCCGCCGATCCTGCCGTCGCCGCCGAACTCGCCGCGTCCCGGCTGGCGCCGCTCGCCGGCCTGCCCGCGGGGCCGCGCGCGCGGTTGCGTGAGACGCTCGTCGCGTGGCTCGACCGGCCCGGCCAGGTGCAGGCCGTCGCGGGTGCCCTCGACGTGCATCCGCAGACGGTCCGCTACCGCGTGAGGCAGCTTCGGGACCTGTTCGGTAACCGGCTCGACGACCCCGACGCACGGTTCGAGCTCGCACTGGCGCTCCGCGTCGAACGCCTGCGCCGGTCGGCGGAGCCGGCTGGGTGAGCGCACGCTGCTACGAATGACTCCGATGCGCCTTCTCGTGACCGGTGCGGCGGGCATGCTCGGCCACGACGTGGTCGCGGCCGCGGTGCGGGCGGGTCATCACGTCACCCCGCTGTCCCGCGGCGACCTCGACGTCCGCGATTTCGCCGCCGTCCGCGCGGCGGTCATCACGGCGAGCCCCGACGCGGTGGTCAACTGCGCCGCCTGGACCGACGTGGACGGCGCGGAAGCCCAGGAGGCCGTCGCCGCCGCGGTCAACGGAGACGCGGCCGGCCACGTCGCCGCCGCGGCCGCGGCCGCCGGCGCCTTCACGGTCCAGGTCTCGACGGACTACGTCTTTGACGGAACGGCAGGCGAGCCGTACGCGGAGTCGGCGTCCACCGCGCCGCTCGGCGCCTACGGCCGCACCAAGCTCGCGGGCGAGCTCGCCGTCGCCGCCGCGGCGCCCGGGCGGCACGCCATCGTCCGCACGTCATGGCTCTTCGGCCACCACGGCGCGAACTTCGTCGCGACCATGCTGCGGCTGGCGCGCGAGCGCGACGAGCTGACCGTGGTCGACGACCAAGTCGGTTGCCCCACCTTCACGGGCCACCTCGCGGCCGCGCTGGTGGTGATCGCCGAGCGACGCCTGACGGGCATCCGGCACGTGGCCGGCGCCGGATCGTGCTCGTGGTACGACCTCGCGGCCGCCGTCTTCGCGGCCGCCGGCGCCGAGGTCGCGCTGACCCGCGGGGCGACTGGGGACTCCGGCCGTCCCGCGCCGCGACCCGCCTTCTCCGCCCTGCGCTCGGAGCGCCCGGACACGCCCGCGCTCATGCCCTGGCAGGACGGTCTGCGCGCCTACCTCGAAGCGCCCGTTTCCGCCGACGCGGTCGGCCCGAAAGGAGTCACCGCATGAAGCTGCTCGTCTGTGGCGGAGCCGGATTCATCGGCTCGAACTTCGCCCGCCAGCGGATCGTCGAGCACGGCGACGCCGTCACCGTGCTCGACAAGCTGACCTACGCAGGGCGCAAGGAGAACCTGGACGACGTCCGCGACCACGCGGGCTTCTCGTTCGTCCACGCCGGGATCGAGGACAAGGACGCCGTCGTCGCGGCGATGGCCGACGTCGACGCGGTCGTCAACTTCGCCGCCGAGACGCACGTGGACCGTTCGATCGCCGAGCCGGACGCGTTCATCACCACCCACGCGCTCGGCACGTTCGTGCTGCTCGAGGCGGCGCGCGAGCGAGGGGTGCGCTACGTCCAGGTCTCTACCGACGAGGTCTACGGATCGATCGAGCAGGGCTCTTTCACGGAGGCGTCGCCGCTCGCCCCGTCATCGCCCTACTCCGCCACGAAGGCGGGCGCCGACCTGCTCGTCGCCTCCTATCACCACACGTTCCGGCTCGAGTCGCTCATCTGCCGCGGCTCGAACAACTACGGGCCGTATCAGTACCCGGAGAAGCTGATCCCCCTGATGGTGCTCAACGCGCTGCACGGCGACCCGCTGCCCGTGTACGGCGACGGGCAGCAGGTGCGCAACTGGATCTACGTGGAGGACTTCGCCCGCGGCATCGGCCACGTGCTCGCGCAGGGCACGCCCGGCGAGACCTACAACGTCGGCGGTCCCGACGAGGCGGTCAACCTCGACGTCGTGCGCCGCATCATCGCGCTCACGGGCGCGTCGGAAGAGCTGATCGAGTCGGTCCCCGACCGCCCCGGACACGACCGCCGCTACTCGCTCGGCTCCGAGAAGGCGCGCGCGCTCGGCTGGGAGGCTCGGGTTCGCTTCGACGAGGGACTGGAGCGGACCGTGGCCTGGTACCGCGACAACCGCACGTGGTGGGAGCCGATCCGCTCCGGCGACTACCGCGCGTACTACGAGCGCCAGTACGGGCGGTCGCTCGGCGCCGACTGATCAGCTGACGTCACCGGGAAGCCGGCTGATCGGGGCAGGCGAGCGAGCGACAGGCGCGGCTCGCCTGGCCGGCGAGACCCTAGGATCCGAGCGCGGTCGCCCGCCAGTCGTCGCCCTCGCGGATGAACTCGAGCTCCTGCACGCGTTCCGCGTCCTCGCCGCGGCCACGGACCCGCGCAGTCGCCCGGGCTCCGGTGACCGTGACGTCCTCCACCTCGAGATCGAAGTCGTCGGCGTCCTTGATCGCCTTGTCGAGCTCCTCCTCGCAATCAGAGCCGGCTTCCGCGATCTCGTCGCGCAAGGCCTTCGCCAGCACCTCGTCGCAGATCGCCTTGGCGTCGCCCGCCTCACCGGCGCTCTGGAGCTTCTCGACGACGTCGGCGACCTGCTTCTCCTCACCCTCGAAGTCGCCGGCGGAGGAAGCAGCTCCGCCACAGCCGGAGGCGAGTGCCGCGAGGAGCAGCGGGAGGGCGAGGTGAACTCGGCGCATGCTGCGTCCAGAGGGTAGTGACCCGGATAGCATCGCGGCGTCATGTGCGATCGGGACCCGACACCCGGAACGCCCGCGTGAGCGCTGCCCGGCTGGCCGCCCTGGAGGCGGCGGTCCACGACTGCCGCCGCTGCCCGCGGCTCGTGGAGTGGCGCGAGCGGGTCGCGGTCGAGAAGCGGGCGGCGTTCCGCGACGAGACCTACTGGGGCCGGCCGATCGGCGGCTTCGGCGACCCCGCCGCGCGAGTTGTCCTGCTCGGCCTGGCGCCCGCCGCGCATGGCGCCAACCGCACCGGCCGCGTCTTCACCGGCGACCGCTCGGGGGACTTCCTCTTCGCCGCGCTTCATCGCGCCGGCTTCGCCAACCAGCCTGTGAGCCGCCGCGCGGACGACGGGCTCGCCCTGCGCGACTGCTGGATCACGGCGGCCGTCCGGTGCGCCCCGCCGGCGAACAAGCCGCTGCCGGCCGAGCGCGACAACTGCGCGGAGTGGCTGCGCGCCGAGCTGCCGCTGCTCCAGCACGCACGGGTCGTCGTCTGTCTCGGGGGATTCGCGTGGGACGCCGGATTGGCGCTGCTGGCCCGCGGCGTGCGCCCGCGCTTCGGCCATGGCGCCGAGGCGCCGGCCGGTGCCCTGACGCTCGTCGGCTGCTTCCACCCCAGCCAGCAGAACACGTTCACCGGCCGCCTGACGCCGGCGATGCTGGACGCCGTGCTCGCGCGGGCGCGCGCGCTGGCGGCTCAGCCGCCCGCCCTCAGGGCACTCAGCACCAGCGCGGCGTAACGGCGCCACTCGGCCGGGTCGTCGACCCCGTCGGCGGCGAGCACGCGCGCCGCGCCCGCCCACAGCACGCGCAGCTCGGCGGGCGTGACGTCGGCGCGCATGCGGCCCTGCGCCTTGGCCCGCTCCATCAAGCGCCCGACGGCGAGCCACATGCTCGCACGCGCGTCCGCGAGCAGATCCGAGGCGACGCCGGCGGCCAGCGCTTCGAGCAGCGTGCGATCCCGGCACTGCTTCTCCGCGGCCTCGTCCAGGAGCTCGGCGAAGGCCGCCCACGCGTCGGGCGCTTCCAGTCGGGCACGGGCGCCGCGTTCCAAGTCAGCCAGGCGCTCGATCGCCACGGCGGCGATCAGGTGCTCCTTGGTGGGAAACGAGCGGTACACAGTCGCCTTGCCCACACCCGCGCGCGCAGCCACCTCCGGCACGCTCGCCTCCACGCCGCGTTCGGCGAACACGGCGGTCGCCGCCGCTACGACACGCTCGCGGTTGCGGATCGCATCGGCGCGCGTGGGCAGCGTCGGCGCCACCATCACCGCTCCCCGGCGTAGACCGACCGCCGGGCCGCCGGCGGCATGGCCGGCCGGCGCACGGGCCGCCGCGCGGCCGGAATCGCGAGCGCCACCAGGCCGGCGATCGGGGAGCCACCACCCGTGTGACCGGTACCGTTGGGTTCGATGGCGCACCCTGCCCTGACCGCCTTCACGCCGCAGGTGCGCAACTGGTTCAGCCGGGCGTTCGCGGAGCCCACCGCGGCGCAGGCCCAGGCGTGGCCCGCGATAGCCACCGGCGCCCACACGCTCATCTCGGCCCCGACGGGCTCGGGCAAGACGCTTGCCGCCTTCCTGTGGGCGCTCGACCGCCTCGTCGCCGAGCCGTCCGCCGACCGCACGCGGCTGGTCTACGTCTCACCGCTCAAGGCCCTCTCCTACGACGTGGAGAAGAACCTGCGCGCGCCGCTGCGAGGCATCGGCGCTGATCCGGCCTCGCCTGACGGCTCGTCACCGGGCTCCGCCCTACGGGTGGGCATCCGGACAGGCGACACGCCGCAGAAGGACCGGCGCGACATGGTCCGCCACCCACCCGACATCCTGATCACGACGCCCGAATCGCTGTACCTGATGCTCACAAGTCAGGCGCGCGCCATCTTCGAGGGCGCCGAGCAGGTGATCGTCGACGAGATCCACGCGGTCGCCCAGACCAAGCGCGGGGCGCACCTCGCCATCACGCTCGAGCGGCTCGTCGAGCAAGCCGGCGGCGATGTGCAGCGGATCGGGCTGTCGGCCACGCAGAACCCGCTCGAGGAGGTCGGGCGCTTCCTGGTCGGGCCGAAGCGCACGTGCACCATCGTCGACACGGGCACGCGCAAGCCGCTCGACCTCAAGATCCACGTGCCAGTCGAGTCGATGCTCGAGCCGGAGCAGAGCGACGTCGAGCTCGACCCCTTCGCTGGGCAGGAGGCGACGCGCAAGTCGATCTGGCCGGCGATCTACCCGGAGATACTCAAGGCGGTGCGCGAGCACCGCTCCACGATCGTGTTCGTCAACAACCGACGGGCCTCCGAGCGGCTCGCGCTGCGGTTGAACGAGCTGGCCGGTGCAACAGCCGGAGATGAGCCCGGAGGGCGAGGCGGGCGGCCCATCGCGAAAGCCCACCACGGGTCCTTGGCGCGCGAGGAGCGGCTCGTCGTCGAGGAGCAGCTCAAGTCCGGCAACCTCCCCTGCCTCGTCGCGACCTCGTCGCTCGAGCTCGGCATCGACATGGGTGCCGTCGACCTCGTGCTCCAGGTCGAGTCTCCCAAGTCGGTTACCGCCGGCCTCCAGCGCATCGGCCGCTCCGGCCACGGGGTCGGCGACACCGCGAAGGGACGGATCTTCCCCAAGTTCCGCGGCGACCTGCTCGAGTGCGCGGTGGTGGCGAGGCGCATGCGCGAGGGGCTGATCGAGCGCACCGTCGTCCCGCGCAACCCGCTCGACGTGCTCGCTCAGCAGATCGTGGCGATTGCCGCTTCGACAGAGGCCCTGGCGGTCGACGAGCTGCACGGGCTGATCCTGCGCACGTACTCCTTCGCCGAACTGTCGCGCGCGCAGCTCGAGAACGTGCTCGACATGCTCGACGGCCGCTACCCGTCCGAGGAGTTCGGCGAGCTGCGCCCGCGCATCGTGTGGGACCGGGTGGGCGGCACGATTCGCGCGCGGAAGGGCGCCCGTGCGCTGGCGATCACCAATGCGGGCACGATCCCGGACCGCGGGCTGTTCTCCGTCAACCTGCCTGACGGCCGGCGGGTCGGCGAGCTCGACGAGGAGATGGTCTACGAGGCGCGCCCGGGCCAGGTCTTCCTCCTCGGGGCGTCGAGCTGGCGGATCGAGGACATCACGCGCGACCGCGTGGTCGTGACGCCGGCTCCCGGCGTCCCGGGCGCCGTGCCGTTCTGGAAGGGCGACGGCGTCGGGCGCCCGAAGGAGCTCGGCGAGGCGATCGGCGCGTTCAGCCGCTGGGCGGTCGAGCAGGACGCCGCGACGCTGGCGCACGGCTACGACCTCGACCCGCTCGCCGCCCAGAACCTGCTCGCCTTCCTGCGCGAGCAGCAGGCCGCCACCCGGGTCGTACCGAGCGACCGCACGATCGTCATCGAGCGCTTTCGCGACGAGATCGGCGACTGGCGCTTGTGTGTCCTATCTCCCTTCGGGGGGCGCGTGCACGCCGCCTGGAGCCTCGCGCTGAGCGCCCGTATCCGCGACGAGCACGGCTTGGAGTCCGACGCGATCTGGTCCGACGACGGGATCATCGTCCACCTGCCCGACGCCGATGAGCCGCCCGGGGCCGAGCTCGTGCTGATCGAGCCCGACGAGCTCGAGGACATGGTGGTGGGCGAGCTGGGCGGCAGCGCGCTGTTCGGCGCGCGCTTTCGGGAGAACGCCGGTCGCGCCCTGCTCATCCCGCGCGCATATCCTGGCCGGCGCACCCCGCTCTGGCAGCAGCGGTTGAAGTCCCAGACGCTGCTCGAGGTCGCCAAGCGCTACGGCCAGTTCCCCATCGTGCTCGAGACCTACCGCGAGTGCCTGCGCGACGTCCTCGACGTCCCCGGGTGCCAGGAGCTGCTGCGTCGTCTCCACTCGCGCGAGTTGAGCGTCGTCGAGGTCGAGACGGCGACAGCCTCGCCCTTCGCCTCCTCGCTGCTGTTCGACTACGTCGCGACCTACATGTACGAGGGTGACACACCCAACGCGGAGCGCCGCGCCGCCGCGCTCGCGCTGGACCGCGACCTGCTGCGCGAGCTGCTCGGCCAGGAGGAGCTGCGCGACCTGATCGACCCCGGCGCCCTGGAGTCAGTCGAGGCCGACCTGCAACGGAGCTCCGAGCGGGCCCGCGCGGACACGGCCGACGCGCTGCACGACGTGCTCCGACGGGTGGGCGACCTCACACGCGACGAGTTGCTCCTCCGCGTGGCGCCCGGCGGCGGCCTCGACGGCTGGCTCGAGCAGCTCGGCGGCGAGCGGCGGGCGATCGTGCTGCGCATCGGAGGAGAGCCGCGCTGGGTGGCCTCCGAGGACGCGGGCCTGTATCGCGACGCGCTGGGCACGGTCCCTCCCGGAGGTCTTCCCGCCGCGTTTCTCGCCGACGTGCCGGATGCCATGGAGCGCCTCGTGCGCCGCTGGGCGCGCTCTCATGGCCCGTTCGAGGGCCGGGCGCTGCGCGACCGCTATGGCCTCGACCTCACGCCGGTCCTCGCGGGTCTCGAACGCGCCGGCGAGCTGGTGCACGGGGAGCTGCGGCCGGGAGGCACCGAGCGCGAGTGGTGCGACCCCGAGGTCCTGCGCCGGCTGCGGCGCGCCTCGCTCGCGGCGCTGCGGGCGGAGATCGAGCCGGTCGATCAGCGAGCGCTCGCCCGCTTCCTGCCGAGCTGGCAGGGCGTGGACCGCCATTCTGCCTTCGTCACCGGCGACGGCTCCGCCGGTCGCCTCGCCGGCGGCGCCGGCATCGACCGTCTACGCGAGATCCTCGTCCCGCTCCAGGGACTCGCGCTGCCCGCCGACGTATGGGAGCGCGACGTGCTCCCGCGCCGCACCGGCGCCTACTCCGCGTCCTGGTTGGATCAGCTCTGCGCGTCGGGCGAAGTGGTCTGGGTGGGAGCCGGATCGCTGCGGCGCCGAAGCGGGAGGGTGGCGCTCTACTTCCGCGACGACGCAGCCGTGCTCGGACCGCCCGGTGGGCGTGACCGGGTCCGCGGCGACAGCGAGGAGATGCTCGCCGAGCGCGGCCACGCGGCCATTCGCGCGCGCCTGGAGCAAGGCGCGTGCTTCTTCACCGACCTGCTCGTCGACGTGGCCGGCATCCCGTCCGAGCAGCTGCAGGAGGCGCTGTGGGACCTCGTATGGGCGGGGGAGGTGACCAACGACGCTTTCGCGCCGCTGCGCTCGCCACGGTCGATCTCGATCCTGCCTCGCGCTGCGGGCTCATCGCCGGCCTCCGGCCTCGCCGGCCAGCCGGCGCGCGCCGAGCGGGGGCGCCGCCGGCGCTTCGGGACGCGCCGCGCCGGCGCCCAGCCGCAGATCCAAGGCCGCTGGTCGCTCACTGAGCTCCTGTTCGCGGGCGGTGCGAGTGACCCGGCGGGCCGCCGTCGGGCGCAGGCCGAGCTGCTGCTGGAGCGCTACGGCATCGTGACCCGCGAGCACGTGCTGGCCGAGGGGATTTCCGGCGGGTTCTCCTCCTTGTACGACTCCTTCGCTGCGCTGGAGACGATCGGCGTATGCCAGCGTGGCTACTTCGTCGAGGGTCTCGGCGGCGCGCAGTTCGCGCTGCCCGGAGCGGCGGAGCGCCTGCGGGCCCAGCGCGACGACGACGCCGCGCCGCCCATGGTGCTCGCCGCCACCGATCCCGCCCAGCCCTACGGCGCGGCGTTGAAGTGGCTCCGGCGCGACGTGCGCTCGCCGGCGCGCCAGTCCGGCGCGTACGTGGTCCTGGCCGGCGCTGAGCCCGTGCTCTACGTCGAGCGTGGCGTGAAGAGCCTCCAGGTGCTGGTCGACGACGACGACCCGCGCCTGGCGCCGGCGATCGAGGCGCTCGCCACCGCGGTGGAGCGCGGGCGCGTCCGCAAGCTCGGGGTGGAGAAGGTCAACGGCGAGCCCGTGATGGGCTCGCCGTGGGAGGGGCTCCTGCTGGAGCTCGGCTTCCGCGCCGGTCCTCGCAAGCTCACGATCGGGGCCTGATGCTCGCCGCGGCTGCTGCCGCGCTCGCGCTGATGGGCGCGGCCGACGATTTCGGCTATGCCTTCGCCCGCTCGCTCGCGCTGGCCGGGCCGCGGCCCGCCGCCGGCGCGGCCGAACGGCGCGCCCATGAGCGCGTCGCGCAGGCGTTCCGCGACGCCGGCCTGACGGTCACCCGCGACCGCTTCACGGTCCCGCGAGGCGCAGCCGGTGGCGAGCGAAGCGGAACAGGAGGACGGTCGCGCAATGTGATCGGGATGCTCGAGCGGCCGCGCGACTGCCTGTGGATCCTCATGGCCCACGCCGACACGGTGCCCCCCTCGCCCGGAGCCGAGGACAACGCCTCAGGCGTCGGCACGCTGGTCGCGCTCGCCCCGCGCGTCGCGGCGCTCGAGCCGGTCTGCGACGTGTGGCTCGTCGCCACCGGCGCCGAGGAGCGGATCTACACCCGGCGGCCCGACCATCTCGGCGCGAGCGCGCTGATGCGTCGCCTGCGCAGCGGGGGCAGGTCGAGCGACCTGCGCTGGGCGCTCTCGCTCGACGAGGTCGGGCGCGGGCGGCAGATGTGGCTGCGCTCCCCGGCGCGACGGCGCTTCGAGCGGCGCGTGCAGGGCGCTGCTGCGGGTAGCGGTCTCCGCGTGCGCTGGGTCGCCGACGACGGCTCCGGCAACTCCGATCACCGTGAGCTCGGCCTCGCCGGCCTCGTCGCCGCCAAGCTCGGCGTGCCGGACAACCCGCTGCGTCATACCGCCGCCGACGTCGCCGGCCGGTTGCAGGAGCGCACGTTCCGCCGGGTACGCCGGCTGCTGGAGGCGCTGCTTCAGGCGGGCTGAGGCACGGCGGAGCGCCACTCGGCCAACCAGCCGACGAGCGCCTCCGCCGGCAGCGCCCGCGAGAAGTGGAACCCCTGGGCCTCGTGACAGTGAAGCGTGCGCAGGTGGTCCAGCACGTCCTCGTCCTCGACCCCTTCGGCGACGACGTCCAGGCCGAGGTTGCGAGCGAGCTCGATCGTGGCCCGCACGATCAGGGCGTCGTTGACGTCGCCCACGATGCCGGACACGAACGCCCGGTCGATCTTGACGTCGTCGAGCGGGAGCCGCTTGAGGTAGGCCAGCGACGAATGGCCGGTGCATCAGCCCCGTTTGCTCGGCGAGGGGAAGGAACTCGCCGGGCCCGAGCAGGCCGTGCTTCGGGTGCTGCCAGCGCACGAGCGCCTCCACACCGGTGACCTCGCCGTCGGCGACGGCGACCTTGGGCTGGTAGTGCAGCACCAGCTCGGCGGCGACGGCACGG
>Ga0136624_1000457_pt1 | contig 15698 bp, 16 predicted proteins | sample AntDrymUQ4692206_2_FD_104802 | JGI IMG/M metagenome (GOLD analysis project Ga0136624, IMG submission 104802) | Polar desert sand microbial communities from Dry Valleys, Antarctica - metaG UQ469 (22.06) | ecosystem: Environmental > Terrestrial > Soil > Desert | place: Antarctica: Dry Valley... | reverse complement strand
CACGGCGTACGCCGTGAGCGGGGGCTCCTCCAACCGGGACGCACCGGGGCGGCACGCCGGGCCTAGACGACGGCGAACCGGCGTCGGCCTGACCGGACCCGTCCACCCTGCAGGGTCGAGCGGGTGGGAGGCGGAGCCTCCGCTTGCTCGCCCGACGCTCCATTCACTGTCGCGACCGGGCGGGTCGATCGGCAAGGGTAGCAGTGACGAGCTATGGGTGGGGCCGAGGCGTCTCCGCACCGCGGCGATGCAGCAGCCGCCCCGCCGGAGTGCCCCCCGGGGTCAGCACGGCGATCTCGGCGCCGCGGCCGAGCCGGGCACGCAGCACCTCGCTGTCCTTGAGTCGTTCGGCCGCCGCCCGTGCGGCCACCACCGGTTCGACGTCGTGGCTGAGGACCAGGGTGAGCAGCAGGTCGGCGTGCTCGGCGGGCGCGGCGTACGCCGCGTTCACCGCCGGGTCGGACGCCACCGCCGCGGCGATGGCCGCGAGGACGTCCGGGTCCTCGTAGGGGAAGCGGAGCGGCCGGCCGTCGGCGAGCGCCCGCAACGGCGGCCCGGACAGCAGGTAGGACGCCGGCCCCGCGGCGTCGACGATTACCGCGTCGTGCCCCTCCGTCAGCGCGGAGTACGCCGCGCGCCGACCGCTCACCGGCACCGGCCGGGCGTCCCGGCGCCATTCCGCCAGTGCGTCCAGCCCGGTGAACACCGGCAGCGCCCGGCGGCCGTCCGCGGCCAGCAACGCGGGGACAACCATGGCGCTGCCCGATTCCGTTGCCTCCGTCATGACCGGAACGAGCAGCCGGGCCGCAGCGAGCGCGGCGACGACGTCCCGCTCGTCCGCGTCCCCCGGCGTGGCCGCAACCGCGGCAAGCAGCTGCCGGAGCGCAAGGTCCGGGCCGCCGTCGTCGCCGGCGTACCCGGGATCGGGCAGCTCGCGAGGCACCGGGGGGCGTCAGCCGCCCAGGTCGACGATCGCTGCGACCGGCCCGCCGCCCGAGGGGCCCTGGTGGACGGCGGCGACGGAGACGAACACCGCAGGGTCGCCGGTCACCGCCGCGGTCACCCCGCCGACGCAGGCCTTGATCTGGCGGTGCCAGTGGACGTCGGAGTCGTCCAGCATGACCGTACGGCGACCGCGGACCCGCCCGCTCGGGTCGGCCTCGCACTTGAGGAAGACGTTGACCAGCCGGTCCCGCAGTTCGCGCGGGTGCGGGCAGTCGGGGAGGTCGTCGAGCCCGGCGTCGCGTATCGCCGACCAGATGCCGTCGGCGTCGAGGGCGTCGCGCATGACCGCGTGTCCGACGCGGTACCGCCCGCCGACGCCGCGCACGTTGCCCACCACGACGATCTGCGCGCGGTCCAGCTCGACACCGGAGGAGCAGGAGGCGACGGAGGAGTACAGCGACAGGTCCCGGTGGATCTGCTCGGCGGCGGGCATCTCGATCTCGCCCAGGGCGACGGCGATGCCGAGCGCGCTGGTGGAGTTGGACACGTCCATGGACTTCAAGGTGTCCTCGGTCCACACGTCATGGCCGCGGCGCTTCGCGTCGGCGATCGTGTCGAGGGTGAGCAGCGGGGTCTTGGTCTGCACGTAGTGGACGTCTGCGGCGTCGGCGATTCCCGCCGCGCTCATCGCGGTGCGGACCCCCTCGGCCACCGATTGGACCATCGCCGGGCGGCCGATGTCCTCGGGGCGAATCTGCTCGCTCATGGCAACGCCGACGGACAGCCGCGGCTCGTCCGTCGTCGGCGCTGTCCCCTCCGGGACGTAGGCGAAGACGGTGGCGTGCGGGGAGAGCACGCCGTCGGTGCCCCCGGACCACACCAGGGGAACCTGCCCGACCTCCTCGGCCGAGCGGCTGCCCCGGCTGTGCAGCACCTCACGGAATGCGCGGTCGGCGAGGATGCGGGTGTAGTCGTTGACTCCACCGTTGCCTTCGGTCTTCCCGATGACGGCCAGGACGTCGTCGGCGGCGAAAACCTTGTCGTCGATGAGCGCGGCCAGACCGGAGGCGTCGGTGACGCTCTCGATGGGAACCTTGCGTACCTCGATCGGCTTGGGCACAGCGGGCGCCTCTCCGTCGGAAGGGAGCGTGGACTTCGGGTCAGGGGTCGGTCTGGGCAGTGGGCTGGTTCGCCGCCTCGATGACGCTGCCGGCGTCACCGCTCACCGCGGCGGTGATGTGGTCGAGTGAGGTGATGACTGCGCGCCGGGCGCCACCGTCCACGAAGCGGGCTGCCGCCTCCGCCTTGGGCGCCATACTCCCGCCGCCGAAATGCCCCTCGGCCGCGAGCTTGCGCAGCTCCGCCGGGGTGGCGTGGGTCAGCGGACGAGCTTGGTCGGTGCCGTGGCCGAGGTAGACGTACTCCACGTCGGTGGCCATCACGAGCACGTCGGCGCCGAGCGCGTCGGCCAGCAAGGCCGCGGTGAGGTCCTTGTCGATGACGGCCTCCACCCCGCGTAGGCCGCCGTCCGGATCGCGGACGACGGGCACCCCGCCGCCGCCCGCCGCCAGCACCACATATCCGGCCTCCAGCAGGACCCGGGCGGCCGGGGCGTCGAGCACCTCCAACGGCTCTGGCGAGGCCACGACCCGCCGCCAGCCCTTCGCCCCGCGGTCCGCCCACGTCTGCCCATGTTCCATGAGCCGGCGCGCCTCCTCCTCGGGCAGGTGGCGGCCGATCGGCTTCGTGGGATGGGTGAACCCGCGGTCGTCCCGCTCGACGAGCGTCCGGGTGACGACGACGGCGACCCGCCGGTCGACACCGCGGGCGGCGAGCTCGCGCTCGAGGGCGTTGAGGACGAGGAAACCGATCGTCGCCTGCGTCTGCGCGCCGCACCAGTCCAGCGGGACGGGCGGGACGACATCGGCGGCGAGTTCGTTCTTGACCAGCAGGTTGCCGACCTGGGGGCCGTTGCCGTGGGTGAGGACGACCTCGACGCCGGCGGCCACCAGGTCGGCGACGTGGGTCATGGCGCGCGAGACGGCGGCGTCCTGGGCCTCCGGAGCGGCGTCTCCGTCGGGGCCGGTCATGGCATTGCCGCCGAGCGCGACGAGGACACGTCGCAGCGGCTGGCCGGCGGTGGTCATCGGGCTCCCGTCGTACGGCGGAACTGTCGGGGGCACTGTCGGGGCATCGACTCTAGGGGGTGCCCCGCGGCCGCTCGGAGTCAGCGAAGCCCGAGCTGTCGGTAGCGGGCCAGTCGGGCGGAGAGCAGCTCGCCGGGGTCGCGGCGCAGCAGCTGGCCGAGCTCGTGGGACAGCACCTGGGCGAGCCGGTCGAGGAAGGCGTCGGGCTCGTCCGCCGCGTCCGGACGCTCGGCGACGATCCGATCGACGATCCCCCGCCGCAGCAGGTCCAGGGAGCGCACCTCCTGCTGCGCGGCAAGCTCGGGTGCCCGCTCGACCGAGTGGTGCAGGATCGCCGCCGCACCTTCTGGCGGCAGCGGCGACAGCCATCCGTGCTGGGCGGCGATGACCCGGTCGGCCGGCAGCAACGCCAGCGCCCCCCCGCCGGCCCCCTCTCCCAGCAGCAGGCACAGCGTGGGGGCCGGCAGCATGACCAGGTCGGTGAGGCAGCGCGCGATCTCCCCGGCCAGGCCGCCCTCCTCGGCCTCCCGGGAGAGCGCCGCCCCCGCGGTGTCGATGACGGTGACCAACGGCAGGTGCAGCTCGCTGGCCAACCGCATGCCTCGCCTGGCCTCCCGCAACCCCGCGGGGCCGAGCGGCTGCCCGATCGACTGCCGGCTGCGGTCCTGGCCGAGGACGACGCAGGGCGCGCCGCCGAACCGAGCAAGCGCCAGTCGCAGACCCGGCTCGCTCTCCCCCGCCCCGGTGCCGTGCAGCGGGGTCACATCACGTGCGGCGCTTCGCAGCAGCTCCCGTACGCCGGGCCGATCGGGGCGGCGGGACCGCTCGATGGACTCCCACGCGGGGGTGTCGGCGAGTTCTTCCTTGGGCAGCTCCGGCACCTCGGGCAGGCCGTCGGTCGGGGCGAGCAGCACGCGCAGCGCCCGGTCGGACATCTCGGCGATCTGCTCGGGCGGCAGCACCGCGTCCACCAGCCCGTTGGCGTAGAGGTTCTCCGCGGTCTGCACGTCCGGGGGGAACTCCTCGCCGTACAGCGCGCGGTAGACCCGCGGGCCGAGGAAGCCGACGAGCGCCCCCGGCTCGGCGACGGTCACGTGGCCGAGCGACCCCCAGGAGGCCAGCACGCCGCCGGTCGTGGGGTGCCGCAGGTACACGAGGTAGGGCAGCCCGGACGCCCGGTGCGCGGCGATCGCCGCGGCGATCTTCACCATCTGCAAAAAGGCGACAGTCCCCTCCTGCATCCGGGTGCCGCCGGACGACGGGGCGGCCAGCAGCGGCAGTCGCTCGCGGGTGGCCCGCTCGACCGCCCGGACGAGCAGCTCGGCGGTTGCGACACCCACCGACCCGGCGAGGAAGCCGAACTCGCCGGCCACCACCGCGACGCGCCGCCCGCGCAGCAGACCCTCGCCGCACAACACCGCCTCGGGTAGGCCGGTTCGCTCGCGCGCCGCAGCGAGCGCGTCGGCGTACGCCGCATCGAGGTCGGGCGGATCGGGGACCGGCATGTCCCATGGACGCCAGCTGCCGTCGTCGAGGACGAGCGCGGTGAGTCCGCGGGCGTCGAGGCGTTCGCTGTCGCGCTGGCTCACGGCGACGGGTCGGCGAGCCAGCGGCGTACGGCGTCGTCGTGCTGCCCGAGCGTCGGCGGTGCGGCTACCGGCAGGGCGCGTTCGCTGCCGTCGGCGGCGGTGAAGCGCAGCGGCGGACCGGGCAGCCGCAGGGTGCCGAGAGTGGAGTGCTCCGTCTCGCGCAGCAGTCCCTGGGAGTGGGTCTGCTCCCACTCGTACACGCTGTCGAGGCTGCGCACCTCGCCGGCCGGCACACCGGCGTCGGCCAATCGCGGCAGCCAGTCCCCCACAGTCCCGCGCCGGAACGCCGCCTCGATCGCGGTGGTGAGTTGCTGCCGGTGGGCGACCCGGTCCCCGTTGGTGGCAAAACGCGGGTCGACCGGATGCAGGTCGACCATCGGCGCGAAGCGCTGCCACAGACCCTCGCTGCCGACGCACACCTGGACGAGACCGTCGGCGCAGCGGAAGGCGCCGTACGGGGAGATGGACGGGTGGTGGTTGCCGCTGGCGACCGGCACCTCGCCGGCCACGGTGTAGCGGGTGCCCTGGAAGGCGTGCACGCCGACGACGGCGGCGAGCAGGCTGGTGCGTACGACGGTGCCGCGGCCGGTGCGCTCTCGCTCGTGCAGCGCGGCGACCGCGCCGTACGCGCCGTACATCCCGGCGAGGAGGTCGGCGATGGGTACCCCGACGCGGGTGGGGTGTTCGGCGTCCGGGCCGGTGAGGCTCATGAGGCCGGCTTCGCCTTGGGCGATCTGGTCGTAGCCGGCGCGCCCGCCCTCCGGCCCGTCGTGGCCGAACCCGGTGATGGACAGCAGGACCAGGCGCGGGTTGAGCTCGTGCAGCCGCTGCACCGGGAAACCGAGCCGGTCGAGGACGCCGGTGCGGAAGTTCTCCACGAGTACGTCGGCGCGCTCGACCAGCCGGGTCAGCGTGGCGCGGCCGTCGTCGCTCTTCACGTCGAGGGTGACGGACTCCTTGTTCCGGTTGCAGGACAGGAAGTACGTCGACTCCTCTTCGTCGGGTGGGCCAACGAAGGGCGGACCCCAGCCGCGGGTGTCGTCACCGCCTTTCGGGTGCTCGATCTTGATGACCCGTGCGCCCAGGTCGCCGAGCATCATCGCGGCGTGCGGGCCGGCCAGGGCGCGGGACAGGTCGAGCACGAGCACGCCATCGAGTGGGCCGGGCACGGTTGTCTCCCTAACGTCGGGCTTGGCTCAGCGTAGGAGGCAGCCGCCGTCGAGAGTGGGGCGCCCGTCCGGCGCACGTCCGGCGCCCGCCCCACTCGGGCCGCGTCATACCGTCGGAGCGATACCTCGGCAGAGCCCGCGTGCAAGCTTTCCCACTACTCGCGCGTCTACGTAGTGTGCGCATTGGAGGGAGTTTGCGAGATGCCGTTGCCGACAGTCCTCACCGCGGCGGGCACGGTGCCGTGGTCGACCAGGTGGGCACCTCTCACCAGCCCGTTCGTAGCCCGCTGAGTCGAGCGGCGACAGTGCCCGGCCGATCCAGCGAAGCGCCGGCCGAACTGGCCTCCTTTGTGGGAGCGACCTACTCGAGCCTGGTGAGCGCGTTGACGCTGTACTGCGGCAGCCGGGAGGTAGCGCTCAACCTTGCGCAGGACGCTCTCGTCCGGCTGTGCAGGGACTGGAGTCGGGTCGAGAAGCACGACAACCCCCAGGCCTGGTTACTGCGGGTCGGCTTCAACTTGGCGCGGTCCCGGGCGCGTCGGCACGCGGCGGAGCGTCGGCCACTTGCGCGCCTTCCAACTCCCACATCGACCAGTGGCACCGACAGTCTGCCGGACGTGCTCGACGTGAGACGTGCCCTGGCCAGGCTGTCGCCACGGCGACGACAGGTCATCATCCTGCGCTACTTCCTCGGCTACACCGTCGCGGAGACGGCGCAGCTGGTCGGCTGCTCACCCAACGCGGTCAGCTCCATGACCACTCGCTCTCTCGACCGCTTGCGAGCAGCCTTGCGGGAGACACCAGAGACACGCGATGCACTCTGACCCGCCTGACCGGCGTGACCTGCCTGACCTGCTCACCCGAGCCAGCGGGGATCCGCCTCCGGCGCCCCGTCTCCATGAAGCGTGGCGGCGCGGTCGAGCCTCTCGGCGTCACCGTCACCTGGCTTTCCTGCTCGGCGGCGCCGCTGCCATTACTGCCGTAGTGCTGGCGGTGAGCCAGCTACCCGACCCGTGGCGGTCAACAGTCGTTGCCCCGCGGCCTCCGATGCCTTCAGCGGCATCGCCACCAGCCTCGATCGGGAGGCCGCTGCCGCCCGCTGCCTTGCCGGGGGACCTCCCGCCGGAGCGCGAGCGCTGGGGCCCCTCGGTCGAGAAGCTGGCCCGGATCGAGGCCGCCGCTCACCGCGGCATTCGACCCCCGACCCGCACGGGAGCGGCTGGACGCGAGGTGCTTGTCGGCGCCATCGATGGTGCAGCCGGCTGGGTGACTCTCCCGCCGTGGATCCCGCCCGAAGCGCTCGAAGCAACGCCCGAGTTCAACGCGACCGCCCGATCCCCCGGCACGCCCCGCACCTTCCTGACGACCGCGCCCAATGCCGCCATACAGAAAGCACGGTGCCCCTTCGACCGCTGCGAAGACGACCACGCAAGCGGATCGCCGCCGCCCTGGTCTTCACCTCCGGCCCGGCCGGTTACATCCAGGTGCGCAGCCGAAGCAAGGAGGTACGCGTCACCGGCTCTGCTGTCGTGATGAGAGGAGGGCGAGCCTCTCTCGGCGTGGACACCACATGCCGTCACGGCCCACCGAACGCTCGGGTCGTCCGCCGCGATGTCGGCAACACACACTCCTTCTGCGCGAACGGCTTCCAACTTTTCCTCGGCTCGCAGCCGCGGGACCGGATCCAGGCGTACGCCGAGACGATCGTCGTCCGCCGACTGTCCTAGTCCCGCTCATCAGTGCCGCTCATCCCTCCGGAGGGCTGGTAGTCGGTCAATCGGGTACGCCGATGTCCTCGTTCCACAGGCTCGGGTGCGCGGCGATGAAGCGCTGCATCATGGCCACGCACTCGGCGTCGTCCAGCACGACGACGTCGACTCCGCGGTCGCACAGCAGGTCTTCGGCGCCGCGAAACGTGCGGTTCTCACCGATGACCACCCGCGGGATGCCGTAGAGCAGGATCGCGCCGGTGCACATGTGACACGGCGACAGTGTGGTGACCATGGTGGAGCGCGCATAGACGTGCGCTGGTAGGCGGCCGGCGTTCTCCAGCGCGTCGGTTTCCCCGTGCCTGATGGCGCTGTCCAGCTGCACGCGCCGGTTGCGTCCGGCGCCCAGCAGCTTGCCCTCGCTGAACAGCGCGGCACCGATAGGGATGCCGCCCTCGGCAAGCCCCATCCGAGCCTGCTCGACCGCCGCCGCCAGGTACGTCTCGTCATCGCTCAGCGCACGGACGAGGCTATGTCGTTCGTGATTCACGGTCACAGTGCCGCTGTCGTGGCGGCCGGCTCGGTGACGCGAGCGATGAACAGCGGCGCGCCGCTCACGACGTCGGTGATGGTGACCAGGAACGGACGATCGACCTCGACCACCACCGGGTCCCTGAAGCTGGGAGCGGAGATACCAACAACGCCTACGGCGGTGGCTGCCGCCGCTTCGGTGCCCTCCTCATCGACCCGGATATGGGCCTGATGGAAGACGAACCCGATCTTCAGGGGCTCTACCGACGTTATACCTGTGAAGTCGGCTAGGTCAGAAAAGGCGAGGGTGACGCCGAGCCGCTGAAGCGGAGTCTCGAGGCGCAAGCGCGTCGTGAACTGGAACCGAGGAAGCGCGAGCGCAACGCGGGCCGGTGACATCGGCCGCAGCAGCGCGGCAAGCCCGACAGCGCCCAGCTGGTCCTCGAGCGCATCGAGCGATCCGTCCGGCAGCAGAATCGTCATGGCCAGCCGGCCGCCCACGTAGGGAAGCATCACCGCCTGATATCCCGTACCGCGCGCATAGCCCAGTTGGGCGGTCTGGTGCATCGTCGTCACGCAAACCTGCTCGCCGTTCGACAGCGTGAACGGCGCGGTATCGGTGGCGTCCTTAGGGAATTGCGCTACCCACCGCGCCTGGAGGTAGATCGCGTTGATCAGCACCACCCGGGTATCGCTGCGGACACTAGCCACCGGCAGCAGGTCCAGGATCTTGCCGGACGTCAGCTGACTGACCGCCGAGTTGATCGCCGTCCGCGCGTCCTCCGGGTTGGCGAAGTTCACTCGGCGCAGCTCGGCGAGGAAACCGTGCTCCACTGCTCCGGCGAACGCGGAGTGCAGCGGGAGGCGGTCCTGCACCCACACGCTGTTGCTCATTCGCAGCAGCGCCTGCTCCTCCCTCTCCAACCCATCGACCGCCGCAGCCAGCTCCTCCATCCCCGCCGCAGCGTCTTCGTCATCGGTGAGGTGCAGCGCGGTGCGCAACTGTTCGGCGGTCGCTCCACGGGCACCCTGCAGCGCCATCTGCAGCGCGATCGCCACGCTGACCGGCGAGACCACCGCGTTGGTTCCCCGGGGGATGGCCGCGGCGTACAAGTCGGCGGCGAACTCCCACTGGGCGGTCACCAACCGAGACAGCGCGGTCGGCGCTTTCGCCAGATCCGGCAGCGGTACGAAGTTCATCGGGATGCTCCCTCTTCCGGCGCGTAGAGCTACCACAGCAGGGACAACGCCGCGAGCGGCTCCCCGTGGCGCGCTACCGCAGGTCGACATCGGCGTACGGGGAGCCGCCGGACAGTCGCGCGTAGCCCGGGCCGCGATCGAAGAACGGCTCGGTGCCACCGCGCTCGCCGCGCAACTCCGCCCGCAGCCGGTCTGTGGCGTCGCCGTCCACTCGCGGGTCTTCGGGTTCGCCGGTGAGCACCACGCCGTAGTCGTCCCGAGCGCCGGCCAACGACACCTTTCCCCAGCGGACGTCGCTGAGCACCTCGTCGACAGGGCGTTCCAGCGGGTCGCCCCAGCCGCCACCACCGGTCGTCCGGATGCGGATCACCTCTCCCGCGCGGACCGGCTCGTCATCGGCGAGGGCGTCGACCTCCCGTTCGCGGGAACCGTCCGGATCGATCACCACCTGGAAGGGTCGACCGGCCTTGCCGCCCTTGACCCCCCAGCAGGAAAGGATCGAGCGGTCGGCGATGGACATGAAGTGCGCGTCGCGCAGCATGCGGATGTGCTTCTCGTAGCCCAACCCGCCCCGAAAACGGCCGGGCCCGCCGGAGTCGACAGCGAGCCCGAGCCGCTCCACGACGAACGGGAAGCGCGACTCGGTGAACTCGGTGGGGAGGTTCCGCGAGTCGGGAACGACGTGGATGGTGTCTTCCCCGTCGGCATACCACCGCCCGCCGGAGCCGCCGCCGAGCACCTCCCGCATGAGGTACGGCTCGCCGTCGCGGTCGTCGCCGTACACGCCGGTATAGCGGATCGTCTCCTGATCGGCCGGCATGCGCCCGTCGACCGCCTTGGCGAGTACGCCGGCGAGGACACCCAGCAGGCGCAGGATCACAAAGGTGCGGGCGTTCGTCGGAGCAGGGAACACCGGGGTGAGCAATGTGCCGGGCGGAGGGAAGCGCATCTCGATGAGCGGTACGACGCCTTCATTGACATCCAGCTCCGCCATGCGTTCCGGCGTATCAGCGAGGTTGCGCAGGATCGGCGCCAGCCACTTCTTGAGGAAGTTACCGTCGGCGTAGTCGCCGCAGTGGTTGATCGGTCCCTTCGCCTGCGGCGAGGTACCGGTGAAGTCCAGCACCAGCCGGTCGGGCGTCTTAGTGAGGGTGATGCGCTGCGCGTGCAGCTTCGGCGGATCGACGCCGTCGTGCTCGGCGTAGTCCTCCCACACGTAGGAACCGTCCGGGATCTTCGCCAGGATCTCGCGTCGGTAGGTCTGCGTGGTCTTGTCGATGATGGCGTCGAAGCAGTCCTCGACGGTGCCCCGGCCGTAGCGCGTGAAGAGCTCGGCGAGCCGGCGTGCCCCCATGAGGCAGGCCGAGCACTCCGCGTCCAGGTCGGCGGCAAGCGAATCCGGCATGCGCGAGTTGCGGGTCATGATGCGCAACGCCGCGTCGTTGCGTACGCCCTGCGCCCACAGCTTGATGGGCGGCACCATCAGACCCTCCTCGAAGACGCTGCGCGCGTGCGAGGGCATCGACCCGGGCACCGCTCCGCCGATGTCGTCGTGGTGCCCGAACGCCTGCACGAACGCCACCACGTCGTCCCGGTCGAACACCGGAACCGTCACGCACAGGTCAGGCAGGTGGCCGATGCCGCCTTCGGAGAGGTAGACGTCGTTGTGGAAGAACACGTCGCCCGGCCGCATGGTGTCGAGCGGGAAGTCGCGGACGACGGGGTGTACGAGCGCGGAGTACGAGCGACCGGTGAGCTTGCGCAACTGGCGGTCGTGGATGCCGGCGCGGTAGTCGTGCGCATCGCGGATCATCGGCGAGCGCGACGTCCGGCCGATCGCCGTCTCCACTTCCTGCTCGACCGAGGCGAGCGTGCCCTCGACGATCTCCAACAGGACCGGGTCGACGGACTTCACGCGTCGACCTCCGGCGCCAGGCGCTCCTCGCCGATCCTCGTCACCACGACATTGCCGTATCCGTCGACCCGCGCGGCGAAGCCGGGGTGGACGGGGACGGTGGAACCGAACTCCTCGACGACCGCCGGACCGGGCAGCGTGGCCCCGGCGTGCAGGTCCGGTCGCCAGTAGATCGGCGTATCGACCCAGTCGTCGAAGAAGACACGGCGGCGCCCGGTGCATGCCGCCGAGGGGTCCGGACCACCCGGTTCCGCCTTGCGCAACTCCGGGCGGCGGATAGGGCCGATACCGGAGACGCGCAGGTTCACCCACTCGACCTGCTGACGCGGATCGTCCCGGAAGGAGTATCCGTAGAGCTGCTCGTGCGCGGTGTGGAAGGCGTCGGCCACCCCCGCGGCGAACGCAGCGTCCACCGGGCCGTCGGGGGCTGGCACGCGCACCTCGAACGCCTGCCCGAAGTAGCGCAGGTCGGCGGTGCTCACGAAGCGGTGTTGGGCAGCAGCGAATCCCTCCCGGTCCAACGCCGCGGCGGCTTGCTCCCGCAGCTCGTCGTACACGCCTTGCACCTTTGCGACGTCGAAGTCCTGGTGTTTGGCGACGGCTGTCTGCACGTAGTCGTTCTTCACGTCCACAGTGAGCAGGCCGAAGGCGGAGACGTTGCCGGGATGCTGCGGTACGACGACGGCGCGCAGACCCAAGATGTCGACGAGCCGGCACAGCAGCAGCGAGCCACTCCCGCCGAAGGTGGCCATGACGAACTCGCGTACGTCGAGGCCGCGCTTCACGGTGACCTGGCGTATGGCGTTGGCCTGGTTCCACGCAGAGACCTCAAGGATGCCGATCGCGCACTGCTCGAGCCCGAGCCCGAGATCGGCGGCCAGCTTCTCCAACCCGCCGCGGGCGGCAGCGACGTCGAGGGGTATCTCCCCGCCCAGCAGGTGCGGCGGGATCCGGCCGAGCAGCACGTGCGCGTCGGTGACGGTGGGCTCCGTCCCGCCCTTCGCGTAGCACAGCGGCCCGGGATCCGCGCCCGCCGAGCGAGGCCCGACCTTCAGCGCGCCCTCGGGTGATGTCCAGGCGACCGAACCGCCACCGGCGCCGACCGTCACGATGTCGATCATCGGAATCTTCGAGGGATAGCGGCCGACGCTGCCTTCCGTGGTGAGGGTCGGCTCACCGTGCAGCACGACGGAGACGTCCGTCGAGGTACCGCCGCCGTCCAACGTCAGCACTGCGTCGTACCCGGCCCGCTGGGCAACCAGCGCCGCGCCGAGCGCACCAGCGGCCGGTCCGGACAGCACCGTGGTGATCGGTTGATGCACGACCTCGTCCGCGGACAGCACGCCACCGTTGGACTTCATGATGTAGAAGGGCACCCGCCGCGTCGCGTCGGTGGCCTGCGTCGTGAACGCGTCCAGCCGCTCCTTGATGCCGCCTAGGTACCGAGCGACCCGCGGCTTGACGGCCGCATCGACAAGTGTAGTGACCGAGCGTTCGTACTCGCGGTACTCGCGAAGCACGTCGCTGCTGAGAGACACGACGGCCTCCGGGTGCTCGCGGCTGAGCACCTCGCGCATGCACAGCTCGTGGTCCGGGTTGGCGTAGGAGTGCAGGAAGCAGACGCCGATCGTGTCGATGTTCCTGTCGCGAAACCAGCGCGCGACGTCGACGGCCCGTTGCTCGTCGAACGGCCGGATCTCGTTGCCCTGGAAGTCCAGCCGCCCGCCCACCGTCTTGACCAGGTCGGCGGGGACGATGCGTGGCGGCTTCACCCAGAAGTAGGAGTTGCCGTAGCCGTCGGGAACCGACTGTCTGGCAATCTCCAGGATGAACTCGTACCCCTCGGTCGTGACGAGGCCGAGTACACCAACCCGTCCCTCCAGCAGCTGGTTGGTGGCCACCGTGGTGCCGTGGCAGACGGCGGTGAGCACCTCGCCTCCGCTCTCCAGCTGCCGCAGCACGGTGCGCAGCGCGTCCATGAAGCCCGCTGCCGGGTCGTGCGGAGTCGACGGAACCTTGGTGACCGCGAGTTCTCCGGTGTCCTCGTCGAGGGCGACGACGTCGGTGAACGTGCCCCCGGTATCGATGCCGACGCGAACCCGCTGTGTCCGGTGCTGCATCACACCGGTCATTCAAGCCCACTCGTCATGGCTCGTCCCGGCCGCCCGGGCGGGAAGATGGCGGTATGGCCGAGGTGCGCACCGCCCACACGTCCGACCTCGACAGCGCAACGCTGCGCGCGGCCCGAGCGCTGCTGGACGACGTCTTCGCCGGGGAGCTGACTGACCAGGACTGGGAGCACGGCTTGGGCGGCATCCACGCCCTGGCGTGGGAAGGGCGCGACCTCATCGGTCATGCGTCGCTGGTCCAGCGGCGGCTACTGCACGGGGGCCGCGCCCTGCGCACCGGCTATGTGGAAGCGGTGGGCGTGCGCGCCGACCGGCGCCGGCGAGGGCACGGGGCGGCCATAATGGCTGCATTGGAGCGGGTTGTCCGCAGTGCGTACGACGTCGGCGCGCTGGCCGCCAGCGACGAGGGCGCAGCCTTCTACGCGGCCGGCAGCTGGACGCGGTGGCGAGGCCCTTTGTCGGCACTCACCCCGACCGGCATCAAGCGCACCGCGGAGGAGGACGGTTGCGTCTTCGTGCTTCCAGTGACGGTCCCGCTCGAGCTGGACGCCGAGCTCACCTGCGACTGGCGTGACGGCGACGTCTGGTAGCCGCTCGCCATCACCGACTGACGGGTGGAGGCGGGTTACTGGACATCGTCAGTCGACGATCTCGTCGTCGGGTTGCTTGTGCGGGAAGGCGGTCTGCGCCGGTCGGAGCAGGTCGTCGGCATAGCGGCGGATGAGATCGAGGTTGCGGTCGGCGAGATGGTCGAACACCTGCGGGACGCTCGACCCGGGCGTCAGCGAGGCCATCGCCGTGGCGGGATCGAGCTGGGCGGAGATCCAGCACTCATGCGTCGACGCGCGAGCGACGACCTCCGCGACCGGAGTGACGATCATCGAGTTGCCGAAGTAGAGGATGCCTGCTGGGTCGACGCCGGTGGCGTTGGCACCGACGACGTACACGTGGTTGTCGTACGCCCGAGCCCGGTTCGTAAGCTCCCAGATGTCGGCGGAGCGCAGCAGCGCGGACGGCCGGCACATCACCTCCGCACCCTGCACGGCGGTGATGCGGGACAGCTCTGGGTAGTCGCCGTCGAAGCAGATGATCAGCCCGATCCGGCCCAGCTCGGTGTCGACGACGCAGGTCTCGTCGCCTGGAGTCACCCAGCCGCCGCGAGCACGCATCTCCGTACAGAACGGGTGCGTCTTGCGGTAGACCCCGGCTACCTCGCCGTCCGGTCCGATGAGTACGGCGCTGTTGTAGACCGTGCCGCGCTCGGGTCCGCGTGCGTACGTGCCGAGCACGACGTGGACACCCAGCCGGCGGGCGGTGTCCTGCACCGGCTGGGTGACCGGGCCGGGCACCTCGCTGACCAGGTCCCAAAGCTCCTCGGCCGTGAGTCCAGGGGTGAAGCCGGTCGTCGCGCTCTCCGGCAGCACGACGAGCTGCGCACCGGTGTCGGAGACGCAACGCTCGACGTAGTCGACGCATTTGTCGAGGTTGGCCTTGACCGACGCTTCCGTAAGCGGGCCAGGAACGGGTGCGAGCTGGAGGGCGGCGGCGGTGAAGGAGCGCACGGGCTCTCCTCAGGGGATGAGGACGTTGACGCTGCAGCGTAGGTCAGGAACGGTGGCGAGACGCCTTTCGCTGGTGACGAGGGGCGCGTCGAGAAGCTCGGCAAGCGCAAGGTAGCTGGCGTCATAGACGCTCGCGTTGTGCCGAAGCGCCCACACCCGCGGCAGCAGGACGCGATGCGGGTAGTAGAGCAACGGAAGGTCCGCCAGGTCGTCCAGGGCGGCTGATGCGCGGCCCGCAGACAGGCCAGCGCCGAGCACTAGCCCGCGCAGCGCGGAGGCTACTTCGAGGTCGAGCAGATGCGGAACGTGCTGATCCACGTCGGCGGTGAGCACCTCCCTGGCCAGGGCCCCGGCACCGCCGTCGTCGACCAACGCAGCCACCACGACACTGGCGTCCGGGACGATCACCGTGGCCTGCGGCTGCGTGCCCGCTCGACAAGAACATCATCGCGTGCCTCCCGCTCCGCGCGGATGACATCGACGGCGTCCGCCAAGCTCACCTGGCCGCCGCGGGCGGCCGCCCTGCTGAGCACTTCCTCCATGGAGGGGCGGGCGGCAACTCGCTGAAGCTCTCGCAAAGCGAACGCCGAGAGGCTCATCCCTTCCTTCGCCGCGCGCGCCTTGAGCGCGGTGTGTACGTCGTCGGGGACGTTTCGCACCTGCAGCATCTTCGGCATGTTCGGCACTCTACATGTGCAACACATGCGCAAGCGTGTACGTCACATGCGCCCTCTCGCCACCCTTCCGTCTCTCACTCGAGTGAAGGGACCCTTCACTCGAACCTATTGGATGAAGGGACCCT
>Ga0136624_1000452_pt1 | contig 15738 bp, 17 predicted proteins | sample AntDrymUQ4692206_2_FD_104802 | JGI IMG/M metagenome (GOLD analysis project Ga0136624, IMG submission 104802) | Polar desert sand microbial communities from Dry Valleys, Antarctica - metaG UQ469 (22.06) | ecosystem: Environmental > Terrestrial > Soil > Desert | place: Antarctica: Dry Valley... | reverse complement strand
TCCAGCCGCTACCTCTCGAAGGACATGGTGGGAGGGCTAAAGAAACGGGTCGAGGCTGCGGGGGGGCTGACGGATCTCGCGCCGTTCGCCACGGAGCTCCTCGCTCTCGACGGGCTGCCCGTGAACAAGCGCATCGTGGACGACGCAAAGGTCACGGACCACCACGCCATAGTACCCACGAACAAGAAGCCCTCCGGGGACCTGCCGCCGGACGAGGCTAAGGTTTACGACCTCGTCGCGCGGCGTTTCCTCGCGGTCTTTTTCCCGCCGGCGCGGTTCGAGAACACTACCGTGGTCACGGTGGTCGAAGGGGAGACGTTCCTCTCGCGGGGGCGGGTGGTGCTCGAGGCCGGCTGGCGCAGGCTCTACCCGGACGGGGTTGGCGGTAAGAAGGAGAAGGAGCCGCCCGTTCTGCCGCCCATCGAAAAGAGTCAGGAATGGCCCGTCTCGAAGGTCGCGGTCAAGGAGGGGGAGACCAAGCCCCCGCCGCGTTACTCGGAGTCGGCGCTTTTGGGGGCGATGGAGACCGCCGGTAAGTTCGTCGAGGACGAGGAGCTGAGGCAGGCCATGAAGGAGTCGGGGCTCGGGACCTCGGCGACACGGGCGGCGACGATCGAGCGCCTGCTAAAGGTCGGCTACCTCGTCCGGGAGAAGAAGATACTGGTACCCACGGAGAAGGCGCGGGCCCTGATCCAGCTGCTCGGGGAGAGTCCCCTGTCCTCCCCCGAACTTACCGCCCGCTGGGAGGAACGCCTGGCCCGCATGGAGAAGGGCGTCGGCAGCCGCAAAGACTTCATGGCGGACATAAACGACTTCGCGTCCACCCTCGTAGAAGAGGTGCGCAACAAAGAGGGCGAGAAAATCGCAGCCCCCGCGAAGGCCGGTGGAAACGGTGGCGGCAAGAGCGGCGAGCCGTTAGGTGCCTGTCCGAAATGCGGCGCTCCAGTGGTGGAGACGAAGAAGTCCTACGGCTGCTCGGCCTGGAAGTCGGGCTGCAAATTCGCCATCTGGAAGACTGTCTCCGGCAAGCGAATAAGCGTCGCGCAGGCCAGACAACTCTTGACGAAGGGCCGCACGGGGCAGCTCAAGGGCTTCAAGAGCAAGGCCGGGAAGCCCTACTCCGCCGCGCTCGTCCTCGACGAAGAGCACAAGGTACGGCCGGAGTTCGGAGAGCGGAACTAATCCTCTTACCGGGTTTCGGGCTGCCCCGACGGACGCAAGTTCTTGGATAAAGAGCCTTCGTAGACCTACTTTAGGTTTAATAAGGGTTACATCGGGGATAATATTACGCTACGATAGGGTCAAGAGGGTTTGGTGCAGGCCCTGTGGGAAAGTGCCCAAGGAACGAACGAAGGAGAGAACGCTCGTGAAGAGACTACTTTATTTGGCTACGGCCGCCCTGGTGGCCATGCTGATCCTGGTGCCGACCGCCATGGCGCAGGATACGATGATGATGGAGAAGGAAACCACCGTGACGATGGAAGGGGACCTGCCCAAGAGCGGCGGTGTGCCCGTCGGGTCGATACTCTTGCCGGCCGCCGCCCTGCTCGTCGGCGGAGGCATCGTAGGATACGCCGTCCTGCGGCGCAGGTAGCATCGGAGTAGAATAGAGATAGGGTTTATCCCTCCGGGGGCGTCCTACACGGCCTGCACCTGTGTTTCGCCCCCGGTCAACCTCTCGACACCCGGCGGTGGGTCGCCAGACGAACCCGCCGCCGGGTTTTTTGTGCTCGCGAGTATGAGATCATCTCCAAGATTAGCCTTTCGAACACCACGATGCCCATTAGCCGGGCGCTCGCCCGCGTGTAGCGAATCGACCGGCGCCCTGCGTGTAACTCATCCGCTAGTTTCTCTCCCGCGGGGCGGTTACACTCTCTAACTTATGAGGGTGATCGTTGTCGGGGCCGGGCTCGCCGGCCTCACTTGCGCAAAGGTGTTGGCGGAACGCGGCGTCGAGGTCGTCGTCTTCGAGGCGTCGGACGGCGTCGGCGGACGGGTGCGGACGGACGAGCGGGACGGCTTTCTGCTGGACCGGGGCTTCCAGGTGTACTTCACCGCCTACCCGGTTTCGAGACGGCACCTCGACCACGAGGCGCTGAACCTCAGGGCCTTCGACCCCGGCGCGATCGTCTGTAGGGGAAGAAAGAAGGATGTCCTCTCCGATCCGCTGCGGGACCCGAAGGCCCTCGTGCCATCCCTCCTCTCGGATGTGGCGGCCTTCTCTGACAAGCTCGAGACCCTGAAACTGGCGGCGAAGAGTGTCACGGAGAGGGCGGAGGCAGCGGGAAAATTAGACGGGGCGGACGTCTCGTCGCTCGAGTACCTGCGGAGCGAGGGGTTCTCCGAGAGGATAGTCGACGACTTCTACCGGCCGTTCTACGGTGGGATCTTTCTGGACCGTTCGCTCTCGACTTCATCGCGCGTCCTGCGGTTCACCTTCAAGATGCTCGCGACCGGCAAGACGGCCGTGCCCGCCCGCGGGATCGGCGAGATCCCCAAACAGCTCGTCGCCCGGTTGCCGATCGGCACCGTGCGTACGAACAGCCCGGTCCGCTCGCTGCTGCGGGAAAGGGAACGGGTCGTTGGCGTCGAGGCCGCCGGGGAGGAGCACGAGGCGGACGCCGTGGTGGTGGCGACGGATGCGCCGGTAGCGGTACGTCTCGCGGACGCGGCGGCGCCCGAGGGCTCGGTCGGGCAGCTCTGCGTCTACTACGCGGCCGGCCGGTTGGAGAGTGGGAAGAAGATCATCCTGAGCGCTGAAGACGAAGGATTCGTGAACAACGCCGTGGAGATCAGCGCCGTCGCCCCGTCGTACGCCCCGCGCGGGCAGCACCTCCTCGGCGTCGTGGCGCTCGGGGGCTTCGAGCTCCCGGACGCGGAGATCTACCGTCGCGGCGTCGAGGAAGTGACCCGATGGTATCCGGAGGCGGACCTCGCGCCGCTCGCCGTCTACCGCATCCCCTACGCCCAGTTTCCCCAACCGCCGGGCATCCACGAGAGGCTGCCGGAGAACCGCACGGGTACGCCGGGGCTGGTGCTCGCCGGAGAGTACACCGAAGATTCGTCCATAAACGGCTCGATGCTCTCGGGAGAGAAGGCGGCCGAGGAGGTGATGCGCGCTTGATGGATGGAGTCGTTCCGGCCCTCAAGATAGAGAAGCTCAGGAAGACGTACTCGAATGGGCTCCTGGCGCTGGATGGGATCTCGCTGGAAGTACAGGCCGGGCGGTTCTTCGGGCTGCTCGGGCCGAACGGGGCGGGGAAGACGACGCTCATCAACAGCGTGGTGAGCCTGGCGCGGCCCGATTCGGGACGGGTGGAAGTCTTCGGGTGGGACGCCCACCGCGAGTTCCGGGAGGCGCGGCGTATGATCGGGGTCTCCCCGCAGGAGATGAACCTAGACAAGTTTCTGACGGTAGAGGAGGTTCTCCTGTACCACGCCGGTTACTACGGCGTCGAGAAGAGGAAGGCCCGCGAGAGGACCGAGGAGCTACTCGAACGGTTCGGCCTCGTCGGCAAACGCAAGGACCGGGTCAACACGCTCTCGGGGGGGATGAAACGGCGGGTCATGTTCGCCCGCGCCCTCATTCACGACCCCGAGATACTGTTCCTCGACGAACCGACGGCGGGGGTCGACATAGAGCTGCGTTACTCTCTGTGGGAGTACATCCGGGAGTTGAATCGCGGGGGGCTGACGATACTCTTGACCACGCACTACCTCGAAGAGGCCGAGGAGTTGTGCGAGGAGATCGCGCTGATCAACGACGGCAAGATCGCCGCCCAGGACACGAGCGCGGGGCTGAAGGCCCGGTACGATGCGAGGAGCGTGGAGGAGGTCTACCTGAAGGTGATGGGCCATGTTGCTGGTCGATAGGCCATTTCGGACGCTGCTTTCCAGGGAGATCCTGCGCTTCACCAGGATCTGGATACAGACCATCGTGCCGCCGCTCCTTACTTCGCTCCTCTACCTGGTGGTCTTCGGGGTGGCTCTCGGCACCCGCATCCGGGAGGTGGACGGGGTGCCGTACCTGGAGTACATCCTGCCGGGGGTTGCGTTGATGAGCCTGATCACCGGCTCGCACATGAACTCTTCGTGGTCGGTCTTCGACGCCAAGAGAGAGCGTTACATAGACGAGGTCCTCATCAGCCCGATGAGCGACCTGCAGATAGCACTTGCCTACTCTCTGGGGGGGACGTTGCGCGGCCTCATCATGGGGTTCGGGGTCTTTGTGGTGGGGATACCGTTCGTCGGGGTGACCGTCGAGCACCCGGGTCTTCTGGTCCTGATCGGGGTTCTCTCCTCCTTCACCTTCGCCTCTTTGGGGACAATGGTTGGCGCCATGGCGACCAGGATAGACCACATCTCCTTCCTCACGAACGTGGTCATCCAGCCGCTGGCTTTTCTGGGCGGGGTGTTCTACTCCGTCGAGATGCTCCCGGGAGCCTTGCGGGTCGCGACGCTCTTCGACCCGATCTTCCACATGGTCGACGCCGCGCGCTACGCGACCCTCGAAACCTCCGACCTGAACCCCTACCCGACCCTGGCGGTGGTCTTCGTGCTGGCGGCGCTCGCCTTCACCGGCGCCTGGTGGGCGATAAACAGGGGGCCGAATCTCCGCTACTGAGACAGCCCCCGTTCCCTCCAGCGACTCCGCCTGGCCGTTCGTCCTCGCGGTCTTCGCACTCTCGCGGCTGCTCTTTCTCGGGGTGGGGGCGCTCGCGGCGGCCGCGTTGCCGTGGGCGGAACCCGCCGGAGACCCGCTGGAGCAGCCCGGCTTGCTGAACTACTGGGCCCACTGGGATGGGGCGTGGTACACGGAGATCGCCGCCGCGGGTTACATAGCGCGCGCGCCGGAGAGCACCGCGTTCTTCCCAGTCTTCCCGATGATCATGCGCGTCGGGAGCGTTCTGGGCGGCGGGCCGGCGCTCTGGGGCGTCCTCGTCTCCCTCGTCGCCACCGCCTTCGCGCTTTACTTCCTGTACCGGATCGCCGAGAAGTTCCGGGGCAAGAACGTCGCGAGGGCCACGACGTTCGCCTTCGCCTTTTTCCCGACGGCCTTCTACCTCAATGCCCCATTCACGGAGGCGCTCTTCGTAGCTCTCGGCACCGGCTCGTTCTGGGCGGCCTACGTCCGGCGGGACCTCCTGCTCGCGGGCCTTCTGGGGGCCCTGGCCGCCGCTACCCGCAACTCCGGGGTGCTCCTGCTCATACCTCTGGGCTACGAGTGGTTGCGCCACCGGCAGGAGTTCGGTTGGCGTGGCGCCTGGGAGCTGTCCCTCGTGCCGGCGGGGCTTCTGGGGTACATGGTTTTCCTGTGGTACCAGTTCGGGGATCCCCTGCTCTTCGCCGACGCGCAGACTGTCTTCTGGGGGCGCGAGCTCACCAACCCGCTGACGACGCTCGGGGAAGCCTGGATCGACGCCGGAGAGAGCGTGCCTTATCTCCTCGACCCCACGACCCTCTTCCTCGACCCGAGGGCCGGCCCGACGCTCGAAGCCTCCAGCGCCATAAACATCGTGTTTCTCGCCATCTTCCTCGTTCTCATGGGCATTGGGTTCGCCGTCTTGCCACCGGGGCTCTCCGTGTTCTCTTTCGTCGTCATGCTGCTGCATATCCTTACCCCGAGCCCCCTGATACCGCTCCTGGGTTTACCCCGCTTCATGCTCGAAGCGTTCCCGCTTTTCCTGGTCCTGGGCCTCCTGTTGTCGCGCAACAGACCCGCCCTCGTGGTATGGCTCCTCGTCAGCGGCGGCCTGGGCATGGCTCTCACGACCTTGTTTGTCACCTGGCGGTGGGTGGCTTAGATAGGCCAGTGGGTAGTTGAGGAGTTCAGCCGTCGCTCGTAGATTGAACGCTATCCCAGTCGTCGGGCGAGGGCGAAGCCAAAGGCGCTGAAGCACGCGGCTACCGCGAACCCGAACGTTGCCCGGCCTCGTGGGAAGGCGCCGGAGGCAGCACCACCGGCGAGGAGTGCCGCGTCAGTCGCGTCGGAGACGGCTCGTGCCCGGAGCCAGGGTGTCGGGTTCTCGCTGCGGAGGAGGCCGGCGGCGAGGATCAGGTCGCGTACGCCGAGGAAGCGGCCGAGGTTAGGGCGCTCTCCCATGCCGAAACTCTCAATGGTCCGCGCCGGGGCTGCGAGCAGTGCCAGCCCGACGCCGAGGCTCACGAGGCCGACGCTCCGGGCCAGCTTGTACTCGTCCATGTCGTTGCCTCCTTGTGCTGTTTCGCGTCTACGGCGAGGACGAGTGAGATCCACGGGCATCGACTAGAAGTAGCAAGATCAAGGCGACCTCGAAGATTTTAGCGGTGTATCCAATAGGAGTGCGTTCTCCGAACAGGATCCAGAGAAAGATGGTGAGAGCCGTGTACCCGATCAGTGTCCACCGCACGGCGTTCCGGTAACGCGCGAGCTGAGGGAACGGCAAGTACAGTCCTGCTAGCAGCGCGAGGTAGCCGAGGCCGTTGAGGATAAACACCGGGTCGGGGAAATTGAGCGAGAAGTGGATGAGCGCCGTGCCGAGGGTGAAGAGGACTATACCAATCTGCAGTGCGAAGTTCGCGGGTCTATTCGAAGAAGTCATAGGTTACGCTCCCGGTTTTCGGGGTTTGCGAAGGGACCTCCGTCCAGAGAAGAACGGCTTCACGATGTTCCTCCCCGCGAGGATCGCGGAGTGGTTCGGTAGCAGGGCCGCCGCTGATACCAGCAGGGCCAGTGCCGCCAGCAGGCCGCCGATCCAGTAGGGAGATGGCACGCCGAGGTGGTCGAAGGCGAGGCCCGAGATCAAGGGCCCGAGGATCAAGGTCAGGCTGAGGATAGCCTGCTGGCCACCCATGACCTTGCCCTGCTCGCGCTCCGAGACGCGGCGCGAGATCAGAGCCGTCAAGGCGGGGATAGCGAGACCAGTACCTATCGCCAGTATCCCCACGACCGGATAGAGCAGAGGACCGAAAGGGACGAGCGCTATCAGGCTGAGGTTGAGAGCCATCAGCGCGAGGCCCCCTAGCAGGAGTCGTTTCTCGCCGAAGCGCGGCTGCAGCTTTCCGAGCAGTACGCCCTGCGTGAGCACCACGCACGCGCCGACGAACGCGAAGAAGAAGGCGTTGGCGGTGGCGTCCCAGCCGAAGCGCACGTTGCTGAAGAGCGGGAAGTTGGTCAGCAGTCCCGCGAAGGACAGGTTCAACAAGAAGACCGTGAGTAGCAGCGCCCGGATGCTGACCATGCCCAGCATGCTACCGAGCTGCGTAACAGGGTTGAGGTGGAGGATCGGAGTCGACGTTCGGCGCATGATCGGTAGCGATTCCGGCAGGATGAGGAAACCGAACGCCACGTTGACCAGAGCCAACGCGGAAGCGGCGAAGGCCGGAGCGCTGAGAGAGAAGAGGCTCAAGAGGCCGCCGAGGACGGGGCCGGTGATCAGGCCGAGCCCGAAGGCGGCCCCGATCAGGCCGAGTCCGCGGGCGCGATCCGTGGGCGAGGTGCTGTCGGCGATGTAGGCCTGGGCGGTCGCCAGAGTTCCGCTAGCGCCGCCGGCCAGGGCGACGGCCGCGACCAGCAGAAGTAATGTGTCTGCCAGACCGAGTAGCAGGTAGGCGAGCGAGGTGCCGAACAAGCAGAGTAAGAGCACCGGACGTCGTCCGACCCGGTCCGAGAGGCCACCCAGGAACGGCCCGCCGAAGAACTGCATCGCCGCGTACAGGGACCCGAGTAGCCCGATCAGTACGGCGCCCGCCGCGTATTGCTGCACATAAAACGGCAGTAACGGTATCACGATGCCGTACCCCAGCATGTCCACGAAGACCGTGACGAAGAGGAATACTAACGGCGATCCGCGCCACATACGGCGCATCTTTAACATTACCTCGCTCCGCCCCGTTCGATCAGGCGCCGCGCCTCCTCCAGTGCCGCCCGGCTGACAGACCTATCGACAGAATCGTCGGCGTGGACGGGCCGGCCGAACGCGATCCTCGTGGTCACGTTCCGCAGCGCGGGCGTCAACATCTGGAGCGTGGCGGCGAGCCACTCGCGATCTTCCTTCCGGCGGCGCAGGAAGGTCAGAGGGATGCGCAGGGCCGTAGGGGAGAGTACGCCGCTGACGATGACCGGGACGACCACGAGATCCGGCACGAGCCGCGCGAAGAGATCCACGCTCGCCGACCAGTGCTCGAGCGCCTCCACCGCGCCGGACAGTACCGCGGGATCCGGTTCAATCCGTCCTCCGGGAAACGTTAGGATCGCTCCACCGCTACGCAGGTGCCGCGTAGCGCCTCGGATGAGCCTGAGATGCCCCTGCTCATCCTCCGCCAGGGTGAGCAGGTATCGTGAGGTGTTCGGTAGCGCATCCAGAAAAGGCCGCTCCGCCGCCACCACGCGCAGGTCTGCTCTGGGGGTAGCGGCGAACAGGACTACCGTATCGGAGAGCCCCGGATGGTTCGCGGCCAGCAGCAACGGGCCCTCCCGCGGCACGTTCTCCAGTCCCTCGACCTCCACGCGACGGGCCATCCGCTCCACAGCCCACGCGCCACCTGCCGCCAGCCCCGACTCGCCGACGATCTCGTCGTAGGTCGCGACCTGGCGCGCCAGCCGTCGCGCCGGGATTCGGCAAAGCTGCTCCAGGGAACGACGGCCATAGCGTAGCTCGCCCAGGCCAAAGGCGGAGAGCAGGTCGTCGACGCACACCTTCGTGAGTACCTCGACCTGCCCCGAACGCTCCGACACGGCTGGACGAGCCGGGCTGATGGCAGGCTGTTGGGATGCGTCGTCAAGCATGATCTGCCGGCCTCGCACTCATACTACACCTTAGTACGCCCACGCTCTAGACGTGGTTTGCTCGCGGTGTGGAGAGGTCGAGCCCGGGCGAAGTTCCTACGCGAAACCAACGTCGCGGCGACGCACGATCTCGACGGCAGAGCCGGTGAGTACAGTGTCGTCGAGCCGGACGTTCGGCTTGGCGACCTTTACGCGGACGGTTTCCACCGCGGGGTGGTCCTCCAGTACCGCACCGGCGATCCTCTCGGCGACCGTCTCGGTCAGGTTGACGGGCGGCCCCTCGACGATCTCCTTCGCCCGCCGATGGGCCTCGCTGTAGTCGACCGTTTGGGTCAGGTCGTCGGAGCGACCCGCCGAGCGCAGGTCGAGACGCAGCTCGATGTCTACGACGAAAGGTTGGCCCAGCTCGCGCTCGGCGGGCAGTGTCCCGTGGCGGCCGTGGAAGATCATACCCTCCAGCAGTATCCTGTCCTCGCTCGCTGTGTTTCTCTCGCCACCGTTCATCCGGTGCAGTATGCCAGGATGTAAATAATCTTGCCTCACGTACCGGTTCGGCCGTGCTAACCTTCCAGTTGCCAGAGGGCGCCCTCCCGCAAACGATATGGAGATTGTGGAGCAGAGAGCAGATCCCCGTCCGGCCGTGACCGTGAGTTACGCCCAGACGCTCGACGGTCGCCTGGCGACCGCGGGCGGCAGCTCGCAGTGGATCAGCTCGTCCGAGTCGCTTAGCTTTGCCCACACCCTGCGCGCCAAGCACGACGCAATCATGGTCGGCGCCGGTACGGCGCGTAGGGATGACCCTCGCCTGACGGTACGCCTCGTCCCCGGAAAGAACCCTCTACGAGTCGTCGTGGACAGCACCCTGCGAACATCGCTTACTGCTGCGGTGCTCGCAAATGGAGCCGCGGCCGGTACTGTCCTCGCGGCGACCGAGCGCGCTTCCGCCGACCGCTGCGCCGAAGCCAGTCACTTGGGCGCCACCGTCCTGCGGCTGCCGGCCGACACCGAAGGCCGCGTGGATCTGAAGGCCTTGTTGTCGGAGCTGTACGCGTGGGGCGTTAGCTCAGTGCTGGTGGAGGGAGGGGCGGCCCTGATCACCTCCTTGCTGTGCGATCGGCTCGTGAACCGCCTCGCCGTCTGCATTGCGCCCAAGATCCTGGGGAGCGGCATCGAGGCGGTGGGCGACCTCGGGATCTGCGAGTTGAACAACTCTCTGGCCCTTATAGACACTTCTATCATCCCCTACGGTGTAGACGTCGTCTTCGATAGTCGCGTCGAGTACCCGGACGGAACCCGATGAGGGCCGAGTCGACTCCAGGACTGGTCCCGCACGGTGAGTTCGAAGCTCACGCTCTCTGGTTTACCGCACCACGAACCGCGGAGTTTCGTCCGGAGAAGGCGCCATCTCCTGGAGTGGGTGAGGTGCGCGTCCGGGCGACGGCCTCGGCCTTGAGTCAGGGTACCGAGATGCTCGTTTATCGCGGCGAGGTCTCGGCTGACCTGCCGCTCGATCTGCCCACCCTCGCCGGTAGCTTCGGCTTCCCGATCAAGTACGGCTACGCTACCGTCGGTCGCGTCCTCGACACGGGCGCAAGCGTTGAAGACCTCGTTCCCGGAGACCTTGTCTTCGTTCACCATCCGCACCAGGACGTGTTCGTGGTACCCGCTGCCATGCCGGTGCGCCTCTCCGACGAGCTCGACCCGTTGCTCGGTCTCTTCGTCGCTAACCTTGAGACCGCCGTGAACGTCGTCCACGATACCCCGCTTCGTCTCGGCGAGACAGCTCTCGTCTTCGGGCAGGGCGTGGTGGGGTTGCTGGTGGCTCAGCTGCTCAGGCTCGCCGGAGCGGGCCGGGTCCTGGTCGTGGACCCGCTGAAGAAGAGGCGGGATCTGGCGCGCGACGTAGGCGTGGACGAGACATTCGAGCCCGGTGACGATCTACCCGAGCGCGTTCTCGAGACGACTGCCGGTCGAGGCGCCGACGTGGCGGTCGAGGTCAGTGGTTCGGGGGCTGCGCTGCAGGCCGCTATAGAAGCCGTCACGATCGAGGGTACGGTCGTCGCGGCGTCGTGGTACGGCGCGAAGCCTGTAGCCCTCTCGCTCGGAGGACATTTCCATCGAGGGAGAGTGCGGCTCCGATCCTCACAGGTCGGACGTATGAGCCCGGATCTCGGCTCGCGCTGGGATCATGCCCGGCGTACGGAGACGGTGCTCGGTCTGCTGCCCCGACTACGCCTGAAGGAACTCATCTCCCACCGCTTCCCTTTCGAAGAGGCGCCGGAGGCCTACCGGCTCGTGGACGAGCGACCCGGCGAAGCAGTACAGGTAATCCTCACGCACGAGGAACTATGAGGAGGCCCGGATGTACGAAATCTACATAGCGGCGCAGTTCGAGGCGGCACACCGGCTCGTCGGCGACTTCGGACCGGCGACCCGCCCCCACGGCCACACCTACCGGATGGAGGTGGTGGTGCGAGGCGAGCGCCTCAAGGATGACGGAACCCTCTACGACATCGGCCAGCTACGCCCGGCTGCCGAGGAGCTCGCAGCCTCACTCCACTACCGGGACCTGAACGACGTGCCCGACCTCGCGGGTGTGAACACGACGGCGGAGGCGGTCGCTCACTACTGCTGGGACCGACTCGCCTCGCCTCTACGCGGCCAGGGGCTCGATTCGCTGATGGTGCGTATCTGGGAGTCGCCACAGGTCTACGCCGCCCGCGAAGACTCGCTGGCCTGACCGTCTTTGCGCGCTGCCTTCGTCACGGTGGGAGACACGAGCCGTCTGACCGGTGGCTACCTCTACCACGCCCGCGTCTTCGCAGCACTGCGGAAGGAAGGGATCGAGGTGGAGACGCTCGTGGCTTCCGGAGCGGCCCCGGCGGAGCAGGAGGCGGCGGCTCCCCGACTCGGCTCCCGCCTCAATCCCCGGCGCTTCGACGCGATCGTCGTGGATGTCCTGGCCCGTATAGTCTGTGCTCCCTGGCTCGACGGCTGGCGGGCCTCGCGTCCGGTCGTGGCGATGGTCCATGAGCTGCCGAGCATCGCGGCCGCGGCCGGAGGCGGAGTCGCCCGAGAGCAGGAGTTCGAGGAGCCATTGCTGCGTGCTGATCGCCTGGTCGTCGTGAGCGACAATGGTCACTCCATCCTTCGAAGCCGGGGCGTTCCCGACGAACGCATCCGCGTCGTCTCGCCTGGCTTTGATCACCTCTTGCCACCGGATGCAGGCGCGGAGCATTCCGCCCGCGAGGACTCGCTGGTGCGCGCGCTCTGCGTGGCGCAGTGGATCCCGCGCAAGGATATTCTGGGTCTGGTGCGGGCGTGGATGGCCCGCAAGCGGCCGGGAACGACGCTCGAGTTAATCGGTGAGACGGATGCCGACCCAGCTTACGCAGCCTCTGTAAGTGCCGCCATCGCGGATGCGTCCGACTCCTCCATTCACGTGAGCGGCCCGGTCGACGATGCGACACTCGAAGCCGCCTACGCCGCCGCCGACCTCTTCGTGCTACCCTCCCGGTACGAGGGTTACGGCATCGTCTACGCCGAGGCGCTCGCGCACGGGTTGCCGATCATCGCGTGTGACGTAGGACCGGTCCCCGAGCTGGTCGGTGAAGAAGCCGCTCTCCTGGTACCGCCGGACGATGTCGAGGCGCTCTCCGGGGCCCTGGACCAATTGTTGGGAGATCCCGCTTTGCGAAGTCGTATGTCCGAGGCCGCCTATTGTCGGGCAGAAGGGCTGCCACGTTGGGAGGACACTACCGCTGGCTTTCTACGCGTCCTGCGGGAGACGTGCGTACTGCGGCCCGCGCGGCAACCGCCTTATGATCTTTCCGAGCTATGAGGAGGGAAAGAGAGATTACGTCTCGCAGGGACCTTCGCGAGCAGAACAGGCTCTCCTGGAACGCGGTGGTGGAGGCGCACGACAGCCACCGGGGAGATCTGGCCGAGTTCCTCCGCGAAGGCGGTAGCACGCTCTTCCCGGAGGAACTGGCACTCCTCGGCGACCTCAACGGCAAGACGCTCGCGCACCTGCAGTGCAACTCCGGAGGCGACTCCCTGAGCCTCGCCCTGCTCGGGGCATCGGTGACCGGTGTCGACATCAGCGACGAGGCTATCTCCTCCGCCCGCCAGCTCTCCTCGAAGAGCGGCATTCCCGCCGACTTCGTGCGTGCCGACATCTATGACTGGCTGGCGGCCACGGCGCGGGAGGGTCCACGCTTCGACGTCGTGTACGTCTCCTACGGGGTCGTCTGCTGGCTCCCCGATCTTCGAGCTTGGGCTGGGGGTATCGCCTCCGTTCTAAGGCCCGGTGGTCGCTTCGTGATCGTGGACTTTCACCCGACGGCGATGATGTTCGACGAGCATTGGAACCATGCCCACGACTACTACTCCGGAGGCGAGCCGCTGATCGAAGACGGCGGCGTGGGCGACTACGTGGCCGAAGCTGGGGGCGGATTGACGCCGGCGGGATTCGTCGAGGGGGTGCGGGACTTCGATCATCCCCAACGGTGCCACCTCTTCCGGTGGGGGCTCGGAGAGGTCGTCACCGCCGTGGTCGGGGCCGGTTTGAGGATAACGGTTCTCCAGGAGTATCCCTACTCGAACGGAGAGCGCCATTTCGCGGAGATGCGCGAGTTGCCGGGAAGGCGCATGGTCCCTCCGGAATCGGTGCCCGCCGTGCCTTTGATGTACGGCATCCGTGCGTGCAAAAGCTGAGCGCTAAGGAGAGAAGAAGAAGGTGAGCGCAGCGATGACGTAGACACCGCAGAGCATAGCCCCTTCAAGCCAGTTCGATTCTCCATCGAGGGCGATAAAGGCGGTAACCACGACCGCCGCGCCCAAGGAGACGAGCTCCAGGGGAGTGAAGACCAGGTCCAGGGGGGTGCCGAGTAGAGGACCTAGGAAGACCAGGATCGGGGTGACAAGAAGCGCGACCTGTAACGAGGAACCTAAAGAGACGGCCATCGAGAAGTCCATTTTATTCTTGTAGGCGAGCTGGACGCCCACAAGGTGCTCCGCGACGTTGCCGACTATGGGGACCACGATCACGCCGATAAACAGCTCGGAGATGCCGATCTCCTCGACCAGCGGCTCTATGGCCCCGACAAAGGCCTCCGAGACGAAAGCGACGGCGGCGGTCGCCCCCAGGAGCACGACGTACGAGACCATCTTGCCGAACGGCGGTTGCTCCTCATCGCCGGTTCCGGGCGCTTCCTCTCGTCTGCGGAGGTAGAAGAGCAGGTACAAGGCATAGAGGACGACCAGCACCACTGCTACGCTGATGCTCAGGTATTCCAGGGACGGATTACCCTCGGCCGGGTCGAGCAAGCCGAAGACGGTTGGAAGCGCCAATCCAAAGGCGACGCAAGCGAGCATCGCCGAGTTCGCTCCCGCGATGGTGGGAGAGAAGTTCTGGGTGCCGTTCTTGATCCCGCCGATCAGGAGGCTAGCTCCCAGCACCAGGAGCACGTTGCCGATAACCAAGCCGATGATCGAAGCTTTCACCACGGTCGTGAGCCCCGCGGAGAGGGCGAAGCTGGTGAAGAACAGCTCGGCGGCGTTGCCGAAAGTGGCGTTGAGGACGCCCCCGATTTGGGGGCCCGCGTAGTGGCCTACGCTCTCGGTCGCCTGCCCGAGGACCCAGGCGAGCCCCACGAGGGCCAGAGCGGTCAGCGCGAAGACGAGGAGGACCGGGCCGCCGAGGAGATCGACTACGGCGCTCGCGATCGTGAGGAGGGCCGTGACCCCGTAGGCGATGTTTCGCATTTTGTGTAAGCTCCTCTACTCTGAAACCGACCAAAGTGCGAATTTATGCCCGCGTAAACGCGGTGCATAATCTTATAGAATCGCCATCTGGAAAGTCAGATACTGGAGGAGACCCTCGTGATCGATTACCACTTGCACGTCATAGCGCACGGCGACCGGCCGATGACGGTCGACAACATCCTGGCCTACCTGGAGGTCGCCAAGAGCCGCGGCCTGCGGCAGATGGGCATAACCGAGCACGACCGCTACCTGGACGACATCGACCTCGCCGCCTTCCAGGAGGCCCGCGAGAAGTACCAGGACGTGGAGCTGCGTCTCGGGATAGAGATAGACTTCGTTCCCGGTGCGGAAGAGAGGATGGACCACGACTCCTCCGCTCTCCCCTACGACTACATCATCGGGAGCGTCCACCGGGTGGACAACGAGGAGGTGGATCACCCCCAACACCAGGAGATCTACGAGAAGTGGGAGACCTACGACCTCTACGAGGCGTACTACAAGAACATCCGCGCGGCGGCCCTCTCTGGGCGCTTCGAGATCCTCGGTCACCCCGATCTAATAAAGATCTTCCGCCACTTCCCCGACCGCGACATCACCCCGATGCTTGAAGAGACCGCCGACGCTGTGGCCGAGTCGGGCATCGTCGTGGACGTGAACGCGGCGGGCCTGCGCAAGCCGATAGGCGAGATCTACCCTTCCCGGGACCTACTCGAGATGTTCCATCGCCGGGGCGTCCCGATCATCCTCTCCTCCGACGCCCACGCCCCCGACCAGGTCGCTGCCGGCTACGAGAAGAGCGTCAAACTCGTCCACGACGTAGGCTACCGGGAGGTCGTCACCTTCAAGGACCGCGAACGCGGCACCCTCCCTCTACAGCCGGAATGACCGAAGAGCTCTTTCTCAAAGACGCCTACCTCGAAAGGTTCGAGGCCCGGGTCGTTGGCCTCAACGGGCGCGAAGCGATCCTCGACAGGACGGCCTTCTACCCCGGCGGCGGGGGACAACCCGCTGACAAGGGGACTCTGGGGATAGGACCGGTCCGGGCGAGCGTCGTGGACGCGCGGCGCGAAGGAGGCGGTATCGTCCACGTCCTCGACGTCGCCATCCCCGACACGGTCAGGGAACTGAACGGGGAGCTCGACTGGGAGCGGCGCTACGCTCACATGCGCTACCACACCGCCCTGCACGCGCTCTCCGGCATCATT
>Ga0136624_1000451_pt1 | contig 15746 bp, 24 predicted proteins | sample AntDrymUQ4692206_2_FD_104802 | JGI IMG/M metagenome (GOLD analysis project Ga0136624, IMG submission 104802) | Polar desert sand microbial communities from Dry Valleys, Antarctica - metaG UQ469 (22.06) | ecosystem: Environmental > Terrestrial > Soil > Desert | place: Antarctica: Dry Valley... | reverse complement strand
GCCGGTCCGCCGTGTCCACGCCGTAGTCAACGGTCCGGATACCCGCAGCCCGGGCCATCCGCGCGCACATACCGGTGCCCGACGCCCAACCGTCCGCGAAGACGAGACACAGATCGGCGCCGGCATCTACCATGCGCTGGTTCCGCATCCGGAACCGCTGGGAACCGTCCGCCGGGTTCGGCTCGAACACCTCGACCTCGATCCCCGTCTGGCGGGCGAATGCGTCAGCAGCGGCGTCGGCACCAGTCGGACACCCGCCGTGCACTACCACCGAGCTATCGGCGGCCATGGCCCAGGCCAGACTGATGGCATCGACAACGGCAAGGCGGTCGTCCCACTTCCGGGAGCCGGTGATCAGGATGCGCATGGCGTGACCTCCCCGACCCAGCGCAGCAGAACCGGCACCTTCTCCCACGCGATACCTCCCGTGCCGTACTCAAACCGCATCAGCGTGGCCGCGGCCACGCTGGTCTGATCCCCAGCCGCACGGAGAGACAGCCCGTTCCGGCGCCGCTTCTCCCGGACCAACGTCGGGAGCAGCTCCACTACCCGTGCGATCTCGGGGTACGAAACCAGCCCCCGGCCGTCGTCGAGCTCGTCCGGCGTCATGGCGCCACATCCAGCGTGAGGAACACGCCGTGGTTGTTTCGATCCACCGGCGCCACCACCGGCATGAGCCGGATCACGTACTCCGGTGTGTCGTCCGGAACCACCCCGGCGTCCACTACCCCGTCGATGGCCGCCTTCAGGGTGTCCGCGTAGTTCTCCCCACCGTCACGTTTCCGGCGGATCGAGGGGACGTACACCAGCCCGACCGTGACACGCGTACACGCCGGGACCCGGGCAGCCTTGACCACCCACCCGGCGTCACAGCGGACCTGGTCGACCAGATCGGCGCGCGCCATGTAGTGACGCCGGTCGTTGGCGGACAGCGGTGGGCGCGGCCACGGCAACCGCAACCGGTACGTCGTCTGAACGATCCCTCTGTCGGTCACCGAACCTCCCGCCGTGCGTCCTCTAGTAGCGTGTCGAACTCCTCCGGGTGTCGTTCCGCGAGGCGTCGCAGCGCAGCCTGGCGGACCCTGCTGGCTCTCGCGGCGCGCTCCCGGTCCTTGGGGTTGATTGCCCGGCGTTCCCGCATGTAGGCGGTGTTCGCAGCCCGGCACAGGTCGCATGGCTCCTCGCCCGCCTTGTGGTGCCGCTGGTAGGCGCCGTGAGTGCCGCACGGCTGTAGCTCGGTGGTCACAACCCTGCCTCCCGTCGTGCTGCCCGTAGTAGCGACGCGTACTCCCCCGTGTGGCGGGCCATAAGCCGTCGAATCGCCACCCGTCGGGCAGCTGCGGCCCTCGCGGCACGGACCCGGTGGTCAGGGTTGGCAGCCCGACGCACAGCGACATAGACGGCGGCCGCGGTGCGGCATGGCTGGCACGGCTCCTCCTTGGCCCGAAGGTGCCACTTGTACGCGGCCGGGGTGCCGCACGGTGGACGCTCGCTCACGGGGTCCGCCTCCGCTGCTTCGGGGCACCACAGGTGCGCACCACTGCGCCGGCGTGCACCACCACACACCCGGCTTCCGTCCATACGGCGACCCCGGGCTGTGTGCACCACTCGCATACGACCGGGAGCCGTGACCGCGTCGACTGCTCCGCGATGGCCATGCTCAGTCCTCTCGGTGGGTGGTGGGACCCTGGCGGCGCGCCGGATGTGGGTGTCGGCTTGTGAATGGCCGCCAGGGTGTCTAGGGGTTGTGCAACCGCCGGGCCTCCCGCCACAGGTCCTTAACGATGGCTTTCGACACGGCCCGCAGTGCCCGTGCGAACTTGTGCGCGTCGCTCAGCTTCGAACCTGCCAGCGCCGGACTCCCCGCCGGTCCGCACCGCACGCACTGCGCCGGGTGGACAGCGTCGGCGTACTTCGCCCTGGCAGTGTCGTACACCAGCCGATACGGGGAGCACCGACAGCCCTCGACGTGCACCGCGTAGCCGAGGGTTTCGTCCACCGCGCACGGCTTCGCGAGCTGCTTCATGCAGGCTTCCGCGATCACGTACAGGCGGGACTTCGCTTCGGGGCTCCAGTGGATTCGTTGGCCCCGGGTGCGGGTGGCAGCGACCCCGGCGCTGCGTAGTTGGGTGCCGGAACTGGGCTGGCCGGGGTCGCTGCCACGTTGGTCCCCACCGGCGTGGTGAGCTTGGGTGTCGGGCGCACGCTGGCCGGCGGGGAGTCTGTGAATGTCACCGTAACCGCAGTACCGCATCAGCTCAGACACCCGGCGGGGGCGCGCTGGTTCCTCAGTCCCGTCCGGGTAGTCCATCGCCGGGCGGATGTACGGATCCCCCACAACCGCCAGCAACCGGGCGACCTGCTTGTCACCCAGACCCCGGATCGACCGCGCCCACGGGCCCAGCGGATGCGCACGCAACTGCCGTTTCAGGTTCAACGTCGCATCGTTCTCAGCTTTGAGGATCAGCTTCATTATCGCGTCGAGGCGCACCACCGACGGGTGCTCCATCGTGAGCCCCAGCCCGCGTTCGAGGCCGTCCTTGTCGAGCCCCTCGCGGGTCAGGTGCCGCAGCCGGTTCTCGTTGCTGATCCGGACCCGCTCCAGGTCGTCCAGCACGGCGGCGGCGGACTCCAATACCGGGTCGGCAAGGTCCAGCGCATGTCGCTTGGGTATCGGTACAGCTTTGACTGGACCTTGCCGACTTGGGTCCGCCAGCCCCGACGCGAGCACCGTGGGTGACGGCGCATTCATGGTCGGGGCTGGCGGGTTTACGGCAGCGGCGCGCCTAGGATGGACATCGGTTGTTCGGTGGCCGTTGCCTGCTTGATCCCGAACCGGCGCGGTACATCTGGGTGACGTCTCCAGCTTGGCCGGTTCGGAAGTTGGACCCGCAACGGCGGCCGGTGCATGGGCGTCGCGTGGTAGTTGGCCGTTGCGGGTGTCTGGCGCCCCGGCGACGCGGTTTCTGTGGGTGTCGGACCTTGTTTGGCCATCGGGGCGGTTAGAGCCCTCACCGGCGGCTGGTGAATGGGTGGCGAGGGAGACCTGGCCGGTGAGGGGGTCGATGGTGGTCATGCGTCGCCTTCCAGTCCGCCGCGCAACACGTCGTCGGGGAGATCCCCCACAGTGTCCGCGTCGTGCTCCACAAGCAGCTTCCCCAACCGGCGCAACTGCTCAGCGTGCGCCAAAGTCCGCGCCGCGTGGTCCTCCCGCAACCCCGCCGCATAATCCAAGTCCACCCCCGTGCACTCAGCCAGGAACTTCCACTCACCGTCACCCACCGGCATCCGGTCCCGGAGCGCCTTACGCCAGTGCTCTCGGATCCTGGCGCCCTTGTGGGACGGGGACCCCCCGGCAGCGGGACGCCCGTGGGTATCGTCGGACCTCTGGCCGTCGGGGGAGTGCGAGAACATCCGCATCTGCGACAGCATCACCACCACCACAGACCGCAAACACTGATCCAACGCCGCACCCCTATCCTCCGGGGCGATCCGCGCCGACACCTCAGCCACCAACACTCCAGGATCGGCCACCGTCGACGCGTCAGCCACCTCACGGATCAGGGCACGCAAGTCGAAATCGTTGACTTTCCTCCCCGCGGACGAGTCCGGGGGATTTCCCAAACCTCGCGACTTGGGTTCCTGGTTCATCGACAGCTGCCTTCCCGCGCTAGGTGCGGGGCGGTCTCACACCGTCTCCGCAGGCTGACACGGCGAGCCCCGCCGCGTGTATGACCTTGGCCGCGTTGACGTCCCGGTCGTGGACCGCGCCGCAAGGGCAGGTCCACTCCCGGACACTGAGCGGTAACTTCCCCACGATCGCCCCGCACGTTGAGCACATCTTGGACGACGGGTAGAAGCGGTCGATCGCGACCACTGTGCGGCCGTACCACTCGGCCTTGTACTCCAGCATCGACCGCAGCTCCCGCCACGAGGCGTCCGAGATCGCCCGGGCGAGCGAGTGATTCCGGACCATGTTCCGGACGGTCAAGTCCTCGATGCAGATCACTTGGTTCTCGTTGATCAGCTTCGTGGACAGTTTGTGCAACACGTCTCTGCGCCGGTCGGCGATCCGGGCGTGCACCCGCGCCACCTTCAACCGGGCCTTGGCTCTGTTCGCTGAGCCCCGCGCCTTGCGGGACAGGCACTGCTGAGCCCGCCGAAGCCGAGTGCGGTTGCGGCGTTCGTGCCGCGGGTTGACGATCTTCTCTCCAGTGGAGAGGGTGACCAGGGACGTGATGCCCGCGTCGATCCCGACCGTCGAGTCCGTGGTCGGACCGTCCGAGACGGTGTCCTCGCACAGAATCGATACGTGCCAGCGGTGCGCCGAGTCCCGGGACACAGTGACCGATGATGGCACCGCTCCCTCCGGCAGTGATCGTGACCAACGGATGTCGAGGGGCTCGGTCATCTTCGCCAGCGTCAGCGTGCCGTCGCGGTAACGGAAACAGTTCGCGTAGAACGTGGCTGAGTCGCGGCTCTTGCCCTTCTTCTTGAACCGCGGGAACTTCGCCCGTTTCTGCCAGAAGTTGACGTAGGCGGTCTGCAAGTTCCGCAGCGCGGCCTGCAATGGGTCCTTCGACGGCTCGGCCAGCCACGCGGTGTCCGGGTCCCGCTTCCACCCGGTGAGCATCCTGTTCGTCTCGTGGTAGCCGACCCGGCGTTGCTCCTGCGTCCACGCCCGGGAGCGCTCTTCGAGGGCACGGTTCCAGACCCAGCGGACCGACCCGAACGTGCGGTTCAGCAGGTCGGCCTGCTGCTCTGTCGGGTAGAAGCGGTAGCGGTACCCCCGCTTCACCGCCCGGTCGCCCATGGTTGAGATTGTAGCACGCTTCCGTGTCATTTGATGCGCTAACCCCATAGCTGAAGCAAGGAGGGTGCGCGCTACGCACGTCACTCATCGCTCAGTCCTTTGCGCTCGAAACCAGATCGGTGCGGGCACCCCGGCCGGGACGCCCCGCATACCAAGCCCGGACCGCGTCGGCCGGGAACAACGACTCACCCGCGCTGCCCGGTTGACGACTCACCGCCGTGGGCGCCCGGAGGTGAGCCGGCACCCCCGTGGAGACGTTGTGGCGCCAGGTGCCCCGCGTGACCCCGCAGTGGTGGGCAGCCTGCGTGGTGGTCCACAGCTCGGTCACGCCACACCGCACCGACGTGAGTGGCGGGCCTGCGTCAACGTCCAGTGGTCTACGCAGACGGCGCACAGATCGAACAGGGCGACGTCGCCCCCGTTGACGCTGAACGTCTCCCCCGCCTCGCCGCACCGGCAGAGCCCGGCGGTCTCGTGCGGGCGGACGGTCCAGCCGCGGATCACGGTGCGGGTGCGTGCGCTCATGGGACCAACCTAGCGACGCGCCGCCGGGATGTCAAGCGGCGCTGTCGCCCTGGGGGATCGCCCCCGCGGACTCAGCTCGCCGTGCCAGCACCCACCGCAGGTCGGCCAGGTCCCACCACGCGTCGCAGTCGGGCTCGCTAACGCAGCACTGCTCACGGTGCGCGACCAGCTCGGCGAGCCGCATCTTGAGGGCAGGGTCGGGAGTGTGGGCGAGATCGCGGGCCAACTGCTCCCGATGGCGGGCCATCACGCCACCTTCCCGAGCTGTCGCCGCGCATCGTCGGCGGCGTGCTTAGGGACTGGTGTGCGACCGTCGCACCAGCCGAGCCGCACCCCCGCGGCGAGACGGCCGAGGACCGGGGAGGCGTAGCCGTCGTGCCAGTGGTCCCGCAGCTCGACGCACAGGCCACCGAGGGGCCAGCCTCCGCACATCACCTCGAGCCACTGGCCCGCAGCTCGGCAATGCGCGCACACCCGGCAGGTGACCCATTGGGTCTCGCCTGCGACGCGTCCAGTGGTGATCTCGTACCGCTCGCCGCGCTTGATCGTGCGTGGACATTCGCAGCACCGGTACTCCTTACAGGCGGTCCACTGGTCGTGGTGGACCACCGCCCACGGCTCACAGTCGTCAACGGCGCACATCATCGTCTCCGTCCATCGGTAGTAGGGGTGGTTCCCGGTCCGCGTCGATCGGGCCGCGGGGTATGCGCGCCACCACGTCGGGAGGGTCGTCTGGGGTGCGGCTCACCGCTCGCGCTGCCTGTTCCGCGCCCACCGCTCCAGGTGGGCCACCCGCAGCCGGAGCGTCACCCCCTCATCCGCCACCAGCAGCAGCGCCCCCACCAGCAGCCACGACAACGAATCGGGGCGCCCGGAAGCAGCCCAGAACGCGCCCAGGAAAAGGATGGTCAGGCCGGTGAGGGCCACCAGCCAATCAAGCGCGGTGGTGAGCCAATCCCACGGGCCACGGCGGGACGGCTCGGTGTCGGTGATACGCGGACGGTGGATCACGACGCGGCCTCGTCGAAGAGAGTGGGCAGTGCGAGCTCATCCTCCAGCTGTCGCAAGTTCTGCACCGCGGTACGCCAGTAGCTCGGCTTCAGCTCGCACGCCCACGCGCGGCGACCCAACTTCACCGACATGTACGGCTCCGATCCGACCCCACCGAACGGACTGACCACCAGCTCCCCAGGGTTGCTCCACAAGCGCACGCACCGCTCGATCAGCGGCAAGGCGAGCGGGCAGATGTGCCGCTCATCATCATCCTCCCGGGCTAGTCGACCATTGAGAGTGTCCGTCTCCCGGATGTCGTCCCAGATCGCCTCAGCCCACAAGATCCACGTCTCGTTATCCACATCCCCCTGGATCGGCACCGGGTTCTGTCCCGGCTTCCGGAAGATCAGCAGATAGTCCGGGTGCACGGGTCGGCTCATTGAGGAGTCGCGCTTGAGTGTCGTGAACATCAGGCCCTGCGCTTTCGTCCGCTGAGCGGCGTACTGCGGGTTTTTCCGGATCGTCACCCGCGCTACATACGCCCATCCAGCATCGCGGTACGCCCGCACCACGTCACCCGAGAAGTCCGTCAACCCGATCTCACCGTGCGCCGCCTTTGTGGTCGGCAAGTCCATTACGTGCACACAGGCCAGTCGACCGGGCCGCGTCGCGCGGTGAAGCTCCCGGATGATGAAGCCGTAGTGTGAGAGGAACTCCTCTCGCGATGCGGAGTTACCCAAGTCGCGGTCCGACGCGCTATACGTGAACAGTGAGTCGAACGGCGGACTATGCACAGACAGGTCCGCCGAATCATCTCTCAGCTCAGACATCCGCTCACAACTGTCGCCGAGCAGTAGGCGCCAATTTTGACCCTGTGCATCGTCCTCAACATAATCCGCGACCGACATCTCATGCCTCCATAACATCTCGGTAGGTTAGACCGCGCGCAATATTGCTCACGCTACCCTGATGAACTCCGAATCGGTCGGCGATATCGCGCTGCCGTTGGCCCATGGCGAGGTGGCGGCGGATCTCCCGAACCTGTTCGGCGGTAAGCTTTTGCAAACCGCTGCTGATCTTCTGGCGCCATTCCAACGTAAACTCTCGACCGATCATTGCCGTGCGCATCCGCTCCCGGGTCTCACTGCTTGGTGGTCCACGCCGCGCCATGGCCGCCACCAGCTTCGCACGGTGCTCCGGAGTCGCCCTGCGGCCCCGCCACGTGGACGCTATGCGCTCCCGCGCCTCCATCGACAACCCGGATACACCATCGCCACCATCCGTCCCATTGGTCAGACGAGCGCCGCTGGCCCGTGCCGCAGCAATATATACTCGCTCGATGGCCTGCCAGTCACTGTCGGCCGGGACAGCATCGATGATAACCTGGATTGGTTCCACACCTAGTCGGCGCAGTTCCGCGAGCCAATGCCCTCGGTGTGTATTCGCACGCTCATTCATTTGGTTCCGTACCCGCTGCCGCGGGCGGACGGACTTACCGATGTAGCGTAGCTCCCCGGTCCGCGGATCGTGCAAACCGTAGATGTAAGCCAACGGCCCGTCTGACGGGAAGTCGGTGTCGAACTGGGCGAGCCCCGGACCGGGCTCTGTATCCGAGCACATCGACTCCGTCCAGCTCATGCCGTCACCCCCCGTCGCGCTCGTCTCATCGCGGCCACCAACCCGCCACGGGTGGACTCCGCCTCACGTTCCTTGCGTGCCACGTTCCGGGCTATCTGCTCTTCCAGCTCCGACAACACCAGATGCACCTCGACCCGCCTGGTCTGGCCGTACCTGTGACACCGCCGCACCGCCTGATAGAACAACTCGAAACTGTCCTTCAGTCCCACGAAAATCATTCGCGCACAGTGCTGGAAGTTCATTCCATGCCCGGCCACTGATGGCTTCGTGATCAGGTACTTGATGTCGCCATCGGCGAACGCCAGCAGCAGCTCCGTCTTCTCCTCCGGGCTCATCGAGCCGTGCACGTTCACTGCGCCCGGGATTAGCCGCGCCAGCAACTCGGCCTCGTCGTTCAGGTCACACCACAGCAGCCATGGCTCGTCGGGTTCGGCGGCGACCAATTCCGCCGCCCGGGCGCACCGCGCCGCCAACGTCTCCCGGCGGACCCTGGCCCTACCCGACACGCCGCCCAGGTCTGTGGCGAACAGCTGACCCTCAGCGGCCACGTGCACCGGGAGCAGCTCCGGGATGATGTCCAGCCCCGGCAGCTCGTAATCCCCATCGGGGTAACCCAGATCCGACGGGCGGCGTACCGCGGTCGCCCACGTCGCCATCCACTCGAACATCGGCTCACGGGCGTGACCCTTCACCCGCCAACCGTCCTGATCGTGCACAAAGTACGTGGCGAGCATGTCCACCCGGCTACAGATGCCGAGGAACTCGGCATGGCTGGTCAACTCCTCTGCATCGTTCGGCGCCGGGGTCGCAGTGCAGTCCAACCGCCTAGGGACAGGCGCGAAATGCTTTATCAGGCGAGTACGGGTGGCGCCGGCGAAGTTCTTGAGAATCGACGCCTCATCCAGTACGACCGCGTCCAGCGCGCGGGGATCGAACCGTTCGATCATCTCGTAGTTCGTGACCCATATCCCAGGTCCGGTGATCTGATCGCCGTTGCGCACGTACCGTGCGTCTATGCCCAGCTTGGCCGCTTCCCGCACGGTCTGCGCGGACACCGCCAACGGGGCGGCGATGAGCGATGTCGCACCGGACAGGCGTGCCCATTCGACCTGCTGGAAGGTCTTACCCAGCCCCGTGTCCTCCCATAGAGCACAACGGCCTCCCTTGACCGCCCGCTGCACAAGCTCGGCCTGCCACCGATGCAGCATCGGGTGGACATCGGTCACGTCGATCTCGTGGCCCACCGCACCCACATCGCGAGCCTTGCTCGCCAGGAAGTCCGCGTAGGCGGTCACGATGTCCACCACCCGACGGCCAGCCACGCAAGGACCCCGACCACAACCCACACCGCGACGGCGACGAGGAAGAGCAGCGCCCAGATACGGGGGCGGATACCGGGGCAGCCACGGGGCACGGTCACGACCGGGTCCCCAGCTTCTGCGACATGACCAGGTGTCGATACCCGGCGACTGGGGCCCCGTCTGGCTCGGACGCCCGCAGCAGCAGCGGAGGGTTAGCCCGGTCCGGGACGGTCAGCACCACCAGCTCCGTGCCGATCCCGCCCAGCGCGTCCGAGAGATACCCCGGGTTCAGCCCGACCGTCAGGTCCGGGCCGTGGTGCGACACGACGGAGCACTCATCGCCGGCGTCAGCCTCGTCCTCCGAGCTCGCGGACAGCCGCGCACCATCCGCGGTGACATCCAGCCGTAGGGCACCGACCGTGCCCAGCACTGCGGAGACACGCTCCACGGAGGCTTGTAGCCCTGCCACTGGGAGGACCGTCACCACGTCGCCGGTGACATCCAGGAGGGACTCGAACCGCGGGAACTCGGCCGCGATCAACCGGCCCAACACGCGGTGCGCACCGGACTCCACGGTCACCGTGGAGTGGTCGCAGCGCAACGCCACGTCGGCGCCCAACACGCCCAACACGCCCCCGAGTAGCTCACCGGGCACCACGATCTGAGCGAACGGTTCACCGGGCCATTCCACCTCGGCCACGGCCAGCCGGTACCGGTCCGTCGCCGCGACGGTCAACACGCCACCGTCAGCGGCCAGGGAGACCCCTGCCAGCGCGGGCAGCCCTGCAGTCCGGGTACCTCCCGCGACGGCGGGCAGCACCCGGGCCAGGGCGGTCCGCAACACCTCCCCGTCCAGCTCGCCCAGCACCTCGCCCGCAGTGGGCAGCTCCGGGTAGTCCTCGACCCGCATCAAAGGCAGGTTCCAGCGGGACGATCCCGCGGTGACCCTCAGCTTCCCACCGTCGGCGACCAGGTCCACTTCCCCACCGCGCGCCACCTTCACGACCCGCGCCAGCAGTGCCCCCGACACGAGCGCCCGGCCCGGGTCGACCACGGCACTCGGAACGTTGACCGTGCCGGCGGTTTCGAAGTCGAACACGGACAGGCTCAGCTGCTCGCCCGCGTGGATCAGGATCCCGGCCGTGACCGGACCATCAGGGCGGGCGGGGAGCATCTTCGCGACCCACCCGACCGCCGTATTCAGCGCATCGCCACTCAATGTGACCTTCAACGGAACTCCCTCGCCTCGGGTGGGTTGATGTAGATGTCGCAGCCCTCGTCGTGCTGGCCCGCCCATTCGCGGACGCAGTGCTCGTCCCAGCACGACCAGCCTTGTTCGCAGGACCCGCAAAACGCGCGCCACACGTCCAAGCCCTCATGTTCGCCGTCGCAGTACCACCGGTCGCAGGAGCCGTCCCGGCGTTCCGGAACGGGCCATGCGGCCAGTCCGCGACAGTCGAAGCAGAGCCGGACAGCGATCAGACCACCGCCGATCGTGCGCACGTCCTCGATCAACCAGTCGGACGTGCGCCACGCGGTGCCGCATTCCATGCAGGCGACGATGGGTGGCGTGGGGAGAACATCCGTCGGGGCGGTCATGGTCGCACCGCCGCGAACACGTCCGCATGAGCCGAGACCCACTCATCCCACCGAGACTTAATCGCCTGCGTCCGGGCAAGGACCGTCAGCAAGTCCGACGGCGCATCCCGAACGGACGGCACCAGGCAGGGGCCTGTCCGCCACGATCGGTGCCGGTACCCCCAACCGCCGTGCGGGTACTTGATCAAATAGCGCCCGTTCGCCCCGCAGTCGAGGTCGAATGGCTTCCCCCGCTGCATCTTCGCCATCCACGACTTGCCGTACCAGTACGCAACGTACTCGTCGTGGAACGAGGCGACCGCCCGGAGTTCGTCATCGGTCGGGCGGACACCGTGCCAAAGATGCGGCTCAACGCTCACGATGACGGCTGTGATGTAGCAGCGGCCCGGGTACGGGTCGCCAATCAACGGGAGACGTAGGCTCTCAGCGAACTCGTCACGCTCGACACCATCCGCGGCGTAAGGCCAGTCGCTCATCGCGACACCTCTGGACTCAGTTGCCTCATGGTGACCGGGTCGGACATCGGGCGCGTTCATTCCGCACCGTCCTCGGGGTCCAGGTTAAAGCGGCATTCGCAGCTATCAGCATCCGTCTGTGCGTCCGCGAATGAGTCGCGCAGTTCCGGCGATTCCTCGCCGCACCCGTCGCAGATACCGAGCCACTTGCGGCACTCGACACTCACGACGCACCGTCCTCAATCTCATCGGCGCGGCCCAGCAGCACGCGGGCCGCTTCCGTGGCCCCCGGTGGCGTGTTCCTGGTTAGCCAGAACGCCAGGGACAGGGCCGCGATCCGGGGACTGCGCGGCATGCGCTCGGCGGCCATGGTCAGCCGGTGCGCAGCCTCGCGGCGCATCTCAGCGTCAACGTCCAACTCGCGGGGCATCTTGAGGGTGATTCCAATGCGAGAGCGAGAAAACAGGCGGTGGATCGCCCGCGCGGTGTGCTCGTCCAGTTCATCCATGGTGGTCTCCCTCTGTCCCGTCCACGCTGATCAGATGTCCACTTCCGGCGTACCGGCGTGCGTATCGCACCGCTGACAGAATAGCCAGGGCCGTGCGCTCGACGTTGTCCAAGTCCTCCCGGTACCCACGGAAGGCGCCTTCAATCACGGCGCCGCCCCCCGCGACGACCACGTCGTGGGTGTCCCACAGGGGGGTGAAGTGGCCTTCACCGTCCGGGTCCCACCGGTCCGGTTCCGGTAATACCGGGGCACCCTGCTGGATCAACTCGGCCAGCTCGGTCACAGTCATCAGCAGCGACAGGGTGCCGCCGTAGTAGCCGTCGCCGTTCTCCTGGACCAGCCACCCGCCGAAGATTTTCAGGACGGCCGGGTCGATGACGGGCGGGTCACTCACGGTGGTCTCCTCGGTCGGTGTCTGTCTGGCCGGCGCGCCACCCGCGGCCGGGGGAAGCGTCACGTGCGGCGGTCACAAGCTTCGAGTCGTACCACCGCTCCCCGGTTTGCAGGTCGAGCCCCACGGGGGTGCCGGCGGGGTCCCCCTTCGCCCGCAAGCGGGAGATCCACTTCCTCGCCGACGCTGTGGACGCGAGCCCGAGCTCACCTGCGATGTCCTCGGTGGTCCACCGCTGCGCCATGCGTCCATGATGTCACGTGCGCGACCAGACGTCAAGAGCTTGCGGGGCCCAGCGGCGAACGATCCCCGTCGTCGCCTGCACTGCATGCTCCAACCCCAAGCGGGACGCCTCCATGACCGCTCCGCACGGACACCTGCCCCCGCACGCCACGCACAAACCGACGGCGCCCATCCGGTGCGCGTCCGCGACGTCCACACACAACTCCCCGATGCCGGCCCGCTCCGGGTCGACAACACGAGTCGGATACAACCGGACCGCGTCCGTCTCCAACAACGCCTCACCCAACAACCGCAACGCGCTCGGACTCCCGAAGCCTCTATGTGAGATCGGCATACTCATACTCCTGATCGAGATGGACGGACCCCGTCCGGCCGTGGCGGTTCTTGTCCACAATCAATTCCATCTTGAATGTCGGCATCGTCGAGTCGCCCACCGGTTCCGACCCCGGATGCAGCAGGACTACTACATCGCTGTCCTGTTCGATCTGGCCCGACTCACGTAGGTCCGCCATTCGAGGTCGCGAATCCAACCGCGCCGACGGGCCTCGGTTCAACTGAGCGAGCACCACAACCGCTACATCCAGCTCCCGAGACAGCAACTTCATGTGCCGGCTGATCGCGCCAACCTGTTCCTGCCGGGACGCCCTCTTGTCCACAGCCTCAAGCAGCTGGAGATAGTCCACCACCACCAGCCTGATGCCGGCCTGACGCATCAGCCGTCGGGTCGTTGAATGCACCCCCGCGGCGGACACCCGCGGGCGGTCCACCAGGAACAGCGGGTCGGGTGTCCCGCACAGCTCCCGCACCGCGTCCTTCGCGTCCCCACCCAGCCGGTACCCGGTGATGTCGTCCAGCGGCACCCTCGCCGTGCGCGCGAACCACCTGCCCGCCAGCTCGTGCTCGGACATCTCGGCGGAGAACACCACCGACGGGACACCCACCGCCGCAGCATGCCCGGCGAGACACAGACCCACATTCGACTTACCGGTGCCCGTGCCGCCGCCGACGACGTACACCCGCTGCCGGTGCAAACCGCCGCCCAGCATCACGTTCAGCTCCGGCCACGGTGTTGGGCACACCCTGTCCGCCGACACCGACCCCTGCGCCTCCAGGAACCGGCACATGGCGTCCCCGATGGTGGCCGGCTTCCCGCTTACCCCGACGGGTTCCGCCTCGGTGAGCGCCTCCAGTGCCCTCTCGTGCGCCTCGGACGCAGTCATGGCCGGGTTGGTGGCGAGCAGCTGGAGCCGGGCGCCCGCGATGTGCAGCCGTTCACGCCGCCGCGCGTCCCGGATCCGCTCCACCCGCTCCCCGACACTGACCCCGTCCGGTGTCAGCAGCACGGCCCGCTGGAGTGTAGCCTCGAGAACCGCACGGCGGGGGTGGTCAGCGAACTCCCTTCGCAGGGCAGACACATCCGGGGTGCGGCCCTCCGACGTCAACCGCAAAGCGGCCGCCCACAGCTCGGCGTGGTTCGGGTTCGAGAACTCCTCCGGCGAGACATCGTCGAGGATCCCCGGGTCGCCGGGGCGCCGGAGTAGGCGGGCGAGCAGCTCATCCCCGTCCCCGCTGGTGTCGAACGCCTCAACGTACCGCTCGACGGACAGTGCGCCGTGACCGTTCGTGGCGTTCACGGGTACCGCCTGTCCGTGCCCTTGAGGACCACGGGGGTAGCCATCTCCGTGAGCCGCGACGCGACCCGCTCACCCACCACGCCGGCCAAGTCTCGGGGGGGGACGTTGCTGGTGACCAGCGTCGGGAGCATCCGCTCGTACCGGTGGTTGATCAGCCGGTAGTTGACTTCCTCGACCCAGTCCGTGCCCTTCGCTGCCCCCAGGTCGTCGAGCATCAGCACCGGGGCCTTCGCGTGACGCTCGAACACGTCCTCAGAGTCCACACCGTGCCGCGGACGCAGCCGGGCGTAGAGATCCGCCGCGGGGGTCGCCACCCACCCGCAGAACGCCCCCGACAGGGACAGGGCACGCAGCGCGCCGTACCCGTTGTGCGTCTTCCCCGTCCCGCAGACACCGAACAGCAGCAACGACGGGCCGGTGCGCACCCATGCGACAGGCTCGTCCGGGTCCACCGCAAGCCGCACCAGCTCCCGCACCCACGCCGACACCTCAGGCACCGCGACAGTCGCGTCCCGGTACCTCACCGGCGTGTGCGTCAGGGACCACTGCCGTCCGTGCGCGATGGCCTCATCGGCACGGCGCGCGCCCAGGGTGGGCCGGGGGACGCCCTCAACCAGGGCCGCGGTCATCGAGCACCGTCCTCGGCGAGCACGGCAACTGGGGCGGCCTCGATGAGGGCTATGAGCAGATCTGCCGCACCCGTCGCAGGCCACACCGCATCCTCCTCCACCGCCACCCACGCCGCGCGTACTCCCAACAGGTCCGCCCCCGGCTCGATCGCGGCCAGGAAACGCTCCGGCCACGCCAGCGCGTCTTCAAGAGGCAGACTCTCGAAGATCTCGTCTTCGATCCACGCCAGCTCCTCCGGGATGCCCCATCGCACGGGGTACTCTGCGTGCCCCCCGTCGGGGTCATGCGTGAGGCAGCCGACGGCGCAACCCCTCCCGACCGTCCAGTCCCAGTACGTTCCCGTGACGAGACGCTCAGCGGCGCGGTGGTCGGCCATCCGCGCGAGCGCAGTGGCTTTCAGGGTCGGATCGCTGTGGTAGGCGCGCATCATGCCCTCGCTCTCAGTGGCTCGCTGTAGGCGTCCGGGTCGGTGGGGCATTGGAACGGGACATGCCCACCACCCCGCCCCTTACCCCGCTCCCACTCACCCAAGGCACGCAGGCGCAAAGTGTCGTACTGCGCACGGAACCGCCCCATCGACTTGATGTTCCCGCGCCAGAACTCATCCGCCTGACACCAGTCGATCAACGCCAGGGCCTTGCCCAGTTCCCGGCCGTCCTTGTCGATGAGCAGCCGGGCTGCGTCACGCCACCCCTGGGTGATGGTGGGCCGCAGGCAGTCGTTGGCGACCATGCCGTCCGCGAGCCGGTCGCACAGGGCCTTCACGTCGAGCCGCGCCGGGGCAGTCGCCGGGCGAGCCGCAAGATCATCCGCGGAAGGTTTGTCCAGTGCGGTCGGGTCAGCTTCGCGTTCCGGTGCCGTCCCAAGATCTTGAACAGCAGCCGTGACAGAGGGAGTGTCAGGCAGGGATGGCTGCTCTCGATCATCCTGGGGCGGCGCGTCAGCGACGTCCGGGGAAGTTGACTTTGTCTGGTTGCTTTTTAGGTCTGGTTGAAGTTCTGGGTCTGGTTGTACTT